>Ga0208834_100133_pt1 | contig 31470 bp, 27 predicted proteins | sample DeeseametaMP1787_FD_184182 | JGI IMG/M metagenome (GOLD analysis project Ga0208834, IMG submission 184182) | Marine microbial communities from the Deep Pacific Ocean - MP1787 (SPAdes) | ecosystem: Environmental > Aquatic > Marine > Oceanic | place: North Pacific Ocean | collected 2011-05-03 | reverse complement strand
CCTTCCTGGGCCAGGTCCTGCGATAAAGCGACAGCTTGCCTACAATAGCGCCCCACCAAGCAGACACTGTCCCGGTAGCTCAGTTGGATAGAGCAAGCGCCTCCTAAGCGCTAGGTCGCAGGTTCGACTCCTGCTCGGGACGCCACTTTTTCAAGCGGTCCCGCTCCCCCGACCATCAGCGTCAGGGCTTACCGCGGTAAGCAACCGTCGGCGCTGCCAAGCTGGCCCGAACCCAATTCGGCGAGGTCCGGCGCCTGGCCGATGACCGAATTCCGACCCACCAGAAACGAAAAAGCCCCGCAAGAAGCGAGGCTAAATCGTTGTTTTATATGGCTCCCCCGGACGGGCTCGAACCGCCGACCTAGTGATTAACAGTCACCCGCTCTACCAACTGAGCTACAGGGGAATATCGCGTTTGCGAGGGCGCGCATTGTACTGAGGCGGCCCAGCTGTGGCAACGCCTGAAATCGCCTGCACCGCGATGCCGAGGTGAACTTTCTGTCAACTGGTGAATTCGGTATCCTCGCGCGGTTGGCACGGCTTGTGATTGCAGCGTGCCGGTCACGAATACGTATTCAGGGGAACTAATCGATGAAATGCTTCAAGGCGCTGTTGGCGCTAGCGGTTCTGGGCGCGGCGTCAGCCGCAGTCGCGCAGAATTCCGATGGTCGTCCGTACATCTACGCCGGTGGGATCATGGTGCTGCCGGATGATCGCACCGAAGAAAGCGACGAAAGCTTTGGTGGAATGTTCGGCTACGGGATCCCGTTGATTAACACCGACCTCCCCTACCTGGGCAACAAGCTCGATCTCGAATTTTCGGGCTTCTACAACTCGCTGAAGACCGAGACGGCGGATGACCGCGACTTCCAGAAGGCGTTGATGGTCGATGTTATCTACCGCTTTAGTCGGGAGAACATGATCGATTTGTTCGGCGTCACCCCGTATGTGCTGGCCGGTATCGGCGCGGTTCAGGAAGACATTGAAGACGACAGCGAAGGTTTTTTCGCTGCTGAAATCGGTGCTGGTGTACGTCATTTCCTCAACGACCACGGCGCGGCGGTACGCGGCGACGTGCGCTTGCTGGAAGTCTTTGACGACAGCTATCTGGACGTTCGCTTCAATCTTGGCCTTGAAGTTCCGCTGAGTTCCAAGGGTGCCGGGGATGCTGACCGTGATGGCGTGAACGACACGCTGGATCGCTGCCCGAACACGCCGGCTGGCGTGGCGGTAACGCTGGAGGGCTGCGAGGCCGATGACGACTTTGACGGCGTGGTGAACTCCATCGATCAATGCCCGCGCACCCCGAACGGTGTGCCTGTGGACGCCACCGGCTGCAGTGCGGACTCCGATCTGGACGGTGTTCTCGATGCGTATGACGAGTGCCCGGACAGCGAAGAAGGCGCACAGGTCAACGCACGAGGCTGTGCCGGTGCCGATGATGCCGACGAAGATGGCGTGTCGGATTCGGTTGACCGTTGCCCCGGCACCGGTGCCGGCATCGTGGTCGATTCCGAAGGCTGCGCGATCAAGCAGACCTTCTCGCTGGAAGGCGTGAAGTTCGACTTCAACGCGGCCACGCTGACGCCGAATGCTGAGATCGTGCTGCAGGATGTGATCGACACGCTGGCTGGTCAGCCGTCGATGACGGTCCAGGTTGCCGGTCACACCGACAGCAAGGGCCTGGCTGCCTATAACGTGCGCCTCTCAGAGGAGCGCGCGGTGTCGGTCAAGGAGTTCCTGGTCGAGAACGGCATTGATGCGGGTCGCCTGACGGCCATCGGCTATGGCGAATCGCAGCCGATCGCCGACAACGGCACCGAGGATGGCCGCGAAGCCAACCGTCGCGTCGAGTTCAGCGTGACCTCCAAGTAACGCGAGGCACGAAGTCACCAGAAGCCCGGCCTCGTGCCGGGCTTTTTTGTGCCTGCGACCCGCGACGGCCCGTCCTGAACGACGGTTTCCGGATAGACTTCCTGCATGCAAAACGTCCGAACCGAACACCGTAAGGCCCTCGACTCCCTCGCCGGCCAGACGGATGACATGCTCGCGAAAACCCGTCAGCTCGCCGGCATCAATAGCGGCAGCTTCAACGCCCAAGGCGTCGCTCAGGTCGCCGAGCAACTGGCCGCCTGGTTTCGTCCGCTGGCCGACACGGTCGAAACCATGGCCACGCCGCCGCTGCGCCAACTGGCAGACGACGGCACGTTTGTCGACCGCCCGATGGGACCGACATTGGTGATGCGGAAACGGTCCGGCGCATCGCGGCGAGTGCTGCTGGCCGGCCATCTGGACACGGTTTTCCCGCAGTCTTCGACCTTTCAGGCAGTGGACCAGCGATCAGATCGCCTGCACGGACCCGGCGTGGCAGACCTCAAAGGCGGCTTGGTGGTGATGCGACAGGCCTTGATGGCGCTGGAGCAGCTGCCGGACGCCCAATCGATGGGCTGGACCGTCGTGCTCAACCCGGACGAGGAGATCGGATCGATCGGCTCTTCCCCGCTGCTGGAACACGAAGCGCGACAGCACGACATCGGCATGATCTACGAGCCCTCCCTGCCGAATGGCAATCTGGTCGCAGGCCGCAAGGGTAGCGGTAACTTTCAGGTGCTGGTCCGGGGGCGGGCCGCGCATGCAGGCCGTGAACACCACCTCGGCCGTAACGCGATTCGCGCTTTGGCCGACGCGACTGTCGCCATCGATTCACTGAACGGCCAACGTCAGGGAGTGACCGTCAATGTCGGTCAGATCACGGGTGGCGGGCCGGTCAACATCGTGCCCGATCTGGCGATTCTGCGCTTGAACGTGCGGCTTCAGCAGCCGAGCGATCAAGCCTGGGTTAGCGACGAGCTCCAGAAAATCATTCGAGAAATCAACACGCGCGATGGTATCGAGACCAGCTTGCATGGCGGATTTACTCGCCCGCCGAAGTTAAGGACCGCCGCTCTGGAATCGCTGATCGGCAGCATCAGCGAGTGCCGTGACCTGCTCGGCATGGACTTCGCTTGGGAAGACACCGGCGGCTGCTGCGACGGTAACAACCTGGCCGCCGCGGGGCTCCCCAACATCGACAATCTGGGCGTGGTCGGTGCCAACATTCACAGTCATCAGGAATACATGAATATCCCGAGCTTTGTGCCCAGGGCGCAGCTGTCCGCGCTACTGTTGATGCGCCTGGCCAGTGACGATACGCCGTGGCCGGTGAAGGAGACGCTCGGATGATGGTGCTGCGTGCGATGCGCGACGACGCGCATGACTTTGACGCCCTTTGCCAGATTGCCGAACTCTCCGGCCCGGGATTCACCTCGCTCACCACCGATCGCGACCTGCTTCACAACAAGATCCGGCGGTCTGAAGAAGCGTTTACACAAACCCTGGACGCTCCGCTGGACGAGCTTTATCTGTTCTCGCTGGAAGACGCGGAAACCGGCGCCGTGGGCGGCTGCTGCGGTCTGGAGTCGGCCGTGGGCATGCGCGAGCCGTTCTACAACTACCGCGTGGGCACGATCGTCCATGCTTCCCGTGAGCTGGGTGTGTACCGCAAGACACCGACCCTTTATCTCTCCAACGATTACACCGGATGCAGCGAGCTATGCACGCTGTTTCTGAATCCGGACTTCCGCGGTGGAGGCAATGGGACGCTGCTGTCCAAGGCCCGATTCCTGTTCATGGCGGAGCATGCCCACCGATTCAATGATCGGGTAATCGCCGAGATGCGAGGCTGGTCCGATGACAATGGGCAATCCCCGTTCTGGGACGCGCTGGGCCGCAAGTTTTTCGACATGGACTACGCACGAGCTGACCACCTCACCGCGGTAAGCACCAAGGCGTTCATCGCCGAATTGATGCCGCGGTATCCGGTGTACACCACCCTGCTCCCCGAGGACGCTCAGCGTGCCATCGGGCGGGTCCATCCGAACACCGAACCGGCGCTACGCATGCTTAAGGCCGAAGGGTTCCGCTATCAGGGTTATGTCGATATCTTCGACGGCGGCGCAGCAGTTGATGTGCTGTTCGAAGACATCAAGGCCATCAAGCGCAGCCGAGTGGCCGAACTGACAGTCGGCACGCCGACGGACCAGACCCGGGTGCTTGTCAGCAACCGCGAACTGGCACAATTTCGCTGCACCCTGACGATGGCTACGATCGACGAGGCCGGCGAGCAGATCACGGTGCCACCGGATATCGCAGACGCGCTAGGCGTCTCAACGGGTGATCGCCTGCGATACCTGACGCTTAGCTAAGCTCCCCCAAGACCAACGCGCCGAGACTACGTATGAATCAAGACCACACTGGCCTGTGGATCAACAACCAATGGCAGACCGCAGACGGTGCAGCCATCACCGTCACCGGTCCGGCCACCGGTGAAACCCTGTGGGGTGGCCGTAGCGCCAGCCCCGCCAATGTCGACGCGGCCGTGGGGGCGGCGCGCCATGCCGCGCTTCGATGGCAGCGCAGCCCACTGACCGATCGGATCGCGATCTGCGAGCGCTTTGCCGAACTGCTCAGAACCGACACCGAACAGCTGACGCGCACCATCGCGCTGGAAACCGGCAAGCCACTCTGGGAGGCCAAGACCGAAATCGCGGCGATGGCCGGCAAGATCGCCATCTCGGTTCGTGCCCAGGCAGAGCGTGCCGGCGAGCGCAGCGAAGACGTGGCCGGCGGCACCGCGGTTCTGCGCCACCGGCCGCACGGCGTCACCGCCGTGTTCGGGCCGTACAACTTTCCGGGCCACCTGCCGAACGGTCATATCGTGCCGGCGCTGCTGGCTGGTAATACCGTCGTGTTCAAGCCCAGTGACCAGACACCATTGATTGCGATGCAAGTCGCCGAATTATGGATGCAGGCGGGACTGGCCGAAGGCGTGTTGAATCTGGTCTGCGGCGGTGTGGAAACGGGCGCGTCGCTGGCCGGCCACGCCGGCATTGACGCGCTCTTCTTCACCGGCAGCGAGCGCACCGGCAAACTGTTGCACCGACAATTTGCCGAGCAGCCCGGCAAGATGCTGGCACTGGAGATGGGCGGCAACAACCCGCTGGTGGTCGAAGCCGTCGAGAACCTGGATGCTGCCGTCTTCGAGACGGTGCAATCCGCCTTTATCACCGCGGGGCAGCGCTGCACCTGCGCGCGACGGCTCATGGTCCCCGCTGGCGACTGGGGCGAGCGCTTTCTGGAGCGACTGATCAGCGTCACGGCAGGCCTGCGTATCGGCCTGCCTGATGAAGACCCGGCACCCTTTATGGGTCCGCTGATTTCCGCCGCGGCCGCCCAGCGCGTGCTCGACGCACAGGACATGCTCGAAAGCCGGGGCGGCATCGTACTCAAGCGTGGCGAGCGCATTGGCGGGCTCTCGGAGGCCTTCCTCGCACCCGGCATCATCGATTTAACCGGGGCGAGCGACGTGCCGGACGAAGAAGTCTTCGGGCCATTGCTATCGGTCTACCGCTACACCGATTTTGCTGACGCCCTGACCCTGGCGAACAACACGCGGTTCGGTTTGTCGGCGGGGCTTATCTCGGATTCGGATGCGAGTTGGGAGACCTTTCTGCAGACCGTACGGGCCGGCATCATCAACCGGAATCGCGCCATCACCGGCGCCAGCAGCGCCGCCCCGTTCGGAGGCCCCGGCGATAGCGGCAACCTACGGCCGAGCGCCTACTATGCTGCAGACTACTGCGCCTACCCGGTCGCGAGCATGGAGCGAGATGCCGTCGCCCTACCCGCTACGCTGCCTGCCGGAATGAGTCTGTAAGCATGCTGGTCGAAGCGAACTTCGATGGCCTCGTCGGCCCGTCGCACCATTTTGGCGGGTTGGGGGTCGGCAACCTCGCCTCTCAGGCCAACAAGGCACAGAGCTCCAACCCCCGTGAGGCGGCGCTGCAGGGCCTGGACAAGATGGCCGGACTCGCCGCGCTTGGCCTTCACCAGGGCGTGCTACCGCCGCAGGCTCGGCCAGATCTGGACTTTCTACGCCGGGTCGGCTTTAGCGGCACCGACGCCAAGGTGCTGGCGCAGGCGCTGCGTGACGCGCCTGGCCTGCTGTCCGCAGCGGGCTCCGCCGCGTCCATGTGGTCCGCAAATGCGGCAACGGTGTCTGCCTCGCCGGACACTTGGGACAGCCGCGTGCATATCACGCCCGCCAACCTGGTCTCGCAGACCCATCGTTCGCTGGAAACTGCGACAACGGCCGCCGCATTGAAGGCAACGTTTCGATCGGAACGGTACTTTGCCCATCATCCGGCGCTACCGGCCAGCAGCCAGCTCGCCGACGAAGGCGCCGCAAATCACACCCGCTTTTCGGTGGACGATCACACCTGTGGCGTGAATCTGTTTGTTTACGGTGCGGATCTGAAGGCGGATGGCGCCGGTCGCTTTCCGGCCCGCCAGACCCGGCTGGCCAGCGAAGCGGTCGCCCGTCAGCACCGCTTGCGCGGCGATCGCACCCTGTTCGCGGCCCAGCATCCCGAGGCGATTTCGGCCGGTGTCTTTCATAACGACGTGATCGCAGTAGGCCATCGCAACATGCTGCTCTATCACGAGATGGCGTTTGCCCAAGAAGCAACGGTCGTGGATAGCCTGGCGCACGCGCTTGGCGAGCCCTTGCGCACGGTCCGCATCACGCAGGCCGAAGTCAGTCTTGACGCTGCCATCCAGAGTTATCTGTTCAACTCACAGATCGTCACCTTGCCGGACGGTCGAACGCAGCTCATCGTCGCCAAGGACTGCGAGGAAAACCCGGCCGTCTGGGCGCGGATCAACGCCATGATCGAAGACGATGGGCCGATTGACGCCGTCACGGTGTTTGATGTTCGGCAGAGCATGCGCAATGGGGGCGGCCCGGCCTGTTTGCGGCTGCGCGTGCCACTCAATGGCGATGAACGTGCGGCGGTTAATCCCGACAGCTGGTTCACGCCCGAACTGCACAAGGCGCTGAAAGCCTGGGTGGATGCTCATTATCGTGATCGCCTCCAGCTCGCCGATCTCGCTGATCCCGCCTTCGTGACCGAAGTGCGCGAAGCCCTGGACCGCCTTACGGTCGTGCTCGGCCTCGGATCGATCTACCCGTTTCAGCAGACGGCGTGAACACGCTGGCATGGCAGTGGAAAAGCTTCGCCGAGCTAAGCGGTGCCGAGGTGTATTCGATGCTCGCCCTGCGGGCTTCGGTATTCGTGGTCGAACAGACCTGTCCGTATCCCGACGCTGATGGTCTGGACTTCGATGCCCGGCACCTGTTCGTGCACACCCCTGACGAGAAGCTCTGCGCCTACCTAAGGCTGCTCACCCCCGGCGTTCGCTTCGCCACGCCCAGCATCGGCCGCGTGGTGGTGAGCCCGGAATATCGCGGGGCAGGACTAGGGCGCCGACTCATGCAAGCGGGCATGCAGGAATGCCGGCGCCTGTGGCCCGCAGCGGGGATGTCGGTGGGCGCACAAGCGCATCTGGAACCGTTCTACCAGTCGCTCGGCTTTCGAACCCTGGGTGCACCCTACGACGAAGACGGCATCCCGCACATCGACATGTGTTGCGCGGCCTGACTCGACCCGGCGATTCAGCCTAGGCGGCGGCTGCCTGCCCCACGACTTTCTTGACGCCTTCGGCGAAGCGCTGAAGCCCCAGCTCCAGATCGGCCTGTGGAATGTTCAATGCCGGCGCGAAGCGCACCACATTGGGTCCGGCCACCAGCACCATGACGCCAGCTTCGAGCGCCGCATTCAGGAAGTCACGGGCCTGGCCCGCAAACGGTTCCGCCACTTCGGCGCCGATGAGCAGACCCATGCCGCGGATCTCCTTGAACGCACCGGTGTCTGCTGCGATGGCCTCCAGGCGGCTGCGCAACCATTCGCTACGCTCGCGAACCCCATCCAGCAAAGTCGGCGTGTTGACCTGGTCCAGAACCGCCTCGGCCACGGAACAGGCCAGCGGGTTGCCCCCGTACGTGCTGCCGTGCGTGCCGACGACAAAACTGGCCGCAACCTTCTCCGATGTGAGCATGGCGCCGACCGGGAAGCCGCCACCCAGCCCCTTGGCCGAGCTGAGAATATCCGGCACTACGTCGTAGGCCTGATAGGCGTAGAGATGCCCCGTGCGGCCCATGCCCGTCTGGACCTCATCGAAGATCAGCAGCGCATTGTGTTCGTCACACAGCGCACGCACGCCCTGAATGAACGCTTCGTTCGCCGGCACGATCCCGCCCTCGCCCTGCATCGGTTCCATGACCACGGCGCAGGTTCGCTCGCCAATCACCGCTTTCAACGCATCCAGGTCGTTGTACGGGATGTGATGCAAGCCCTGAGGGACAGGACCGAAACCCTCGGTGTACTTGGGCTGCCCGCCCACCGAGACCGTGAACAGCGTGCGACCGTGAAAGGCCTGCTGGAACGAGATGATCTCGTGCTTGTCCGGCCCGAAATGGTCGGAGGCATAACGGCGTGCAAGCTTGAATGCGGCCTCATTCGCTTCAGCACCCGAATTGCAGAAGTACACGCGATCTGCAAACGTCGCGGCCACGAGCTTCTGCGCGAGACGAATGGCGGGCTCGTTGGTCATCACATTCGACAGATGCCACAGCCGCTCGCTCTGCGCCTGCAGCGCCTGCACCATCGCGGGATGGCAATGCCCCAGCACGCTGACAGCGATACCACCCGCCAGATCCACATACTCGCGATTGTCCTGATCCCACACGCGCGAACCCTGCCCACGAACCGGAATCACGGCGGCCGGGTTGTAATTCGGCACCATGACGGAATCGAAATCCTGGCGGGTCACTGTTGGCATCTGGGTCATCTGAGCACCACTGCGAAGGAGATGGTGCCGGCAGAGGGAGTTGAACCCCCGACCTACGCATTACGAATGCGCCGCTCTACCAACTGAGCTATGCCGGCGTGTTAGTGCTCTCGATCCCGCCTCTCGAAGCGCTGTCGAACGCGCGATGCGCCTCGACGCGTTCCATCGACGGAGGTCTCGAAAAGCGGCGGCGAAGTATAGCAACGTTCGAGCCCGAAGCGGAACCATCGCATCCTCGCCCGCGCCCGCCACACCTCCGTTCATCTGACGCAAACAAGCGCTGGCCGCGAGACGGTGATTAACGACCCGTTCCATCGTAAGCTACACACATGAGTAGGGGACGGGGATTCACACTGATCGAGTTGCTGGTCGCGATCGCCGTGGCCAGCATTCTGCTGGCTGTGGCCGTGCCGTCGTTTCGTGGCCTGATCGCCAGTAACCGAAGCTCGAGCGATGCGAATGCGTTGCTTTCGATGTTCATGCTAGCCCGCAGCGAAGCGATCAAACGCAACACCGTTGTCGTGGCGTGCAAATCAACGGACGGCGCGAGCTGCAGCACGGAGACAACCATAGGCTGGGATGCCGGCATCGTCGTGTTCGTCGACAACGTGACAACCAATGACAAAATCGATTCGGGTGAAACGATCATCCACGTGCGTGTCCCATTGGCACAGGTCAGCGAGATGACGGGTAATTCTCAGATCAAGGATGTCATGTCGTATCTCCCGACCGGCCGTGGCACCAAGAACGGCACGATCACTATCGACCCCAGTGAATCGGCGCACGTCAGAAGTCTGGTGATTTCCCCGGCCGGCCGGCCCTACATCAAGAAGTCGTAACGGCATGAGGGCACGGATGCGATCGCAGGTTGGAGTCACGCTGATCGAGGTTCTGATCACGATCGTCGTCCTCGGCGTTGGCCTGTTGTGGATGGCCGGCATGCAATCCTCCGCGGTTCGCCAAAATTATCTGGCCTACCAGTTCTCACAGGCGGCGAATCTGGCGCGGGGGCTGTCGGAGCGGATGCTGGCGAACCCCGCAGGCGTGGACGCCGGCAGCTATGCCATTGCCGAAGGCGCCAGTGTTCCGTCACCTGGCACCGACTGCTCCACCGACATCTGCACACCAACGGATCTTTCGGCCTGGGACCTCGCGGACTGGTACACCGCCCTGTCGGATAGTGCGAGCGGGACGAAAGTCCCGTCGACTCCAAAAGCCACACTTCCGGACGCGTCGTTCTCGGTGGTCTGTGCCGACGCAGGCGGGTGTACCGCTGGCTCGCCGTATCTGATCACGATCTACTGGAACCCCAGTCGCGACCCGAACGTGACGAAAACCAACTGCGACCCCGATGACAACGAGGCGCTGCGCTGCATGCGGGTGCTACACCAGCCATGACTGGACCAACGCGACAACACGGGCTCTCACTGGTCGAACTGATGGTCGCCATCACCATTGCCGTGATCTTGCTGGCCGGTGTCATCGAAGTGTTCATCAGTGCGAAACAGGGCTACCGAATTCAAGAAAGCACCTCGATACTGCAGGAAAACGCTCGCTTCGCCATGCGTGATCTCAACCGCTACATCAACATGGCTGACTATTGGGGCGGGGTCGAGGGCGAGGATGTCGTGCTTCACGCCGACCTCGATGATCACTACAGCGCTCGCGGGAACTGCGACTTTGCCTGGGCAATGGACCCCCAGGCCGGCGTGTTTGGGTATGACGGCAACAGCACGGCGCCCGGACCCACCGATTGCCTCCCGTCGAACTATGTACCCAATACCGATGTGCTGGTGATCCGCTCGGGGATCCCTGACGACTATGCGCCGACTGCAGATCTTGAAGACGACACGAATACGGATCTAGACGAGCACGGTGCTGTTTATGTCCGGTCGCTGGTGGGTGCGGGAGGCTTCATGTTCCATCGCAGCACGGTTGCCGACGCGAAGTCTCGAATTAGCGGGAGTGACGATGAAGGTATCTTCAACCACCGCTTCGAACTTGCAATTCTGTACTTGGCAGATTTCGACGTCGGTGGCACAACTATGCCAACGCTCTCTGTGCTCGATCTCGATACCCGTAGCGGCAAAGCTGCGCTCTGGCCCTATCAACTAGTGGAAGGTGTCGAGCAGATGCAGTTGTCCTACGGGATCGACTTGGATGGAGATTCGGGAGCAGACATCTGGAAGAACGCAACCGCAGTCACAGCCGATGAATGGGATGATGTCATCATCATTCGAGTTGGGCTCATGGTTCGAGGGCGCGCGCTAGACGACTTCACGGATACGACAACCTATGCCATGCCGGGCGACTTTTCATTCACCCCGGCCGCCGCTAACGCTCGCTTTCAGCGCCGACTGTTGGTTCGCGACATCCAAATCCGAAACCGTGTGAGGGAGTAATGAGACAAGATCAGCAGCACGGCTTCGTCCTGATCAGCGCCGCGGTCCTTCTCGTCGTGCTCACGTTGGTTGCCGTAACCGCGATGAAAGGCACATCCATGGAACTGCGGATGAGCGGCAACGAGGTGTCGAGAATGGAAGTCTTCGATGCGTCTGAAGCGCCTCGTGTATTGACATCTGAGCTGCTGGATGTCCACACATTCAACCGTGGGTGGCCCGTATCGATGGGGGGCGATGTGCCCAACTCGTTGTTCGATTACGACGTGCCTGCCTCGCTCTCAGTGCGCGATAAGGACGCCGACAATCTTCCGGATGGGTTCTACATAGGGAATACGGAAGCGAACTATTCCCCCGCCGGACTAACTGCAGACGTCGTGTATTCGGGGTCGTATTCAGTCGCAGGCCAGTCGGCATTCATTCAGAAAGCCAGCGTTGGCGTATACAAACTCCGGACCGCCATTGCGCCCGGTGCTGGTGCCGCCATGGTCGCAGGCTACGAGGGTACCGGCAAAGCGGCCGCAGCTGCGGGCGGTAACATTTTCTATCAAGTCGTGAGTCAAGGCGTTGATCCCGTGGCCGCTTGGAATGAGACCAAGGGTGCCTGGGAACAAGACGGCGAGAACTCCGACAAGACCAAGAATATAACGGCGAAGGCCTGTACAACCTGTGACTACCGTTATGTCATCCGGAACTGAAATGCATCGTCCCTTTCATTGGCTGCGCATCATTTTCGGCGCGATCGTTTCCGTAGCGTTTGGCTCGGTGTGGGCTCAGCCAGAACCATTGTCATCCACGACCATGGCTGACTACACGCGTGCGCCATTGACCAGCGTCGAACAGGCGACCCCCCAAGTCATGCTGACCATGACACGCGACCACCAACTCTATTACGCGGCCTACAACGATTACAGCGACCTAGATGGCGATGGAATCATCGAAACCACCTACAAGCACGATATCGACTACTACGGCTACTTCGATAGTTATAAATGCTACGACTACGATTCCGGCGATAAGCGATTTGAGCCTAAAGGCGTCACAGACGACAAGTATTGCGACAACGGTGTCCCCGGTGCGTGGAGCGGCAACTTTCTAAACTGGGCGACGACGTCGAGAATGGATGCCGTGAGACGGCTGCTGTTTGGCGGATACCGTTCAACGGATACCGACTCCACGACCATACTGGAACGCGCCTACATCCCGATGGATGGGCACGCTTTCGTTAAGTACTACAACGGGACGGACTTTCCGAAGCTCACGCCGATGGATAGCTCAGACGTCACGCTAAATCACTCGGATGCCCGCGTTAACGGGTTCACGATGTGCAGCATGACGTGGGCGCCGGACAACGAATTCTCAGACACGACGACCCGCCCCCCCATCTTGCGCATCGCCAAGCGCAATTTCTCGCTCTGGAACACCAGCGAACGGGACATCTGCAACTGGACGGACGATCCCGGCTCCGCCAATGGAAATAACGGCAACAACCCGTCGATTTCTGGAATTCAAGCTTATTCAGGAAGCCCAAAGCGAAGCGATCGCGCAATTCAGGTTCAAGGCGGAGATGGCGACTACGTCGTACGCGTGCAGGCCTGTGTCAGCGGCCTCATCGGTGAGGAAACCTGCAAGGAATACCCGGATGGTTCCGTCAAGCCAATCGGACTTCTTCAACGCTACGGCGACGACAATCTGATCCACTTTGGTCTGCTCACGGGAAGCTACGAAAAAAACATCTCGGGCGGTCTTGTCCGCAAGAACATCCGCTCATTCAACGATGAAGTCGCCGTCGACGACAATGGCGCATTCAAATCCACAGGAAGTGGAAGCATCGTCGAAACCCTGAATGCATTACGCATGTACGGATACGAGTACAACAACCGGTACTACAACGACCGAGACGACTGCGGTTTTCAGCTTGCCACAATCAAGGAAGGTGACTGTGCGAGCTGGGGCAATCCCTTGTCGGAGATGTATCTTGAAGTCCTGCGCTACTACGCCGGCGCATCCGCGACCGCGGCATTTTCAGCGAACGACTCAGGTTATCTGTCCTCACTAAAATCCGAGAGTTGGGTAGACCCGCTCAACGCGAACAACTACTGCGCGGACCTCAGTACTGTTGTCTTCAATGCCAGCGTCAACGATTACGACAACGACCAGATGTCCGGTATTTCGGACCTCGGAGCCACGACCTCAGCCAGCGCACTAACCGACGTTGTCGCCAAGGCGGAAGGCCTTCTAGGCAAGAAGGTGTTTATCGGCAGGAATGGCACTACCAATGACGAGTTGTGCTCGGCCAAGACATTGACCAGTTTGGGCGACTCGGCCGGCATCTGTCCGGAAGCGCCGACAAAACTGGGGTCCTATTTGATGGTTGGTGCCGCTCACTACGCCGCCACCAATGACATTCGACCGAGCTATCCGTCATCGGGCCCAGGTAAGGGAACGGTGCAAACCGTGAAGACCTATGGCGTCGCACTGTCCCCCGCTGTTCCAAAGGTGGAAATTCCTGTGCCGGGCGATTCCACACGCCAGGTAACGCTGCTACCCGCCTATCGCAATCTCTCCGATCCGAACCAGCCCGGCGGAGGGTCGCTGGTTCGATTCAGGATCGTTGAACCTCATTCCGAATCGTCCGGAACCGGCAAGGGTAAGTTCTTCGTCAGTTGGGAAGACAGCGAGCAAGGTGGTGACCATGATCAGGATGTTTGGGGACTACTCACCTACGAGATCACCACCACTCAGATTAAGGTCACTACAGAAACTGTCGCGGAGTCCACCTCAACGAAGCAGCTGTTTGGCTACATCGTTAGTGGCACAACAAATGATGGCTTCCACGCGCACTCCGGGATCGAAGGGGTCAACTTCACCGACCCGACTGGGGTACTCGGCTGCAACGACTGCCGCCCCAGTGCCAGCGGAGCCGGGGCAGGAAGCGGTCAGCATGGTCCAACAAGCGTCACCTATACATTAGGCAACACCGACGGATTGCTGCTGGAACCACCGCTGTACTACGCGTCCAAGTATGGCGGTTTCAACGACTCGGACGCCGTTGGAGACGCTGGTTTCGGATTCCCGGACAAGCAGCCGGAATGGGACCAGCTTGATGCCAATGGAGCCGCAAACCCGGATGGAGTGCCGGACAATTATTTCTTTGTCGATAACCCGGCAGCTCTGGAAGCGGCGCTGCAATCCGTTTTCGACAAGATCATATCTAGCACCGCATCAGGTACTGCCGCCGCAGTTGTCGCGAATGCCCGCGAAGGCGAAGGTGCTGTCTATCAGGCGCTGTTCGAGCCGTCGAGGACCGACAACGATGGCCGCGAAGTTCGGTGGATTGGAACCGTTCACGCCCTATGGATTGACGGCGATGGCAATCTCCGGGAGGACGATGGGGATGCCGTACTCGAAAGTTTCACGGCGGACCCCGCTGTCGAGTTATTTTTTGACGATAAGCAGGGACGTGTTCGATTCCGGCGATACAAGGGTGACCCCAACACCGTTACGCCATCCATTCAGGAGATTGGCGATCTCAATACGCTGTGGAACGCAAGAGAACAGCTCTCCGCTGTCTCGGCGGTTACGGCTCAGCGCATCTACAGCCAACCGGCAAACACCGGCCGTCACATCATCACCTTTTTCGACTACGACCTGGATGGCCTTGTGGACAACAACGAACAGGTTGATTTCGTTGCATCCAACATCACCAATAAGAATTTTCGAATCCTGAATTTCCGTCGAAACAGCAGCGGAACGGGGGTCGACGCGGCACAGGCGTTGGTGAACTACATTCGCGGTGAAGAGACGAACACTTCCCTGTCCCGCAATCGAACGATCGACTACGACAATGATGGCACCGCGGAAGTGATGCGGCTGGGCGACATCGTCAACAGCACACCGACCGTCGCGGCCGCGCCAGCCGAAGCGTTCGACCTCCTCTACAACGACGAAACCTATGACACGTTCCGACGGCAATACGCTCAGCGGAGGAACGTCATATACGTTGGAGCCAACGACGGCATGCTGCACGCTATCAATGGCGGCTGCTACGACCCTCAGGGTCAGAGGTTTGTAACAAAAGGCGGTGGCTGCAAGGTAGAACATCCGCTAGGCAGCGAATTATGGGCCTACGTCCCATTTAACTTACTACCGCACCTGCGCTGGCTCGGCGACCCAGACTACGCCCACGTGCCGTATCTTGACGGAAAGCCTCGTATCTTTGACGCGAGAATCTTTACAGCCGATTCCACACATCCTAACGGTTGGGGGACCGTACTGGTCGCTGGATTCCGGTTTGGCGGAGGAGAGTTAGAACTGCCCAACAACAGAAACAAGAACCGGTACGCCGATTTTGGTTCAGTAGACCAGATCGTCACTCGCTCCGGCTATGTCGTCATCGACATCACCGACCCCGAAGTGCCACCAACCGTGTTGGCCGAAATCACCCATCCATCGCTCGGCTTTGCGACCAGCTTCCCTACTATCGTCGCCAACTCCAAGACCGGGAACAAATCCGGAAATCTGGCGACAGAGGATTGGTATTTGGTATTCGGGTCTGGTCCAACCGATGTCACAAGGGGCACGACCAACGACACCGCCAAGTTCTTCGCCTACGACCTCAAGTCGCTGAAGTTTGTGAACAACTTTGCTCCGTATGACCTCGGAGACTCTAATGCGTTTACGGGCGACCCCGTCACGGTCGATTGGGATCTCGACTTCAAAGCAGATGCTGTTTATTTCGGCACCGTTGGCGGATCCGAAGCCGACCCAACCGGCAGTCTCTACAAGATCGGCAAAGATGCGAGTGGCTTTAAGACTCCCGAGGTCCTGCTAAAGTCGGATGAACCCGTCGTTGCCACCCCTTCGGTGACGATCGACAACCAAGGTAATCGGTACGTCCTCGGAGGAACCGGCAGATTCTTCGGCCCACAGGACAAGAGCAGCACGGACAAGCAGGTGTTGTTCGGTGTGCTGGATGCCGATCCCCTTCTACTAACCGGCAGTGAGTCGGAGCCACGACTCGACGTGACAAACTTAATTGACGTCTCCTCTGCTCGTGTGGCGACAACAGGGGTTGTCGAAGGAGTCACGGACGTCAACGACTACGTAACGCTGCAGCAGAAAGTCGCCGATGCCAAAGGGTGGAAACTCGAGCTAGCCGTCGGTGCCTCCGCCGAGCGCTCGGTCACACAGCTCTCGCTTCTCGGGGACGTCGTGTTCGCCACACCGTTCACTCCAAGTGCTGACCTGTGTGGGGGGGAAGGAGAAAGTCGTCTTTATGGCCTGAATTTCAAGACGGGTACGCCATCGCCCGACCTGCCCGCTTTCGGTACACAGGTCGCAAACTTCGACGGTGAAAGCCTCAACGAAGTCATAGCGTCCGTGGACCTTGGGGCCGGCCTAGGTGCGTCGCCCAGCCTACATCTCGGAAGCGGGCGAGATAGTCGGGGACTGACGGTTTTGACCCAAACGTCGACAGGCGCTATTGAGCGCCGTCGGAGCTTGGTCTCTAAATCTGCACGAAGCGGCGAGATCAGTTGGCAGGAAACCTTTGTATGCAACTGAGCGCGCGCGGACTCACGCTTATCGAGATGGTCATCGTGGTTGCCATCGTCGGCATCCTGGCGACCATTGCGTATCCCAGCTATCAGTCCTATCTAGCCAAAAGCGCTCGGGCACAGGGCAAGCACTGCCTCGTTGAGGTCCAGCAGCGGATGGAGAAGTTCTTTGTCCGCAACCATCGTTACGCGACCAGCATGGGAGCGCTGGGTTATGACGTGGATGAGAAGGATCAACTGCAGTGTTCCGATATTTCTGACGGTAGCCCTACCGGCCGGAGCTATTCGATGGCGATCAGCACACCCAGCAGTACTGGGTGTACCAATGCAATCTGCTACGAGTTAATAGCATCGCCGACCGGATCTCAGGCCGCAGACGGAGCATTGTCGCTGGTCGTAAAACGCACGACTGCGACGCCGGACGGCCGTCCGGATGTGCAGCGGTACCGCACCCAGGGCAGCGACAAGACTAGCTGGTGAGCACGCCACTCATCGCCTGAGCCAACTCGGCGGCCGCTGCGGGCGCCATCGCAACACCATTTCGATGGTGTCCTGCGTTGATCCAGAGGTTGTCGCTCAACTGCCCGATCCGTGGCTCTCCCGTGGACGACCCCGGACGCAGCCCGGCCCAATGTTCGACGACTGGATAATTCGTGAGAGTCGGCTGGATACGCACAGCCAACTGCTGCAGAGCCACCCGCCCCGCCTCCGTTGTACTCGAATCAAATCCGACGTACTCCATCGTGCTGCCGCATAGCACCAGCCCGTCGCTACGTGGGATGACATAAGCGCCGCCGCCAAGCGTAATCTCGTGAAACTCGCCGGGCGGCGCCGCGAAAGCAATCATCTGCCCCCGCACGGGCTCGACATCGATGATGTCAGCCAGGTCACCCAGCACTGCAGCCGCCCAGGCCCCAGCGCAGACCACAACATGGTCGTACTCCGGGAGCCTACCTTCCGATATTTGCAGGGTCGCATGATCGCCCCGCAGCTCGACCTGCGCTGCATGGTCGGGATAGATGTGCACCCCTTTCGAGACCGCGATATCCGCAACGGCTCTAGCCGCCCGCGGCGTTCTGACCTGCCATACATCTGGCAGCAAGACCGATCCATCTGCCTGAGCCCGCACATCCATTCCGCTGCGATGCCCCCACTGCTCCGCTGGCGCATGCTGGTCCAGCACTCTCATGCCAGACTTGAGCAACCCTGCCTGCCCTTCGCACCCAGCATCGCTCAATTCATCACGCCAAAGCTGGGCGCCGCGCAACGACAACGTCGTGATTCGGTCGGAATAGTCCCAGGGCCACAGCGGACAAAGTATGCCGCCGCCTGCCCATGATGCCCTGCCAGCCACATGCCCGGCATCGTATACGTCAACACCAGCGCCCTTACGACGCAATTCGATGGCGCTCCACAAGCCAACAAGGCCGCCGCCAACAATGGCGACCCTCGGCGCTTTGTCGCTCGAACTCCGGGACAGCGCTATCATGATGATTGGTCAGGGATGCGCGCAGGACAAATGAGACACGAAGAATCCGGCGGCATACGCTTACAGACCTCACCGCCTCGAGAACGCGGTTTTACTCTCTTCGAATTAATATACACAGTCGTGATCGCCGCGATTCTGGCGGCGGTTGCGCTGCCTGCATATCAAGGCTACGTCCTCAAGTCGAACCGCTCCGTCGTGCGTGCTTACCTGCAGGAGCTACAAGGCCAGCAGGAAGCCTACGCGCTGACTCATCGTGGTCAATATGCGACATCGGTCCAGACGCTCACCGGCGCGGCGTCTCCCTTTTTCATCGATTCCGCGGGCCAGGTGTCCAGCACGCTCCAAGACCAATCCTTGTTCAAGATCTCGATTGTGGACGCCTCGACAACCGGCTTCACATTGGTCGCGGAGCCGGTCGGCAGGCAGTCGAAAGATTCGGATTGCTCCATTTATCTCTTGGCGTCTGACGGCCGCACGTGGGCGAACAACAAGGATTTTAGCGACGCACTCGCAGCGGAAGACAAAGGCTGCTGGACTAGCTAGCCGACACGCAGCGCGGAGGGCAGCGAAAACGTAATCGTCTCCTCCCGCCCCTTGAGCTCCTCCGCTGCCACACCGCCATGCTCCTTCAAGCGGTCGATCACGCGGCGAACGAGCACTTCCGGTGCGGAGGCACCCGCCGTCACGCCAACGCTGCGACAGTTCTCCAGCCACGCGGCCTGTATGTCGTCAGGTCCGTCGATCAACCATGCCTGCGTCCCACATTGTTCGGCGAGTTCACGCAGACGGTTGGAATTGGAGCTGTTGATGGATCCGACCACCAGCACCACGTCGGCGCGACGCGCCAGGTCCCGCACCGCATCCTGACGGTTCTGCGTGGCATAGCAGATGTCGTCCTTGCGCGGTCCCTGTACAGCCGGAAACCTCGCTCTCAACGCGTCGATGACGCGTGCGGTGTCGTCCACCGACAGCGTGGTCTGCGTGACGTAGGCCAGGCGTTGCGGGTCTCGCGGCGTGAGCGCGTCGACATCTTCCGGTGTTTCAACCAAGTGAATGCGCCCGCCACCAGCGGCATCGAACTGCCCCATGGTGCCTTCGACCTCCGGATGGCCGGCGTGACCGATCAGCACGACGTCCAGCCCCTGCCGGGAGTAGCGGGTAACCTCGATATGTACCTTGGTCACCAGCGGACAGGTGGCGTCGAACACGGTCAGGCCACGGCTGTCAGCGTCCTTCCGGACCTGTTGCGACACGCCATGCGCCGAGAATATGCAGGTGGCGCCGGAGGGGATTTCGTCGACTTCATCGACGAAGATCGCGCCCTCGTCACGAAGGCGGTCCACCACGAAGCGGTTGTGGACGACTTCATGTCGCACATAAATCGGTGCGCCGAGCTGCTGTAGCGCGCGTTCCACGATTTCGATGGCGCGATCAACACCGGCGCAAAAGCCACGGGGGTTGGCGAGCAAAATATCCATGGAATGCCTGTCAGGCGTTAGGGGACGACGACGCCCGACGACTGGATAACAACATGTCCAGCACGAGCATCAAGGCGCCCAGGGTAATGGCGATGTCCGCAACATTGAAGGCCGGGTAGTGCCATGTCTGCCAGTGGAAATCAATGAAGTCGACGACGTAACCGCGTGCCGCGCGATCAATGACGTTGCCCAGGGCCCCACCCAGGACCAGACATAGCGCAACCGCCAGCAGATGCTCGTCCCGAGGGTGATTGCGCAGCCACCAGAGAATCCAGACCGATACCGCCACGCCGAGCACGATGAACACCCACGGCGGAAACTCGGCAAACATCGAAAACGCTGCGCCGGTGTTATGCAGATGCGTCAGGTTGAGAATGGGCAGCAGCTCGATCCGCTCATATTTCAGCAAGGAGCGGAAGACCAGCTGTTTGGTGACCTGGTCTAACAGGATGATGGCGGCAGACAACCACAGCCAGTGAACATTTGTCGCGCGAAACGCCATCGAATCAATTCTCCAGACGCTGCCACGCATCGGCAACGTCACGTTCAATTTGTTGTTTGAGAGCCGGCAAGCCGTCGAAACGCCGCTCCGGCCGGATGAAATCGACGAACTCGACCCAAAGTCGGTCGCCATACAAATCATGCACTCCTTCCAAGCAATGGACTTCCAGCAAGGCGCCCTGCCCGCTAACGGTTGGTCGTGTCCCGTAGTTCGCGACGCCGGGAACTGCGACGGCATTGCCTGTCGTAACGCGCACCGCGTAGACACCGTGGCGCAACGCAGCCTTGCGACGCAAGCGCAGATTCGCTGTTGGGAACCCGATCGTCCGTCCCGCCTGCTGCCCGGCCTGGACCCGGCCCGTAACGCGATAGCGTTGCCCCAGCAAGCGATTCGCCTGTCGTAACTCGCCGGCGGCCAGCGACTCGCGCACACGGGTGCTGCTAACGCGTTCACCGTCATCGACCACGGTGCGGGCGACGTCGACATCAAAACCGCCTCGCTCCGCCGCCTGCTTCAGGGACCGCACATCGCCCGCCCGTTCTGCTCCGTACCGAAAATCCTCGCCGACAATGACTGTTCGGCAGCCGAGCCCGTCCACAACCACTCGGCGCACAAAATCATCTGGAGACGTCGATGCCAGCACTGCGTCGAAGCGAAGGCACAGCAACTGATCGACAAGTTGGCCTTCGCTCAACATAGCCACTGTTTCGGACAATCGGTTCAGGCGTGGTGGCGCCGAGGCAGCGTCGAAATATTCACGCGGGGTGGGCTCGAATGTCACCAGCGTGGTCTTGGCGCTTCCCGCGCAATCGCTCAGCTGCTGCAGAATCGCACGATGCCCGCGGTGGAGGCCGTCAAAGTTGCCAATCGCGACGACGGAGGGCCGATGGGCAGGCCGCAAGTTGTGGAGTCCTCGGATCAGCTGCATTTGCGACGAATTATACCGAGCCGGGCCCGGTTTCGCCGGCGGTGTCGACGACATCCGCAAGCCGGAAGTCGCGGGGGCGAAGACCCAGCACCAAGATGACCAGTGCGTAGATCAGGCCGCCCCCACCCACTGCTGCCAGCAGCCAGGTGACGCGGGTCCATAGGTCGGCCGCGATCCACTCGTCCACCGGACCACCTGCAAGAATCAGCACGGCGCCCATCGCCGCCGCCGCCACGCAGGTCGACACGATGATTCGAACCAGTCCGCGAGAGACCGTGAGGCCGATGCCGCGTTTCAGCGCGCGGTACAGCAATGCCGCGTTAATGAACGCACCCAACGATGTACCCAGCGCCAGGCCTGCGTGGACGCCTTCGATGCCGAGCAGGGTGAAGGCACCGACAAGCGCGATGTTGAGCACCATGGTCAGACTGAGCGCGATCACGCCACAGCGGACAGGCGTGCGTGCGTCCTCCCGTGAGTAAAAGGCCGGCGTGAGAATCTTGACGAGGCTGAAGCCGAAGAACCCCAGCGCGTAGGCCATCAGGCTGCGTCGTGTCATCTCGACATCGACAGCCGAAAACGCGTTGTACTGGAACAGTGTGGTCACAAGCGGCCCAGCCAGAACGAGCAAGCCCACAGCGGCCGGCATCCCCAGCAGGAACAGGAAGCGCAGCGCCCAGTCGACGGTCGCGGCGAACTCCTGTTTGCGACCGCCGGCATGCTGACCCGACAGGCGCGGCAGAATGACGGTCGCGAGCGCGATCGAAAACACGCCCAGCGGAAACTCCATCAATCGATCGGAGAAATACAACCAACTGATACTGCCGGTGACCAACAACGACGCCAGAATCGTATCGAGCAGCAGATTGATCTGCGCCACCGACGACCCGAACAAAATCGGCCCCATCATCCGCAGAATTCGCCGCACCTGGGGGTCGGAAAAGTTCACGCGGGGCCAGGTCAAGACGCCCAGCCGACTGACACTCGGCAGATGAAAACCCAATTGGACGACACCCGCGACCAGCACCGCGACGGCGAGCGCGTGGGTCGAGGGCGCAAAGACCACCGCCGCGGTGATCAGACAAACGTTAAGCCAGACGGGTGAGAAGGCTGGGATCGCAAAACGGTTGTAGGTGTTCAACACACCGGCGAAGAGCGCGGACAACGAAATCAGCAGCAGATACGGAAACGTCCACCGCAGCATGTCCGAGGCTGCCTCGAACTTGACCGGATCATCAACAAAGCCGACCGCGAATACGGCAATGACCGCCGGCGCGAAAGCGACGCCCAATGCGGTCAGCACGACGAGCACGACGCCCAGGGTGCCGGCTGAAACCGCGATCAGCCGCTTCACCTCCAGATCGCCGTCCGCCGAACGCGTTGCGGACAGCACCGGCACAAAGGCCTGCGCGAAGGCCCCTTCGGCAAACAACCGCCGTAAGAAATTCGGAATCTTGAACGCGACGAGAAACGCGTCCATGCCCACACCAGGCCCGAACAGCGTCGCAAACAGAACCTCTCTCGCCAGGCCCAGAACGCGGGACACCAGTGTCATGCCGCCAACAATCGAGGTGGATCGAACTATCGTGCTCAAACTGCGACCCGGAGGGCGGAAAGCGCGCTAGGTTAGCCGAATCACCGAGCATTGGCGTTGGTGATTGACTTTACGCGGGAACACCATAAAATACGCGGCCTTCAATCATCCGCCAACCCCGTTTTCGAAGAGGATCTACGTGGCGAATTCCGCACAAGCACGCAAGCGCGCCAAGCAGGCCAAGGTGGCTCGCGAACGCAACATGAGCCAGCGTTCCATGACGCGTACATCCATCAAGAAGGTGGTCAACGCGATCGAAAGCGGTGACAAGGACGCCGCACAGGCCGCCTACACAGCTGCCGTTCCGGTCATCGACCGAATGGCGCGCAAAGGATTGCTGCATGCCAACAAGGCTGCTCGTCACAAGAGCCGCCTGAGCAAGCGCATCCAAGCGCTTTAATCCGGCTTCATCAAGCGGATTTGGCAAAAAGCCGGCTTAAAAGCCGGCTTTTTTGTGCGCCTCAGTCGTTCAAGGCCATGTTGTCCCGGTGGATCAGCTCGGCGTCGCCCACGTAACCCAGCCGGTCGACCAGTTCACTGCTGGCGCAGCCGAGAATCCGGATCGCATCCTCACTGGCGTAGTTGGTGATGCCGGTGGCGAGACGCTGCGCGCCGTCCGAGGCGACTATCTCCACCAGATCACCACGCCGGAACTGGCCGCTCACCCGGACGACGCCCACGGGCAACAGACTGCTGCCCCGCTTGCACAGCGCCCGCGCAGCTCCGGCATCGACTGCAATCGTGCCTGCAATCCGCAGCCGTCCGGCAATCCAGCGTTTGCGACCTTTGAGTGCAGCGCCGCTGGGCGTCAGGCGTGTGCCCCGGGCGGTTCCGTCGATCGCGCAGGCCAGCGCATCGTCACCAGAACCATCGAGCAGCAAGGTCCAGGCACCGCTCTTGGCCGCCAGCGCCGCCGCGTCGAGTTTAGTGACCATGCCGCCGCGACCCAGCCGGCCCGAGCTGGCCCCGGCATAGGCACGGAGCGCGGGATCACCCGCCGCACCGGCTTCCACCAGCTCCGCATCCGCGTGTGTGGTCGGATCGGCGGTCATCAAGCCCGGTTGGTCGGTGAGGATGATCAAGCCATCGGCGTCGACGAGCTGCGCGACCACCGCCCCCAGACGATCGTTGTCGCCGAAGCGGATCTCGTCCGTCGCCACGGTGTCGTTCTCGTTGACGACAGGAACAACCCCCAGGTCAATCAGCGACAGCAGGGTCGATCGCGCGTTGAGGTACCGACGGCGGTCGGCGACGTCGTCATGCGTCAGCAGCACCTGCGCGGTGTGCAGGCCATGCTTGCTGAATGCGTCACCCCAGGCCTCGGTCAGCCCCATCTGCCCGATGGCGGCAGCGGCCTGCAGACGATCCAGCGAATCGGGTCGCTCGGACCACCCCATACGCGCCATGCCTTCGGCCACGGCACCGGAAGACACGATCACGATTGGCGTGCCTGCGCCAACGGCGCTCGCGACCTGCTCTGACCAGCGTGCGATGGCCGCGTGATCGAGGCCACGCCCCCCCCGTGTGATCAATGAGCTCCCGATCTTGACGACCAGACGCCGGGACTCGTTCATCCGACGGCCTCGTCGTCGCCCTCGATCTCGTCTGCGTCCATCGTCTTCAGGTGCTCGTAGATGTCACGCATCAGTGTCTTGGTGCCATCGCCGGAATGGCTGGAGACCGCATAGACCGGCCCGGTCCATGTAAGGGATTCAACGAGTTCCGACAGCTCTTCGGCGGCCAGTTCTTCGCCGAGAATGTCGGTCTTCGTCAGCACCAGCCATCGAGGAATGGCCGCAACGGCCTCCCCGTACTGCTCCAGTTCCGCATCGATCTTGCGCACGCGTTCCGCGGCGGATTCGCCAATCGCGTTCTCGGGTTCGACCAGGTGCAGAATCAGACGCGTGCGCTGCAAATGCCGCAGGAACTGATGCCCCAGCCCAACCCCTTCCGCGGCCCCTTCGATCAAGCCGGGGACATCCACCATGACGAAGCTCTCGGCGGGGCCGACGCGCACGACGCCCAGGTTGGGATGCAAGGTGGTGAACGGATAATCCGCGACCTTGGGCTTGGCCGCCGAGACAGCACTGATCAGGCTTGATTTGCCGGCGTTCGGCATGCCGGCAAGGCCGACGTCCGCGAGCAGCTTGAGTTCCAGGCGCAGCTTTCGCCGATCGCCCGGCTTGCCAGGCGTGAACTGGCGTGGCGCGCGATTGGTACTGCTCTTGTAGCGTGCGTTCCCAATGCCATGCCAGCCGCCATGGGCCACCATCACCTTCTGGCCGTGGTTGGTGAGTTCACCAATGGTCTCGCCGGTTTCCATATCCTGGATCACCGTGCCGAGCGGCATCTGGATAACGCAGTCATCGCCCCGCGCGCCGGTGCAATTGGCACCGCGACCATTCTCGCCGCGCTTGGCCGCAAACCGCCGGGTGAACCGGAAGTCGGCCAGCGTGTTGATCTCCTCGTTACCCACGGCGTAGACATGGCCACCATCGCCACCATCCCCGCCGTCCGGCCCGCCGAAGGGCACGTATTTCTCACGGCGGAATCCCACACAACCGTTGCCGCCATCGCCGGCTTCGACGGTGATGGCTGCCTCATCAACAAACTTCATGGATGACTCCGCTACCGTGAAATGGCGCGTCGGGATGACCCGCCTGCGCGCAGATACGAAAAAGGCCCCGCCGGCATGCCGACGAGGCCTTTTTCAAGTCGCGTCGGCGGCTATGCCAACTCGACCGGCTCGATGCGCACGAACTTGCGCTTCTCGGCGCCCTTGACTTCAAACACCACACGGCCGTCCACCTTCGCGAACACGGTGTGATCCTTGCCAACGCCTGCGTTGTCGCCGGCACGGAAACGGGTGCCACGCTGGCGCACGATGATGCTGCCCGCGGAAACCACTTCCCCACCGAAGGCCTTGACGCCCAGTCGTTTGGACTCGGAATCGCGGCCGTTGCGAGTACTACCGCCTGCCTTTTTATGTGCCATGAGTGTGCTCCTTAGCCGGCGATGCCGGTGATCTTGAGTTCGGTGTAGTTCTGGCGGTGGCCCTGGGTTCGCTTGTAACCCTGGCGACGCTTGAACTTGATGACGCGGATCTTATTGCCGCGGCCTTCGCCAGCCACCTCGGCCGTCACCGATGAACCATCAACGAACGGCGTGCCGATCTTGACGGATTCACCCTCACCGACCATCAGCACTTCGTCGAACGTAATCGTGTCGCCAGCCTCGGCTGCCAGGGTTTCGACGCGAATGACGTCGCCCTCGGCCACACGATACTGCTTGCCACCTGTCTTAATGACCGCGTACATCTGAAATTCTCCGGAACGAAACTACGGCACAAGACGCCGCAGCCAAAATTCAAGGGCGCGAATTCTACGTCGAGACGGGTTTTCGGTCAACGAAAAGTCTGCTATCCCGTACTTCTGCCCGCTCTGAAAGCGGCGGCGGACAAACAGTTTTGTCCGCTTTGCAGTTACGGCACCAAGTTTGACTTAAAATCAAACGCTTAGATAGCCCCCTGGTTGTTCTCGGCTCACGCTGTCGCTAGCATCCGCGCATTCGCCCGCCGAACCTTTCGAATGAAACTTGCCGAACTGCTGTCTCCGATTGCCTCCGACATGGCCGCAATCGATCAACTGATCCGGGATGAACTGCAGTCTGACGTCATACTGATCAACCAGATCGGCCACCACATCATCGCCGGCGGCGGCAAGCGCATGCGCCCTGCCCTGGTCGCGTTCTCCGCACAGGCGCTCGCCTTCGATGACTCGCGTGTTCCGGTGGCGGCGGCAATCATCGAGTTCATTCACACCGCGACCTTGCTACACGACGATGTGGTCGATGAGTCCACGCTCCGTCGCGGTCGAGAAACCGCCAACGCCAGCTTCGGCAATGCAGCCAGCGTCCTCACCGGCGATTTCCTCTATTCGCGCGCATTCGAGCTAATGGTCCGGCTGCAGTGCATGCCGATCATGGATCTTCTGGCGCGCACGACCAACGCCATCGCCGAGGGCGAGGTCCTGCAGCTGATGAATATCGGCAACCCGGACATCTCCGAAGCGCAATACCTTGACGTCATCGATCGCAAAACCGCGCGGCTGTTCCGGGCGGCGACGCTGCTCCCGGCGCTGCTCAGCGAAGCGCCTGAGGCCCAGGCACAGGCGACAGCGGCGTATGGTCAGGCGTTGGGCATGGCGTTTCAGCTTGTCGACGATGCCCTGGACTATCAGGGCAGCGAATCGGACCTCGGCAAGCATGTCGGAGACGATCTGGCCGAGGGCAAGCCCACGCTGCCGCTGCTACGGGTGCTGCAGCAAGGCAACGATAGTGCCCGCCGCCGTGTTCGCCGCGCGATTACCGAGGCCACGGCGGACGAACTGCCGGCGATCATCGACGACATCCGCGCTGTCGGCGCGATCGAACAAACCACACAACTGGCCGATGACTACGCATCGCAGGCAGTCCAGGCGCTGGACGCCCTGCCAGCCTCTTCGGAGCGCGACACCCTCGCCGAGCTTGCGCGTTTTTCGGTCGAGCGTATTAGCTGACCCAGCGCGGCCATAAAAAAGGCGACCTGAGCGGTCGCCTTTTTTCGGTCCAGCGTTCGGGCCGGACCGGAATGATTTGGTCGGGGTGACAGGATTTGAACCTACGACCCCTGCCTCCCGAAGGCAGTGCTCTACCAGGCTGAGCTACACCCCGAACCAGTGGTCAGGACAGCGCCCCAACCGGCGGCGGACTATACGCAAAGCCCCCCGCTGACGCAACGGATTCACGGCCGTATCAGGGGGTGCGAATGGCCAGTAGGCGGATCTCCGACATGTCCTCGATGGCGAAGCGCAGGCCTTCACGGCCGAGCCCGCTATCCTTGACGCCACCGTAGGGCATCTGATCGGTGCGCCACGACGGTACATCGCCAATGATCACGCCGCCGACCTCCAGTGTGTCCCAGGCCTGCTGCATGCGATAGAGATCGCGGGTGAAGATCCCGGCCTGAAGACCGAAACGGCTGTTGTTCACGGAGGCCAGGGCCTCGTCGAAGTTCTCGAAACTGGACAGCACGGCGGCTGGCCCGAACGCCTCCTCGGTCACCAGCTTCTGGTCTCCGCCGACGTTTTCCATCAACGTCGCCTCGAGCATGGCCCCGTCGCGATCGCCACCACAGAGCAGCGTGCCGCCGGCAGCCTGGGCTTCTTGAATCCAGTCATGTAACCGTTTGGCTTCCCCTTCGGAGATCATCGGGCCAATGAAGGTGTCGCGGTCCTTGGGGTCACCCACCTTGAGGGATTTGGTCGCCTCGACAAAGCGGTCTCGAAACGACTCATAGACGCTGCTGTGAATCAGGATTCGCTGGACACCGATACAGCTCTGACCAGACTGGTAGAACGCGCCGATCAGCATGCGCTGCACGGCATCCTCGAGATCATCCCAGGTCTCGTCGACGATGCAGGCGGCGTTGCCGCCCAGTTCCATCACGACCTTCTTCTTTCCTGCGCGGGCCTTGAGTGCCCAGCCGACGGTGTCGGAGCCGGTGAACGACAGCAGTTTAAGCCGATGATCCTCAACCAGTGCGTCGGCGGCATCGCGCGTCATCGGCAGAATCGAAAATGCGCCCTCGGGCAGGTCGGTCTCGGCCAGCGTCTCTCCGATGATCAGGGCACCGACCGGTGTACGTGATGCCGGTTTCAAGACGAACGGACAGCCAGCCGCAATCGCCGGCGCCACCTTGTGCGCGGCAAGATTCAGCGGGAAGTTGAACGGCGATATGAATGCGCAGGGACCAATCGGGACGCGTTTGTACATGCCCTGGTAGGCGGCGGCGCGGGCCGCATTTGCCAGGGGGATGACGGCACCGATGTCATGTTCGGTTTCGGCGGCGGCGACGCGAAACGTTTCGATCAGCCGTGTGACCTCGCCCTCGGCGTCATTGATCGGCTTGCCGGCCTCGATGCAAAGACTTTCCGCCAGTTCGTCGAAGCGATCACGAAAGCGTGACACGCAGTGCTCCAGCACCTCACGCCGCTGATAGGGCTTCAATGCGGCCATTGCCGGCGTGGCGGCTTCCGCCGCCGCGATCGCCTGGTCCAGCGTGGTTTCATCCGCAAGGGCAACGCGTGTGGCGACACCGCCGTTGTACTTGTCGGTCACATCCAGATCGGTGTTCGCCTGGACGGCTTTGTTCGCCAGATAGTAGGGATACTGGTCCTTGAGCATCGTGTCTCCTAGTGCAATCCATGATGCAAGTCGATGGTCGGGCCAGGCCCGCGACTTGGCTCTAATTGTTGACTTTGATCCGCCCCAGTCGTTCGGTGAGCTTGGCGTTTTCTCGGTAATCGACCGGCATGACCACCAGCGCCGGCCCCTCATGGGCCAGGGCTCGGTCCAGCGCAGGCCTGAGTTCAGACGCCCGGTGCACGTATTCACCCTGCCAGCCGAAACTCTCGGCCAGCTTGAGCCAGTCCGGATTGCCGAAGGACAGATTGGTGTGACGCTTGAACTCGTCCTGCTGCTTCCACGCGATCAGCCCGTAGCCGCCATCTTCCCAGACCAGCATCGTCACGTTCGCATTCAGGCGCGAGGCCGTCTCCATTTCCTGCACATTCATCATGAAATCGCCATCCCCGGCGATGCCAAGCACCTTGCGGTCCGGGTGGACCAGGTGTGCTGCAATCACGCCCGGCAACGGCAAACCCATGGAGCAAAAGCCGTTAGGAATGAGGCAGGTATTCGGTTCGTGGCAGTGGTAGTAACGGGCCGTCCACATCTTGTGCGCGCCGACACCGGACAGGAGGATGTCGTTGGGTCCCAGCGCCTGCCGCACATCCCAAATGGCCTTCTGTGGCTTGATCGGGCCGTCTTCGTCATCCTCGGCGTGCTCACTAAATTCACTGAGCATGCGTTCGCGCACATCGGCCTGCACGGTGAAATCGTAATCCGGAACACCGTCACGCTCGAAGCGCTCGTTGAGCATCCACAGGCAGTGCGCCAGATCACCCACGACCTCGACGGCGGGGTGATAGTCGCGGTCGATCTCGGCGGGCTCGAAGTCGATATGAATCACGGCACAGCGATCACCGCCCAGATTCCAGCGGCTGGGCGGGTACTCGACCATGTCGTAGCCCAGAGTGATCACGACATCGGCTGTCTCGACCGCATCGACAACATAATCGCGTTGCCCGAGCCCGATGGTGAACAGCGAATACGGCGCGTCCATGTCCACCGCGCCCTTGCCCATGAACGTGCTCATGACACCGATGCCGGTGCGCTCACAAAGTTTGCGTAGCTGTCGGGACGCGCGGCGGCGGATCGCACCATTGCCGGCGATGATCACCGGTGATTTGGCGTTGCGCAGCAGTTCGTAGGCGCGGTCGACGATCTTGTCGTCGGGCACCGGTCGGCGGAAGCGGCGCGGTTCGACCGGCTCGGTGGTCGCATCGCGCTTGGCGATGTTTTCCGGCAGCTCAAGCAGCACGGCGCCGGGTTTTTCCCGGCGTGCAATGCGAACAGCCTTGCGCACGATCTCGGGAACGGCGTCAGGTTCGTTGATGGTCTGCGCCCACTTGGTCACCGGTTCGTACATGCCGACCACATCCATGATCTGGTGGCTTTCCTTGTGCTGACGCGCCGTGGCGCCCTGCCCCGTGATGCACAGCAGCGGAGCGCGATCCATGTTGGCGTCAGCAACGCCGGTCAACAGATTCGTCGCGCCGGGTCCGAGCGTGCCCAGACAGCCTGCAGGGTTGCCCGTTAGACGCCCATAGACCTCCGCCATGAACGCGGCGCCTTGTTCGTGTCGCGTGAGAATGAATTCGATGCTGGAATTCTCCAGCGAAAGCATGAAATCGGCGTTCTCTTCACCCGGCACGCCGAAGATGTACTCGATGCCTTCGAGTTCCAGGCACCGCACCATCAAGTCAGAAGTTTTCACCCGTCGCACTCCATGTGTCAGACCAGACCCCAGGTTCCCCTGCGCAACGGTACACCACTGCTATGACCGCTCCAGTTCCGATGCAGACCAGGGAGTGACTCACGGCACATTCGGGGATCACGCACGCCTCATCCCGCCCAGGACGCCAAACCCGCAGACATGAATTTACGGATCAGGCGCAACCGGTTCTTCAGGCTCCGACAGAGCGGGCGATGAATCGGCCGGCTCCGAAGATTGGGCGGGCGCAGCGTCTGTGTTGACCGGCGCCTGCGGCACCTTGCCGTCACTCTCCTCCGCCTCTTCTTCCGGCGCATCCTCGCCGTCCGTCCGGGGGGCTGTTTCCTCGGCGCGTTCGGGCGGCGGACGCTCCGTTTCGGTGGCCTCGTCGGTGTCTTCCACGCTGGGCTCATCAGCCGGCTGGGCGGCGGCCTCTTCCTGCACGGCCTCCTCGGTGGTCTGGATACCGACCCGGAAAGCCGCGAAGCCTGGCATCACCACCTGGTTCAACGCCATGCCTAGGATCCGTCCCCGGTAGGGCGATCTCACCTCATGGCGAACGTTGGTGATCGGGTCGGTGATCGTGCCCAGTACCGTGCCTTCCGTGACCACATCACCAACTCGCACCAGGGTCAGCAGAATTCCGCCGTGGTCCGAGCGCACCCAATACGACTCGTAGAACACCGGCTGTGGCGTTGACCAGCGACGTTCTCGATCAATCATGCCCAGCTGATGCATCAGCGTCTCGATACCACGCACGCCCTGGTCGACTTGTTGTGGCTGAAGACGCAGCGGCTCCCCC
>Ga0208834_100130_pt1 | contig 31963 bp, 27 predicted proteins | sample DeeseametaMP1787_FD_184182 | JGI IMG/M metagenome (GOLD analysis project Ga0208834, IMG submission 184182) | Marine microbial communities from the Deep Pacific Ocean - MP1787 (SPAdes) | ecosystem: Environmental > Aquatic > Marine > Oceanic | place: North Pacific Ocean | collected 2011-05-03 | reverse complement strand
ACGCGGCGACACCAGCATTTGTCAGGGGTCAGCCCCGAGCAATTCGAGGCCGCTGTGAAGCCCTAGCTACAGCGTGTCCACAGAATCCTGGTAACTCCAATGAGCCATCGTTTCCCGCCCTCGAGGACTGTGCGCCACTGCAGTCCAAGGCCGTCCAAGAATTTGTGGTCTTCGGCCAGCAGACTGAAATCGTTGGTGGCCGCACAGTCACCGTTATTGACATCTTTCGGTGTGAGGCGAATTTTTTCGATGCCGCGCGTACGGAGGTCAATCTCGAAGTCCAGTTCGACCCGCGCGTTTTTCTCGCCCTTAACTTTCAGGTGGATGATCCAACCGGCTTCGGGGTCAAAGCCTACGTCTACCAAAGCCTGCCGAACAGACACGGTGGGTGACGTGTAGGCAACAACAACCCCTTGCACGTTGAGTTTCCACTCGCTCTTCTTACTGTAGATCGCCTCGGCATTGCGACCCCGAAGGTCGACATGATCCTCGTTCGAAATCAGCTGGTCAGGCTCGGACTCCTTGGCGAGGTAAAGGCTTTCGGTGTCGGGGACACGACCGACAAACCTGATTTGTGTTCCAGAGATTCTGGGCGCGATCCAATCAAAGGTGGAGCCATTGATCGTCAACCGGAAGGAGCGGTCACTCTCGTCAATGATGAAGCGGCGACCAGACTCGAGGTCGGCCAACTCCTCAGGACTGATGCTCTCGAGGTGACCGGAAGCAGTGATCTGGAGGACAACAACCGAGTCATTGGCGCGAAACCCGGCCGCTCGGGCCAATTGAGCGCCTGTAGGTGTGGGGTCGTCTAAGCGAAGGGAGCGGAAATCAAGCGACTTGGTCGCCACTTCAACTTTGTGATCTGTATTCATTTCTATCTGCTCCTGCAGAGAAGGTGGGAATGGAGTCCTTCGGACCAATCGACGCACAGATCGCGTCGACTGGTGTGCACGATATAGCTAAAAAACAGCTACGTCAACAGTAAAAAACAACCACACAAAAAACTTGAAATAGCTAATGGATGATCTTATAATCCGTCCCCGGTATTTCGATGAGGGTCTCGCAATGAGCAAACGAACGATGACGCTTAACTTGACCGACGCAGAGATGGCGGCACTGGAATCGCTATGCCTGAAGAAGGACTTGAACAAGACGTCTGTAATGCGCCAAGCGCTACGTCTGTATCAGTTCGTTGATCAGCGTGTCGAAAGAGGCGAGAAGCTTTTCGTCGAAGACGAAGCCAAGAGCAGCAAAGCTGAACTGGTCATGATCTGATGACGTTCGCAAGTGGCTACTTATTGGATGTTGCATCGGGACAAGCTGCTGAGGCGGAAGTGCTGCATGAAATCGGCGACAAGCAAATTCTTGATTGGCACACCTTGTGGAGGCCGTCGCTACACCAAGGCCTCATAAACTTGGCAGCGAATGAGGGCTCAAGAGCGAGCCCTCCGCAGTCGGTCCACTGGAATTGGCAGGAGAAGGCGAACCATCCGAGTCAGATCTGGGCGGAAGGTTTTTGCGTAGTCTGTGGTGGCGAAACTCAGGGCATGATGCTTGTCAACCTAGTTAGCCAGCATGCTCGCCTTCCTGGGCAAGAGGGCAAACACCTGGTCTACGTTGACTATGTCGAGACTGCCCCCTGGAACCGGGCACGACTCCACAACCCTCCTCGCTACAGGGGCGTAGGTGCGCTCTTGATGAGAGCGGCTATCGACAAGAGTTTTTTTGAGGGATACAAAGGTCGCGTCGGCCTGCACTCTTTGCCGCAATCGGCTGCATGGTATGAGTCGAAACTCAACATGACGAGCTTAGGAGAAGATCCAAGTAAACAGAATCTGCCTTACTTTGAGATGTCCACTGAGCAAGCGATCAGAATCACTGGTAGGAGGAGTAGCTAATGAATCTGAAATACTCAAAACAGTGGTGCCTTGAAATGGCCCAACTAGAGGGCGATTCGGAGGTGTCTGCAGGCGTGCGATTCCTTACTCAGCAGCAGGAATCGTTGCAGCAAACACCGAGCGACGAATTGCCACGTGGCGCCAGTGTTTTCGGGCGTTATGTGAACCTTATGAGGCGTAAAGGAAGTTTAGGAATACGAGAACTTGCTAAACGGGCAGATATTGAGGTTAGTGAAGTCGAGTCGATTGAGGCGGGTATAGAGACGCCTGGCCCTAGGGCGATATATCAGCTAGCAAACGTTTTCTCAGTTGAGCCTACAAAGTTAAGCAAGATGGCGGGTCTTACGCGGGCGAATGATTCGGAGTTCGATGATCGTTCGTTAAAGTTCGCTGCAAGTTCAAATCCTAATGCAGAGCTATCAGAAGAAGAAAGACTGGCTTTGGAAGCGTATGTTCGGTACCTGACCGACTGACAAAAACAAAAAAATGGCCCAAAACATAATCCTTCCAGACAAGACTGCGGCCGACATAGACGACAGAGTAGCGCGCGTAATCCGAGGACTGGGCTCGCCGGAGCCTCCCATCCACTTGGAGCAGGTTCGAGAGCTGCTGAAACTGGATGTCTCCTTCTATCGGGCTGATGACCCGACGGCTCTGCAGGAAACCGTGAGTAGAATGCGGGTTGCGGGAAAGCAAATATTCCAGCGCCCTACAATTCTATTGGATGCGATCAGAAAAGCGTCGCTCAAGGCGCTTTACGTTCCTGACGGCAAACGTATTCTGCTTGACGCAGATCTCCCCACCGCGAAGCATCGCTGGAATGAAGCACATGAGGTGGGTCACAGTCTTATCCCGTGGCACGAAGCATTCATGCACGGCGATGATCTCCACACGCTGAACCCAGAGTGCCATGCCATCATCGAGTCTGAAGCGAATTTTGCGGCCGGTCGCCTGTTGTTTCTTCGAGACCTGTTCACAGAGGAAGCCCGTTCCCTAACCCCAAACTTCGACACCGTAAAGACCCTGAAAGGGCGTTACGGGAACACTATGGCATCAACGCTTTACAGGTTGACTGAATCCTTCGGTGAAGACCTGGCTATTGTCGGTGCCATTGGATGCCACCCATACCGTGAACCAGCAGACTTCCTGCAGAGCAAGCCGCTCCGGCATGTAATGCACTCAAAGGCGTTCAGAAAAATGTTCTCGAAAATAAGCGACGCACAAATTTATCGCGCGATCAAAAGCTATTGCCAGAACAAATCCGGTGGGCCACTTGGTCAAGAGGAGTTGCTATTGGAAGATGACAATGGTGAGGAGCATCTATTTTCTTTTGAGACCTTCTACAACAGGTATGACGCCCTTACCATCGGCATTCATGTCGAGCAAAAAAACGCGCAGGTTTACGTCGGCTAGGCGAAATAATCACCAGCCGTGACTGTCTTCTTGGGGTGCGTCACTGCGCCATCACTCGGTGACTAAATGGTTGACGGCGAAACAACGCATCTTTATTTCGATACTTATCGAAACTGACTGCGGTGAGAGTTGTTCGTTTTGGCTCAGTGGCCTAGAATCAGGGGCTTACGACTGGCGCCGAAACTGACTTAATTATTGTTTTGCAACTGTTGCCCATTAATTAAGTCTGTCTATCCCGTAACAAGGTCTGTCCAAAAGCGGTCGCTTGGACGAGCTTGGATCGACTGGTCGCCAGCCGCAGTACTTGACGGTTCAGGGGTGCCGTCGCGTCCCATGAATCCTGAGCCAATAGTTCTGGCACAGGATTCATCGCAGAGCGTGATTGATATGACGTGGGTGATTGGACTCCAGAACACGGTGCTACTCAAAATCGGGGGGCGTCAGGCTCCCGTCGGCATTAATAGGTCATTGGCCTGAAGTTGTATTGAGCCGCGCGATCGCTTCGTCAACACTGGCGTCAACGGCATGGGAATCCCATCCCTGCCCCGAGTCAACGACCCACGACGGAAGCGACAACAATGATGCGAAAACTACTTCTTCTGGCCGCGCTTGGCGGCGCATGGTCCGTTCACGCGGCCCCTTACGAAATCGGTGACCTTCCGGTCTGCACGGCGCTCACCCCGGCGGCCGTTTCGCTGGACACCACGCCGGTGGACCTGGATGTGCGTGTGCTGCTCGACGGCGTGAGCGCGCCGGATGGAGCGCAGGTGATGGATCGTGCGGGTGAGCTGTACGCGTCACTGGGCATCACGCTGGTCTACAGCTACGAGCAGGTGGCGTTTGCAGGGATTGAAGCGGCCGGGTTGATTGCGCAGGCGAAAGCTTATTACGGTGGCGTGCGTCCAGCGGGGATCGATCTCGTTTATGTGCTGACGGACAAGGACATTGTCGACAGTGCGGTGAGCGGCAACGCGCTAGCCGGACTGGCCGATTGCATCGGCGGGGTGAAATACGAAGACCGGGCGTTTGGTGTCGGCGAGGCTTGGGATGGCGAACCGACGGATTTGGTTATCTACGAGTTATACAGTGAGAAGGCCGCGAAGACGGCGGCCCACGAGATCGGCCACCTCATGGGTGGGCATCACCACCAGGCGAACTGTGTCGAGTCCCTGTTGAACATCGGCGGCTCCCCTTGCACCTTGATGTTCAACTTCATTGATTTACAAAGCACTGCGTTCTCGCTGCTCAATGGCATCGTTGTCCGTGGTCACGGACAGGCCTACGCCGTTCCGTAGTCACCGGACCGGTGCTGCAAAAAGCCACGGTGCGGCTATTCGCCGCCCGTGGCTTTTTTGTGTCCACGGTTCTTGGCGTCCAGCCTGAGGGTTAGAGCCAGCCGCGCTGGTTCGCCGCGACACCCGCCTGAAACCGGGTTCGGACGCCCAGCAGCTCATACAACTCTTGGACCTTGCGCCGTACGGTCCTGGCGCCGACCCCCATTTCGACGGCGATGGCCTCATCCTTGAGGCCGGATGCCATGAGTGCAATCAGGGTTCGTTGACTATCTGACAATTCCGGGTGTTGCGTGGAGGGCAGGCCAGACGGGATGACGACGCCTCTGTTCCACAGCAACCTGAAGAGTTCCGTGAGCGAATCCAACAGCGCGGACTCGTAAACAATGATGACGGTCGGTTCACGGCGCTCCTCCGAACTGAGCAGCACGAGGAACGCCAGTTCGTCGTCCACCAGCACAAGTTTTATCGGCACTTCGGGCAGGACCCGAGCGACCTCGCCCGAATCGATCGCCAGGCGTGCCCGCCTGATGTGTTCGGGGTGCTCAAATATGCGAGCGTCATAAATCGTGTGGAATGGAAAGCCTTCCGCCATGCGTTCCAGTTGAATATTCATGCCTTCAATTTTCGCGCCGGCATAGTAGGGCGGCCTGTCAGTCATGCGAATGCACTTTCGGGCAGTTTTCTGGGCATGCTCCCAGCGGCTGGTGATGGCCTCACCGCCCGTGACGATCTCGATGATGGAGCTGAGTTCGTTCGCCTGTCGGTTTCGACGCACCCGATGTGCGAGATCGACGGATTCCGCCAGCATCGCGTCCAATTGTCGTTGCTGGTCGCGCACGAGCAGACCGACGGAGGCCTCCGGGTCAGTGACGATCAAGCGTTGATCGACCGGGTCCTCACGCAGCAGGCCCAGCGCCTGTAATCGGCTGAGATCGGCATCCAGCCCGACTTCGTCCACCGCGAGGCGATTGCACAACGCGGGCTTGGTGAGATGAGGTTCATCGACGAGCACACGAAAAATCGTCTCTTGCCGTTTCGTGACGCCAAGACTTTCAAATACCACGGAGCCACCCCGCCGGTCGTTGTATGGGCCTTGCCTGCAAGGACATTGTTCTCATCGCTCATGCACCTGGCTAGCCACGATACAAAATTATAGTATAGGAAAATTATTCTTCACTCTGGTCGCTCCGATGGTCGTGACAGTTCTCCGGGCAGCAGCACTTTCATTTGTTGTCGGTCTGCTCGGTTGTGGACAAGACCAGCACGGGACGGCGCCCGGCGATGAGGTCATGCCCCCGCCGCCATCCGCGAACGCCGTGTGGGTAGACGATCGGCTGCATGTAGATGTGCGTGTCCCGATTGTGACCATCGGCTTTTCCGATGAGGAGGTCGGGGCGCTGCGAGGCGCCCTGCAGCCCCACGCGGTGGACCACAGTTATGGAGAAATCAATCAGATTCTACCGCTGGAAATCGATGGCCTGCTGCGGGGGGATCTGAACGAGTACGTGCCGTTGTCAGGTGATGTTTACTCGCTGCCGGTCTTGCCAACAGCACATTACGACCTGACTCGGGCAAACGCCGCGCTGGAAGCCGCGTTTCAGGCGCAGCTTGATCATGTCAGGCTGGAATCGGGTCATTTCGACGCGAACGCCATGGAAGATTGGCTGGCATCGCAGTTGGATCTTCAGTCCGCGACGCCGACCGTCGTGTTGCTGCACCTGAAACGATTCGGTATTGCCGAGCATGGCTGGCACATTCAGGGCGAGACCGGACACCGCGCGCCGGTACGCGTGTTCGGCGAGCGGTATCCACTGGTCGTCCTGGACCCATCCGCGGTTGAAGATCCCTGGGTCGGTTCCAACGCCGAGGACTTCACGCGTTACACGGAGGCCTCAGACACCCCCGTCATTGCTCGCTTTGTTCGCTACCTGACCGAGTTCCGGCTGCTGCAAGGTCCGCTGTATGCGCCATCGCAAAAGCCTTGTCATGCCATCACCGGCATCATGGCGGTGAAGAGTACAACCAGCATCGCCGAAAACTTCCTGCGCCCGGTGTCGGAAGCACTCGTGGTGGAGCGTATCCAAACCTCATTCGAGCAGTTGACCGGCTCCGACACGTACTTTGACCTGAAGCTGATCGAGCTGCCCCAGGATGATCTCGTGCTCGATCTCATCACTCGCCTGGAGTACGGCGGGTTCGAGTTGCTGAAAGGCTACCTGACCGAGAACTTCGAGCGCTTTCACGTCGACCATCCGGGCTGCGCCGAATACCTGTCGATCGTGGTGGAAAACGACGCTGCCTCCGTTCCGGGCTGGGTCGTGCTCTACGGATACGGCGCCTACGATGACGATCGCGATAGCCGCATCAGCGCGAGCTGGGTCAACGACATCTACCGCCTGCTGGCAGATGTCGAGAGTCCGTTGTGCATCTCCAACTGCAACACCAAGGAATACCTGAATCTCTGGGAGTATCTGTTCGCCCACGAAACCGGCCATCTGCTGGGTCAGCGACATCCCCATGATGTGTCCAGCCGTAGCGCCGAGGCGAGTTCCAGCGATGCGTTCAGCAGCATCTGGAGCAATATGAGCTACCAGAATGAGGGGCGGTGGATCGCGTTCGGGCAGATCGACCGTAACAACTGGCTTCGAAACCGGGCCAGTCTGGCGCTACTTGAGGCCTACGAAGCCGGTCGGGAAGACAGTCCGGCCTGGCGGGCGGCCATGTCGGCGGCCGACCGGCTCGACTGGGAGGGCGTGTGGGAGCAGCTACGGTCGTCGTGATGGCGGCTGCTCGGGCCGCATCCCGGTCTCGCGGTCGAGGTGGCCGTCACGATACCTGACGGACATCTCCGAAGTGTTCTTTCAACGAATCCAGCAGCGCTGATTCGGGGGTCGAGCAAATGCACATGACACGGCAGGTCTCACTGCCCTGAGCCAAGTAGGCGTGGGCCATGCTGCTGTCGAAGTAGATGGATTCGCCGGCCTTTAGCACGGCCGGTGCGTAGTGCTCGGTGTGAACGACGACCGTGCCTTCCAGCACGTAGGCGAACTCCTCGCCGCCGTGCGCCACCAGCGGGCCGAATTCTTCCAGCGATCGCGCCCTGATCTCGGCGACGATGGGCACGAATTTCTTGTTCAGCAACTCGGTCGAGAGATAGACGTAGTCATAGTTGGGCGTTGCGACCATCAGGCCGCTGTCTGCCCGATTGATGCTGCGGCGGCTGGCAGGTGCCGTCGCTGCAGCCTTGGCCGGCGCGCCGTCTGGCTGGCTCGAAGCCTCGAAGAAGGTGGTGATGTCGACGTTCAGCCCCTGGCTGAGTTGCACCAGCTTGTCGTAGGTCAGCGAGAGCTGGTTCCGTTCGGTTTTCGACAAGGTCGAAATCGACAAGCCGGTTTTCTCGCTAACCTCTGCGAGCGTCCAGCCATGCTGGTGGCGCAGATTGCGCAGCGCAGGGCCCAGATGTGCCGCCTTGGTCATTGGCTGGAGTCCATCAAAAACGGTTCGTTCTCTGCGGAGCGTAGTGGCGAGAATATAGAATTCGGCGAGCGGCTTGGAGAAAACCTGTTCCGGTCGGTGAGCCCGTGCGCCTGGAGTTCCTCAGCAAAAGGCTGGTCAAGCGCCAAGGCTGCTGCGAATTGTGAGAGCGCCGGCGCGGTTTGCACGCCGAACCCGCCCTGACCGGCCAGCCAGAAGAACCCGGCGAGCTGCGAGTCGTAGCCGACCACGGGCAGCCGGTCTGGCGCGAAGGTTCTCAAGCCAGCCCAGCGCTGGATCACGTGCTTGATGTGCAGCCGTGTGGCCTTCTCCACCCGGTCGATCGCCACCGCAATGTCCCAGTCTTCCGGCTGCGCGTCACAGGGCGGGCTGGGAGACTCGTCGGCCGGTGAGAGAAGCAGACGGCCCGCGTCAGGTTTGAAGTAAAACGTTTCACCGATCTCGATGACCGCGGGCCAATGAGCGGCCGTGAGCTGGTCTGGCAACTCGACAACCGCGGCCGAGCGCCGGAATGGCTGCAGGCCGACGGTTTGCGCTCCGGCCAGTTTGGCGACTTCATCCGCCCAGGCACCGGCTGCGTTGACGATCGTGTGTGCGCGGAACCTGCCGGAGGACGTTTCGATGGTCCAGGCATCGCTGCCGCGGCTCATCGCCCGAACGCGAGCCCTGTTCTGAAACCGGGCGCCTTGTGACCGAGCCCATTTGATGAAGCCCTGGTGCAGTGCGTTCACGTCGATATCGCAGGCGCCGGGCTCCAGGATTGCGTGGATCGCCGCCTGCCCTCGCAACACGGGAACCCGCTCCAACGCCGCATGCGGCGATATCTTCCGCGTATGCGGCAGCGTTTCGAGTTGTGCCGCCTGTGCCGCGCGGTGCGGCGCACCGATGTGCAATGCCTCGCGGGGGGTCAGCAGCGGATAGTCACAGAAGCCGGCCGGCGGGTGGTCGAGGAACGGTCGGCTGGCTGCCGTGAGTGCACGCACGCTCTGGTCGCCGATGAGCTGACTGAACAGTGCGGCGGATCGGCCGGTGGCGTGATACCCCGGCGCAGTCTCCTGTTCCAGTACCAGCACGCGCGCCGCCTGCGCAGCGCGGGCGGCAAACGACGCCCCCGCGATGCCCGCCCCCACAACGGCAAAGTCATAGCACTCCATTCTTCAATTATTGCATACGAAAAAGATTTTGCGTAAGAGAAATATTGTGTCTAGTATGGCCTGACTCCCGCGTAGGACCTTGCGATGCGTTTGGCGATCTCCGCCCTTCTGGTCTCATTACTGTTGTCCGGTTATGCCCAGGCGCAAACGCCTGCGTCTGAGGGCAGCTCCGGCGACCCTGTGGTGGCGAACGATGCCTCGACAGCAGGCACCGACGGATCGGACCCGGCGCAGGACGTACTGGACCTGGATGATTTCGTCGTTCGGGCCGGCAAACGTGGGCTCGCGATTGAGGAGACTCCCGGCAGCGTCGAGGCGATCTCGGGCGACAAGCTCGAATCGATGAAGGCGCAGAAGCTCTCCGACTTTCTGAAGCTTGTGCCGGGGGTGGTCCTGACAGAACGCGGCGCGGATCAGAACATTCCCGTGATTCGTGGCATCTCCTCGTCCAACTCCGGCACCGGCAACCAGTTCAGTCCGCTGACGGTCGGCATTTATGTCGATGACATGCCGTTCACCGACTTGTACGTCCCGTTTTCCCAGCCCGACGTGAACCCGTTTGATCTCGAAAGCGTGGAGATCCTGAAGGGGCCTCAAGGCACCTTGTTCGGGTCTGGTGCCCTGTCGGGCGCGATTCGCTACATCCTGAAGAAGCCGGCGCCGTATCTGTGGGAGGGCAAGCTCGGCGCGACATTCACGTCCACCGACGAAAGCAACGGGCTTTCACCGGTCTACGCGGGTGCGCTCAATATTCCCGTGTTCGATGGCGCAGCCCTACGCGTCGTGGGGGTCTCCCGCGAGCACTCGGGGCTTTATGACGACATCGACCGCGAACTGGAAGACCAGGACAAGCTGGATCAGACGACGTTTCGCGTGCTGGGGACGTGGCAGGTGGATGATCGCCTGACACTGAACGGTTTCTACTTCACCCAGGACAGCGAGCAGGGCAACGGCTTCGCGAACAACCCGATGGGCTTCTACCGGGAGTCCTCGGGCACAGGCGTCATCGAGAGCGCATTCTCAGGCACCAACTTTCTGCTCAGCTACGAGTTCGACAACTTCACCTTCCAGTCGTCGAGCAACTACCAGACCAAGGACGTGTTGCTAAATGCCTTGGGCCCGGTGTCTGTCGGCTCGCAGCAAACCGGTGATCCGGACGGGGACGGCGGCTACAACGGCCCAGGCTCGGAGGATGTCGGCATCTACGATGTGTCCTCGGGCTATCTGGAATCCCACACCGAGACGATCTTTCAGGAGTTCAGGCTATACACGCCGCCCGGTGGGGAGTGGCTGCCGACGAGCTGGATGAGTCTCAGCTGGATTGCCGGCATCGCCTACCAGAACTCCCGACAAAGCTACGAACAGGATTCCGACCTGATCGAGGACATCGTCCCCGTGATCGAGCTGGTCGACCTGCTGCCGATCTTCCCGCTGGACACGCCGATTGGCCCGATCAGCGGCAGTCAGGACACCAGTTACCTCTACGCCGAGCTGGACTCCGAAGCCGAGGAAGCCTCGATTTATGCGGAAGGCACGGCCAGGCTGTGGGAGAAGTTTGAACTCACGCTCGGGGCCCGCTTCTACAAGACTGACCTGGAGGCCCAGGGTTTCTTGTCTGGCGTTCAGATCCTGGCGCTGGACGCCGGCAACACCCGGGCAGAATCCATGGCGGGCGTGCACGAGCAGGGCGTGAATCCGAAGGTGTCGCTGCGCTACCTGTTCAATGATCGCGTTCAGGTCTACGCGCTGGCCGCTCGCGGTTTTCAGTTCGGTGGTGTCCAGCTCAACCCGCCGGTGACGGCGCTTGCGCTGGCCGACCCTGCCAGCTTCGATTCATTCAAATCCTCGAACTTGTGGAATTACGAAGTCGGGCTTCGCACCGAGTTCTTCGACCGTGCGCTGCGCTTCGACATCACCCTGTTTCACCTGGACTGGGAAGATCTCCAGATCACGGTCCGCAAGCCGCTGGTGGATGCGCCGCTGTTCGAGAATATCTACGAGGTCGGCTTTATCGAAAATGTCGGCAGTGCCGAGTCACAAGGTGTCGAGGCGGCGATTTCCGTCCGACCCACCAAGGGGCTGACGTTCACCAGCAGCGCCTACTGGGGCGATGCGCGGACGACCGAGGATTTCTCCAGCACGTCGGGCGATGTCCCGGCGGGGTCGCGCCTGCCGGTTTCGCCGCATTTCCAGATCGCCAACCAGTTGACCTATGTCACGGACGACTGGCGCGGTTGGCAAGCCGGCTTCGGCATCACCCATGCGCACATTGGCCGTGCGTACAACAACCTGCTCTACACGCGAGAGCAGGGGGGCTACGACACCATCGACCTGAGTTTCAATCTGCTTCAGTCGCGCTGGGCTGTCGTGCCGGACCTCACGGTGTCGGTCATCAATGTCACCGACGTGCGAGGGGTTGCCGGGGTTAGCGGCGGCCCCTCCAGTAGCAACTACGCCTACTACTTCACCCGCCCGCGTAGCGTCGTCATGTCGCTGGGGTTGCAGTTCTAAGCCTATGAAAACAATGCTCTTGACCCTGTCAGGCCTGTTGGTGTCCACACTGGCCTGGGGCGAGGAACCCATCCCCCGCAAGGACGCGTTACGCAATGGCTTCTACGTCGCCCCCTTGTACAGCCAGACATTCGTGGACGAGGAGCGGGGGACGGCCGACGGCACCGGCTACGCGCTGGCGTTGGGTTATCGCGGCAGCTTCGCGGGCGTGGAACTCATCGGTGCCGACACCTCAATGGACAATCCGGACGGTGGCGCAACGGAGCTGACCAGTCTCGGGCTCAACCTGCTGGTGGCGCCGCTGGTGCATGTCGCCGTCCTGAGAGATCTCAACCTGATGCTGGGTTTTGCGGTCAACGATCGGCAGAACCATCCGGGTTTTACCGAAGACGACGAGACCTACTTCATCGACGCGGGTCTGGCCTATACGCCGGCGATTGCCCTGTTCGGGATCGACGTGGCGTTACGCGCCGATTACCTCTACCGACGAGACACCCAGCAGCCGGTTTTCCCCGAGGATGCTCCCCGTTCGTTCACGGAGACCGTCGCTCGAATCGGCCTGCAGATTCCCTTGAGCAAGCAGCCTGACCCACCGACGGCATTACAGCCGGTCGACGTGGCCGTGGTCTCGCTGGACGACGACGGCGACGGCGTGTTCGATGCATCTGACGAGTGTCCCGGAACCGCGCCGAACCAGCTCGTAGATGCCGCTGGCTGCGTGCCGGAACCTCCTCCCGCGCCACCACCAACACCGCCATGCGAGACCAGTGCCGATCGCCTTCAGCTGCAGGGTTGCGAGGTCGGGCATCGTTTCGTGCTGGACGGCCTGAGCTTTGCAAGCGACCGCGCGGAGCTCGATGGCGAGGCCATTGCGGCTTTGCAGCGCGTGTTGAACGTGCTGCGTGACGCCCCGGATATCAACATGATGATCACCGGCTACACCGATGATCGCGGCGCGGATGGCTACAACCAGGAGCTGTCTGAACGCCGGGCCGAGGCGGTTCGCGAGTATCTGATGACCGAGGGGATCGCGAGCGATCGACTGCGTGCGGCCGGCGCCGGTGAAGCCGACCCCGTCACATCCAACAACACCGAGGCGGGCCGGGCGAACAATCGCCGAATCGAGTTCCGCTTGATGGCCTAGGGGCTAGAAACCGATGAGATTGACCAGCCATGTCGCACGATTCCTCGCGGGCTGCCTGGGGCTGGCGTTTGCCTTGAGCAGCCTCGCCGGCACCGACGCGTACCAGACCATTCCGGGCGTGTCTCCACAGCCCGAACAAACGAGCGTCGGGCCGCAGGACCCCGCAGAACTGGAGGCCTTCATCGACGGCGTGATGACGGCGCAAATGCGCGCGCAACAGGCGGTCGGCGGCATGGTCGTGATCGTCAAGGATGGCGCGATTCTGCTGGCGAAGGGTTACGGCGACGCCGACCGCGAAAACGGGCGCGCGGTGGACCCGTACACCACGCTGTTCCGCCCAGGCTCCGTCGGCAAGCTGTTCACCTGGACGGCGCTGATGCAGCTGGTGGAACAGGGCAAGGTTTCCCTGGACGCCGACGTCAACTCCTACCTCACCCAGTTCTCGGTGCCGGACACCTACCCCGGTCAGCCGGTCACGGTTCGCAACCTGATGACCCACAGCGCCGGTTTCGAGGACGGTTCCGTCGGGTATCTGATTCTCGACAGCGACGCGCGATTGCTCGACCCGGTGGAGGCGTTGATCCGATACATGCCGCAGCGCGTTCGTGCGCCCGCCGGCGGGGACTTCAACAACGGCGACATGGCCTCGTACTCGAACTGGGGCACGGAGCTGGCCGGATTGATCATCGCCAATGTCTCGGGGCTGAGCTACAACGACTACATTGAGCAGAACATCTTCCAGCCGCTCGGCATGGCCAGCAGTACGTTCCGTCAGCCGGTCCCGGACCGCCTCAAGGAGCACTTGGCCTCCGGCTACAACAACAAGGGCGGGCGCCTCAAACCGCAACCCTACGAGTTCGTGATGTTCCCCGCTGCCGGCAGCCTGAGCGCAACGGGCGAGGACATCGCCAAGTTCATGATTGCTCACGCACAGAACGGCGCATATCAGGGGAACCGGATTCTCAGCGACGCGGGCGCGCGTCTCATGCACGGGCGGGCGCTCAGTCCGAACCCGCACCTCAACGGCGCCGCACTAGGGTTTTACGAGAATCACGTGAATGGCCGCCGCCTGCTGGTCCATGCCGGCAACACCACGCAGTTCCAGACCGAGTTCAACCTGCTGATCGACGAAGGTGTCGGTCTGTTATTTTCGGTGAACTCGGAGTCCATCTTTTCGTTCTCGGCACGCAAGGAGCTGCTGAATGCGTTCATGGACCGCTACTACCCGGCGACGCTCCCGGCCGTGCAACCACCGGACGATTTCGCCGAACGCGCGGCCGACTATGCGGGCAGCTATCGGTTTAACCGCCACTCGTACAGCACGATCGAAAAGGCATTCTCGATGCTGTCGTCCGGTATCAGCGTGACACCAACGCCGCACAACACCCTGCGGATCAGCGGTGTAGGCGGCCCGCTGGCCAAGGAATGGGTGGAGGTCGCGCCGGACACGTTCCGCCGGGTTGACGACGATCCCATAATCGCCTTCAGCCGGGACGAGCAGGGCCAGGTGGCCTATCTGCTGAATATCGGCAGCCTGCCATCCATGCAGGCCTACCGGATTCCGAGTGCGGAGAACCCCCAGCTGCACTGGCTCTTGTGGGCCGCCGCGTCGCTCGGTTTTGTTGTCGCAGTGATCAGCCTGTTGCGTAACTGGGGCCGGGACAAACGACAGGGCGGGCTTGCGCGGCTTGCGCGAATCTCCGCCGGGTTGATGGGCGTGCTCCAGCTTTCGTTTCTGGTGCTGTTCGGGCTGAGCATTGTCGCGCTCACCAACCAGCCACTCGGCCCCTATCCCGAACTCCTGACATGGGGGCTGACACTTTCGCTGATCGCCATCGGGCTCACGGTGCTGTCGGCCGGGTTCGTGCCGGTGGCGTGGTATCAACGCTGGTGGAGCGGTTATGAGCGTTGCCAGTACAGCCTGATTGTCGTGCTGGCTGTCGCGTTCCTGTGGTCGCTGCACACCTGGAATCTGATGGGCTACAAGCTGCCGTGAGTAGCTCGGTCTAGGAATTTCGCGTTATGAACATCGCCGCTCGCGTTCCCGCGCTGTCGCTACTCCTGCTCTTTGGCCTGCTCATGAGTTGCCGCTTCGAACGCGACGCGAACGTCGCCGACACGATCATCCGCAATGGCGTGATCTACGACGGCAGCGGCGCGGCGCCCATCCGGGGAGATCTGGCGATCGTCGGTGATCGCATCGTCGCGGTCGGTGAGCTGAAAGCCTGGCGATCAGAACAGGACGTTGACGCCGACGGGCTGGCAGTCGCTCCTGGCTTTATCAATATTCTGAGTTGGGCGAATGACTCCCTGCTGGTTGATGGTCGCGGTCTCAGCGATCTGATGCAGGGCGTCACGCTGGAAGTGTTTGGCGAAGGTTGGTCGATGGGGCCGCTGAATCCGGCGATGAAGCAGGAGATGGAAGCGCAGGGATTCGCCAACGGCACCAAGATCAGCTGGACCCGACTGGACGAATACCTGGAAGGGCTGGTGCAACGCGGTGTCAGCGTGAACGTCGCGTCGTTCGTCGGTGCCGCGACGGTGCGCATCCATGAACTGGGGTACGAAGATCGTCCTCCGACCGAAGAGGAATTGCATCGCATGCGGAGTCTGGTCGCCCAGGCGATGCAGGACGGTGCGCTCGGCGTCGGCAGTTCGCTGATCTACGCGCCCGGCGCCTATGCGGACACCGATGAGATCAAGGCACTGGTCGAGGAGGCCGCGCGCTACGGCGGGGGCTACATCTCGCATCTCAGAAGCGAAGCCGACAACTTCCTGCAAGCGCTGGATGAGCTGATCGATATCGGCGAAGACACCGGCGCCAGGGTCGAGGCCTACCACCTCAAGGCGGCAGGCAGCCCCAACTGGTCAAAGATGCGCCAGGCAATCGAGCGCATTCAGCAGGCCCGGGATGCCGGCCTGAAGGTCGGGGCGAACATGTATCCCTATACGGCCGGCGCGACCGGATTGACCGCCGCCATGCCGCCCTGGGTGCAGGAGGGTGGGCTGGATGCCTGGGTTACCCGCCTGAAAGATCCGGCGATCAGGACGCGGGTTGCCGCAGAGATGCGTGCCCCGGGCGAGGATTGGGAGAATCTGCTGCTCGGCGCCTCCGCAGACGGGTTGCTGCTGCTGGGCTTCAGAAATGAGGCACTGAAACCCCTGATCGGCAAGACCCTGGCGGACGTCGCCACCCTGCGCGGCACGACGCCGGAAGAAACCGCGATGGACCTGGTGATCGAGGATCACAGCCGGGTGCTGACCGCGTACTTCCTGATGTCGGAAGACAACGTGCAGCTGGGGCTGTCCCAACCCTGGGTTGGCATCGGGTCGGACGGTGGGGCCATGGCGCCAGAGGGCGAGGTGCTGGAATCGCTGACCCACCCACGTGCCTACGGCAGCTTCGCCCGGTTTCTCGGCAAGTACGTGCGCGATGAAGGCGTGGCGCCGCTGGCAGACGCCATTCACCGCATCACCGGTTTGCAGGCCGACAACTGGGGGTTGCGAGACCGAGGCTGTCTGAAGAACGGCTGCTTTGCGGATGTCGTGGTCTTCGATCCCGAGACCATTACGGACCATGCGACCTTCGCCAAGCCCCATCAGTTGGCGACAGGCGTGCGTGATGTGTTCGTGAACGGGGAGTGGGCGTTGAAACGCGGCGAGGTCACCGCGGCGCGTGCCGGGCAGGTGGTGCGTGGTCCAGGGTGGATTGGCGAGCAGTAGGCGAGCAATCGTCCACGCGGCCACACCATCTGATGAGTGGTCTGTGCCGATGGTTTGCCCACGAATCCGCCATGCGCGATGCTCGTGATCAAAATCAAATAACTGGACCAGCTCATGGCAGCAGGCCAAGTGCGCTCGGCGGAAGGAGACTACGACTACATCATCGTCGGCGCTGGCACGGCGGGGTGCATCGTCGCGAACCGGCTGTCGGCCGACCCGGACAAGCGCGTGCTGTTGCTGGAGGGTGGTGGCCGCGACAACTGGATCTGGTTTCACGTACCGGTCGGCTATCTCTTCGCGATCGGTAATCCGCGCTCGGACTGGATGTTCCAAACCGAAGCGGAGGCCGGGCTCAACGGGCGATCGCTGGGATACCCGCGGGGCAAGGTGCTGGGCGGCTCGTCGGCGATCAACGCGATGATTTCGATGCGCGGGCAGGCCGAGGACTACCGGCAGTGGCGCCGCATGGGACTGGAGGGCTGGGACTGGGACGATGTCCTGCCGGTGTTTCGCAACTTCGAGGACCATTTTCTTGGCGCCTGCGAACATCACGGCGCCGGCGGCGAGTGGCGGATCGAAGCGCCGCGGATTCAGTGGGAGATTCTCGATGCGGTCGGCGAGGCCGCCGAGCAGATGGGCGTGCCGCGGATTCCCGACTTCAACACCGGCGAGAACGAAGGCTGCAGCTATTTTCACGTGAATCAACGCAAGGGCTGGCGGTGGTCGGCCGCGCGGGGTTTCCTGAAGCCGGCGATGCGTCGGCCCAACCTCCGGGTCGAGACCGACGTGCTGGTGGAGCGGGTGCTATTCGATGGCCGTCGAGCCAGCGGCGTACGCTTCTCGCGGGCGGGTGAAACCTTTGACGTGCAGACGCGCGGTGAGGTGATACTCAGCGCCGGCTCGGTCGGATCGGCGCAACTGCTGCAACTGTCCGGCATCGGGCCGCGGGAGTGGCTGGACGAGCTGAACATCCCGGTTGTCGCCGACCGTGCCGGCGTCGGGCGCAACCTGCAGGATCATCTGCAGCAACGAGCGATTTACAAGGTCCACAACGTCAAGACACTCAACACGATCTACCATTCGCTGCTGGGCCGCGCGGGGATGGGGCTGGAATACCTGTTGTTCCGCCGTGGGCCGTTGACCATGGCGCCGTCGCAGCTGGGTTTGTTCACCCGCTCCGATCCGTCGCAACCGCGCGCCAATATCCAGTTTCATGTGCAGCCACTGTCCCTGGACAAGTTTGGCGATCCGTTGCATCGCTTCCCGGCGATTACCGTGGCGCCCTGCAATCTCAGTCCGACGTCTCGCGGCACGATTCGTCTACGCTCCATCGACCCGCGTGATGCGCCGCGGATCGCACCGAACTACCTGGCCACCGAAGCCGATCGGCAGGTTGCCGCCGATGCGATCCGCGTCACCAGGCGGCTCATGGCGCAGCCGGCCCTGGCGAAGTACCAGCCGGAGGAATATCTGCCGGGACCGGCCGTCGGCAACGATCCGGCCGCGTTGGCACGAGCCGCGGGTGACATCGGCACCACCATCTTCCATCCGGTCGGAACAGCCCGGATGGGGCAGCAGGATGATCCACGGGCCGTGGTCGACAGTCGGCTGCGCGTGATCGGCATCGACAACCTGCGGGTCATCGATGCCTCGGTGATGCCGACCATCACCTCTGGCAACACCAACACGCCAACCGCGATGATCGCGGAGAAAGCGGCGGCCTACGTCCGTGAGGATGCCCGTCGCGAACGCGCAGCCTGCGCATAGCGTGCCAGCGATTACTCGCCGGCCAGTGCACGCAGCCGCTGGGAAAAGCTCGCCTGGTCATCTCCGCGTGAGTACAGAAAGCCCTGGGCGCCCTCGCAGCCAAAGCCTTGCAGCATGTCGGCTTGGTCCTGGGTTTCGATGCCTTCGGCGATGACCGTCATGCCGAGGTCCTTGCCGATCGAGACGATCGTCTTGGCCAGCGCCGCCGAGCGGGTATTGCGGACCATCTGGTGAACGAAACTCAGGTCGATCTTGAGGGTGTCGATCGGTAGCCGCGACAGACGTGCCAGCGAGGAATAGCCGGTGCCGAAGTCGTCCAGCGCCAGGCTCAAACCCATCTCGCCCAATGCCTGCAGCTTGCTCGTCGCCTGCTCATACGTGAAAAAGTTCTCGGTGATTTCCAGGCGCAGGTGCTGTGGCGATACGCCGTGCTCGGTCAGCATTTGCCCCAGATTTTCGACGAAGCCGGGCGCCAGCAACTGCGCAGGCGCGATGTTCACCGCCAGGCGAAACCCCGACGGCAGGTTCGGCTGCCAGTGCGCCAGCGACTGCAAGGCCGCCGACAGGCTCCAATGTGTGAGCGGTCGAATCAGGCCGCAGACATGGGCGATCGGCATGAAGGTGTTCGGTGCCACATTCCCGAGCGTCGGATGCACCCAACGGGCGAGTGCTTCAGCGCCGATCAACGCACCGCTGCCCAGGGCAATCTGTGGCTCGTAGATCTGGTACAAGGCCTGATCGGCGATAGCCTGGCGCAGGTCCGTCTCCAGGGTGGCTCGGAGGCGTGTGTACGACTCGCCTCCCCCTTCGTGGCACCAATAGGTGTCTCGGCCCGCATGCTTGGCCGAATACATGGCCTGATCGGCCAGGCGCACCAAATCGTGAACGTTGCCCGGCGCCTGGTTCGCACAGGCAATGCCGATGGATGCCGTGGCGACAATACGAGCACCACCGCCGGCCACCGGCTCACGCATGGCGTCCACCATGCGCTCGGCGATCCTGGCGATGGGGGTCTCGGCGTCGCAGCGCAATGCTGCGGCCAGTACCCCGCCACCAAACCGGGCGACGAGCGGTTCGGCGACAAATGCGCCGCTGTCGGCCAGCTCGCTCAGCGTCGTATGCAAACGCGCGGCCGCATGGCGTAGCACGCGGTCACCGGTGTCGTGTCCCCAGTTGTCATTGATGGTCTTCAGGCCGTCGAGGTCGAGATAGGCGAGGTGGGTGGTATCCAGGTCCGTCTCCGGATGCGCGATCAACGCTTCCAGCCGCTGCATGAAGATGGGGCGATTCAGCAGCCCGGTGAGATCGTCGTGGCGTGACTGGTATCGCAACGTCTGTCGGCTGGCATGTTGATGCCGTGCGTAGCGAATGCTGCGATCCAACACCGCCGAGGCCGCCTCATCCTTGGTGAGAAAATCGGCGATCCCACGTTCCAGTGCCGCGGCATCCAGGCGCTCGTCATGCGCACCCGTGAGCAGAATGACCGGGCCGGGCAGCTCCTCGACGCTGATGTCCTGCAGGAGCTCCAAGCCGTTGTATCCGGGGAGAAAAAAGTCGAGCAGGCACACGTCGAAATGCCGTTCCAACGCGGCCTCTACGGCATCGCGTTCGCTGACGATGGTGACCTTGTAATCGGCGCCAGCCAGCGCCAACTGGCGCTGGATCAGCTGCGCATCATCCGCGTTGTCATCGATGAGCAGGACATCAACCATTGCTATGCGGCTCCTTCCGCAACACTGAAACGACCTTTGCCGCTGTGGGTGGATGTTCGTGGGCGCCGGCTAGCTCGCCAGTTCCACACGATCACGACCCTGATGCTTGGCACGGTACAGCGCCTCGTCGGCCGCTTCGATCAGGTCGGGCAGCCGGGCCAGATCGGTTGCCTTCGCGCAGGCGACGCCCACGCTCACCGTCGCCAGCGTCGTCAGCGTGCCCCAGGTGGCCCGGAGGTGACGCATGTCGCTGCGCACACGTTCGGCGAGCACGCCGGCGCCGGCCAAATCCGTCTGCGGCAGCAAGGCAATAAACTCATCACCGCCATAGCGTCCGAGAAGATCGGAGGCTCGCAGCGTCTGCCGGCAGCGGTCTGCCACGGCCTGGATCACGCGATCGCCCGCGGCGTGTCCTTGCGAATCGTTGATGTGCTTGAAGTGATCGATGTCGATCATCAGCATGGCCAGCGAATGGCCAAAACGTTGGGATCGAGCCATTTCGATCTCGGCCAAGGCCAAGAAATGCGCACGGTTGAACGTGTGCGTCATGCCGTCTTCATTGGCCCGAACCCGAAGGGCGCCCTCCGCCCGGCGACGAATCGCGCCGTGGCGTGCCGTGCGTGCGATGGCCGCGGAGTTGAGGTCCTGCTTCGACAAGACCTCCGTGGCCCCCGCGACCAGTCCTTCGTCGCCGATGCGTTCGTCCTCAATGCCGGTCATCAGGATGATCGGGGCTGAGCGTCCGAGCTTCTGCAGTTCGTGAATCACCTCGATCCCGGTGTGAGGACCAAGCCGATAGTCAATGAAGTAAAGGTCGTAGGATTTGGACTCGATCATGCTGCGGGCTTCGTCGTAAGTCCGAGAATGATCGATGCGCCAGTGGCTGTTGTTGATTTGCCGGCAGCAATAGGAGAACAGCAGCGCATCGTCGTCGTTGTCCTCGACCAGCAGCACGTGCGCATTGGCGAGATCCGGGATCACGTCCGTGAAACGCCGGGTCCGAGCAGCGTAGACGGGCCCTTGGCTTCGGACAGGCGTCGATGCAGGTGTGGTCGCCTACCCATCAGCCGGCCCCCGGCGGCGCGCGCTGCGGCAGGCGCACCGTCATGCACAGGCCTTGCCCTTCGGAGCCGACGGCCGATATCTGACCGCCATGTCGCTCGCAAATCCGCTGGCAGATCGTCAGGCCGACACCGACACCGGGGTAGGCTTCGCTGGCATTCAGCCGCTGGAACACATCGAAGATCACCTGTTGGTAACGGGGGTCGATGCCCATGCCCTCATCCTCCACAACCCATTCGATCCAGGCCGGGTCCGACGATGGCTGTTCGGCGATACGGATCACCGGCGGCTCGCCCGGTTTGGCGAACTTGATGGCGTTTTCGATGAGCTGACGTAGCAACTGCCGCATTTGGAGGGCGTCGCCAACCACCGATGGCAGAGGCGACAGGTTCAGCGTGGCCTGACGGCGACGGATGTCGCTTTCGAGAAACAACAGCGCGGCATCGCGCTCATGATTGAGGTCGCAGGGGGCAAAGGGCTGAGCGCGTGAGCTGACCCGCGCAAGCTGCAGAACACCGTCGAGCATGGCGCGCATGCGCACGCCCGCACCAATCATGGCGTGCAGATATTCACGACCTGATTCCGACAGCCGCTCGTGCTCCTCGTCTTCCAGAATTTCCCCGAAGGAGATGACCTGCCGCAGCGGTTCGCCGAGATCGTGCGACACGACTTGAAGAAAATCCTGCAGGGCATCCTGCCCGGTGTCCGATCCGCTGGTTTGTTCGCTCATTCTTCGTCCTGCTCCGTCCCTAGATACCGCTCGGTAAAGTCCCTTACTGATGCCACAAAATCACGAAAATGTGGGGCTTTCACTACGTATTCGTTAACGCCGAGATGTGCTGCTTCCTCGCGGTCCTTCTCGGCATCCGAGGTCGTCACCACGACGATCGGAATATCCCGGATTGCGTCGGTGGACCGCGTCACCGCCGGCACCTCGCGGCCATGAACCTTGGGCAGGTTCCAGTCCAGCACGATCAGGTCGGGCTTGGGCGCACCCGTATACGGAGCTTGCCGCCGCAGAAAGGCCAGCGCCTCGGCACCATTGCGGGCGATGTGTGGACGAATCCGGCTGTTGACGATGCTCAGAGCCTTCAATGTCAGGTGAAGCGCAGCGGGGTCATCTTCCGCGATCAATACATCAGGCATGCGCTTGCTCCGGGGCCAGGACGGTGGCTGTATCCGGCAGCGTGAAGCGGAAGGTTGCGCCCTTACCCGGCTCCGACTCGGCCCAGATGCGCCCTCCGTGCGTCTCGACAATCTTCTTGCAGATCGACAAGCCTATGCCGGTTCCGGGGTATTCATCCGCCGTGTGCAGGCGGCGGAAAATCTCAAACACCTGCACGCACTCGTCGGCGCTGATTCCGATCCCGTTGTCGGCGATGGCAAACTCCCAGAACTCGCCAAACCGGCGGGCCGTGATCGTCACCAGCGGCGGCACACCCGGCCGCTGGAACTTCACCGCGTTGTTGAGCAGGTTCTGAAACAGCTGCGTCAGGCGCAGCGCGTCACCCTTGACGTCCGGCAAGCGGGCAAAATCGATGCGCCCGCCCGAGTCTTCCAGCACGGATCGCAGTTGGAGGCGGCAGGTTTCCATGCATTCATTGGTGTCGACAGTGATGAAACTGCGCTCCATGCGGTTGACCCGCGAGACTTCGAGAATGTCCTTGATCAGGCCCTGCAGGCGCAGCGCACCTTCTTCGATGAAGCCGAAGTACCGGTCGGCATCCTCGCTGATCTTGCCCACGCATTCGTCGTGCAGAAGTTCAGAAAAGCTGATGATGTTGCGCAGTGGCGCCTGCAAATCATGTGAGGCGACGTAGGCAAACTCTTCCAGCTCGCGGTTGCTGGCTTCGAGGTTGCGGGCGTAGTCGGTGAGCTTGATCTGCGCGGTCTTGCGCTCGGTGATGTCACGCACCGCAGCGGTGGCGAATTGCCCGTCCGGCGTTTCCAGCGGTGACAGGCTGATCTCGATCGGGAATTCGGTGCCATCCTTGCGGCGGCCCGAGAGTTCCAGGCCGGCGCCCATCTCACGCACCTTCGGGTCGTCGAAGTAGCCGGAGCGATGCCCCACATGCCGGCTGCGCAGATTCTCCGGCACGAGTATCTCCACCGGCTGGTCGATCAGTTCGCCACGGGTGTACCCAAACAGCCGTTCCGTCTGCTGATTGACGAGGTTGATGCGCCCGTTGCGATCGATGATGACCATGGCGTCCGGCGCGGTTTCGAGCAGATTCTTGAACTGAGCCTGTGCTTTCTTGCGGTCGGTGATGTCACGCACGGCCGCCGTCGCGAAGCGACCTTCCTCGGTCTCCAGCGGCGACAGACTGATCTCGATCGGGAATTCGCTGCCATCGGCGCGCCGGCCCCAGAGCTCCAGCCCGGCGCCCATTTCACGCACCTTGGGATCGACGAAATAGCCTGTCCGGTGGCCCAGATGCCGGTCACGCAGGCGCTCGGGCACGAGAATTTCCACCGGCTGGCGAATCAGCTCGTCCCGGTCGTAGCCGAACAGGCGCTCGGTCTGCCGGTTCACCAGGGTGATGTGGCCGGTCTGATCGATGATGACCATGGCATCCGGCGCGGTTTCGAGCAGATTGCGCATCTGCTCCTGCGATTTCTTGCGATTGGTGATGTCGCGCACCGCCGCCGTCGCGAAGCGGCCTTCTTCGGTGTCCAGCGGCGACAAGCTGATCTCGATCGGGAACTCGGTGCCATCCTGTCGGCTGCCCCAGAGCTCCAGCCCGGCACCCATCTCGCGAATTTTTGGATCGGTGAAATAACCCTTGCGGTGGCCGACGTGCTTGTCGTGCAGACGCGCCGGTACGAGGATCTCCACCGGCTGGTCTATCAGCGCATCACGCGGGAAGCCGAACAGGCGCTCGGTCTGGGCGTTGACCAGTTTGATCGTCCCGCGCTGGTCGATGATGATCATCGCGTCTGGCGCGGTTTCGAGCAGATTGCGCATCTGCTCCTGCGATTTCTTGCGATCGGTGATGTCGCGGATGGCCGCCGTGGCGAGCCTGCCTTCGTCGGTTTCCAGCGGCGACAGGCTGATTTCGATGGGGAACTCGCTGCCGTCCTTGCGGCGACCCGACAATTCCAGTCCGGCCCCCATCTCGCGCACTTTCGGATCAACGAAATAGCCGCGGCGATGGGCCAAATGCTGATCACGCAGGGTCTCGGGCACCAGCACCTCGACCGGACGGCCGACCAGCGCCTCCCGCTTGTAGCCGAACATGCGCTCGGTCTGGGCGTTGACCAGTTCGATCACGCCCTGGCGGTTGATGATGACCATCGCATCGGGCGCTGTTTCGAGCAGGTTCTTGAACTGCGCTTCGGCCGCACGGCGCGCGGTGGCGTCGCGGATCGCAGCCGTCGCAAACACGCCGCGGTCGGTGCGCAGCGGACTCAGGCTGATCTCGACCGGAAACTCGGTGCCATCCTTGCGCACGCCGGATAGTTCCAGACCGGCACCCATTTCACGCATGTTCGGATCGCCGAAGTAACCATCCCGGTGGATGTGATGCTTGCCCCGGTACCGGTCCGGCACCAGCACTTCGACCAGTTCGCCCAGCAGTTCCTTGCGTTCGTAGCCGAACAGGATCTCGGTCTGCCGGTTGATCAGCACAATGCGGCCGTCGCTGTCGATCATGACCGTGGCGTCAGGCGCCGTCTCGACAATCTCCCGATACCAGTCGTTCTCGATGCCGGGAATGGCAGGGGTGATGGTCGTGGTGCTCATGCGGGGCATCCCGGTCGGCCGGGTTTAGCGGCGCTGCAGTCCATGCAGTAAATGGGGGTGTCCCGGTTCATACGGCGGGGCCGGTAACAGTCGGCTTGTCGCCAGGCGGTGTTGCCTCGGGGCGTTCGATGACGTCGGCAATCACCTGGAAAATATTGTCGGCACTGCGAAGAGGCCGCTTGCTCACGTAGGCATCGGCGCCCGCAGAACGCGTTCGCTCCGCCTGCGATGGGTCGTTGGAGCCACTGAGGACGACAATTGGTACGTTGCCGACGATACGCCGCAACGCGCCTACATTGTCCACGCCGCGACCGTCGGGCAGGTGCAGATCAAGCAGCACGCAGTCGTAGCGTTCGAGTCGCAAGGCTTCGCAGGCGGCGTCAAGGCGCCCGGCTTCGGTGATACGAACGGTGACATCCGGCGGGCGTTGTCGCTCGATCAACTTGCCAGTAATCAACAGATCGGCGGCGGAGTCGTCCACGAGCAGAATGCGTAAATCCGGGCCCACGACGTGCCTCCCCCCCCAGTTCGCCACGGCAGGTGACGACGCGCTGGTCTGGGCAGCATCGCACGTTGATGCGCCCTCGTCGCGCAAAAGCGGGCGCCTGACACCAGGAAGAACTCACTGCGTCGTTGTTGCGGTCGCCGCTTAGGGCCTTGAAGAGCACGCTATAGGCTTGCCAACAGCCGTTTGCTGCGTACTAAACAAATCGCTCACATCGATTTCGCATTTTGATTACATCGACTCTGGTCTACTCCGCTTCGCAGCACGTTCCCCCCCCAGGGTGCTGCGAAGTCAGATGTCGAGTCCTGCACTCCCTCTGGCGCTAGCCCAACCCCCAGTGGGCGCCCCCTGAGCGGCCTTCGGGCCGCTTGTTTTTTTGCGTTGGCGTGGGTCACGTCACCTTCACGCAATGTGCCGCCGCTAAGCTCGCTTCTCTGTTCCCCGTCCTGGCCGCACCTTCGGCCCGCATGATCATGAAAACCGTTTTCGGCCTGCTGGCTGTGTTGTGGATCACCGGCTGCGGTGTGAGCGCACCACCGCAAGCTGGCGACGTGGTGACCGACCATCCGGACGACGGCGGGCCAGCACCCGGCGAGCCCCATGATGAGGGCGATCCGGCGCCGTCCGGTGATCTCGACCTGCCCCCGGTCGCCAGTCTGACCGATGGCGTTTGGCTGGCCGGAGATCTACACATCCATTCCGAGCACAGCGCCGACTCGTCGAATAACCCGGTGCGCAAGATCGTTGATCTGGCGTCCACCGTGGGACTGGACTACCTGGGCATCACCGATCACGACAATCATGTCGACGGCGCTGTGGCCGCCAATACCTGGATCGACGCTGACTTTCAGGGCAGTCCGCTGATCATGCTGTACGGCGCCGAGTGGACGACACACCGCGGTCACGGCAATACCTTTTCCGCGACAGCTTACGATCATCAGCGTTTTTACGACCTGCGGGACGATCTGGACACGCGGATCGGGGCGCTGGCCGATGAATTCGGAATTCATTTCTCGGCCAACCATCCCTCCGGGGGCGACAACTTCGGCTTCAGTTTCGACATTGTCGATTCCATCGAAGTCTGGAACTCGGCGATCTGGAGCATGAACACCGGTGCGATGGCGATCTGGGACGACATGCTCAAATCCGGACGTAACCCCACCGGACGCGGCGGCAGCGATTCGCATCACGGCTATCCCGAAGCGGGTGATACGCCGGAGTTCAACACCATCCAGGCGGGCGCGAACAACGTGGGAACCCCCACGACCTGGGTGTTCGCCACCGAGCCCTCCGCGCAGGCTGTGGTGGATGCGCTGACCAACGGACGGGTCGCGATCAGCTCCAATCCGAATGCCCCGCGGGTCGAATTCCACGCCGACCTGGACGGCGATGGCGAGATGGACATGATGATGGGTGACAACGTCGTGCCCAGTGGTGCGCCGGCGAATTTCCGAGTGACGCTCGTCGGCGGTCCGCTGGCGCTGCTGCCCTATACCGTCACGGTGATTAAGGACGGCTTTGAGCTCACGTCGCTGACCATCGGCCCCGGTGCCAGCAGCGCCGAATTTGTCGACACGCCAGCCTTTGGTGTCCGAAGCTACTACCGGGTGGAAGTGACCGGGCAGCAGGCGCTATTCCCCGAAGTGCCGGCAGCGGCGGCGCTGAGCGGCAACATGATCGGCTTGTCGAACCCGATCTACTTCAACTTCGATCCGGCGTATTAAGCAAACACGGATCGATTCACGCCACCAAGCTTCTGATGCGACCCGCCGGCCGGCGCTCGCGCGGCAGTTCAGTGAGCGGTAACAGAGGCCGTCGCCTGTGCAACCGATAGCCCCACCGGTTCGGCGGTACCCAGCCCCGCGTTTGCTTTCGATGATGTTCACATTTTTCTGAGTCGCCGTTGGTTAATCTAGCGACCTCATAACGGCGTCATCTCAGGCCAATTCGCGGTTCTGGTGCCTCGCCCCAGGCCCGGGGCTTGTTAGACTTTTAGCCTTCTCGGGGATGGGAAACATTGCATGAGTGCCGACACTGCCCGCCGGCGGATTCTGGCGGTGTGCTATTCGCAGTCTGGTCAGGCCAGCGCGGTGGAAAACCAGTTTCTGGTGCCGCTGCGGCAGGCGGGCCATACCGTGGATTGCATCGCGTTAAAGCCAGGCTCGCCGCATCCGTTCCCTTGGCCGTTCTGGCGCTTTATCGACAGCTTTCCGGAGATCGTCGCGCAGCAACCGGTCGCGCTGGAGGACTGGTCGGCCGGGTCGAATTACGAGTTGGTGGTCATCACCTACCCGGTGTGGTTTCTGTCGCCGCCGCCGGCTGTCGTCAGCTTCATCCGCTCGCAGGCAGGGCGCCGACTGCTGCATGACACGCCGGTGGTGACCGTCACCGCTTGTCGCAACATGTGGATCGAGGCCCACCGGGACATGCTGGCCTTATTGCAAGAGGCGGGCGCCAGGCCTTGCGATCACCTTGCGCTAACCGATCCCGGTCCGCCGCTGGCCACGTTTGTCACGACACCGCGTTGGGTGCTGACCGGCCGGCGTGATGCGTTTCTCGGCTTGCCGCCAGCGGGTCTGACGCAGTCGATCATCAGCGGGGTGTCCCGCTATGGCGCGATCGTCGAGCAGGCGATTCGCGACCCAGGTTGGTCGGGCGTGGGCTCGATGCTCGCGTGCACCGATGCGATGCGGGTCGATCCCGCCCTCGCCAGCAGCGAGCGTATTGGCAAGCGCAGTTTTCGTGTCTGGGGCCGTTTGTTGCGGGCCTGCGGCGCGCCCGGCACGCCAGTACGCCGCGCGGTGCTGGTGCTGTATGTGGCATTCCTGTTGCTGATGATCATCACGGTGGTGCCGCTGTCACTGGTCATCCGCCGCCTGATTGGCCTGCTCGCGCCTGACCGCGTCCGCGCCATGGCTTCAGATCTTGAGCGTCAACCGGGTGCCACCGCGCCCTGACGGGGAAAACATTGCAAGACGTCTACATCCGCGGCATCTCGACGGTGCTGCCCAATGCTGCGATCACCAACGATGACATGGAGGCCGTACTCGGCCAGATCGGGGAACGGCCGGCGCGCGAGCGCCGCATCGTGCTGGCCCGCAACGGCATCCAATCGCGGTATTACGCCGTGGACCCGGACACCCGCCAGCCCACCGCGTCCAATGCCGCGTTATGCGCCGAAGCGGTGCGAGGTCTGCAGGGCGATGCTTTCACACTGCCCGAACTGGACGTCCTTGCCTGCGGCACATCGTCGCCGGATCAGATCGCGCCGGGTCATGGCGTCATGGTCCATGGCGAGCTGCCGGAGGCCGGCGTTTGCGAGGCGGTGTCGCTGGCGGGCATCTGCTGCGCCGGCATGGCCGCGTTGCGCTATGCGGCGTTGACGGTCGCGGGCGGGCAGGCGCGCCACGCCGTGGCAACCGGGTCCGAAACGGCATCGAGCTTCATGCGTTCGGAGCAGTTTGCGGCCCAGTACGAGGCCCAGGTCGCGGCGCTGGAGCGACGGCCGGAGCTCGCGTTCGATGGCGTATTTCTGCGCTGGATGCTCTCGGATGCGGCGGGTGCCTTGCTGCTGGGCGATGCACCGGCCGGTGACGGCCCGTCGCTGCGCCTCGACTGGATCGAGCTACGGTCGTATGCACATGCACAGGCGGCATGCATGTACGCCGGCGCGAAGAAACTGCCGGACGGTCGCCTGAAGGGGTGGCGTGATTTCGCACCGGACGAGCTCGCCGCGACGGGCGCGCTGAGCTTTCAACAGGATGTGCGTCAGCTCAACGAGCACATCGTCGGTCTGACCGTGGAACAGGCGTTGCCCGAGGTTCTGGCGCGGCACCCGTTGCGGGCCGACGAGGTGCGTTGGTTCCTGCCACATTATTCGTCCGAGTACTTCCGCAAGCGTATTCATGCCGGCCTGAGCCGCATCGGATTCGAGATTCCTGATGAGCGCTGGTTCACCAACCTGCACGAGGTCGGCAATGTCGGCTCTGCCTCGATTTACCTGATGATGGATGCCTTGCTGCGTAGCGGGCGCCTGGACGCAGGCGACAAGGTGCTGTGCTTTGTGCCGGAAAGCGGCCGCTTCTCCGCCGCCTATATGCTGCTCACTGCAATCTGACTGCCACGACCCGTACCACGACTCATGCCATGAAGATCGACGATGTACCGCAAGACAACAGTCCGGGCTATGCCTCCGAAAAACGCGCGGTTTATGCCCGCGACGCCGGCGGTGGTTACGTGCTCGCCGCGTCCACGGGTTGGACCGTGGAAGAAGCCGCAAACTGTCTGGCCGTGGAAGCCTTTGATGACCAGGCACGTGCTGCGCGCCAGCGCCTCGCCAAGGGCCAGGGATCGGTGCTGGAAGTGCTGATGTACGAACGGCGCATGGACCTGCCGACGCTGGCCCAGGCCACCGGCCTATGGCAGTGGCGGGTGAAACGGCATCTCAGCCCGGCGGGTTTTGCCGGGCTTGGCACGGCGCTGAAGGCTCGTTACGCCGAGGCCCTGGGCTGCTCGCTCACTGATCTGGCGGACTCCTGCGCAGCGCAGCCGGGCGAGTCATGAACCCCGCGCCCATCCAGCACCGGCATGCAGGCCATTGCGAAACCGGCGTCAGTTCGATTCTGCTGCAAGCCGCCGGCCTGGCGCTGTCCGAAGCGATGGTGCTGGGCCTGTCCGGCGGACTGACCTTCGCGCATCTGCCGTTTGTACGGATCAACGAGCTGCCCCTCACCAGCTATCGCATGCCGCCCGGTCGAATCTATCGCGGGCTGGCTCGCCGCATCGGCGTGCGCTGGGAGCAGCAGCGCTTTCGCAGCCCGCAGGTCGGCATGGCAGCCCTGGATGCCCAGCTGGAGCAGGGCCGCGCCGTGGGTCTGCAGGCTTCGGTGTACTGGCTGCCTTACTTTCCGGAAGCCATGCGCTTTCACTTCAACGCCCACAACCTGATCGTGTACGGGCGAGATGGCGACGACTATCTGGTCAGCGACCCGGTGTTCGAGCAGCCGCAGCGTTGCCCGGCCGAGGCGCTGCAACGGGCGCGATTCGTGCGCGGAGCACTGGCCCCCAAAGGGCTGATGTACTGGCCGACGGCGGTACCGGCGGTGGTGGATTTGCATCAGGTGTTCCGGCCCGCTGTCCGCAAGACCGCCAACATGATGCTGCGGGCGCCGATCCCCTTCATCGGGGTCAAGGGCATCCGCCTGCTGGCGTCACGCATGCAGCGGGTCGCGACACGGCAGGATGACCGCTATCTGCGTCTCTACCTCGGTCAGATCGTCCGGATGCAGGAGGAGATCGGCACCGGCGGCGGCGGCTTTCGCTTCATGTATGCCGCTTTTCTGCAGGAATGCGCAAAGGACATGGAGCGCTCGGACATCGCAGAGGTTGCCGAACAGATGACCGCTGCCGGCGATGCCTGGCGGCGATTCGCGGTGGCCTGTGCGCGGCAGATCCGCTCACGGCAGCCGGTGGATCTGCGCGACCCCGTGACCGCGCTGGATGCTGTCGCCGCACTCGAGCGCCAGACGTTTCAGGGGCTTTTGGCCGTCACGCGGCCGGCGGCGCGAAGGCAGGCTTTGCCCATCGAGTCGCAGAAGACCGTCTAGGGAGCCTCCGGCTGCGACCGAATCACGCCCCACCGGCCGCTCGCCGAGCGGTCCAGCAGGTATGCCCGGCCGCTGAGCCTCGATAACCAGGCGAGGCCAGCGGCGGCGTCCGCGAGTCCGTTGGCCGCATCGCTGGCTTCGAGATTGTTCGTGTGCACGGGGCAGTCCTGACCGATCCCGGATGCAGCCATCGGCGATAGCGTCAGGGCGGCGTTTCTGGGTGCTGAGGCCAGCCATTGCCGGGCTGCGGCATCGTTGGACAGGCGAGCCAGCTGGGTGATGACGGTGCCGTCCCCCGGCGTCCCACCCGCCCCGCGTCGCAGCAGCAACCAGTGGCTGCTGTCGGCCAACGCAGCTGTTGCTGGCAGGCCCAGCCGCTGGCGATGCGCGGCGAGTGGCCAGGCGCATTCCTCGACGGCGCCGACTAACGCGGTACCGCCCGGCGGCAGGTTGAACCATGCGGTTTCCAGCAGTGAGAACCACGCCAGATCCCGGCTCATGACCACCTGATTGCTGCCCTGCAGGCCGAGTTCCGCCGCGAGGTAGTAACTCACCATGTTGCTGGAGACATTGACGAAGCGGACCGGCGGCAGCGGCTGGCCGGTTGCGGCCTGCACCAGCAACTCGGCGGTATCGGCAACCGGGCCGGTGTTGGAGGTGAGGTAGACGGCGGTGCTGCTGGGCAGAGGGGTCGCGCCGACGCAGCGGCGTGCGCCGAGCAGGGCCAGCCGCACGAAGCGGCTCACGCGGCGCGGGCCGGCGCGGCCGGTCTCGGCCTTCAGCCGGGCGTTGAGGTCCAGCGGAGCATCGTCGGCGAGCAGCTCCAAGGCGCTCGTGGCCAGAACGGTGAGTGGCGTCATCGCTGCACGACCAGGCTGGTGGTATTGCCGCCAAATCCGAAACTGTTGCAGAGGATGGCGCCGGACGCCGGCAGGG
>Ga0208834_100125_pt1 | contig 32539 bp, 29 predicted proteins | sample DeeseametaMP1787_FD_184182 | JGI IMG/M metagenome (GOLD analysis project Ga0208834, IMG submission 184182) | Marine microbial communities from the Deep Pacific Ocean - MP1787 (SPAdes) | ecosystem: Environmental > Aquatic > Marine > Oceanic | place: North Pacific Ocean | collected 2011-05-03 | reverse complement strand
AGACGGACTCGGCGGGTGGGTCGGCGTCAGCCGGCAGCGCGTCCAAGTCCTCCGACAGCAGCTCATCGAGTAGCCAGTCGTCCGGCACCAAATCGTCCGGTACCCAATCTTCAGGCTCATCGACCGCCTCGGCGTGAAACGTCTGTTCCAGCGCTGGTTGCTGGCTGGGGTCGTCATTTGGCTGCCCATCGTCACGACGATTTTCGCCGTGCGGTTTCTGTTGGACCTGCTGGACCACACGGTGGCCTGGATGCCGACAGCCTGGCAGCCGGAAAGCTGGCTGGGGTTCCAGCTGCCGGGTCTGGGCCTCGTGTTCAGCCTGGTCGTTGTCTTGGCAACCGGTGCGCTGGCAGCCAACTGGCTGGGGTTGAGGCTGCTGGGATTCGGCGAGTCTCTGGTCGCCCGTCTGCCGCTGGTCCGCAGCATCTACAAATCGATGAAGCGGGTTGCCGAGACGGTGTTCTCGGAGAAAGGCAATGCGTTTCGCGAGGTGTTGCTGCTGGAATATCCCCGGCCGGGGTTATGGGTCATCGGGTTCCGCACCGGCGAGGCGCCGGATGAGGTGGACCTACACACGGGTCGGTCGATGGCGACGGTCTATATTCCGACGACACCGAATCCAACCTCGGGTTTTGTGGTGATGGCCGCCGAGGACGAGCTGATCCGGCTGAAGATGCCGGTGGAGGATGCCTTGCAGCTCATCATCTCGATGGGCGCCGTGCGCCCCGAAGTGGCGGCACAAACCGTGGCTGCAATCGACGCCGCACGGCCTGAACGGTAGAATCGCCGGCCTTTTCAAGATGGCGATGCCGACGCATGGGCGTCGCCATCGTCAACGAACGCCTAAGACTCATCTAATGTATCGAACGCACTACTGTGGCCAGGTCACGGCCGCCGCTCTGGACACCTCCATCACCGTTTCCGGCTGGGTACATCGCCGCCGGGATCATGGCGGCGTGATCTTTATCGATCTGCGTGATCGCGAAGGCTTGTTGCAGGTGGTGTTCGATCCCGACGATCCGGGTCTGTTTGCCGATGCTGAACGCCTGCGTTCGGAGTACGTCATCACGGTCACCGGTCGCGTGCGCCGCCGCCCGCAGGGTACGGTGAACGACAAGTTGGCCAGCGGTGAGGTCGAGGTGTATGCCACCGAGTTGACGGTGCAATCCAAGGCCTTGACGCCGCCGTTCCCGCTGGACGATGACGAGGCCGGCGAGGATGTGCGTCTACGTCACCGGTACATGGATCTGCGCCGCCCAGTGATGCTGGAGCGCCTGCGCCTGCGTTCGAAGGTCAACACCTACCTGCGCGTGTTCATGGATCGCGAAGGCTTCCTCGATGTCGAAACGCCGATCCTGACCCGGTCCACGCCGGAAGGCGCGCGCGACTATCTGGTGCCCAGTCGCACGTTTCCGGGCGAATTCTTTGCATTGCCGCAGTCGCCACAGCTGTTCAAGCAGCTGCTGATGATTTCCGGGTTTGATCGCTACTACCAGATTGCCCGCTGCTTCCGCGACGAAGATTTGCGCGCCGATCGCCAGCCGGAATTCACCCAGCTTGATATCGAAACCTCGTTCATGACCATGGACGAGTTGCTGGCGGTGAACGAGCGCATGATCGGTGGTTTGTTCTCCGAGCTGATGGGCGTGGAGTTCCCGAATCCCATGCCGCGGATGACCTACGCCGATGCCATGCGCCGGTTCGGTTCCGACAAGCCCGATTTGCGCAATCCGCTGGAGTTGGTGGATGTCGCCGACCTGGTCGCCGATACCGAGTTCAAGGTGTTCTCCGGCCCGGCCAAGGATCCCAAGGGCCGTGTCGCCGCGTTGCGCGTGCCGGGCGGATCCAGTCTGTCGCGCAAGCAGATCGACGAGTACACCAAGTTTGTTGGCCGGTACGGCGCCAAGGGCTTGGCGTATGTGAAGGTCGCCGACGCCGCGGCGGGCCGCGAGGGCCTGCAGTCACCGATTCTGAAGTTCCTGTCCGATGATGCCGTTGACGGCATCATGGCGCGCACAGCGGCCGAGACGGGGGATCTGATTTTCTTTGGTGCTGATCGAGCGTCTGTCGTGAACGATGCGCTGGGCGCGCTGCGCCTGGCCGTTGGTCGAGATCTCGGTCTGGTCGAGGATGGCTGGCGCCCGCTGTGGGTCGTCGATTGGCCGATGTTCGAGTGGGATGAGAAAGCTGCCCGGTGGCAGGCCTTGCACCATCCGTTCACGGCGCCGTCTGATGCGGATCCCGCAGCGTTGAAGAACGATCCAGGTGCGGCCATGTCTCAGGCCTATGATTTTGTGCTGAATGGCGTGGAGATCGGCGGCGGCTCGATTCGTATTCACAACCCGGAGATGCAGTCGACCGTGTTCAATGTGCTCGGGATTTCCGAGGAAGAGGCCAGCGCCAAGTTCGGTTTCCTGCTGGAAGCCTTGGCACATGGCGCACCGCCACACGGTGGCATCGCCTACGGCCTGGACCGATTGGTGATGTTGATGACCGGCGCCGACAGCATTCGCGACGTGATTGCGTTCCCGAAAACACAGACAGCCAGCTGCCTGCTAACGCAGGCGCCGGGCGCCGTTGATCCGGCCCAGTTGCGAGAACTGGGTCTGCGCGTGCGCCCGAAACCGACCGAGGAGTCGAACGCGTGAGACAGATTGGAAAAACCCTGATTCCGGCGATTGCCGCGACGCTGCTGCTGGGGGCCTGTGACGGCCTCGGCGACGGCAACCGCCCCGAATCCATCGAGATCGCCCAGGGCGAGGATGGCATCCTGGAAGTGACCGAATGCACCCGGCCGCAACTGTCGATTCGCGCATTTTTCTCCGACGGCAGTTCGGGGGACTTTTCCACCCGGGCCAATTGGCGTAGCACCGATGAATCGGTGGTGCGTATCGGTGATGGCGATATTGCAATTCCTGGCCGCGACACGTTCGTGCCGCGCGGGCAGCTCATTGCCGTCGCGCCCGGAACGGCGAGCGTCTACGCCAATCTGATCGGTCTGGAAGACCGGCTCGACATCGTCGTCAATGAATTGGGAGAGATCAGCATTGATCCTGCGGAATCCACGACGGCGACGGGTTCCACGCGACTGATCAACACGGTCGGCGAGATCGATGGAGAAGAGGTCATCCTGAGCGGCCTGACTCAATGGATGTTCGAGGACCCGGAAGGGGATGCCAGCGCCGAGGACATCGCGACGATCGAGAACGTCGCTGTTGGCAACCTGACGAATGGCTTGCTCACCGGCGTCGGTGAGGGCGAGGTGGTGGCCAGCGGCGTGCTGGACTTCTGTGACCGAGCATCATCGGCCACGACGGTGCGCGTCGCCGAACCCCAGGCCATCGAGTTGCGTCGCGAATACGAGGGCTCGACACAGCTGGTCTCGGGCACCACCGAATTCATGTATCCGTTCGCGCTATTTGAAAACGGCGACGAGCAGGATCTGGAGGGGCAGGTCATCTTCTCCAGCAGCGATGACGAGATTGTCGCCGTCGGCGCGTTCGGCACCGCCCCCAGCCTGATTCTCGCGGGTATTGCCGGGGGACCGGCCGAGGTCACCGCGACGTTCGGGGCAGATGAGCCCGAAGACGGCGAGGACATCGATCTGAGCACGGGGATTACGTCAGCCCCGGTACCGGTGACCGTGGTCGATGCCACCTTGACCAGCCTTGATATCACGCCCGACACCCCCACGGTAATGTTTGGCGACACGCTGGAATTCGTCGCGACTGGCACGTTCGACAGCGGTGCGTTCACGCAGCCGATTACACGCAGCGTCGGCTGGCGGACGGATGATTCCAGCGTGGCTCAGTTCGGCATCACCTTCCTGACCGCCAACCGGTTCGCACCGGTGCTTGACGAGGCCGGCCAGTCGATCGTCACCGCGACCTACACATTGGAAGATGACTCGGTGGTCGAGGCGACGGAGACGGTTACGATCGAGCCGTCCGTTGATGAAGACGAGGACGAGTCGTCCGATGAGACCGGGTTGAATCCGGACCAGATCTGACAGCGCCCGCAGCGCGGGCGATCAGCGTTGTTTGACGCCTGAGCGGGCGTGGGAGGATAAGCATGGCAGCCACAGCGCTTGCACTGGATACATTCACCGCACTGAGCGACCAGCAGTGCGATGCGCGGATTCGCGCGGCCAAGGCCGCTTTGGGTGATCGCCTGATGATTCTGGGGCATCACTACCAGCGCGACGAAGTCTTCGCCCATGCTGATATCAGTGGCGACTCGCTGAAGCTGTCGGCGATGGCGGCGGAGTCCGACGCCGAATACATCGTGTTCTGTGGCGTGCACTTCATGGCCGAGGTCGCGGACATCCTGACCCGCGACGATCAGATCGTGATCCTGCCCGACCTGGCCGCTGGCTGCTCCATGGCCGACATGGCCAACCTGCGCAACGTGCGGCGGGCCTGGGCAGAACTGCAATCCGTGCTGGATCCGGATGCCGAGGTCACGCCCGTGACCTACATCAACTCCGCGGCCGACCTCAAGGCGTTCTGCGGTGCGCACGGCGGCATCGTCTGCACGTCGTCCAATGCCCGTGGGGTGCTGGACTGGGCATTCTCGCGCCGCGAAAAGGTGTTGTTCTTTCCGGACCAGCACCTGGGTCGCAATACCGGCCATGACATGGGCATTCCGCTTGAGGATATGGTGGTCTGGGACTTCATGCTCCCCATGGGCGGGTTGACGCCGGAACAGATCAACAACGCCAAGATGATTCTCTGGAAGGGCTTTTGCTCCGTGCACCAGATGTTCCAGCCGGCGCATATCGACCGCTTCCGTGAAGCTCATCCGGACGGCCTGGTCATCAGCCATCCTGAGAACAGCTTCGAGGTCTGCCAGAAGTCGGATTTTGTCGGGTCCACCGAGACCATCCTCAAGACCGTTCGCGCGGCTGAGCCGGGCAGCCACTGGCTGGTCGGGACCGAGTTGAACCTGGTCAACCGGCTGCACGACGAGATGAAACCGAAGGGCGTGACCGTGCAGTTCATGTCGCCGACCGTGTGCATGTGTTCGACCATGTTCCGGACCGATCCGCAGCATCTGGCCTGGACGCTGGAATCGATACAGGCCGGCGAGATTGCCAACCGTATCCAGGTGGCGCCCGAGATCGCGCGCCCGGCCAAGGCAGCGCTGGACCTGATGCTCAGCATCACGCGCTAGCCGATCACGCTGCGCACCTTCTGGCGGTCCATTCTGGGGTCGGCCTGTGCTGCGCGTTACAATATCTAGTCCCTGTTTCCCGTAGGAGCCCCCATATGTGGCGTAACGTCTCCACTCTGTCTGCCTTTGACCCCGATCTTGCCGCCGCCCTCGACGCCGAGGCTGCCCGTCAGGAGGCGCATATCGAGCTCATTGCATCGGAGAACTACGCCAGTCCTCGGGTGATGACCGCGCAGGGGACGCTGCTGACGAACAAGTACGCCGAGGGCTATCCGGGCCGCCGCTATTACGGCGGCTGTGAACATGTCGATGTGGCCGAGGACCTGGCCATCGAACGCGCCAAACAGCTGTTTGACTGCGAGTTCGCCAACGTGCAGCCGCATTCCGGCGCGCAGGCCAACGCGGCCGTGTTCCTGGCCTTGCTCAAGCCGGGCGAGACCTTCCTGGGAATGAGTCTGGCGCATGGCGGGCATCTGACCCACGGCGCCAAGCCGAACTTCTCCGGCAAGAACTACAACGCCGTTCACTATGAGATCGACCCGGAATCCGGGCTGATCGACTACGAGAAAATCGCCGAAACCGCTCGCCGCGAGCAGCCGAAGATGCTGATCGGTGGATTCTCCGCGTATTCGCGCCGTATCGATTGGGGCAAGATGCGTGCGATCGCCGACGAGGTCGGTGCCAAGTTCATGGTGGACATGGCCCATGTGGCCGGTCTGGTCGCCGCTGGCGAGTACCCCAGTCCGATTCCGCATGCGCATGTCGTGACCACGACCACGCACAAGACGCTGCGCGGTCCGCGGGGCGGCATGATTCTGTCCAATGCCGGCGATCCGGATCTCTACAAGAAGCTCAATTCGGCCGTCTTCCCCGGCACGCAGGGCGGACCACTCATGCATGTGATCGCGGCCAAGGCCGTCGCGTTTGCCGAGGCGCTGGAGCCCGAGTTCAAGGACTACCAGGCCAAGGTTCGCGTCAATGCCCAGGCCATGGGCGAGGTCGTGCTGGAACGTGGCTACAACGTCGTCTCCGGCGGCACTGATAACCATCTGATCCTGGTCAGCATGGTTGGCCGCAATGTGACCGGTCATGACGCGGAAGAGACGCTGGGGCAGGCGCATATCACGGTGAACAAGAATTCGGTCCCCAACGATCCGCGGCCACCGCGGGTTACCAGCGGCTTGCGTCTGGGCTCGCCGGCGTCCACGACGCGGGGCTTCAATGAAGACGACATGCGCAATGTGGCGCACTGGATCTGCGACGTACTCGATGCCTTGGATGCCGAGGATTCGGCCCGAGTCGACCAGACAGTCGCCACGGTTCGAGGCAAGGTCGAGGAGCTGTGTGCGCGCTACCCGGTGTACGCCGAACCGGCACCTGTCGCCAAGACCGCCTGAGCAGGCGGCGAGTCTCCGATGCTCTGTCCCTTCTGCGGTACCGGCGATACCCGCGTGGTCGACAGCCGGGTTGTTGCCGAAGAGGCGCAGGTGCGTCGGCGGCGTGAATGCGGAGGCTGCGGAGGCCGGTTCACGACGTTCGAGGTGGCGGAGTTCAAGATGCCGCGTGTGGTCAAGCGGGACGGCAAGCCGGAGCCGTTCAACGAGACCAAGCTTCGCAGCGGGATGGAGCACGCACTGTACAAGCGGCCGGTGAGCGCCGAGCAAATCGAGGCTTCAGTCGCGCAGATCAAGCGGCAGCTTGTCGCCATGAGCGACCGCGATGTTTCGGCCGATGTCGTGGGCAATCTGGTCATGGACACGTTGCGCGAACTGGATCATGTCGCCTATGTGCGTTTCGCGTCGGTTTACCGGTCCTTCGAGGATGTCGATGCCTTCCGCGCTGAGATCGAACGCCTGCAATCCGAGCCCGACCCGGCTGACGTGCGCCGCCATCAGCTCTCGCTGATCGCGGGCGATCGATAGCCCGTGTCCGGCTGACTGCCCAGCCGTCATGCAGTCCCCCAAACTGGCGTGCGACGAGCGATGGATGGCCGAGGCCATTCGGCAGGCCGAGGCTGGCCGGTTCACCGCCCACCCCAATCCACGTGTTGGCTGCGTCATCGTCCGTGACGATGCCTGTGTCGGTGCGGGCGGGCACCGTGCCGCCGGTGAGCCGCACGCCGAACGGGTCGCGCTGAGCCTCGCGGGCGACCGGGCCCAAGGCGCTACCGCCTATGTCACCCTGGAGCCCTGTTCACATTTCGGCCGGACACCGCCCTGTGTGGATGGCCTGATCGAAGCCGGTGTCGGACGCGTTGTTTATGCGGTGGGTGATCCCAACCCCCGGACCTCGGGTCGCGCACGCGGCCGGCTGGAGAAAGCGGGTATTACCGTGGACGCCGGCGTGCTGGCCGACGCCGCCCGTGCACTCAATCCCGGTTTCTTCTCCCGATTCGAGCGCGGACGCCCTTGGGTGCAATTGAAGATGGCGATGAGCCTGGACGGCCGCACCGCAATGGCCAGCGGCGAGAGCCAGTGGATCACCGGCGAGCCGGCCAGGGCCGACGTGCATCGTTTGCGAGCCCGGGCCAGTGCGGTGGCCACCGGCATCGAGACGGTGCTGGTCGACAATCCGCGACTCACGCCGCGCGCGGTCGAGACCGACCGCATGCCCGTGCGTGTGGTGTTCGACAGCCAGTTTCGCACCCCGGCGAACTCCGCCCTCATCGCGGTGGAAAGCCCGGTCTTGCTCATCGGGCGCGCCAATGTGCTGCCCATGGGTCGTTACCCTGATCATGTGACCTGCATTGGCGTGGAGGGTGGAGCACGCGTGGGCCTGCTCGATGCCTTGCAGAACTTGGCGCGGCGTGACATTCACGAGCTGTTCGTGGAATGTGGCCCGACTCTGGCAGGCGCCTTCATTGCCGACAACCTCGTCGACGAGTTGGTGCTCTACATGGCGCCCCGCCTGCTCGGCAACGCTGCGCGTGGCTTGCTGGATCTGCCGGGCGTGGACCATCTAGCGCAGGCGCCGTTGCTGGACGTCAGCGATGTTCGCAAGCTGGGCTCGGACTGGCGTATGATCGCGCGCCCCGTCATGCCCGCAAGCGCACGCTGATCGATGTTCACCGGATTGATTGAAGCCACCGGCGAGGTGGTGGAGCACAGCCGCCGCCCAGGAGGCGATGTCCGGATACGCATTGCCACGCCGCCGGGGTTCACCGACGGGTTGCTCGACGGCGCGAGCGTGGCCTGTTCCGGCGCCTGTATGACGGCACTGGAGATTGCGCCGGATGGATTCTCAGCCGACGTCTCCAACGAGTCGCTGCAGGTCACAACCCTGGGACAATGGCGCACCGGCACGACGATGAACCTTGAACGGTCCCTAACCCTGGAAAAGCCGCTGGGCGGGCATCTGGTGCAGGGGCATGTCGATGGCGTCGCGACGGTTGTCGGTCTCGAGATGGATGCCGCCAGTCGCCGGGTGCGTATCGAGGCACCGCGCGCACTGGCGCGATTCATCGCGTCCAAGGGCTCCGTGGCGTTGGATGGGGTCAGCCTCACGGTGAACGAGGTCAGCGACCAGGTATTTGGCGTCAATCTGATTCCGCATACATGGGAAGTGACGACGCTGGGCCGCTGGGCCGTGGGTATGGCGGTCAATATTGAAGTGGATTTGATGGCGCGCTATGCGCAGCGCCTGCTGGAAACGACAGGACGTTCAACCGATGACTGATTCAATCGAAGACATTCTCGACGAGATTCGCGCCGGCCGCATGGTCGTGATGATGGATGACGAGGACCGCGAGAACGAAGGCGATCTGATCGTCGCCGCCGAGAGCATCACGCCCGAGCAGGTCGCGTTTATCGTGCGGCATTCCAGCGGAATCATCTGCACGCCGATGTCGTCGGATCGCGTCGAGGCGTTGCGCCTGCCGCAAATGGTGCCCGAGAACACCGAATCGCACCGCACGGCCTTCACCGTATCGGTGGACTATCGGCATGGTACGACGACGGGCATTTCCGCCGCCGACCGGGCCGCGACAATTCGCGCGCTGGCCGATCCCGAGTCGCACGAACGCGATTTCAATCGCCCGGGCCATATCTTTCCGCTGCGCGCGGACAAGGGCGGGGTGCTGAGCCGGGCCGGTCACACCGAGGCCACGGTCGATCTCATGCGACTCGCCGGCAAGCGACCCTGCGGGGTGATCTGCGAAATCGTCAACGACGACGGCACGATGAAGCGGGCACCGGATCTGATTGCGTTCGCCAAGGAGCATGGGCTCAAGATTGGCACCATCGCGGATCTTATCCGCTACCGTTTGGCCAACGAGCGCACGATCTCTCGGGTGGCGTCGCAGGAAGTGCAGACCCCTCACGGACCGTTTCAGCTGGTGGTCTACGAAGACCAGATCGACAACTGCCTGCATTTGGCGATGGTGCGGGGTCAGCCCAGTCCCGAGCGGCCGACGCTGGTTCGGGTCCACGTCCGTAACACCCTGGCCGATCTGCTCAAGATCCAGCACGCCAGTTTCGGCTGGCCGCTGGAAAACGCGCTCAAGCGCGTGGCCGAGGAGGGCGAGGGTGTCGTCGTAATCCTGCGGATGCCGGAAACCCCGGCGGAAATGGTCGCGCGCGTCAGTGGCCTGGATAATCCCGAATCGCAACCTGAGTCCGAAGCATCGGAACAGGAACTGCGCACCTATGGGCTGGGCGCGCAGATACTGTCCAATCTCGGCGTTCGTCAGATGCGGGTGCTATCCGCACCGAAACGTCTATCCGCAATTTCAGGATTCGACCTGGAGGTCATCGAATATGTCCAGTGATCATCGCGCCCGGTCCACGCAGACACGCGCGGACTTCGGCGTCCCCGTCATCGCGCTGGATCAGGATGTCTCGGACGCCCGCATCGGCATCATCGCCACGAGCTGGGCGGTGGATATCATCGATAACCTGGTCGAGGGCGCGATCGCGACCTTGCACGAGGCGGGCATTTCGTCGTCGTCCATACGCTTTGTTCGCGTGCCCGGCGCGTTCGAGATTCCGCATGCCGCCGACGGAATGGCGGGAACCGGGCGTTTCCACGGCCTCATCGCCTTGGGCGCGGTCATCCGTGGCGAAACGCCGCATTTCGATTTTGTCGCCGGCGAATGCGCCCGCGGAGTGCAGGACATTGCCATCAAGCGCGAGCTGCCGATCGGCTTCGGCGTGCTGACGGTCGACACCATCGAGCAGGCCCAGGCGCGCGCCACGCCGGATAACAACAAGGGACGCGAGGCCGCCGATGCCATGCTGGACATGATGCGTTTTGATCGCGCCATGCGGCTGCTGTGAGCGAACCCGATACCAAGAAGAAGCGGCCGAATCGGCGCCACTGGACGCGGCGGCTGCTCGTTCAGGCGCTGTACCAATGGCGTCTGGCCGATACCGAGCTGACAGCCCTGCTGGCGGAGTTCCGCACGTCGGAGGACATGCGCAGCGCCGACCCGGACTGGTTTGCCGACGCCCTGCGCAGCATCCTCAACGATGCGGGGCCGCTGGCCAGCCAGTTGTCCGTGCACCTCGACCGGCCCTGGGAGCAGATTGACCCGGTGGAGCAGGGCGTGCTGCTGCTGGGGGCGTACGAACTGACCCAGGAATTCGGCACCCCCTATCGCGTGGTGATCACCGAAGGCGTGGAACTGGCACGCCTGTTCGGCGCACAGGACAGTCATCGCTATATCAACGGCGTGTTGGACCGAATTGCGCGCGAGGCACGGGCCGTCGAGGTCAAGGCGCCTCGGTCTTAATGGGCGAGTTCGACCTAATCGCGCGGCATTTTTCCCGACCCGCGCAGTCGGACAGCGTGGAGGTCGGCATAGGGGATGATGCGGCGGTCTTGCGGCCGACCCCTAGCGCCAGCCTGGTGGTGTCTACCGACACGTTGGTGGAGGGGCGCCACTTTCGCAGCGGTGTCGATCCGGAGGCCCTGGGTTGGAAGGCCGCCATGGTGAACCTCAGCGACATTGCGGCCATGGGCGGGTTTCCGCGCTGGCTGACGCTCGCGCTGACGCTGCCCGAAGCCGACGATCACTGGGTGGCCGGATTAGCCGCCGGTTTTCGGGCTGCCGCGACCTCCTGCCAGGCCGAACTGGTCGGTGGCGATATCACGCGCGGTCCGCTGACCATCGGCGTCACTGCCTTGGGTGAATGTCTTGATGCGCCCCTGACCCGCAGCGCCGCGCGGCTCGGCGATGTTCTGGTGCTAACCGGCGCGACGGGCGGAGCCGCCGCCGCGTTGGCACTGCTGGAGAGCGTCACCGAAGAAGACATCCCACCCTCGCTGCTGCATCGCCTGGATCGACCGGTTGCACGCGTCGCTGCCGGGCGCGCGGCGCGCGGCTTGGCACATGCTGCGATCGATGTGTCCGACGGTCTGTTGGCTGATCTACGGCATGTGCTCGACGCCTCCGGCGTGGGCGCACGCTTGAATGCCAACGCGCTGACCCCGGATACGGACCTGCAGGCCGCTGCCACACGCACCGGCCGTGCGGCGGCGCAGTGGATGTGGGCGGGTGGAGATGACTACGAGCTACTCGTGGCCGTACCGCCGACCCATGCGCGCACGCTGCTCGAAATCTGGCGCGAGCAAGGGCTGCAACCCATCGAAATCGGCCGCGTCACCGAGGCCTCCGGTCTGCATTGGGCCGGCGACGCGCCGACGATGGATCCCGTATCCTCCGGTTACCAGCACTTCTAGCCGATCTGATTCATCCGCATGAAACCACGTCCTCCGCACCGCTTGATCCTGACCACGCCTGTTCACTTCTGGGCGTTCGGATTCGGCAGTGGTCTGGCGCCGGTGGCGCCCGGCACGTTCGGCAGTCTCGTCGGGCTGATCGTGTACGCGCTAGTCGGCTGGCTGCCTCGTGAGTTGTTCTGGGCGCTGATCGCCGTTGGCTTTCTGTTCGGGCTCTACGTCTGTGGCGCCAGCGCCCGCATGCTCCGTGTTCATGACGACCCCGGCATCGTCTGGGACGAGATCGTGGGCATCCTGATCGCGCTGATCCCGCTGAACATGGCGATCCCTCAGATGTTCGGCCCGCTGCCGATATGGGCCTGGGCGCTCATCACCTTCGTCTGGTTTCGCGTATTCGACATCCTCAAACCTTGGCCGATTCGCTGGATCGACCGCCATGTCGATGGTGGCACCGGGATCATGCTGGATGACGCGCTTGCAGGGGTTTACGCGGCCTTATTGACCGTGCTGACCGGCTGGCCAGTGGCCTGGATCGCCGGACTGTTCGGCTGAACCATGGCGCCGGGTGCTTCCCAGTCGGGATGCCCCCACAAATACCGCAGCCGCTCACTCACCCGTAAGCCGGGGCGGCTTGCCTGCCGCCACATGTAGCGCCACTCCTGGAACGTCAGCGTGATCGGATTGTGGGTGGTGATCTGGCGCCGCGTGATGCCGTACTCGCAGGGCATATCGTCCCGCTCCTCGACAAAGGTTCCGAACAGCCGATCCCAGATGATCAGTACGCCGCCGAAGTTGCGGTCGACGTACAAGTCGTTGCGGGCGTGATGCACGCGATGATGCGACGGCGTGTTCAACAGGAACTCGATCCAGGCCGGCAGCTTGTGCACCGCCTGCGTGTGGACGAAGAACTGGTAGCCGAGGTTGATGCCCACCACCAGAACGACCCACTGCGGTTCAAAGCCGATCCACGCCAACGGCAGCCAGAACACCCACATGCCGGAAATCGGGTACGTGAGGCTTTGCCGGAAGGCCGTGGACAGGTTCAGGCGTTCCGAAGAGTGATGCGTGACATGCGACGCCCACATCCAGCGCATGCCGTGGCTGACGCGGTGGAACCAGTAGTAGAAGAAATCCTGCGCCAGGAACAGCGCCGCTACCGTCCAAACGCCGGTTTGCAGATCGAGCAGCCTAAATTGGTAGACCAGGGTGTAGAGCCCGAGCAGCACCAGCCAGGCCAGACCGTCGGCCAGCTGGTGCATCCCCGCCAGAGTCATGTTCGAGAGCGTGTCGCGCCATGTGTACATGGCCACGCCGCGGCGACGCCAGTACAGGGCCTCCCACAGCATGCAGCCATAGAAGATGGGCGCCAGGGCGAGCAGGATCAACGATTCCATCAGGTCCTCCAGTGGCCGCGCTGATCCCGCGCCGACAACCCGCCGGTTCAGGCCAGCGAGGCGGCGTAGCGGCTCAAGCCCTTGCTGATTGCGGTCTCGAGCTGCTTGCGGATCAGGCCTCCCGTCAGCGGGTAGCGGCCATCAAATAAGATTTCGTAGTGCAGGCGGGAGCCGGTGCCCGTGTCCTCGAACAGCATGATTCCGCGGTGGTTCTTGATCGGTGCCTTGGTGGTCACGGTGTACTCCATGCGCTCGGGTGCTTCGAAACGCACCACTGTTTCCTCGAACGAAAGCGGACCGATCGTGACCTTGCGAACGGAATGCAGCCCGTTCGTGGCATCGTCGCCGTCCTTGATGCGAACCATCTTCGCGCCGAGAATCGGCCCAACCTTGTTGTGATCGGTCAAATGCGCAAAAACCGTCTCGCGCGGCGCAGCAAAATCCTGCGTAATGGCAATCCGTTGCTTGGGCATACCTGTCTCCTTCCTGATTGAATGGTGTCTAAACATAGCTTGTACATCTTGACCGCGCGCGCCGCGTACTTTGCCGCCGGTGCCAGCATGATGCCGGCCTGGCGGTTTCTGGTGCGCCCGCCGGTCGGGTTTTGATGCCGTCGGTTTCCGCCGCCTACTTGCAATCCATCCTCGAATACGCGGATCGGGCGGGTGGTGATTCGCGAGCCTTGCTGAGCGCCATCGAACTGGACGCCGCGATGCTTGGCGACCCGAACGCGCGCATCGACGGACAGCGGTTTGCGCATCTGTTCGATTTGGCGGCTGCACAACTGGATGATCCTGACCTGGGCCTGCACGTGGGTGCGGCGATTAAGCCAGGCCACTACGGCGTGTTGGGGTACGTCGTGATGAGTTGCGACACCTTGGGTGACGCGCTGGCGCGGCATCTGCGCTACCAAGCCCTGGTGGCGGATATCGGTGAGGCGAGGCTGGAGCCTGTCGACGGTGGTCGACTGCGCCTGCAGTGGACCACCCAGACCCCGCCGACGCGCCAGCTCGCGGAGCATAATCTCGCCGGCTGGGTCACGTATGCCCGCTGGATCACCGCCGACACGTCGAACCCGGACGCAGTCTTGCTCCCGCATCCCGCGCCGGCCACGACCGACGCGCACCAGGCCCTGTTCCGATGCCCGGTCCATTTTGATGCCGGCGTAACGGCCCTGGAGTTTCCAGCCAAGCTGCTCGGCACCCGAATCGTCCAGGCCGACCCCGGCCTTCGCGCGCAGATGGATCGGTATGCACATCGGCTGCTCGATGAGTATGCGTCCGCCACCTCGCTGGAAGGGCAGCTTCGGCATTGGCTGCGGCAGCATCTGACCTCGGGCGATTGCCACCTGGACAACGCTGCCGTGTTTGCGCGGCTGTCTGCGCGCACCCTGCAGCGGCGTCTGTCAGACGAGGGCTGGACCTATCATCGTCTGGTCGACGACACGCGCCGCCAGCTCGCGGTCGACCTGATTTGCAGCGAGCAGCTCGCGGGCGCAGAGCTTGCGTTCATGCTTGGCTTTTCGGATCAGACGGCCTTCGTTCGGGCGTTTCGGCGCTGGTTTGGGATAACACCTGGCCAGGCTCGCGACAATCCGCAGCAATTGCTTGCGAATTCGAGTCAAATGAGCTTGGATTGACCGTCGAAACAGGCGTGCCGCCGCCATGAAACCGCCGCTGTGTGGCCGGGCGCCCGAGCGATAAAAAATGTCCATCGATACGGAAGAGACTTGAGCACTGATTCGCCGCCCCCGAGCGTTAACCTGCCCGGCACCGGTCCCATGCAACTGTTGCTGGTCGAGGACTCCAAGTTCGACGCCCGCCTGATCGAAACCTTTCTGTCGATGGCAGAGTTTCCCCGTGGGCTGGAAGTGCAGCATGTCAGCCGCCTATCCGAGGCGCGGCAGGCGCTGGAGCAGCAGTCCATCGACTGTGTGCTACTTGATCTCGGGCTGCCGGACGGCGAAGGCCTCGGCAATATCGAGGCGATTACGCAGGTGTCTCCCGACACCGCCATCATCGTGTTGACCGGCCTCAAGAACGACACCATCGCCACGACTGCCTTGCAGCAGGGCGCGCAGGATTACATCGTCAAGGGCGATTACGAAGACGGCGATGCGCTGCTGCGCACGATTCGCTACGCCATCGAGCGACGGGCGAAGGAGGTCAAAGAATCACAGGCCGTCCGCCGGGCGTCCGAGGACCTCATTCGCAGCATCGTCACCGCCGTACCCGACGGCTTGGTCACGGTGCGAGAGGGCGGGTTAATCGAGACCGTGAATCCGGCCATGGTGCGCATGTTCGGCTACAGCATCGGAGAATTGGTCGGCAGCAAGATCCACGAACTCAGCGCCATCACACAACAGCGCCCGGTGCAGGCGCTGATGGAGAGCGTGCTGGCAGATACCGCACGCGACGAGGATCGCAATGACCGTGAAGGCATCGGGCGGCGTAAAGATGGGAGCGAGTTTCCGATTGAGGTCTCGATCGGTCGGATGATGGCCGATGGCAGCCCCATGGTCGTCTGCGCCATTCGCGACATCACCGAACGCAAGAAGGCCGAAGAAAGTCTGGAGGCGGCGCGCGAGCAGTTGCTGGTGTCTGAGAAGTTGGCGTCGCTTGGGGGATTGGTCGCCGGAGTTGCACACGAGATCAACACGCCGATCGGCATCGGCGTGACCGCCGCCAGTCATCTGCAGGAACAAACCGAGGATCTGGTCGAACGGATGGCCAGCGGACAGCTAAAAAAATCGCAACTGGAAGCCTACGTGCAGATGGCGAGTGACAGCGCAGGGATACTGCTGGGCAACCTGCGTCGCGCCGCCGAACTGATCCAGGGCTTCAAGCAAGTGGCGGTCGATCAGTCCAGCGACGAGCGGCGCAGCTTCGAGGTGCGGCCGTACCTCGATGACGTGTTGCTTTCGTTGGCCCCAAACGTGCGCAAGACACCGCATAAGCTCAAATTTTCTTGCGAGGAGGGGTTGAGACTGTTGGGCCATCCTGGCAATTGGTCTCAAATAGTGACCAATTTGGTCATGAATGCGCTATTGCACGCATTTGAGTCTGACAAGCCCGGCACGATGACGCTCGCCGTCCGTCGGGTAGACGGGCGGGTTTTGATGACGTTTGCCGACGATGGGCGCGGAATTCCACCAGATCAACTCAAACAGATCTTCGATCCGTTCTTCACGACACGTCGGGGTCAGGGCGGGAGCGGACTTGGACTGCATGTTGTGTACAACTTGGCTACGCAAGCCATGGACGGACGCGTGAGCTGCGAAAGCGAACTCGGGAAGGGGACGCGCTTCGCATTCGACTTTCCGTACGTTCCAGGGGCGCCGTGATGGAAGACGATCTTGTATTTGCCGCCGACGATGACTCGCAAGAGTTGTCCGGTGAGTTGGCGCGATGGCCATTGCTGATCGTCGACGACGAGGAAGAAGTCCACGCGGTGACCAAGCTGGCGCTCAGCGGTTTCGAGTTTGCCGGTCGCGGACTGGAATTCGTCTCCGCGCATTCGGCGGCCCAGGCGCGCGAGGTGCTGCGTGAGCGACGCGACATCGCGGTTGTTCTGCTGGATGTCGTGATGGAAACCGATCACGCCGGCCTGGAAGTTGCAGATTTCATTCGCAATGTCATTGAGAACCGGTTTGCCCGCATCGTGCTACGCACCGGTCAGCCGGGGCAGGCACCTGAGCGCGAAGTCATTCGCCGCTACGACATCAACGATTACAAGGAAAAGACCGAACTCACGGCGAAAAAGCTGTTCACCGTGGTGTACACCGCCTTGCGCTCGTACCGCGATCTACTGGCGTTGGAGGCCAATCGGCGTGGCCTGCTGCAGGTTGTGCAGGCGTCCGCCAATCTGTTCAGGACCGAATCGGTCGAGCAATTTGTTCAGGGCGTGCTGGAGCAGGTGGCAGCGTTGATCTACGACTCGGCCGACATGCTTTACGTGAGTTCCAGCGTGGCGACCGTGCGCGAAGGTGACGAAGAGCGCATCGTCGCCGCCACCGGGCGTTTCTCCGAGCTGGTGGGTAGCAAGCCACAGGAGGCGCTCGCCCATTTCGACTACCATAACCTGACGCTGGCGCTCCGCAAACAGCGCAATATCGTCACCCCGGAACATTTTTCAGGGTTCTTCGAATCCAGCGGGGGCGGGCAGCACCTGCTGTATATCTCTGGCCCTGCCACCATGTCGCGACCCGACCAGGAGCTGGTCGACATGTTCCTGCGCAGCGTGGCGCTGGCCTACGAGGCCATGCTGCATCGAATCGAAATCGAATCCGCGAAGCGCGATGGTGGGTGACGCTGCGGGCTAGCCGCCTGCGAAATCAAGGAAACGCTGATCTATTCCCGCCGCATGGCCTGTTTTCAGGCGGAATCCGAATGGAACGGGCCGGTTTTCCCGCAAGCCTGCGTTGTCGCTCGCTTATTTGGAATGACCAAACCGCACTCACTCCGCCTGGGCTTGCGCGAAAACCGGCTCCGTCTTGGTGGTGTGCATAGATCAGTGTTTCCTTAACGGGAGACCATTGCACGCTGCATCTCGCAGGCGGTCAGTGTGTTCGCCATGAGCATCGCGACCGTCATCGGCCCCACGCCGCCCGGCACCGGGGTGATCCACGCCGCGCGCTCACGGGCGACGTCGAACTCCACGTCACCGACCAGCTTGCCGTCGGCCCGCCGGTTGATGCCCACATCGATCACCACGGCGCCCGGCTTGATCCAGGCGCCCTTGACCAGGCCCGGTTTGCCCGCTGCGGCGATCACGATGTCGCCGCGCGCGACTTCCTCATCCAGTCGTTCGGTGAAGCGATGAGTGACCGTGACCGTGGCACCGGCGAGCAGGAGTTCCATCGCCATGGGACGGCCGACAATGTTCGAGGCGCCGACCACGACCGCGCGTTTGCCACGCACCGGCAAGCCACTTTGTTCCAGCAGCGTCATGACCCCCAGCGGAGTGCAGGGACGCAGTGCCGGTATCCGCTGCGCAAGCCGACCCACGTTGTACGGGTGAAACCCGTCGACATCCTTGCGCGGGTCGATCCGTTCGATGATCGCCGTCGGGTCGATATGGGCGGGCAGGGGCAGCTGAACGAGAATGCCGTGGACCGAATCGTCCGCGTTGAGCGCATCAATGCGCGCGATTAGTTCGGACTGCGTGGTTTCGGCCGGCAAATCGATGCCAACCGATCCGAAATTCAGCCGTTCGCAGGTCCTGCGTTTTGACCCCACATAGGTCTGAGACGCGGGATCGGCTCCCACGAGTACGACCGCAAGGCAGGGCCGCTGCAGATCCGGGCGCTGTTCTAGGGTCGTCCGTACGCGCTCCAGCACCGCATCGGCGATCGCACGTCCATCAATCAGTTGGGCTGTCATTCACAGGGCAGGCTCGTGGCGCAGATGAAATTGTCGCATGCGGGCTCCACCGACGGCTATGCGTCAGCCGCCAAAATGCGTCCCGCATTCGGGTTTGGACCTGCTACAATCCGCGGCCCGTTCGGCGGGTTCGCCGATGCGAAGGACGGGCAGCAGCCCGACTGCGAAAGTGCATCGACGAAGAGGCAAGTGATCGGCCTCGGTGGCATCACCACCAAACACGATTGCCAGTGTCGGGGCGTAGCGCAGCCTGGTAGCGCATCTGCTTTGGGAGCAGAGGGTCGGGGGTTCAAATCCCTCCGCCCCGACCATTTTCTTATTTCTTCTCAACGCCTTATTGTTGTTGAGAATGAGTCTCTGGCGACATTCAGCCCGACTCAGAGCCGATTGACGCTCTGATCCTTGTGGTCTCGCGCCTGTTCATTTGGATCCGAGTTGAGCGCCCGCCGTGTCTCACGCTTCTGCGCGATGGCTGGACCATGCGAGTGTTGAGTGAGCGAGGCCGCCCTGGGGCGCCGCTAACGAGTCGTGAGCATTGACTTGGTCGGTGGCCGAGAGCGGCGGATTTGTTGGCTTATGACCATCCGGAACCTGATGCTTAGAGCAGACGGTCAGACGGTCAGACGGTCCAGTTCTCCAGCCTGATTCCTGGCACGCGACTGAACTCCCGCTGGTTGTTCGTCACGACCACCAGTCCCCTGGATCGGGCGTGTCCGGCAATCATTTGGTCATAGGGGCCAATTGGCATTCCCTGTCGGGCGAGCACCGCGCGAATCTCGCCTGCGTGCATGGCCGCGTTTGAATCGAAATCCAGGATGTCCAGTCTCGCGAGAAAGCCGTCTACTTCCCGCAAATTTCGCGATGGGTTTGAAGATTTCTCTGCGCCATACACCAGTTCCATCTGAGTGATCGCGGACACGCACATGTGTCCGTCGTGCTCGTTGAATGCACGCCGGACAGCGTCAGGCTTATTCTTGATGGTGTAGATGCAGGTGTCGGTATCCAGCATAAACTTGAGCATTCAGAGTCCTTCACGCGCCTGGTCCGCCGGCTGATCCCGCTCGCTCATGAAGTCGTCGCTAACCCCTTCCCCTGCGAACCAACTATCCCAGGACTCACCGGCGGGCACGATGAGACGCCCCCTTCCGATGGGGATGATGTCCACCTGTTTGACTGACTCCGGCAGTGCCACTGCCTTTGGCATACGCACAGCTTGGCTACGGTTGCTCTTGAACACGCCACCTCTTTCCATCTTCGCTCACCTTGGATATACGACAGACATATCCATTTTGGCCCTGACTTGGGATATGTCAATAGGATATGCGGGCGCGATTGAGTCACGAACGTCTCCTGTTGCAACACGGTCGACGCACTGATCCAACCTCTCGTGGACGATGAAAGCGGACATGTCGAGCCAGTACCTGTGCCGCTTGTTCCAGTACATGGATGACAAGGGGCTGGGTGTGATCACACCCCGCGACCATGGCAATCACCGTCTGGACGAGAACCTGCTCGGTCAGTTGACCGCCGGCTACATCCAGCGTGCCGAGCACCTGTTGCCGCGGCAGGGGAAGGCCAAGCCCTGGATCGTCCGCAACAACTACGCTGAAGACAAGCAGATGATGCTGCGTACACCGATTGCCGACCGTGCGCTGGAAGAAGTGCCGAAGAAGCTGGCGGCGCCGAATCAGGGCAGGCCTGCCGGCAAGCTGGCCGATGCGGCGTAGCGCCGGGTCATGAGCGAGCAGGCACTCCCGACACTGTTGCTTGTCCATGGCGCCTGGCATGGGGCGTGGTGCTGGGAACAGCAGTTCGCACCTTGGCTGCGTGAGCAGGGCCACGATGTCGTCACCATGGACCTGCCGGGCCACGGCAAGCCGGGCCCCGAACGCATCGAGTGGTTTTCGCTGACCGACTATGCCGATGCCGTTGAGGCGAAGCTACGAGGACTGGGCAGGCCGGTGATTGTTGCAGGCCATTCGATGGGCGGGATGGTGGTTCAGAAGTTGATGGAGCGGCGGCCGGCCAACCTGGCCGCTGCCGTGCTGGTGGCCTCCGCGCCGCCTGGCGGGGTCATCGGTGTGGTGCTCCACCTGTTGAAATCCCGTCCGCTGGCGCTGCTGCGGACCAGCCTGACGGCCGACCTGTATCACCTCGTCCGGTCGCCCGAACTGGCCCACGCCCTGTTCTATAGCGACCGGTTGCCGGATGAACTTGCCGAGCAATACTGGCAACCGCTGCAGAATGAATCGTTCCGGGCATTTCTCGACATGCTGGCACTGGGCCTTCCGAAGCCCAGGCGGGCGGACGCTGCCTTGCCCAAGCGCGTGATCGGGGGCGGCCTCGACACGATATTTCCTCCCGATGATGTGCGGCGCACCGCCGCCGCCTATGGCGTTGATCCGATCATCTATCCGGATATGGCGCACAACCTGATGCTGGACGTCGGCTGGGAGCAGGTGGCAGAGGACTTGTCAGAATGGGTCTCGGGGCGTTGGCCGCGTCCGGGCTGACCGGCGGGAACGCGGCGGCAGCAGGGCGTGTTGCAGGGTTCGGCTAGAAAGCAGGTGCACCCAAACCGGCGATGCCGCTACCCGACCTTTCTCCGCGGCCGCAGGCGCCACCGCTTCAGTTCTTCGTATTTGAACGGGTTGCCTTGCCTGCGCACGAGCACGTAGGAGTTCAACACCCATTCCACCGGCTCAATCTGGATCGAGGGTAGATCCGTTGGCGCCCGGTAGGAAATCGTGACCTGCGGACGGTTTCTGAACGGCAGGTCTAGACCGTGGGCCTTCATCGCGCTCCGCACCGACGAGAGCAAATCCGCAAAGCCGGGCGGCTCTCCATGGGTGAGGAAGGAGCACAGCTCGCCGCCCGAACTGCTGATCCGGTCGAAACGCATCAGCACGGGGTCGGCAACAATGGCATTGCCCACCCCAATTAGGGTTTCCAGCGTGCGTGGCGTGTCCTCATGGATGCCCGACAGCAACTGATGCCAGCGTTCGGGGGCGAACAGGGCGGACACCAACCGGTCTGACAGACCTGCATGGTCGACTGCCGCCTCCATCGCGCTTCGAACAGCGGGTGGGGGCTTGGCCATCATGATCAGACCGCCTAGCGGCATGACTGCGACATCGCCTGGTCAAAGCTGCCGTCTTTGTCCCCGCCGGGCGCTTGCGTCACGAGGCGCGGCCGCAACAGGGACGGCTGCCGCTGGCGACCGTGCGTTACCTTCGATGTTCGAGGATCGTTCAAGAACTCTGCAGTGTTGCTCGTATCCAGCCAGTGGACGCGTGTTCATTGGGTCAGATCGCAACCGCGTGCTGCGATCTTTCCAGATGGCGTCGTTAGAGTGTGACCGATCCACCCAGGTGCGAGTCAAGTGTGCGCCCTGGCAGTTCAACCCTATCCGCTGCACATCGCCTGGCATCGCCGACAGAGTCGGGACCCGGCCACGCGGCATATTGCGGATTTTGTTGTCGAGCGGTTCCGCCAGACCTGATTCCGCGTGTAGCGAGTTGATTGCTGCGAACTTGCGTGCAGACGGTTATTAGTCGACACCGGGTCATGCCACTATTTCACCAGTTCGTCCAGGCGCTTCATGACGCGGAATTGCACCTGCTCGAACAGCTTGAAGTGGCGTTTTCCACACTCGATCTTCAGTTGCTCCAGCGGTCGCAGCAGCGATTCCTGTACACCCAGGCTGTCCGACCCACCCTTGGTCTCGGCCACGAAATAAAGCGTGTTGGAGTTCTTGTAGCTCAGCGCCCAGTCTGGGTTGTAGGTGCCCACAGGTGTGTCGATCTCGAACCAGCGTGGCAACTTGATGTAGAACGACACATCGTCGTTGTGCTCGCAGTCTTCGGCGAATTGGCGCTCCGGGCCCGAGTTGGAGTCGATGGCGATGTGCGAGAACAGGGTCTTGTCCTGTTTCTCCACCGCCTGGACGTTGGATTCGAACAGCTCCATCAGATCGTCGGATTCGAAACGCTGCATGGCGTAGACCTGATTCTCCAGGCGCAGGTACTCGACGCCGTCGACCAGTACATTGCGCTTGACCGCGTTGATTTCCTCCGCCGCCAGCTCGATGAAGCGCTGCGGGTTGTTCAGCGCGTCGGGCATGCGCCGGGCGTCGATCAGGATGCGGGCGATGGTGGATTTGGCCAGACCCGTGCGTCCCTGAATCTGGGTGACGAAGTCGGGCATCTGGAAATGGGCTTCAACCGTTTGCGTGCGGTAGCCGGTTTGCAGGCCTGACACGCCGGTGCTGTCGATGGTCACGTCCGCCCGCACCATCGCAATCTTCGGCCGTTCGATCGCCGGCATGTGTTTACGAATACGGGTGGACGCCTGGCGGATCAGGTCTGCCGTGTCGTAGCGCACCCGATAGCGGGTCTTCTGTCGAATGCGCTCCCACAGTGCCAGAAACACCTCGTCCGTTTGGTACCCCTTGCGCAGCCTGACGCTCACCTTGCGGCGTTCGTTCTGCACCATGTCCGCCTTGAAGCGCACGCCGGCGTCTTCCATCTCGGTCTGCAATTGCCGGGCGAAGTCCTCATAGGATTCGTTGGCAATCACCGTCAGGCGGTTGACCGAGCGGTCGAAAACGCGCTGGCCGTCCTGATTGACGCACAGCCGTAGCCCGCGCCCGATCTCCTGGCGTTTCTTGATCTCGGACCGGGTCTCGGCCAGCGTGCAGATCTGGAACACGTTGGGGTTGTCCCAGCCTTCGCGCAGCGCCGAATGGCTGAAGACGAAACGCAGCGGCTCGTCGCGGTCCAGCAGGCGCTCCTTGTCGCGCATGATCAGTTCGAAGGCGCCGGTCTCCGCAGCTGCCTTGGTCTTGCAATTGGCCTCGCCGTAGGGTGACACGGCCTTCTTGTCCTGCGCGAAATAGCCGTCGTGCACGTCGGCGATGTCGAAGTCGTAAAGACCCGCGAACTCGTCCATGGCCGCGTAGCGTCGGTAGCATTCCTCGAACCAGCGGCCGAACGGGCCGAGTGTCGGGGAGCCGTTTTCCTGATAGACGCGGTAACTGCTGACCCGGTCGATGAAGAACACCGACAGGACCTTGATGCCCTGCGGTTCCAGCGTGCGAGCCTTTTCAAAATGCCGCCGCACGGTCGCCTCAATCTGCATCCGCAGTATGGTTTCGCTGAGATTGCCGTGTGGGACGCCGATGCGCGCGGTCACGTCATTGGCGAAGCGCACGAAGCCTTCGCCGGCATCAATCTCGTTGACGATGAACCCGTCGCGATAAATTTCCCGCTGGGCTGACAGCGCGTACAAATCATCGCCGTTCTTCAGCGTCACACGCTTCTTCTTCGGGCCGCTGCGCTGGTTGACCCAGATGGTGGCCTTGGCGGCAATCGAGCGGGCACCGGTCTTGAAGGACTCGACCTCGATGAAGGCCTGATTGCGGCTGGACAGGTCGATCACCGAATCCACGCTGATCTGCTTCACCAGTCCAAGCTCATAGGCGCGAACCGGGTCGAGCTGGTAGATCAGGTTGTAGTGCTCGCGATGCGTGGCGGAATAGCGCAGCGTGCACATCGGGTTCAGGCGGGCGATGGCCTGCTTGCGCTTGTCGGTTTCCAGGTTCTGCGGCTCGTCCAGAATCACGATGGGGCAGGTGGCCTGGATGAACTCGATGGGCCGGATGCCGGTCTCGCGCCGCTGGTTGATCACGTTGCCCTTACGGCGGCTGTTGGCGGCATCATCCGAATCCTTGGCGAAGGCGTCGATGTTGATCACCAGAATCTGCAAGGCATCGGAGAGCGCAAAGTTGCGGAGCTGGTTGACCCGCGTCGAGTCGTAGACCATGTGCTCCACGCGCGGATAGTCGTACAGCGTCTGCAAGTGTTCGCGCATCATCTCCAGCGACTTCAGCACGCCCTCGCGGATCGCGACCGAGGGCACCACGATCACGAACTTGCGAAAGCCGAACCGCTGGTGCAATTCGTGAATCGTGCGCAGGTAGACGTAGGTCTTGCCCGTGCCGGTTTCCATCTCGACGGTGAAGTTCGGAAACGCGCCAATCGGCGCGCCGCGCTCGTCTTTCAGGGTTGCCAGCGCAGGTGAGGGTTCGAGCTGCTGGCCCACCTGCACCCCATGCAGGTTAACCAGCCACTGGTCATCGGAGAGCACCCGCCGATTGGCGATGCCGTATTCGTTGAAGGCCAGCGAAGACGGCACGTCGTCACCCATGCTCACCGGCTGTTGCGAGGCATCCGGCTGACCGGCGAACAGATCGGTCACGGCGCCGATGGCCGCGAGCTGAAAATCCTGCCGCGCATCAAATTGCAGTTTCATCACGCGCTCACAAACAGGTGAACCGCACGCCGGCATCGCGGCATTGCAGGTCCAGGTTGGTCTTGAGCGGGTCGGAATCGGCGAACACCGAATCCAGCGCGATGATTTCCTTGGGTGCAAAGGCGAGCAGGGCGTCGATCATCGGTTCGGAAAAGCCGGACAGCACGAACAGCATGGTGCGGTCGTGGATCGCATGCACCGGCGTGCCGCAGACATCCAGCACCTCGACCGGCGTGGTCAGCGGCTGCCCGAACTTCAGCAGCAACTCATAGAAGATGGACTCAATCTCCGCACCATCCTTCTCGGTGCGGATGAACATCTGCATCTGTTCCTCGAGTTCCTCGGCGGTTTCGATGCCGTCACCACGCCATTGCTTGAGGTTGGAGGGCGTCAGGCGGAAGGAGCGGAAGCCCAATGGCCTGGAGCCTTCCGCAAACAGATCCGGATTGTCCTGAATCGAGTCGATGACGTGGCGGATGCGGGCGCGTGCCACATCAGCGATGTCGTCCAGGTCGGACGGCGGCACGTCCAGCGGTTCCGGCAGTTGCACATTGATGCAGCGGCGTTGGCCGCCGTCTTCCAGGTTCTGGCGCAGCACGGCTTCCATCGTCGTGCCGGAACCGGCGAAAAAGTCCACGACCAGCTCGGGCTCGCTGCTGCTGGTTCCAATCTGCAACATCCGGCGGATCAGGCGTGTGGGCTTGGGGGTGTCGAACACCGCATCTGAATTCGGGAATTCGACCTGGGCCAGCAATTCCTTCTTGGCTTCCTGCGTGTGGCCGACCTCCTCGTATTTCCATAGGGTTTGTGGGACGCGGCCGGCTTTGACTTCCGTGAGGAATCGCTTGATTGCGGGCGCGTTATTGCCGTCTTTCCCCCACCAGATGCGGTTGTCCGCGTCCAGTTCTTTAAGTTTTGGCTCCGAGACAACCCAGTACCTTCCAGACGGTGGGCCGTTGATTAGCCGCCCAGAGGGACAAGTGACTTGATAAGTCCCTTCTCCATAGTAGTTTCGTGCTGACAGGTCACCGGGCTTCCAGGGGCCGCGCGGATCATCGTCCGGGTTGTCGTAACGTGCCTCCATCTCGTCGGTTCTTGGAAGAAGGTGGGGAGTCCAGGTCTCCGCGTGACGTGCGTAGAGCAGCACGTAGTCATGGTCTTCTGAGAGGTAGCGCGCGCTGTTCTTGGGCGAATAGACCTTCTGCCAAATCACATTGGCAATGAAGTTCTCCTCTCCAAACACCTCATTCATCAGACACCGCAGGTTATGCACCTCGTTGTCATCGCAGGAGACGAAGATCACGCCGTCCTCGCGCAGCAGGTTGCGGGCGATGTACAGGCGCGGGAGCATCATGCTCAGCCAGTTGGAGTGGTAGTGGCCGTTCTCGCGGCTGTTCTTGCGGAAGTAGCCTTCGCGCATCAGCGTGCCGTCGTCCTCCAGCTCGTTGATGCGGGCCAGGTAGTCCTCCTTGCTTTCCTGGAACCGGTCCGGGTAGATGAACGCGTCCGAGCCGGTGTTGTAGGGCGGATCGATGTAGATCAGCTTGACCTGGCCGAAGTAGGCCTTTTGCAGGATCTTGAGCACCTCCAGGTTCTCGCCCTCGATGAACACGTGCTGGGCCTCGTCGAAGTTGACGGACAGCTCCCCCTGCGGGCGCAGGGTGGCGGTGCTGGGCGTCTGCAACACCTTGTAGGCATCGGCCTTGCCGGCCCAGTCCAGTCGGTAGCGCTCGCCGCCTTCGATGACGGCGTCTTCTCCCAGGGCGCGCTTGAGCGCGTCGATGTCCAGCCGGCCCTCGCTGTAGGCTTCGGGCAGCAGTTGTTCCAGTTCCCGGCGTTTCAGCTCAGCGGGATTCGGGCTCTGCCCGATGGTGTCGGATGTATTGGGATCAGTCACGCGTGTCTCCCGTTGTGTGTCGTGTGAGTTGCCAGCGGGCGCCGCGGCCGCGGCCCAGCACCTCGACCAGTTGTTCGTCGCGCATCTGCCGGAGCACGTGGCGCACCATGTCGCGGCTCACGCCCAGGCTCTGGGCTTCGATTTCTGACAAGGTGAAGGGCGTCTGTTGCCGGAGGACGATGAAACGCACCTGCTCACTCTTGCTGCCGTGGGTCTGCGGTTTGGCGGCCCGCGTACGTTCGCCGAATTCCCGGTAGGCGCGAATCAGCACGCCCCAGAAGTAGTTCAGCCAGGGCATCACGTCATGCCTGGCCTCGTGCCAACCCTGCGAGCTGGCTTCGAGGGCTTCGTAGTAGGTTTCCTTGCTCTGTTCGATGATGCGTTCGAGGCTGATGTAGCGTCCGACTTCGTAACCCGCCTGGTACAGCAGCATCAGTGTCAGCAGGCGGCCAACACGGCCGTTGCCGTCCAGGAACGGGTGGACACACAAGAAGTCCAGAATCGCCAGCGGGATCAGGATCAGGGGCTCTTGTCCGCTGGCCTTGGCGGCTGCAAACCGATCGCTGAGCGTATCGATCTGCATCGGTGTGAGGTGCGGAGGCGTGGGTGTGAAGCGCACGCGTTCCGTGCCGTTCGGGTGCCGTTCTACGATGTTGTTGCTGGTGTGTTTCCAGTCTCCTCCCGGGTCGGCCATGTAGCGGCAGATGGTGCCGTGCAGTTGTCGGATCACGTTTGCCGTGAATGGCATGTCCGGCCCGGATTCATGAATCAGCGCCAGGGCATCGCGATAGCCGGCGATCTCCTGTTCGGAGCGGCTGGTGGGTTCGGTCTGCTTGAGAACCAGTGGTGCCAGCCGCTCCGGTGGAACGGATACGCCTTCGATGCGGTTGGAGGATTCGGTGGATTCGATAATCGCGACGGTGCGCAGGTCCCGAAGAATTTCCGGTACCTGCTGGTACCACAGAGCTTGCTGTCCCCGCGCGTCGCCAATGGCACGGATGCTCTTGAGCTGGTGAGTGTCGAACGTCAGTTGAGCCAGTCGTTCGGTAGTCAGCGAGTGCATCAGGTCTCTTCGCCGCGATTCGGGTAATCATTGTTTATGATGTGGGTAATTTAGACAATAGTTGCCTACTTTATTCTGTTGCCATTACCCCGTTCCCCATCGGGCGAGTCGGCACGCAACCGATGCTTGGGCGGCCGAAGAGGAATGTTTCACTTCGTTTGCGTGTGTGTCTCCTGTCTTGAGTGGTTGGTGTGGCGGCTGATGTATGATCCGATCCGCACGCGCGACACGGTGATGAATCTGCCTGCCGTAGCCGCCAGTCCGAGCGCAGGACCCGTGGGGCTGGATGTGCGCCTTGCGGGGTTCCGGCAGGCCCCGCCGCGTGCAGCTTTTTCGGTTCTGTTGCTGACGCAACAGGGTTGGATCAACTGACGGCGGTTCCGCCGTGACGACAGAAAGTCGCCGAGTTGTTCGCGGAGGCACGCAATGCGCGCATCTACGTGGGGCACCGGATCAGGCCAACCGGCCGAACGTTGGGATGGCGCCCGTCCACGGCGCCAGCTCTGGACGACGGGTTCTTCAATGTCTGAGGGAGTTTTTCGCGACGGTGTAGCAATGCAGGCTGCAGGGGGCGAATTCGATCTCGATTCCGCCATGCTGCTGGATGCCGGAGCGCGTGCGCGTCGTGACCAGCGGTCGCCGCTGCAGCGGATGTTGTTGCGCGAACTGCAGCACACTTTTAAGTAGTCGCTTGTCAGTGAAGGGCGCATCAGACCATTTGACCTCTATCACGAACTTGGGGCGTTGGTCTGCACCGAGACTCACGAGGTCGATTTCCCCTTGGGCCCAGCGTGCAAAGTGCAGCGAGTCGACATGGGCGGTGTTGTGCAGCCATTGGCTGAATACGGCCGTTTCGGCTAGATGGCCCATGGCCTCGTTATTCGCTCGCAGGGGACTGAACAGCGCCGTTCGCATGGTCGGATTGGTCAGATAGACCTTGAAGCGGGTGACTCGCTTGAAGCGGCGGGCGTCTGCGTCGATGCGTTTGACTCGGCGGATCAGGAACGCCGCCTCCAGATACTCGATATAGCGAGCCAAGGTGTTCTTTGCCACATTGGAGGATTGCGCGAGCTCACCCAGGCTGATCTCGTTGCCTGTGTTGTAGGCCAACGTATTGAACAGGCTGTTGAGTTCCTGCACGTCGTGGACCCCGTAGAGCACCGGAAGGTCACGTAGCAGGACCTTGTCGATGATGTCGCTCTTGATGAATCGGCCGGGGTTGCGCTGGATCTCTTGCGAGTAGACGACCTCTGGGTATCCGCCGAAATTCAGGTAGTCCACAAAGGTATCGTTCAGTTCGGGCAGGTTGGCGGCGGTCCACCGCGGCTGCGGGTCCGCGCCGGTGGTGTCGCTCATGATCAACTCGTCCTCACGGTCGATGAAGCGCAAATACTCGGCAAACGTGAGTGGGGGAAGCTGGAAGTCCGTGAACCGCCCGGCGCCGGATTCCTGACTCTTGGTCTTGAGTGCGGCGGCCGCACTGCCGGTTGCGACGATGCGGATCTGCCGGTTGGAATCCACGAGCGACTTGAGGTGGACCTCCCAATCCTTCAAGTACTGGATTTCGTCGAAGAAGACAAACAGGCGACGGTTATCGGGCGCCGGATGCAGATCACGAAAACGCCGGAGGAGCGAATCCAGCGACAGGTGGGTGTAGATCGGCGTTTCCAGTGACAGGTACAGGATGTCCTGGCCCTGGACGTCAGGCCGCCGGAGCAGGGCATCGATGGCATGGAGCACCATGACCGTCTTGCCCACTCGGCGTGGACCGAGCAGCACCACGGCCCGTTGCACGGTGGAGTCGGCGATTAACGAGACAAAGCCTGGAACGTACGATCGGCGTGGATAACCGGCGATCAACGCATCGACACCTTGCCCTGCGCGCCACCATGGATTGTCTTCGCGCAGTCGATTTTCGATTTCTGATTCAGTCACTTGGCGCATGAAGGCATAATAAGATCAGTTGACTGATCTTATTATGCATAATTAGGCGCACTCAGTGTTGCTTAGCAGTCATTGGTGATGCCCGGGCGCGGGATCACATGGCCTCAATCAAGACGCAGCAGTAGTTGCCGCTGAAGCCACCCGAACCCGATACGTTCCTGTTCCAGGCGCAGGCGCGCCTGGATGCGGTTGTCGCGCAGGTCGTTGTACAGCGTGCGTTCGATGTCGGTGAGGCGAGGCAGATCATGCCGAATGGGGTCGGGTTCTTCCCTCCAATGGGGTTCGTGCGCCAGCAGGGTGTCGTGGTCCATCAGAAACGAGCGCACATGCGCGAAGTGTGCGCGTAACTGGTTGAGAATCGCGAAGCCGTGGGTGTCGATGTCGCCCCAGTAATCCATGTCGGCTTGCCGCAGCCAATCGGCGGCCGAAAGCGCGCTCCACCCATAGCCCGCGCCGAACAGCACGATGGCATCGGGGGTTGCCGGAAAGGCGAGGAAGTTGGTCTCGTTCTCGGTCACGAACACGCGGCGCACCGGCAGGCGCAGGCGGGCGAAGCTGGCAGCGTCCAAAGTGATGTCGGCTGACGGCGTATCGTCGACTGGAACCAGTGCGGGGTCGAGCGCGCGAAAGCGGATTCGCACCGGCTTGTCGGCAAAGCCGTAGCGTTGGTTAAACCCGTTGATGCCGGTGTGTGTGGTGTCGATGCGGGCGGAGGGCAGCGCCAGATCAAGCAGCTCGGTGAGTACCCCACGATGGACCTCGATGAACTTGCTGTGCACGCCCGGGATATCAACCTGTCGCAGGTAAACGCCTGGGCGGGGGTGGGCGATCAGCCAGTCGCAGACACCGAGCAGTTGTGGCCAGGCGTCGGCGAGATCCAGCGCCTTGAGGGGGCGGCGCTCCAGCCAGGGCAGCACGGCGGGCAGCGCGTCACGCGTCATGGCAGTGAGTGTGGTCAGCCGACGCGCGTCGTTGCGCCGGCCGATGAGGGCCAGGGCGTCGTCGATGGTATCGATCCAAGCCTGGTGCGGCAGCCATTGCCGGCCCTGGACGCGATGACGCAGCTCGCGGCGTTCCAATCGGATACCGGGTGTGGACTCCAGCTCCGCCGCCCAGCGGCGGACTGCGTCGAAGCGATCACTGATGTCCTGCGAACCGGGCGCTTTGAGCGTCAGCCGGTACGGGAACAGGGCCTCGCCGTTGACCAGCGCCCGCGGCAGGCGCTGACGGTCCCACAGGCGCTGGACCTGCGCCTTCAGGTCCGCCGGACGCGACCCGTTCATGGCCCCCGGCTGGCGAACTGCGCCTTCTGCTCGCGGTATTCGCGGATGCTCAGGTTGCGCAGCTTGGAGGCCTGACCGCCCTCGTTGTGGACAAAGCCGACGCTGGAGACGAAGGGCTCGATGATGTGAATCTTCTGCAAGGGCGTGACGATCAGCAGTTGCAGATTGAGTTGCTGGAACAGCTGGAGCCCGTACTGGGCGGATTCGTCCGAACCGCGACCGAAAGCCTCGTCGATGACGACGAATCGGAACGATCGTGAGCGAACTGCCCCCCATTCCAGCCCGAACTGGTAGGCCAGACTGGCGGCGAGCACGGTGTAGGCGAGCTTTTCCTTTTGGCCGCCGGACTTGCCGCCGGAATCCGAGTAGTGCTCGAACTCGCTGTCGTCCTCGCGCCAACGCTCGCTGGCAGCGAACAAAAACCAGTTGCGCACGTCAGTGACCTTGGCGGTCCAGCGCCGGTCCAGTTCCGACAGCCCCTCGCGGCCCTTGAAGCGGTCGATGATGGCCTTGACCTGGAGAAACTTCGCCTCGGAGTACTGGGTATCCTCGGAGCCAGTCACGGTGCCTTCGGTGCAGGCGCGCAACTCGTTCTGGAAGTCACGGATCTCGGCATCCGGCGTCGGTTGGGAATCCAGCTTGATGTAGCGGCCGGGGTTGTAGTCGATGCGGGTCAGCGAATCATTGATCCGGTCGACGCGCTCGCGGATGGTCGCCCGTTCGCGGTTCAACTGGCCGTTGAACTGGGCAATCTCGTTGATGGTGTTGACGTTCAGCAGTTCCTTGAAGCGTTGGAGGAAGCGGGGCAGGTCGTCGCTGGTCAGGCGTTGCAGCATGTCGGCGTACTCGGATGCCGACGCGAGGCTCGGGTCGATTTCCTGCGTATCCAGCTTGAAGGCGTCGTTGAACGCCGCCATGGCCTTGAGAATTTTCTCGGTTAGACGACCCAGGCGCCGGTCTTCGTTGTCGATCTGGGTCTGCAGCCAGTCACGCACGTCCTTCTCGCGGTTGTCGCAGGTTTCCACCGTGAACTGGTGCTCGCCCAGCACGTCGGCGCGAATGGCGTCGATGCGCGGTGCCAACGCGTCGCTTTGGGGTTCGGCTTCGAGTTGCGCCAAGGTTTCCGTGCGCAGCTTGGTGGCATTGTCGCGCCGCTCCTCCACCTTCGAGTGCGTTTTGCGAACCTCGATCAGTATCCGGTTGGTCTCGCTCTGTTCCTCCTTTGCCGCTTCGATTTGCTGGTCCAACTGGCGCAGCACGTCAGAGGCATTGGCCAGTTGCTCGCGCTCGGCGCTCAGATCTGCAATGCGTTTGGCGACGCTGGACCAATCGATGTCTGCGTAGTCGTTGAACAGTTCAAGTTTGCCCAGAGCGCCGTGCTGCTCCTCCAGTCGCTTGCGCTGCGCCTCGGTCTT
>Ga0208834_100118_pt1 | contig 33521 bp, 28 predicted proteins | sample DeeseametaMP1787_FD_184182 | JGI IMG/M metagenome (GOLD analysis project Ga0208834, IMG submission 184182) | Marine microbial communities from the Deep Pacific Ocean - MP1787 (SPAdes) | ecosystem: Environmental > Aquatic > Marine > Oceanic | place: North Pacific Ocean | collected 2011-05-03 | reverse complement strand
CTGGCCGGCCAGGGGTTCGCGCGGCGCGATGTGGCGGCGCTCGCCGCCGCGTGCCGCCAGCGTCGGGATGACGGTTAGCGACACCGCCAGCGAGACCAGCAGCGCGAAGGTGACAACCAGCGCCTGATCGGCGAATAGCTGACCGGCAATGCCTTGGACAAACACCATCGGGAAGAACACGGCGACCGTGGTCAGTGTGGAGGCGATGATGGCGCCGGAAACCTCGCCTGCGCCGGCGACAGCGGCGTCAATGAGCGAATCGCCGGCTTCCCGCCGCCGCGCGATGTTTTCCAGCACAACGATGGCGTTGTCGACCAGCAGCCCGATCGCGAGCGCCATGCCGCCCAGCGACATGATGTTCAGCGATAGGCCGGCAAACTGCATCGGTAGAAAGGTCACGATCACCGAGATCGGGATCGCCACGGCAATGATTAGCGTGGGGCGCAACTCACGCAGAAACAGGTACAGCACCAGCACCGCAAGCAGGGCGCCGTAGAGGCCGGCCTGGGTGACGCCACTGATCGCGCTTTGAATGAACACCGACTGGTCGTAAAGGCTGGTCAGCGACAAGCCTTCTGGCAGCACGTCATTCAGGTTGTCGACACGTGCCAGCACGGCCTTGGCGGCGGCAACCGTATTGGCATCGCCTTCCTTGTACACCGCAACCTCGACGGCTTCACGGCCGCCAACCCGAATGATGGCTTCGCGCTCCTTGTGTCCCGCGATGACCTGGGCCACATCCTCGACGTAGATGGGGCGCCCGTCGATGCTGGTCAGGATGGTTCGGCGGATGTCCTCCAGCGAACCGAACTGATTGAGCGTACGGACCAGGTAGGCGGCGCTGCCATCTTCGACGCGGCCGCCGGACAGATTGACGTTCTCGGCGTTCAGCCGCTCGGCGATCTGCGCCGGGGTCATGCGCAGCTGCGCGACCTTGTCGATGTCGAGCAGAATCTGGATTTCGTCTTCGAGACCGCCGGAGATCTTGACTGCAGCCACACCGATCACCGATTCCAGCGGTCGCTGCACCTGGTCTTCCGCGGCGCGGCGCAGCCGCTTGAGCTCTTCTGCGGTCGGTGCGCTGTCACTCGTCAGTGACAGCGCGAGGCGGACGATGGGGTCTTCCGACGGATCGAAGCGCAGCACCAGCGGGCGGGAGGCCTCGTCCGGCAACTCCAGCGCATCGAGGCGCTCTCGCACGTCCAGCACGGCAAAGTCCATCTCCGTGCCCCAGGCGAATTCGAGGACCACGTCGGACTGGCCGGCGCGCGAGACCGAACGCACCTCGCGCAGATTCTTGACGATGCCCAGCGCTTCCTCGACGGGCTTGGAGAGCAGGGTCTCGACTTCCGCCGGTGCGGCGCCCACATAGTCGGTGCGCACGGTAAGGGTGGGGTAGTTGAGGTCGGGCAGCAGCGTGACTTCCAGATTCGAACAGGAAACCGCGCCGAACAGCACGAACCCAAGCGTGATCATGAGTACGGCGATGGGCCGTCTTGCGGACGTACCGACGAAGCCCATGATCAGCCCTGCGTCGAGGAGGTCTCGGCGGCCTCCGCGTCGGGTGTCTCATCCGTGCTGGCCGCATCGTCCTGGCCGATCACGTCGACGGGAGAGCCGTCACGCAAGGCCGCCTGCCCGGTGATCACGACCGTCTCTTCGACATCGACGCCGGACACGATCTGCACAACGTTGCCCTCGGAGAACCCGACTTCGACATCGCGGCGCTGGGCCTTGCCGTCAACGATGACGAATACGGCGTCGCGGGCGTCTTCTGTGACCACGGCGTCGGCGGGCACCAGCACGGCATCATTGCGGCTGTCGTAGAGGATCCGCACACGCCCGAACATGCCCGGTTGCAGCTTGTTCCCGGCCTTGTCCATTTTGACAGTGACCTTGACCGTGCCGGTGTCGGGATTGACGACCGGACTGACGCGGTCCACCTCGCCGGGGAAGATCTCGTCGGGCCAGGCATCGAACGTCAGCCTGGCCGCTTGCTGCTTGCCCAGCTTGTGAATTTCGCGTTCCGGTACATGAAAGATGGCCAGCAAAGGGTCGAATTGGGTGACATGGAACGCGGGGCTGTTCGCCGCTACCAGATTGCCGACCTTGATGAGGCGCTCGGATACCGTGCCCTGAATGGGGGAGCGGATCGTCGAATACTCCAGCGCAAGCTTGGCCATGTCGTGGCTGGCCTGTGCGGATTCCAATTCGAACCGCGTGCGGTCGAACAGCTCGCGGCTGATCAGGTTTTCACGAAAGATCGCCTTGTTGCGATCGTGATCGGCGCGTAGTCGTTCGAGCTCGGCCTTGGACTGGCGCAATTCCAGTGCGCGCTGGTCGGTGTCGAGCTGGGCCAGCGGGGCGCCGGCGTCCACATGATCGCCTTCCTCGACGTAAAGCGTCTCGACGATACCCCCGACGCGGGCGACGACGGCGGATTCTGCTTCGGCTTCCAGCGTCGCGCTGCCACGCCAGGCCGCCGAGATGGACCCCAGTTCGGCGGCCGCCACCTCGACCGGGATGGATGGCTCTTCAGGTTCGTCCTCGCTGCCGTCGCCGTTGTCGGCGTTTGGTCCGCCGCAAGCACCGAGCAGCCCTAACGACAATACGAGAACAACTGACCAGCCAGTCAATCGAGACATCCTGATTCACTCCCTTGCTTGCGGTGATGTTATCGAGTGCTGGCCCGCGCCCGCAGGGGCGCAGTGACTCGACGCTGTATCGACGGGCTTCAAGCCCCGTGCCACCCGGCGGTACATTTATTAGTGATTGATATTAAAGGGTATTTCGGAAATCATTCCGTTTGCTGCGAGCGTTGATCGGTCAATATCGCCGAATAATCGGCTCTTTCGCCAAAAGGTTGCTCATCGCGAGTGGATGATTGTTCAGACCCAAGATGACCGGAGGGTTCCAATGGTCGCAGCGAATCCTGAATGTTGAGCGGATCGGCAGCAACTTGGCGGTGCGATTCAATCGGAGCTTGCGCGGCGGCCGCGCAGCCGCTGCGCAAGCGTGCGCCTGGCTTCGGCCATTATCGATTCGCGATCGACCAGTTCCAGCACATCGCGAACGGCTCGTTTGGGGCCACCGGGGCCCCAGCTTCGGCCATTGACGAAGTAGCGGGTCGCGGCTTCGCCGATGAGGTAGGTGGCATACCAGGCGACCGAACCCTGGGCCAGCGCGGTAACGGTCACCGACAGGCCGGCGCTGAATGTCTTGAGCACTGCGGACGCGGCATGAACGGCCCAGACGGCGCCCATTAACGCCGCGAGCTGGACGCTGATAACGGCCACCAGCCTGCCCGCCTCGTGGCGGGTCACCGGCAGCCCATAGATCCGACTGAGATGGAATACGAGACTCACGTCCAGAGCGGCTGCGGCTGCGAGGTCGGCGAGCGGCACGGGATTGACCGCCACGGCAAGTCCCTTGCCGAGACAATACCCTCGCACGACGCGGCGCGCGGCCGCATGGCGGATGTCGGCGACGCGGGCGGCGACGCTGTCCGAGACCTCGCTGGCGAACAAGCCGGCATTGAGCGCCGCGAGCACGCGGCCTTCGCGTCGCAGGATGCCGATGATGTGACGTTCCAGTTCGGCGATGTCGGGCTGTCTTGGACGCTGAAATTCCTCCTCGTCACCGGACTCGGTCATCCGCAGCACGGTTTCGGGCCGGGGGGCGGCGGCTGCGGCCAGCACGTGTTCCGGCCGCACCAGCCCGGTGGCCTTGTGGCGCAGGGCTTCCAGCAGCGCATGACGTTCGGGGGTGGTGTAGCGATCTGCCTTGTTCAGCACCAGTAGCAACGGGCGGTGCGTATCGGACAGCGTACGCAGCGCGTCCTGCTCCAGCTGGGTCAGGTCCGCCTCGCATACAAACAGCACGAGATCAGAGCGGCGTGCGACTTGGCGAGCCAGCTGCTCCCGGGTTTCTCCATCGATTTCATCGATGCCGGGGGTGTCGAACACGCGTACCGGGCTATCGCCCACCGGCACCCAGGCCCGAGCGTCAGCCTGGGTGGTCACGCCATGTAGCGGCCCGGTTGCGAATGCGTCGTCGGCAATCAAGGCATTGAGCAGTGAGGACTTGCCAACGCTGACTCGTCCGAACACCGCGATGTGCAGCTCCTCCGAATCCAGCTTCTGCCACAGGGCTTCGAGGTCCGCGTACTCGGCTTCCAGCGCGTGGCGCACGCTGCTCGGTGTCTGCGGATCGTCGATCAGATCACGCACGCTGTCGCGCACGGCATGCAAGGCTTCGCGGGCGCCATCTTCACGGACCGATGGTGACTCGCTCATTCCGGGTCAGTCCGTGACCTACCGCGCAGCGCCAGCCGTGCGACACGTCGGGCGCTGACGGCCAGATCGTCGTCCAGCACTTGCTCCAAGGTGGCGTTGATATCGTCCGGGCGCAGGGCGCCGGATCGACGGAGTGAATCGGCCAGGGCATGTCCGAAGGCGTCGAATAGCAGACCGTAGGCGACCGCATGCGCCAGGCCGCCGGTCACCGTGCCGATGCCAGGAAACGCCTTGAGCGCGTTGCCTGCGACCGCAAGGACCAGCGCGGAGGACTTGCGAGACGTGCTGCCGGCGTTCTTGAGCACGGTTTCAATTTCCAACTCTCGGACACGGACATCATGTAACTGGCACAACGAGCGCACCAGGCGCGCGCCGATGGCGCCTTGAATGACCAGGTCGGAGCCGGGTGACAAGGCCGCCAGCGCGCCGACGACGGCCGCACGCGTGTGCGTCGCGATGATCTGCTCCGATTGCCGGCGCTGGTGGGAGCGCTCGGCGTCATCAAGCCGGGTGTCGGTGAGCTGAAAGACGGCGGCGTCGCGCAGGCTGGTCAGGCTGTCCGGGTCGCGGAGCAGGTTCCGTTCGATGGCTGCGCGCAGCGGCTGGATACGAGGATTGCGCGGGCGCGTGGTCTCCTGTTCGCTGCCGTCGCGTCCGATGCGCGTCACGCGTTCTGTTCCGCCGGCGCTGATGCCAACGACCGTCGGGCGCTGGCTGCGGTGGAACCGCTCGGCGATCTGCTGGCGAATCGCGTCGGTTTCGTCCTCACCGAACTGGTCGGCCTTGTTCAGGGCAATCACGAGCGGCTTGCCGAACCCGATCAAGCGTTCGATCTGAGTCCACTCGCTGCGTGACAGATCGCTGTCGCAGAGGTAGACCACCAGATGCGCGCGGATGGCTTCCTGCGTGGCCAGATGGGTGTCTTCGTCATCATGGGAGAAACCCGGCGCATCGACGACGATGAGCTGCTCGCCCGAGGGCAATATCCACTGGTAGCGCTGGCAATGCCGGGTGGTCCCGGTCGTCGCGCCGGTCTCCGGTTTGGACCCGGGGATCAAGGCCTGAACCACGCTGCTCTTCCCGGTGCTGGTCTCTCCGAACAAAGCGATGAATACGCGGCCGGCGTGGCGGCGCGATTCCAGCTCATCGAGCTCGCTGAGTGCGCGTGATACGTCGATGCCGGAGGTCTGCTGTGACCGCATCCGGGCGATGACGCTCGCTTCGTTCACCTTTTTTTCTGTTCTGCGGCCCCGGCGTGAGGGCAGCAGCCACCATGCGGCCGTCATCACGCTGGCCAGCAAAAACAAGCCCAGGGTGAGATTCAGCACCCAAGGCAGCAGCGGCGAGACCGCGCGCGCCCGCTCATATAGGCCGATCAGACCATCAAGCGTGTGGATTAGCGTCGCGAGCAGGAACAACAGCACGCACAGCAGACCCAGTCCGAACAGTGGTCGAATGCGTTTCGCCGGTGTAGAACCCATCGTCGCGATGTTAGCTTAGAGAGATAAAACACTTCGAGGGAATCCAACCACGCAATCCCCCCGAATGTGTGTAACGACTTGTCATGTTGCTACGCTACTCTTGGGCGGCAACATGGTGTCGGGTGTGCTGCCAAGGACTGAATAAAGGCGCATGTGATTTGATGCAAAGGGAGATCGACAATGCTGGTAGATCTGGGTAAGACCAAGCCGTTGATGTTGACCGCCGCGACGGCGATCGGACTGCTCGTTTCCGGAGCGGCGTCCGCGGAATGGTATGCCGGAGTCCGCGCTGGGCAGTCCATCGTGGACAAGGGCAGCCGGGCGACGACGAATGAATTACGCCTGCAAGGCGAGCCGAATGTCACGGCTGATGTTGATGATTCGGATACCGGGGGCACGATCTACGGGGGGCTCAAGTTCGACGACGTGATCGGCATTGAAGTCGGTCTGTTCACCCTGGGTTCGCATGACACCACGGTGAGCGGCACGACAACCGATGCGAATTTGCTCGCACGCCGTACGGCGGCCGTGCAGCCGCGAGCGGGCGACGGCATCAACATCGCCGCGACCGTGTTCACGCCTGACTATTGGGGGTTCGAAGGGCGGATGCGCTTCGGATACGCCTACTGGAAAGCCGAGTTTGAAACCACGACCTCAACGGGCACCCGGTCCTATGACGATGACGGATTCGACGTCCTCGCAGGCGCTGGCCTCTGGTACGTTGGTTTTGGCCAGATTGCCTTGGGCGCGGACATCGACTTCTACAACATCGATGATGATCCGGTCTTTCTCGTAACCGGTGGCATTGAGTGGCGCCCCTGAGCCAGGGATGAGTCAGCTCGGCCCGGTTGCCGTTCTCGGGGCAACCGGGCAGGTCGGGAGTGCCGTCGTCCGGGGATTGTCCCGGCGCGGCCTTCCGGTTCACGCCATCGCCCGAACGGTCGGGCCAGACCGGTCCGCGACTCGAAACCATGTCGTTCCTGACTGGAACGAGTCGGACCTGGCCACAGCCTTTGACGGATGCGCGTCCGCGTTCGTCATGGTGCCGCTGACCGAGGATGCCGAAGCGCTGGGACAGCGCGTTCACGCCGCCTTGGAGCGAGCCGCCGTGCAGCGCGTGGTCCGGCTTTCAGTGCTGGGCGGAGTCATCGACGACGGACTCGCCCTGGGTCGGCTACATGGCGCGTTGGATAGGGATCTGATGAGCCGCGGCTGCCGGCCCGCCATTCTCCGCCCGGACAGCTTCATGCAGAACCTGCTTGGTAGTGCGGCCTCGATTGCGCAAGGTCAGCTGGTCAACGCCACTGGAGAGGGACGAATGGCGTTGATCGATGCCGAAGACATTGGTGAATGCGCCGCCGCGCTGCTGGCTGGTGATGCCGCCTGGCCCGATCATCCGATGGATCTCACCGGCCCCGAATTGCTCAGCCATGACGACATCGCCGTCCGGATTGGTCGCTGGCTGAAACGACCGGTGGCCTACGAAGATCTGTCGCCGTTAGCGCTGCGTGGACTGTTGCTGGAATTCGGTTTGCCGGCCTTTCTGGCAGAGATCTTCAGCGAACTGGCCGCCTGGACCCGGCGCGCGGATCGAGCGGAGCAGATGTCGGACGCCGTACCGACACTGCTGGGTCGCCCCGGGCGCAGGCTCGAGACCTTTCTCGACGCCCATGCCGCATCGTTTTCCGAACCATCGCCATGACGCAGCACGATACCCTGCGCGTACTGATCCGCGTTCGATACGGTGAATGCGATGCGCAGAATGTGATGTTTAACGCGCGTTATATGGATCTGCTCGATGTTGCCTTTACCGAATACGAGCGGGTCATCTGGGGCGGTCATCAGCGCCTGCTGGATGCCGGTCTTGACGCGCAGGTCGTCTCTACGCAGATCGACTGGTCCGCCGCAGCGCGATTCGACGACGTGCTGGCGCTTTCCGTTCGCACCGCCCGGATCGGCACCAGCTCATTCACGCTGGCCGTTCGGTTTCAGCGCGATGGTGACGGCCTGTTGCTGGCGACGGCCAGCGTGACCTACGTCATGGTGGACGCGCAGAACGGCGGCAAGCATGCGATACCGCCGGTCCAACGCGAGGCCCTGGCGGCCGGTGCGCCGGGTGTACTCATCAACATGGCCGGAGTGGCGGAATGAATCTGCTGTTCACGGTGGTCGACGTGTTCACCAACCAGCCGTTTGCGGGCAATCCGCTGGCGATCGTCTACCACGAAGCCGAAGAGTCGTTGACTCTCGCGACCGGTCAGATGCAGGCCCTGGCGCGTGAGATGAACCTCAGCGAGACCGTGTTTGTTACGGATTGGGACTGGCGCAGCCGACGATTCACCCTACGGATTTTTACACCGTCCACGGAGCTGCCGTTCGCCGGTCATCCCAGTATCGGCGCAGCGGCCTGGCTTGCCGGTCGCGACACGATGCGGGAGTCGACCTCGCAGTCCATTGATCTCGTGGAGCGTGCTGGTCTGGTGCGTTGTACGGCGCAATGGACCGATGACGCAGGCCACGCCACGTTGATCCCCCCGCAGCTGCCCGAGCAATCGGGTACCGAGGCGGGGGGCAGGGTCGCCGCTGAGCTGGGCGTTCCAGTTTCTGCGCTGGTGGGCGACGTCGAGGTCTGGTCGGCCGGCATGGCCGTGCACTGCGTCGAACTCGATCAGCCGGGCCGGTTGGCGGAACTGCAAGCACCGGCGCTGGATGGTCCCCTGGGAAGCTGGGAGCTGTGCTGCTTTGCCTACGGACCAGGCGAGGACGAAATCACCGCTCGGGTGTTCCCGCTAGCCGCCGGTATACAGGAAGACCCTGCGACCGGCGCCGCCGCTGTCGCGCTGGCAGGTCGGATTGCGCCCAAGATGTTGCGTGATCGTGGGCAGGCGCATGTCGCCATCCATCAAGGTGCAGCCATGGGGCGTGCATCCACGCTGCGACTGCACCTGCTTGGAGCGGCGGGGCGACTAGAAGCCGTTCAGCTGTCCGGCGAGGTCGTCGCGGTTAGCGAGGGACGCTGGTTGCGGGTGCCTTCGGGCGTCTGAGTCCGGCACTGCCGCCAAAAAGAAAGGCGGTTCCAACAGGAACCGCCCAAGGTGCGGAGGAGACGAATGCCGGTCCGCCGACCGACATCTTCATTGATTCACGGAGCGTGCCAGTTTCGCCGTCCAGCCTGCTGGACGGCGCTGCGCGGGGGCTAATGGCGATGCCCGGTTTCACCCGCGGCACGTCGGCGTGCGCGTTTCTGCCGGGCATGGCGTTCTCGCAGAATGCCCCGAACACGGGCGATCAACCACGCGCATAGCAAAACCAGGGCAATCACCAACGCAATGCGCAGTTCGTTCTGCAGCAGATGATCGACGGCACGCGTGATGATGCCTACGATGAATGCACCCATGGTGCCGTACAGGGTGGCCCACGCGAGGCCAGACACGAGGTTGAAGGCGAGGAAACGCAGGCGAGAAATTCCGACCAGGCCCAGCGCAAACGGTATGACCGTGCGCATGCCAATCACGAAACGAAAGCCCAGCAGGGTGATGTATTGGTGGCGAATGACAAAGTCGCGTACCCGCATCGCTCGTCTGGCAAAGGCGGGGTGGGTCTCCATCCAGCGCGGCCCGAGTACACGACCGCCGTAGAACCAGAGGTGATCCCCCAGCACCGCGCCGATCCAGCCGGCGACAATCACCTCACGCAGCGGAAGGTACTCGTTGTGCGCGAGAAAAACGGCCAGCAGCAGGGCGGCTTCGCCTTCGAACATCGTCCCGAAGACGACCGCGAAGACTCCATATTCAGCGACGGCGTATTCCATTGCGCAAGCATAGGGCAGCGGCGCCGCCCTGCGTGCCTATCAAGTCACCAACGCTCTTGTGCCCAGCGTTCAGGATGTGCCCAGTACTTGGGGTTCAGCCAGTCCGGCTTGCGCTTGTAGTGGCCGATGTCGAAGGCCCAGACCTCGTGGGATTCGGATCGCGCCAGCAGGGTCAAGCCCAGTGCAATCAGGTTCTGTTCGAAGCCCGCATGTCGATCGAGCAGCACGAATAGGTGGGCCGCCCCCAGGTCGCGCCAGTAGGCGACCGTGTGGTCCGCCAAGGGGCGTGACCGGGCGTCGATGAGGGCAATGCCGGTCCGGCGCGCGTCGGCGTCAACCCATCCGAGCATAGGGAGTTGAGCGGTCAGCGCCTGCACCAGCGAGGTATCCGCCGAATCGGTCCACGCCTGACAGGTCTCGTTCCCAGTCAGCAGGGGGCGTATCAGTTCGGCGAGCAGGATGGGGAGCGAATCAGGCATGGCTTGTGGGCGGTGTCCGGCATTGCATGACACAAAAAAAGCCCCCGGTCGTCCAATGACGTCCGGGGGCTTTGTCCATCTGATCCGACTATTCGAGAATCTTCAGCTCGACTCGGCGGTTCAGTTCACGGCCTTCTGCGGTGTCATTCGGAGCCACGGGCTCTGCTTCGCCGTAGCCCTTGACCTGCATGCGTGAGTCACCAACACCACGGTCACCAAGGTAATCCTTGACCGACTGGGCGCGCTGCTGTGACAGCTTCTGGTTGTAGGCATTGGAGCCGAGGCTGTCGGTATGCCCGCCGATTTCCACGTCCACCGATTCGATGGAGAGCAGGGCGTCGCCAACCGTATCCAGAATGGCCTTGGCATTCGGCGTGAGGCGGGCCGAATCCAGATCGAAGGTCACACCGCGCAGGATGACGGACTGGGTTACGGCGCAGCCATCTGCGTCGACCTGGTCACCCGGCTGCGGAATGCGGCAGTCGTTGGTCAGGGCGCAGCCATCGGCCAGAACTTCGGCACCGGCGGGCGTATTCGGGCATTGATCCAGATTGTTCAATACGCCGTCGTTGTCGCCGTCCAGCGAGCAGCCCTTGGCATCAACGGCCTGGCCTTGTGGCGTGTTCGGACACTGATCGGCGCCGTCGAGCACGCCGTCGCCGTCGGAGTCGCGCTCACAGCCGCGTGAATCGACCTGCACGCCAGCCCGTGTGCCCGGGCAGGCATCGGCATCGTCGTTCACGCCATCGTTGTCGGAATCCTGCACGACGGGCACCAAGGCGGCTTCCTCGGCTTCCTTTTCGGCCGCCAAGGTTGCGGGAGACTTGCCGATCGTTACATGCAGACCGAGTGCAGCGACCGCTTCGTAGAAGCCATCGTTGCCGGTGCTGCCGGCGTCGCGACGGCTATGTGAGTCGTAGCGGTACATGGCCTGACCGCGAACGTAAACGCGATCGGAGAAAATGGGGTAGATCGCGCCGATTCCGATATCGCCGACCGTGCTGTCGTAGTTGGCAGATCCGCCGGATGCCGGATGCATCTCGGTCGTGCCATGACTAACGCCGAGAATGCCGAAGACCGGCAGTTCGTCGCGGTTGGGGAACAACAGAATGGTCGCGCCGAAGCCTCGAAGCTCCGCGCTGTCGTCTACGGCCGAGTCGTCGTAGTCCGCTTCGGACAGCCAGCCCGTGAGTTCGAAGTTCAAACCGCTGGTCAGCGGCTTGCCGACCGAGAAGACGCCGCCAACGGCATCATCAAGCAGTCGATCATCGTCGGTTGCGGTGAACATCGCCATGGGGGCGATGTAGAAGCGCTTGTCTTGCTGCGCCTGTGCTTGCGTGCTCATGCTGGCAAGCAGGACGGCACCGAGGCCGGCGGCCATCAGTCGACTGATCATTCGTTTTCCCCCAAAGCGGATGTTATTCACGTTTTCGTCCCTCACGTGTTAGTCGGTTGCTCCATCAACCTCACCGACCGATTGTGCGATAGTTCAGCACCGGATTGTTAACACGCAGTTTACCGGGTCGCAACCGTGCTTGCACTGGCCGCATCGCTCGTGATGACGCGTTCGGATCGCTTGTGTATCCTTCCGCGCCCTTTATCGGAATCCGGGTTTTTCCGGCTCCCATGGAAACCAATCAGATTTCGCAGGAGATCACGGCCCTGAAGGCGCGTTTCGACGCACTTCGGGGCTACCTTTGACGCGCCGGTCAAGCGTGAGCGTCTGGACGAGGTGCTGGCGGAACTCGGGCAGCCCGATGTCTGGAACGAGCCGGAGCGAGCGCAGGAGTTGGGCAAGGAAAAAGCGCGGCTCGAAGCGACGCTGGAGCCTCTGGAACAATCCCTGACCGGTCTCGACGACGCCGAGGAGCTGCTGGAACTGGCCCTGGCGGAAGCGGACGAAGAAGTGCTGCAGCAGATCATTGCTGATGTCACGCGGATCGCCAAGGCCGCCGAGGCGCTGGAATTCCAGCGGATGTTCAACGGCGAGCAGGACGAAGCCAACTGCTTCATCGATGTGCAGGCCGGCTCCGGCGGTACCGAGGCGCAGGATTGGGCCGAAATGCTGTTGCGCATGTACCTGCGCTGGTGCGAACGCCGCGGCTTCGAAACCGAGTTGCTCGAATGCTCGGCCGGTGAAGTGGCCGGGATCAAAAGCGCTTCGGTGCGTGTGTCCGGGCACTACGCCTACGGCTGGCTGCGGACCGAAACAGGCGTGCATCGCCTGGTTCGCAAGTCTCCTTTCGATTCCGGTGCACGACGCCACACATCTTTCGCCGCGTTGTTCGTGGCGCCGGAAATCGACGATTCGGTCGATGTGGAGATCAATCCGGCCGACCTGCGTATCGATGTCTACCGCGCCAGCGGTGCGGGTGGCCAGCACGTCAATCGCACGGAATCGGCGGTGCGCATCACCCACGGTCCCAGCGGCGTCGTGGTGCAATGCCAGAGCGAACGCTCGCAGCATCAGAACAAGGATCGCGCGATGAAGCAGCTCAAGGCGAAACTCTACGAGCTGGAGATGCAGCGACGCAGCGCCGATGCCCAGGCCCTGGAGGACACCAAGTCCGACATTGGCTGGGGCAGCCAGATTCGCTCCTATGTGCTGGATCAATCCCGGATCAAGGATTTGCGCACCAACGTCGAGGTCGGCAATACGCAGGCCGTGCTCGACGGCGATCTCGACCCGTTTATCGAGGCGTCCCTGAAACAGGGCGTTTGAACCTATCGCCTCGCTGCCGCGGGGCCCGACTCAAGCCGAGCCGATGACTGATACCCCAGGACAGACTCCGCAAGCCGATCCCGTCGAAGACGAGAACAAGCTGATTGCCCAGCGGCGGGAGAAACTCGCCGAGCTGCGCCAGGGCGATACGCCGGCGTTCCCGAACGATTTCCGGCGCGATGCGCTGGCGGCCGACCTGCACGGCATGTACGGGGAGCGGGATGCAGAGACGCTGGAAGGCGTCAATGCCACCGTCGCTGTCGGCGGCCGGATCATGAGCCGACGCATCATGGGCAAGGCCAGCTTTGTCGATATTCAGGATGCCTCCGGTCGCATCCAACTGTTCATTCGCAAGAACGATCTGCCCGAGGGTGTCTACGATGCCTTCAAGGGCTGGGATATCGGCGATGTGGTCGGCGCCAGCGGCCGCGTGTTCAAGACCAAGGCCGGGGAGCTGTCGGTGTGGTGTGACAGCCTGCGGCTGCTGACCAAGTCGCTGCGGCCCCTGCCCGAGAAGTGGGCCGGGCTGACCGATACCCAGACGCGCTACCGCCAGCGCTATGTTGATCTCATCGTCAACCCGGAGGTCCGCGAGGTCTTTCGCAAGCGCGCCGCAACCGTCCGTTTCATCCGTCACTTCATGGACAGCCTGGGCTACCAGGAGGTCGAGACGCCGATGATGCAGCCGCTGCCGGGCGGCGCGGCGGCCAAGCCCTTTGTGACGCACTACAACGCCCTGGGCAGCGACTTCTATCTGCGGATCGCGCCCGAGCTCTACCTCAAGCGGCTGGTGGTGGGCGGCATCGAGCGTGTCTACGAGATCAACCGCAACTTCCGGAACGAGGGTGTCTCCACGCGCCACAACCCGGAGTTCACCATGCTGGAGTTCTATCAGGCCTACGCGGACTACAACGACCTGATGGATCTCACGGAAACCATGCTGCGCGATCTGGCAATGTCGGTGACGGGCGATAGCGTCGTGACCTACCAGGGCGAAACCTACGACCTGGGACAGCCGTTCACCCGCCTGAGTCTGCGTGACTCGCTGTTGGCCTATAACGCCGATCTCGACGCCGGGCAGCTGGAGGACGTGGATTACCTCAAGGCGCAGCTGGAGCGCCATGGCGTGCCGGTGCCCCGGGCGGCCGGCTTCGGCAAGCTGCAGCTGGAGCTGTTTGAAAAGACCGTCGAGGACCGGCTGATGCAGCCGACCTTCATCACCGAATACCCCACCGAGGTGTCGCCGCTGGCGCGCCGCAGCGATGCCAACCCGGACGTGACCGACCGATTCGAATTCTTTCTCGCCGGTCGCGAGATTGCCAACGGATTCTCCGAGCTCAACGATCCCGAGGATCAGGCCGAGCGCTTCAAGGCCCAGGTTGCCGCCAAGGCCGGTGGCGATGACGAGGCGATGGCCTTTGATGCCGACTACATCCGCGCGCTGGAGTACGGGCTGCCGCCGACGGCCGGTGAGGGCATCGGCATCGACCGCCTGGTGATGTTCCTGACCGACTCACCGTCGATCCGTGATGTGCTGCTGTTTCCGCAGCTGCGCCAGGTGGACGACACAGTCTGAACGGCCGCGGTAGCCCGCTGGCGCCTTGCCCTGTGACCCGCGCCTGCGGGCTCGTATAGCACCTGGCGTGAAACTTAGCCGCGGTCGTCCAGTCGGATGCATTGGACTCCGATTCGATCTGCCGGGTGGGCTTCTACCCATGTCGTGGTTACGCCGACGCGCAATCGACCGGACACCATGCCTTCAAGCAAAGGAGTGCGACATGGCAAAGGCGAAAAAAACGATAGGCTTAGTGACGGTCATCGGACTGATCATCCTGGTCGCGGTGGTGGTCAAGCTGGTGGTGTTTCCTGAACGGGCGGAACTGCCGGTGGAAGCGGGCATGGGTTCTGACCCGGAACTTCCGAAGCCCAACAAGACGCTCATGCCCACGGTCAATGTGGCGCCCGCCACCGGCTGGCCCGAGGGCCAGCAGCCGTCGGCGGCCGAGGGTTTGCGTGTGACGCAGTTCTCCTCCGGTCTCGAGCATCCGCGCTGGCTCTACAAGCTGCCAAACGGCGACATCCTGGTGGCGGAGTCCAACGCGCCGGCCAAGGCGGGCGGTTCGACCAGCGCCAAGGACTGGGTCGCCGACAAGATCAAGTCCACAGCCGGGGCCGGGGTGCCCAGCGCGGACCGCATCACCCTATTGCGGGATGTGGACAATGATGGCGTCGCCGATGAGCGCTCCAAGTTCCTCGAAGACCTTCATTCCCCGTTTGGCATGACGCTGGTCGACGGCACGCTCTACGTGGCCAATGCTGATGCGCTTTGGAGCTTTCCCTACACGCCCGGAGCGCTGGTCATCGACGACGCTGGAGAAAAGGTCACGGACCTGCCCGCCGGGATCAATCACCACTGGACCAAGAACGTGGTCGCCAGCCCCGACGGTTCGAAGCTCTATATCGCCGTGGGCTCCAACAGCAATGTTGGCGAGCGCGGCATGGATGTGGAGCAGGGTCGGGCGGCCATCTGGGAGCTGGACATCGCCAGCGGTGACAAGCGGCTCTATGCGACCGGGTTGCGTAACCCGGTCGGCATGGACTGGAATCCCGAAACCGGTGAGTTGTGGGCGGTCGTGAACGAGCGTGACGAGATCGGCAGCGACTTGGTGCCGGACTACGCGACCTCCGTGCAGGACGGCGGATTCTACGGCTGGCCCTACAGCTATTTCGGTCAACATGTGGATCAGCGGGTCAAACCGCAGAAACCCGAGCTGGTCGAGCGCGCGATCGTGCCTGACTACGCCCTGGGCGCACACACGGCATCGCTGGGCATGAGCTTTGCCGACGAGTCGCAGTTGCCGAACCAATGGCGCCAGGGCCTGTTCATCGGGCAGCACGGCTCCTGGAACCGGCGGCCGAAGAGTGGCTACAAGGTCGTTTACGTGCCGTTCGAGAACGGCCAGCCGACGGGTAAGCCGGTTGACGTGCTCACCGGCTTTCTGAGCGACGATGAGGACGCCTATGGCCGACCGGTCGGCGTGATTTTCGACGCCACAGGCAGTCTTCTGGTGGCCGACGACGTGGGCAATGCCATTTGGCGCGTCACCGCCGAGGGTGGTCAATGAGCGATGACAGACTCTCGGCGCTGTTCCTGAACTGCACGCTCAAACCTAGCGGGCAGACATCACACACCGAACGCCTGATGCGCGTATCCGAGCAGGTGATGCGCAGCAACGGCGTCAGTACCCACATGCTGCGACCCGTCGATCTGACGCTGCCGCCCGGCATCTACCCGGATATGCGTGAACATGGCTTCGAGCAGGACGACTGGCCGGAGCTGCATCAGCAGGTCCTTGGCGCGGATATTCTCGTCATCGGCACGCCGATCTGGCTGGGCGAGGAGAGTTCGGTTTGTCGCCGCCTCATCGAGCGCCTGTACGGCGAATCCGGCAAGACCAATGCACAGGGACAGACGATCTACTACGGCCGCACGGCCGGTTGCGTGATCACCGGCAATGAAGACGGTGCCAAGCATTGCGCGATGACCTTGCTGTACGCCGCGCAGCATCTGGGCTTTGTCGTGCCGCCGCAGGCCGATGCCGCCTGGGTCGGCGAGGCCGGGCCGGGGAAGTCCTATGGCGATGACGCCGACGCCGGGCCATCCAATGATTTCACCCAGCGCAACATCACCTTCATGAGCTGGAATCTGATGCACATGGCGCGAATGCTTCGAGACGCCGGCGGCTTGCCGGCACATGGCAATCAGCCGGAGGCCTGGAGCGAAGGCGAACGGTTCGGGCACCCGGGCGCGGCGAGCTAGCCCAGCAGCCCCGCCAGCGTCACGCCGACCAGCGTCCCCGCGGCATAGCCCAGGGTGCCCACGAGCACCGCAGGCGTGACCAGCCCCGGCCAATGCTTGCCCGCCGCCATGGCGGCCGCCGTGGTCGGTCCGCCGAGATTGGCATTCGAAGCGACCACCAACTCGGGCAGGGACAAGCCGGCAATCCGCCCGCCGACCAGTGTGACCAGCAGGTGGACGCTGAGTACGCCCGCTGCCAGAAAGAACACGGTCGGGCCGGCCGACATCGCCACCCAGATGTTGGCACTGGCGCCGATGGTCGCGAAGAACACCTGCATCAGCAGATAACCGAAGGGTTCGGCGGCGGTCAGGCGGGTCGCCGTGGCGGGGCGCGCGGTCGCAAGTGCCACCGATAACACCGTGATGACCAGGATGGCCGAGCCCCGCACACCCGACCAGGCCTGCACCGTGAACCCGATGGCGCAGACGGTGGCGGCGAAGGCGAGACCGTTGGCCAGTGAACCGGTATCCGGGGCGCGGGCTCGCGTGGATAACCGCTGGGTGATGTGAGCCGCTGGTGCGGGAAAGCGACCCGCGATGGCCGGTATCCCGGGCAAGGCGAACAAGACGATGAAGAACAGCGTCATCAGCAGGTTGTCGGCGGCCACGGCGGCGCTGAGCACGGCGCCATCCGTCAGCTCCACCGCTTGCGCGGTGGCGGCGAAGTTCATCGATCCACCGATGTAGGTCGCAGCAAACACCGCGGACAACTGCGCATCCAGCGTGCCCAGGTCCAGCACATGGCGCATCAGCAACACACCGGCGACTGTGCCTATGGCGCCGATCAGGAACGCCAGCAGCATCGGTCCGGCCTCGCTGGCAATGCGACGCAGGTCCGCCCGCAGTAATAGCAGCGGGATGGCCAGCGGCACGGCGATGCCCCACACCTGGTCATAAAGCGGCGCGGCGACCGGCACGATGCCGGTGTTGGTTAGCACAAAGGTGATCAGAATCGACACCACAGCCCCGGATATCCGGCTGCCCCAGCGCTGGCGATCCGCCCACAGCCCCACGGCCGCCGCCGTCAACAGAATGGCCAGCAGCAGCCAGGTCTGGTCGGCTGAAATCAGCGCTATGTCGTGCATGGTGAGCTCCCCGTTGTCGCTGGACCGCTGTTCCGGTGCATCCGGTCCCGCCGCATGTCTGGCGCCCCGAGTTTTGCCGCACGCGTGTCAAGAAAGTGTGTAGATCGCGCCGACGCGTTGGCCGTGGTTCAAGCTCAGAATGCGATGCCCAGCCCGGGCAATCGTGGTGTTGGGGGCGCCTGGCGGTCCGGTGAACGGCGCGCGCCGACTCCCGGCTCGCCGGCATCGCAGCAAGCGACCGCGGCAGGCGGCGATCAACAGGCTGGGGTCCCGCGAGCCTCCTGCGATGAACGCAGGGCGCGTCCGCGCCACGCACCACTACCATGGGGTTGGGCCTCAGCGATGTTCAGAAGCCGTGCTTAGCGCCACGCGCCGCTGCGCTAGACCGACAAATGCCGCGCGACCAGCTCGTCACTCAGTCCCGCGATGTCACCGTCGGCGACCAGACGGCCCTTGTCGAGAATGCGAAAGCCATCGGCCACGCGGCGCGCGAAGGGGAGCTTTTGCTCGACCAGCAGCACAGTCAGCCCGGTGTCGTTGTTGAGGCGTAGCAGCAAATCGCCGATTTCGGCGACGATGTTCGGCTGTATCCCTTCGCAGGGTTCGTCCAGGATGAGCAGTTTGGGGTCGAAGATCAGCGCGCGGCCAATGGCCAGCTGCTGCTGCTGACCGCCAGACAAGTCCCCGCCACGGCGGCGGGCCATTTGCTTGAGCACCGGAAAGGTCGTGTAGACACGTTCCAAGGCCGCTGCCTGACCGGACTTGCGGACGAACTGCCCCAGCCGAAGATTCTCCTCGACGGTGAGCTGGCCGAAGATCTCGCGGCCCTGCGGCACATAGCCGACGCCTAGCGAGGCGCGACGCTCCGCGGCCAAGGGGTGCAGCGGCGTCTCTTCCAGCAGGATGTCACCGTCCTGGATGGGCAACAGGCCCATGACGCATTTGAGCAGGGTGGTCTTGCCCATGCCATTGCGCCCCATCAGGCAGGTGATGCGGCCGCTGGGCACATCCAGGTCCACGTCCCAGAGGATGTGGCTGCCACCGTAGAACTGATTGACCCCGCGCAGTGTCAGCATGCCTCGGCTCCCAGGTAGACCTCGACCACGCGCGGATTGGCCTGCACCTCGTCGATGCTGCCCTCGGCCAGTACGCTGCCCTCGTGCAGCACCGTCACCGTGCGCGAGATGGAGCGGACGAAGGCCATGTCGTGCTCGACCACGACCACCGACCGCTCACCGGCCAGCGAGACCAGGAGCTCGGCCGTGCGCTCGACCTCCTGCGGGGTCATGCCCGCGACGGGCTCGTCGACCAGCAACAGCTTCGGGTCCTGCATCAGCAGCATGCCGATTTCCAGCCATTGCTTCTGGCCGTGGGACAGGCTGCCGGCCTGGCGGTCGCTAACATCCGCAAGCCCGATCAGGGTTAGGGTTTCGGCGATCCGGTCGCGCTGTGAGTCGGTGAGTGGACGGAACAACGTGGCCAGCACGGTGCGGCTTCCGGCAGCGGATAGCTCGAGATTCTCGAACACGCTGTGCTCGGTGAACACCGTGGGTTTCTGAAACTTGCGCCCGATGCCCGCCAGGGCAATCTCCGGCTCGGACATGCGCAGCAGATCGACGTCCTGTCCGAACCAGGCCGTGCCGGTGTCGGGGCGGGTCTTGCCGGTGATGACATCCATCATCGTCGTCTTGCCCGCACCGTTTGGGCCGATGATGCAGCGCAGTTCACCGGCGTTCACATAAAGCGTCAGCTCGTTCAGTGCGCGAAAACCGTCAAAGCTGACGGTCACGTCCTCGACGTAGAGTATGGTGCCGTGGGTCACGTCGGGACGCGATGGACGGATCGGGCGGTTGACGAAGTCGAAGGTTTTTTCGCGGTCCGCGAAGTCGCGGATTGCGCCCAGTACATTCATGGCGTCGTCCGTTTGCGGCGCAGTCGGCCGAGCAGACCGACGACGCCCTGCGGTAGAAACACTGTGACCACGACGAACAGCGTGCCCAGTGCATAGAGCCAGATCTCGGGCATGGCGGCGGTGAACCAGGTCTTGGCGTAGTTCACCAGGCCAGCGCCCAGTGCCGCGCCGAACAAGGTGCCGCGTCCGCCGACCGCTACCCACACCACAGCCTCGATGGAGTTGATCGGCGAGAACTCGCCCGGATTGATGATGCCGACCTGCGGGACGTATAGCGCGCCGGCCACCCCGGCCAGCACGGCCGAGTAGGTGAACAGGGCCAGCTTGTAGTGGTCGACCCGGTAGCCGACGAACCGGGCACGGGCTTCGGCATCGCGAATCGCCGCCACCACGCGCCCGTAGCGCGAGGTGACGATGTAGCGGCCACTCAAATAGCCCAGTGTCAGCGCGATCACCGAGGCCAGATAAAGGCCGATGCGCGCGGCGTCGGTCTGCAGGTCAAAGCCCAGCAGGTCTTTGAAGTCCGTGAGCCCGTTGTTGCCGCCAAAGCCCATTTCGTTGCGAAAGAAGGCCAGCATCAGCGCATAGGTTAGCGCCTGGGTGATGATCGACAGGTACACGCCGGTGACGCGGGAGCGAAAGGCCAGCCAGCCGAAGCCAAAGGCCAGCAGACCCGGGGCCAGCACGGCGATGATCATCGCAAACCAGAACTGGTCGAAGCCGGTCCAGTACCAGGGCAGGCTGTCCCAGTTGAGAAAGACCATGAAGTCGGGCAGGTCCGGATTGCCGTAGACACCCCGATCACCGATTTGCCGCATCAGGTACATCCCCATGGCATAGCCGCCCAGGGCAAAAAACGCCGTATGTCCGAGGCTGAGAATGCCGCAGTAGCCCCAGATCAGATCGATGGCGACCGCCAGCAGGGCATAGCAAAGGTATTTGCCCAGCAGGGTCACCCAGTAGGTCGACAGGTGGAGCGCGGAGTCGGCGGGGACGGCGAGGTTGAGTAGCGGGACGACGATCGCCATCACCGCCAGCACGCCCAGCATGATCCGGCCGCCGGTATCCCCGTAGAACATGGAACGGCGCATTAGTGACCCTCCGCCGAGCGGCCCTTCTGGGGAAACAGGCCTCGGGGTTTGCGCTGGATGAACAGGATCAGGAACAGCAGCACCAGGATTTTCGCCATGACAGCGCCTGCATGCGGTTCCAGCAGCTTGTTGATCACACCCAGGGACAGGCCGCTGATCAGCGTGCCCCAGAGGTTGCCGACTCCGCCAAACACCACGACCATGAACGAATCGACGATGTAGGCCTGACCGAGGTTGGGGCCGACATTCGTCAGCTGTGACAAGGCCACGCCGGCGACACCGGCGACGCCCGAACCCAGGCCAAAGGTCAGCGCGTCCACGCGCTCGCTGCGGATGCCCATGGCGCGGGCCATGGCGCGGTTCTGCGACACCGCGCGTACTTTCAGCCCCAGCGAGGTCTTGCTCAGCACCAGCCACAGCAGGCCGAACACCAGCGCCGTGAACACAATGATGATCAAGCGGTTCCAGGTCACCGCGAACAGGGCATTGATCTGGAGTAGTCCCTGCATCCACTCCGGCGATGTCACCGAGCGGTTCAGCGGAGAGAAGATTGAGCGGACCACCTGCTGGAGGATGAGCGACAGTCCGAAGGTGGCAAGCAGGGTCTCCAGCGGTCTGCCGTAAAGAAAGCGGACGATGCCGCGCTCGATGCCGACGCCGACCAGTCCGGAGACCAGAAACGCGGCCGGTACCGACAGCAGCAGTGCCAGGCCGATGTGTCCGGGCAACGCCAGTTGCAATACATAGGTCGTGTAGGCGCCCAGCATGATCAATTCGCCGTGAGCCATGTTGATCACACCCATTACGCCGAAGGTGATGGCCAGACCGATCGCGGCCAGGACCAGCACCGACCCCAGGCTTAGGCCGAAGAACAGTGTCTCCAGCCAGCCGTAAACGCTGCGTCTGGCATCGATGCGTTCGGCGAGTGCGCGGGCCCGCTGCCGCAACGCCGGCGGGGTTTGTGCGCCATCCGCGTATAGCGGTTGCAGCCGGTTGTAGACGGTATGGCTGTATTCGTCGTCCAGGGTATCCAGCGCGGCGGCCTGCGCCTGCGGGTCGTCCGTGCCCAGCGCGTGTAGCGCCAGCGCAACGTCGATCCGTCTGCGGACGCGGTCGCTGGTGTCGATGTCGCGTTGCGCCCTGAGCAGCCCCACGCTGTCGGCATCAAGGTCGCCGCTCATCTTGTCGACTGCCGCCGCGCGGACGGTGGCGTCATCGTCACCGAGGTCGAAGCGCGCGATCGCCTGCTTCAGTGCCTTGCGCAGCGTGATATTGGTGCGGATGCGTTCGAATCCGTCGTTGTCGACGGTGCCGGCGGGCTCTAGGCTGACCGGGTTGGTCAACGCGAGTTGATCCTCCGGGCGTTCCTCAATGATGAACACGGCGCCATCGGCCTCGCGGGTGTAGAGCCGGTTGTCGAGCAGCGCCGCGAGGATCGCGCGGGTGCTGGGGTGGCGCTCGATCACGAGCTGTTCCACCAGCCTTGCCTTGCTGCGGTACCCCGCGGTCGCGACTTCTCGCAGCGCCGAGTCCAGGGCTGCGTCGGCCGGTTGCGCGGTCGCCGGACTCGCACCGAGCAGGGCGACGGCGAGCAGGCTGTAGGCGATTAGTGCATGGATGCGCATGAGCTGTCCTACGACGAAAAGAGGGGCCTGCCGGGCATGCGGGCACATGCGTCAGCAGGCCCAAGACGGTTACTCCATGGGCGTGCGTGCCCGGATCAGTAGTTCTGACCCGAACAACTCTTGGACTTGGTGTTGTAGTTGCCGCAGTTCAGCTTGACCCAGTCGGCCTCAATGGCCTTGGACCCGGGCAGGAAATCCGACCAGGCATCGCCGGCAACGGCCTCCGTGTCGAACACCACATCGAACTGGCCGTCATCCTGGATCTCGCCGATCAGCACGGGCTTGGTGATGTGGTGGTTGGGCAGCAGTTCCGCCGTGCCACCGGTCAGGTTCGGCGTCTTCAGACCCGGCAGTGTCTTGATTACGGTGTCCACGTCCGTGGTGCCCGATTTGGTCACCGCCTTGGCCCACAGGTTAAAGCCGACGTAGGTCGCTTCCATGGGGTCATTGGTGACGCGTTTCTTGTTGCCGATGAAGGCGTGCCACTGGTCGATGAACGCCTCGTTGACCGGCTCATCGACGCTCATGAAGTAGTTCCATGCGGCCAGATGCCCGACCAACGGTCCGGTGTCGATGCCGGACAGTTCTTCCTCGCCCACCGAGAACGCGACGACAGGGATGTCTTCCGCCGAGATCTGCTGGTTCGCCAATTCCTTGTAGAACGGCACGTTGGCGTCCCCATTGATCGTGGACACCACGGCCGTGGGCTTGCCGGTGGAGCCGAAGGCCTTGATCTCCGAGACAATGCTTTGCCAGTCCGAATGCCCGAATGGCGTGTAGTTGATCAGGATGTCGTCGTCGGCCACGCCCTGGGCCTTCAGGTAGGCCTCGAGAATCTTGTTCGTGGTGCGCGGATAGACATAGTCCGTCCCGGCGAGTACCCAGCGCTCGACTTCCAGTTCCTTCATCAGGTAGTCGACGGCCGGGATGGCCTGCTGGTTCGGCGCAGCGCCGGTGTAGATGACGTTGCGGGAGGATTCCTCGCCTTCGTACTGCACCGGGTAGAACATCAGGCCGTTGAGTTCCTCGATCACCGGTAGCACGGATTTGCGCGACACCGAGGTCCAGCAGCCGAAGATGACATCAACCTGCTCCTTGGAAATCAGCTCGCGGGCTTTTTCGGCGAACAATGGCCAGTTCGAGGCCGGGTCGACCACCACGGCTTCCAGTTGCTTGCCGAGCAGGCCGCCTTTCTTGTTCTGCTCCTCGACCAGCATCAGGACCGTGTCCTTGAGCGTGGTTTCGGAAATGGCCATGGTGCCGGACAGCGAGTGCAGTACGCCCACCTTGATGGTGTCCGCCGCCTGGGCGGAAAAGCTGATCACCGGCGCCATCAGGCTGGCGGCGAGCGTCTTGATAAGGGTTTTGCGTTGCATGAGATCACTCCTTCGAATTCGGGGGGTGGCTTACATCTGCAGTTGCAGACCCAGACCCAGTTGCGTGCTGTCGGCATCCTCGAAACTCTGGTCGAGGTAGAACAGCGACAGGCGGGCGTTGAACGCCTTGATGATGTAGTTCAGATTGAGCTCGCTGGTCTCCAGCTCCATGTCGCCGCCGGCCGTGTCATAGGTCGTGGTGCCGAGCTTGGCCAGGACCTGGAACTGCCCCATGCCCGCCGGCTTCGGGAACAGGTAGGCCCCAAGCACGAAATAGCCGTCGCTTTCGGAGAACGGCACCGGAGAGCCGTAGCCGCCGGCAGCGCCTTCATAGGTGGCGTATTCGCCTTCCAGCGTGACCACACCCGCATTGCCCAGCTTTTTCTCCATCAGGCCGTCAAAGGTCACCGCGGTATCGCCGCTGATGCTGTGCGTGGCCACGCCGAAGGAGAGAATGTCCTTGTCGCCGTAGTAGGTGCCGTTGAGGTAATAGCCGGACTCGATGTCCCACAGACTCAAGTGCAGCCGTCCGGCGAACACGGTGTCACTGGGTTCGGCGCCGCCGGCCTTGGTCGACGGCACGTCGAACACGCCCAGCGATACGTTCAGGCGCGAGAAATTGCCCCAGTAGGCGACGCCATCGTTGCGACCGGCTGACACGAACGGAAAACCGTCCTGCACGCCGTCAGCGGCGAAATTCCAGGCGTTGGCGTAATAAGGGCCGTAGAGATTCGCGCGGTCGCTAGGGGGCAGGAAGCGACCCGCCCAGATATTGAATTGCGGCGAAAACGCGAATTGGCCGACTGCGTCGATCACCGTGACCGCGTTCGTGCTGGCGTTGTAATCGGTGTTGAAGCTGAACGAAATCGTCTCCGTGGCCTGGCCGCTGAGATAGAGCCGAACGCTGTTCAGGTTGAAATCGTTGACATCGTCCGCTGCGCCGTCGGTGTCGGTGCTGGTGAAGCTCGTCCGCATGCCCGCCCCGACGGTCACCGGCGGCAGTTCAACGGTGGTCTGCGCATTGGCCTGCAGCGGGAGGCCCATCGCGCCGACGAGCAGTGCGCCCGCCAGCCAACCGGCCGATGCCGGATGGGTGTGGGCACACCTGTTCATTGGTTTGTTCATGTCACAACTTCCCTATTGATGTGTGAACGCGGGACTGCCCGATCCCTGCTGATTGCGTTGTTCGCCCCCCGTCCGTCCTGTGGCGCTCTGCGGCGCCGCTGGCCTGCGAACTCTTTGGTTCGTCTGGCTAATGCCGGGCCACGCTATGCCGCCGCTCCGGATCGCGGTATGGGGTATTTGACGTAGAGCCACGGCAGGACGGTCGCGCCAAACTGCCGCTCACGCTTTCAGCCAAAGGGCCAGGGGTGGCATTGACGCAGGCATGGGCAGACACAGCGCCGGGCACGGAGGCGATTCCGGAGACACCGGCGCAGCGCGTTCACGGCGCGCTGCGGCTGTCGTTCGTCGCATGCGCCAGCGGCCACTCGACGCTGGGCAGGCTGTTTCAGCGCGCACCCTGTCGGGTCTTGTTCCCCCGCGTCGAAGCGGGCGACCCCGTCCAGGCCGTGCTGCTCACCACCAGTGGCGGCCTCACCGGAGGAGACCAGCTGGACATCGCATTGTCCGTCGAGCCCGGGGCGGCGGCCTGTTTCGCCACCCAGGCAGCGGAAAAGCTTTATCGGGCCGAACCGGATGCGCCGGCCACAGTCATCCGCATCGACCTACAGGTTGCAGGCGGCGCCTGGGCCGAGTGGCTGGCGCAGGAAACCATCCTCTTTGATCAAAGTCGGCTGCACCGGACCACCGAAATCACGCTGAGCGGTGATGCGCGCTGCCTGGCGGTGGAAAGTCTGGTGCTCGGACGCCAAGCCATGGGGGAAACCTACAGCAGTGGGACGCTGCACGATGCCTGGCGGATTCGCCGGGACGGCGAGTTGATCTGGGCGGATGCCTGGCACTGGGATGATCCCGCCGAGGCACGCGGCCGCGCGTTCGCGCTGGGCGCCTACCAGGCGCTAGCGACGCTGCTCTACGCCGGCCGGGATGCCGGCGATTTGCTCGACGCGGTACGCGCCGAACTCGATGTCCTGGACGTCGAGGGCGGGGCCGGCGTGCACAACGACATTCTCATCATCCGCCTGCTGGCGACGGACGCGACGCAGCTGCGCCGCGCGGTCAAACAGCTTGCGGCGCATCTGCGTGCGCAGGCAGGCGGCTGCTGTAACCGCATGCCCCAGGTCTGGCTTTGTTGAGGACGCGATGAATCTGACGCCCAGAGAAAAGGACAAGTTGCTGCTGGCCATGGCGGCCGATGTGGCGCGCCGGCGCCTGGCGCGCGGCGTGCGGCTTAACTACCCCGAAGCCATTGCCCTGATCAGCGACACAGTCGTGGAGGGGGCGCGCGACGGCCGCAGCGTTGCCGAGCTAATGCAGGCGGGGGCCGAGGTATTACACCGCTCGCAGGTCATGGACGGGATTGCCGAGATGGTTCACGAGGTGCAGGTTGAGGCGACGTTTCCGGACGGCACCAAACTGGTGACCGTGCACGCACCAATCCGTGGCGATGGCGCAGCGTTCCAGCCTGGCGAGCTGCGCTGCGCGGAGGGCGACATCACGCTCAATGCCGGGCAGGCATCGGTGTCGCTGCTGGTTGCCAACAGCGGCGATCGGCCGGTGCAGGTCGGCAGTCACTACCACTTCTACGAGGTCAACCCGGCGCTGCAGTTCGACCGCGAGCGCGCCCGCGGTCTGCGTTTGGACATTCCCTCCGGGTCGGCGATCCGCTTTGAGCCGGGTCAGTCGCGAAAGGTCGCATTGGTGCCCTACCGCGGCGCCCGCAAGGTTTTTGGTTTCCGGGGGGCGGTCATGGGTGCCCTGGATGCTGCGGAGGAACGCTGACATGGCTTGCAGCATCAGTCGGCCGGCCTATGCCGGCATGTTCGGCCCCACGGTGGGGGACCGCCTGCGATTGGCGGATACCACGTTGTTCATCCGGGTTGAGGAAGACCGCACGATCTACGGTGAAGAGGTCAAGTTTGGTGGCGGCAAGGTCATTCGTGACGGCATGGGTCAAAGCCAGGCTGCCCGGGCGGAAGGCACGGCCGACACCGTGATCACCAACGCCCTGATTCTCGATCATTGGGGCGTGATCAAGGCCGATGTCGCGATTCGGGATGGTCGCATCAGCCACATTGGCAAGGCCGGCAATCCCGATGTCCAGCCGGGCGTCGACATCGTGATCGGGCCGGGTACCGAAATCATCGCCGGGGAGGGCAAGATTCTCACCGCCGGCGGTATCGATGCGCATATCCACTTCATCTGTCCGCAGCAGGCCGACGAAGCGATTGCGGCCGGTGTGACGACCATGCTGGGCGGCGGCACCGGACCCGCCCATGGCACCCTGGCGACGACGTGCACGCCGGGGGCCTGGCACATCGGCCGCATGTTGCAGGCCGCCGAGGCACTGCCGGTGAACATCGGCCTGTTCGGCAAGGGCAATGCGAGCCGGCCGCTGGCGCTGGAGGAAATGGTTCGCGCAGGGGCCTGCGGCCTAAAGCTGCATGAGGATTGGGGCACGACCCCCGCGGCCATCGACAGCTGTCTTGGCGTGGCCGATGCCATGGATGTTCAGGTCACGCTGCACACCGATACGCTCAATGAATCGGGATTTGTCGAAAGCACGATTGCGGCATTCGCCGGCCGCACAATCCACGCGTTTCACACCGAAGGCGCCGGGGGTGGCCACGCCCCGGACATCATCCGCGTGGCTGGCCTCGCCAATGTGCTGCCGTCCAGCACCAATCCTACCCGGCCGTACACGGTGAACACGCTGGATGAGCATCTGGACATGCTCATGGTCTGTCATCACCTGGACCCTCGGATCGCCGAGGATGTGGCCTTCGCCGAAAGCCGTATTCGCAAGGAGACCATTGCCGCCGAGGACATCCTGCACGACCTCGGTGCCTTCTCGATGATGGCCTCGGACAGCCAGGCCATGGGCCGGGTCGGCGAAACAATCATTCGCTGCTGGCAGACGGCCGACAAGATGAAGCGTCAGCGTGGCGCCTTGCCGGAGGATGACGCCGCCGCCGACAACCACCGTGCACGGCGCTACATCGCCAAGTACACGATTAATCCGGCGATCGCGCATGGCATCGCCGATGAAGTCGGTTCAATCGAGGTCGGCAAGCTCGCCGATCTCGTGCTGTGGGATCCTGCCTTGTTTGCCGTGAAGCCGGACCTGGTGGTCAAGGGAGGCTCCATCGTCGTCGCCGCGATGGGCGACCCCAATGCCAGCATTCCCACGCCGCAACCCATGCACTACCGGCCCATGTTCGGTGCGCTGGGGCGGGCCGGGCTGGAGTCCGCGCTGCTGTTCGTCAGCGCCGCGTCCATCGACGATGGGGTGGCGGCGAGCCTCGGGCTGCAGCGTCCCGTGGCGGCCGTGCGCAACACCCGGGACGGTATCGGCAAGCGCAGCATGGTGCTCAACAACGCCACGCCCGAGATTGAAGTCGACCCGGAAACCTATGCCGTGCGCGCGGATGGTGAGCAGCTGCGCTGTGAGCCGGCGGATGTCCTGCCCATGGCGCAGCGGTATTTCCTGTTCTGATGGCGGCGCAGTGTCTGCCATGCGCCACCGAAGTGCTGCCGGCCGCACACTGGGATCCGGCGCACCGGGTCGACCGCATTGCACTGGATTTTGATGCGCGCCACCGGCGGCGCTTCCGCTACACCGCGCAGGCGGGTACCGAGTTTCTGCTCGATCTTCCCCGCGCTGTGGTGTTGCAACAGGGGGATGGCCTGCTGCTCTCCGACGGTCGGGTGGTCGAGGTGGCGGCTGCGGATGAGGCCGTGCTGAACGTGACCGCCGCGACGCCGGCAGCGCTGATGCGGCTGGCCTGGCATATCGGCAATCGCCACCTGCCGGCGCAGATTGCCCCGCACAGCATCGTGATCCGCTACGACCATGTCATTGCCGACATGCTACGCGGCCTTGGTGCCCGGGTGGACGCGCGACAAGCGCCATTCACTCCCGAGCCAGGGGCCTACGCGCCCGGAGGACACGGGCATGCGCACTGAAACGATGCCGGCCACAAAGCCATTCGGCGCGCTCTACCGTCTGCTGGCCTGGACGTCGCCCAGCTATCCCATTGGCGCATTCAGCTACAGCCACGGCCTGGAATGGGCGGTGGAATGCGGCAGCGTCGCCGACCGTGACGCATTGATCGACTATGTGGCCACCGTGATCGGGCAAGGGGGCGGCTGGGTTGACGCCGTGTTGTTCGCGCAGATTCATGCTGCGGCCGACGATCCCGACACGCTGGCCCGGCAGGTCGAACTGGCCGCTGCCTTCCGCGGTTCGGCCGAGACTGCGCGGGAGGCCTGGCAGCAGGGCGAGGCCTTTTTGCGAACCACACGTGCGGCCTGGCCGCATCCGGCCCTGGATCGCATGGCCGAGACCTTTGCAGGTCGGCCCGTGGCGCATGCGGCGGTTCTCGCCGTCGCCTGCGCGGCCCATGGCATACCGGTCCGTGCCGGATTGGCGGCCTGCTTGCACGGCATCGCCGCCAATCTGGTCTCCGCCGGTGTTCGTCTGATCCCGTTGGGACAAACCGACGGCCAGATGGCGATCGCGTTGCTCGCCTCCCAGGTGGAGGCGGTTTGCGACCGCGCGCTGCGCACGCCGCTGGACGCGCTGGGGACCAGCGCCCCCATTGTTGAAGTGTGTTCCCTGCGACACGAAACCCAGTACACGAGGTTGTTCCGCTCATGAGTCGATCGCTGCATCTGCATGAATCGGCCGGTCCCCGTCCGGCACATGGCCCCTTGCGAATCGGGATCGGCGGGCCGGTGGGCTCCGGTAAGACCGCGCTCACCGAACGGCTGTGCAAGCTGCTGCGCGATGCCTACGACATCGCGGCCATCACCAATGACATTTACACCCGCGAGGACTCCGAGTTCCTGACCCGCGCCGGTGCGCTGGTCCAGGAGCGGATCATGGGGGTGGAAACCGGGGGCTGTCCGCACACGGCGATTCGTGAGGACGCCAGCATCAATCTGGCGGCCGTGGCGCAGATGCAGCAACGGTTTCCTGGGCTGGAACTAATCTTCATCGAAAGCGGCGGCGACAATCTCGCCGCCACGTTCAGCCCGGAACTCGCCGACATCACCATCTACGTGATTGACGTGTCGGCCGGCGACAAGATCCCGCGCAAGGGCGGTCCCGGCATCACCCGCTCCGATTTGCTAGTGATCAACAAGATTGACCTGGCGCCGCTGGTGGGCGCGAGCCTGGACGTGATGGATCGCGACGCCCGGCGCATGCGCGGGGAGCGGCCGTTCGAGTTCACTAATCTCAAGCAGAACATCGGTTTGCACAGGATTGCCGAGTTCATCATCCACGCCGGCGGACTCGCGCGCCGGCCACTGCCGGAGACCATCTGAATGCACAGGATCAAGCTGACCGGAGCGGCCTTGGCGGGCCTGCTACTTGCCGAACCATTGCTGGCGCACTCCTTTGATGCGCAGCCCTCCGGCGGGCTGCTGCCAGGCCTGCTTCACCCGTTGACTGGCGCCGACCACCTGATGCTGTTGCTGCTGATCGGTTTTTCCGCCACCCACGGCGCGGTTGTACCGCGGTACCGTGTGCTGCTGGCGACGCTAGGGCTCATGGCGTTTGGGGCGCTGCTCGGCTGCCTGGGCTGGGCGCCGCCGGCGCTGGAACTCGGGCTGGCCTTGTCGGTGCTGCTGCTCGGTGCTCTGGTTGCCACCGGCATTCGCCCGGCCATGGGATTGCAGGGGCTTGTGGGTGTCGCGGTGCTTTATCACGGTGTGGCCCACGGCGTGGAAATGCCGGGAGGATTGAATACATGGATGTATGCAACAGGATTGCTGCTGGCATCGGCCGGATTGCTTGCGCTCGGCGGTCTGGCAGGGCGCTCTCGCGGCGCGATGCTCGGCCCGCTGGCGGGCGCCGTGGGCGGATTCGTGGGTGCAAGCGGTTTGCTAAGCCTAGTCTAATCGCGGCGGAGCGCCGGTCTTGACCGCGACGCAACGCATTGTTCGCGAACGCCGTCAGTACAACAAGTGGGCGGCGTCCCAGACCCTGGAGGACTACGCGCTCCGCTACACCGCGGACAAGGCGCGGCGCTGGACGGCGTTCCGGATCGGCAATACCGCCTTTGGAGCCATCGCGTTTCTCGCCTGTGAGGCCATCGGCGGCGGTCTGACGCTCCAGTTCGGTTTTCTCAACGCGGTGAGTGCGATCGTGCTGGTCTGTGCCGTGATGTTTCTGATCGGTCTTCCGATCAACCATTACGCGGCGCGCTACGGCCTGGATATCGACCTGCTAACCCGCGGCGCCGGCTTCGGGTACATGGGCTCGACGATCACATCGCTCATCTATGCGTCGTTCACGTTCATCCTGTTCGCCATCGAGGCGACGATCATGTCCGCGGCGCTGGCCATGGCGTTCGGCATTCCGCTGTGGCTGGCGCATATCATCAGCGCCCTGGGGGTGATTCCGATTGCGCTGTACGGCATTAGTTTCATCAACAAAATGCAGATCGCGACGCAGCCCATCTGGCTGCTCCTGCAATTCTCGCCGGTGATCTACCTGCTACTGGCCCAGCCCGAAATCTTCCGGGAGTGGACCGATTATCGCGGTGCGCATGGCAGCGGGGGGCTTGATCCGCTGCTGTTCGCGGCGGCGGCATCGACCTTGCTGTCGCTGTTGCCGCAGATCGGCGAGCAGGCGGACTATCTGCGTTTTCTTCCCGACCGCCGCCGCACCAGTGCCCGCGCATGGTGGGCGGCCATGGTCGGCGCCGGGCCGGGTTGGGTGTTCATGGGCGGTGCCAAGCTGGTCCTGGGCTCGTTGCTGGCCTGGTGGGCGATCGATAGCGGCCTGACGGCGCTGCAGGCAGAGCAGCCCACGGAAATGTTCCGGCTGGCCTTCGGGCAGATGCTGGGGTCGCCCATGGCGGCCGTGGTGCTGACGGCTTTGTTCGTTGTGGTCTGTCAGCTCAAGATCAATGTCACCAACGCCTACGCCGGGTCGATTGCCTGGTCGAACTTCTTTTCGCGGCTGACCCACGCCCACCCGGGTCGCGTGGTCTGGCTGGTGTTCAACGTCCTGCTGGCGCTGCTGCTCATGGAGATCGGCATCTTTGCCGTCATCACCAGCATTCTGGTGCTTTATGCCAATTTCGCGGTGGGCTGGATCGGTGCCTTGACCGCCGATCTAGTGATCAACAAGCCACTGCGTCTAAGCCCCCCGAGCATCGAGTTCAAGCGCGCCCATTTGTACGACATCAATCCGGTGGGTATCGGCGCAATGTCGGGTTCCATCCTCGTATCCACGGCAGCCTACGCTGGCGTGTTCGGGCCGGCACTGCAGGCGGCTGCGCCCTTTGCCGGCCTGCTGACAGCCTTTGTTCTGGCGCCGGCCATCGCCTGGGCCACGGGCGGGCGGTATTACCTGGCGCGCGAACCCGAGGCGCTCGCCGCCGACGGGGCGGACCTGCGCTGCGTGATCTGCGAGAACCGGTTTGAGCAGCCGGACATGGCGATGTGCCCAGCCTACGATGGTCCGATCTGTTCGCTTTGCTGCACCCTTGAGGCGCGCTGCCATGACATCTGCAAGACGGACAGCCGCTTCGGGCAGCAGATTTCCGTGGCGCTGCGCCGTCTGCTTCCCGACACAATGGCCGTGGCGGTTAGCGCGAGGCTGGGGCAGTTTCTGGGCATTCTCGCATTGTTCAACGTGGTGATCGGCTGCCTGCTGGCCTTCATTTATCTGCAGTTCGGCGCCTCCGAGCCCGAAGCCAGGGATGCCATCGCGGTCACGCTGAAGCTGGTCTACCTGAGTCTGCTAATCCTGTCGGGGGTGGCCGCGTGGTTGATGGTGCTCGCGCATGAAAGCCGGAATCAGGCGCAGCAGGAATCGCGGCGGCAGACAACCATGCTGTTTGACGAGATCGAGGCGCATCGGCGAACCGATGCAGCCCTGCAACGGGCCAAGGAAGTCGCCGAGGCGGCGAACGAGGCGAAGAGCCGTTTCATCTTCGGTATCAGCCACGAGATCCGCTCGCCTCTCAACGCCATTGTCGGCTATGCGCAGCTGATGGAACGCGACCCCGACAACCCACCCGCCAATGCGTTGCGGGTGATTCATCGCAGCGCCGAACATTTGTCCACCCTGGTCGAGGGGTTGCTGGACATCTCCAAGATCGAGCGTGGCCGTATCCGCCTCAATCGCGACCGGGTGGCGCTGGCCGACTTTCTCGAACAGCTTGCCGACATGTTCCGCGTCCAGGCGGCGGCCAAGGGCATCGGGTTCGACTATCGCTGTCTCGGCGAACTGCCACAGGATGTCTACACCGACGAGAAGCGTCTGCGGCAGGTGCTGATCAACCTGCTGTCCAATGCGGTGAAGTTCACGGAGACGGGGCGTGCGACGCTAACGGTCCGGTATTCGAGCAGTCAGCTGGTGGAGTTCGTGGTCACCGACACCGGTGTCGGCATCCGCGCGGAGGATCTGGAGACCATCTTCCGGCCCTTCGAGCGCGGCGCGACCCCGGCGGCGCGGGCACAGGCCGGCAGCGGCCTGGGGCTGACGATCACCCGGGTCATCGTCGAGATACTTGGCGGCGAAATCAGCGTGCAAAGCACGCCCGGTGAAGGCAGTCGTTTCGTCGTTCGGCTGCTACTGCCGTCCGCGAGCGATGCGCGCTCCCTGCCATCGCAGGCGCGCCGCATCCGCGGCTATGCAGGGG
>Ga0208834_100112_pt1 | contig 34691 bp, 29 predicted proteins | sample DeeseametaMP1787_FD_184182 | JGI IMG/M metagenome (GOLD analysis project Ga0208834, IMG submission 184182) | Marine microbial communities from the Deep Pacific Ocean - MP1787 (SPAdes) | ecosystem: Environmental > Aquatic > Marine > Oceanic | place: North Pacific Ocean | collected 2011-05-03 | reverse complement strand
CCTCTACCTGCTGCTCGCCGGCGGACTCGTCTTCGCCGGCATCCGCAGCGTCAAGAAGGTCAAGGGCCCCGAGCGGGCCATCGCGCAGGGCAAGGAGATCCCCCGCGCGCTCAAGGGCCAGGCCTGACCCAGGACCGGACCTTGCCGGGCTGGACGACGAACCTTCCGGCCGCCGCCCAGCGCGGCTCCGCCGCCTCAGGCGGGCGGCGTGGACGGGTCGTGGTCGCCGGTCTGGAAGACGTCGGGGATGCCGTCGAGGTCGGAGTCCCGCTCCTCCTCCTCGGTGATCCGGCGGTAGACCCGGTTGCGGGTGCGCAGGATCGCGCTGGCCAGCCCGGCCGCCAGGAGGGAGCCGACCAGGACGCCGACCTTGACGTGCTCGTCGCGCTCGGAGCTGCTGCCGAACGCCAGCTCACCGATCAGCAGCGAGACGGTGAAGCCGATGCCCGCGAGCATGGCCATGCCGATGACGTCGATCCAGGCCAGCTCGTCGTCGAGCTCGGCCTTGGTGAACTTCGACAGCAGCCACGTCGACCCGGTGATGCCGACCGTCTTGCCGACCAGCAGGCCGGTGACGATGCCGAGGGCGACCGGGTCCTTGAGGGACTCCACGAGGCCGCTGAACCCGCCCACGGTCACGCCGGCGGCGAAGAAGGCGAAGATCGGCACCGCGACGCCGGCGCTGATCGGGCGCACGAGGTGCTCGAGGTGCTCGGCCAGACCGGGGCCCTCGGCGTCGTCGCGGCGCAGCACCGGCACGGTGAAGCCCAGCAGCACGCCGGCGACGGTCGCGTGGACGCCGGACTCGTGGACGAGCACCCACGCGACGAGCGCGAGCGGCAGCAGCAGGAAGCCCGAGCTGATCCGCTTCTGGACCAGCAGCGCGAAGATCGCGATCGGCACCAGGCCGAGCGCGAGGAAGAGCAGGTCGAGCTCCTCGGTGTAGAAGACCGCGATGATGGTGATGGCCAGCAGGTCGTCGACGACGGCCAGCGTGAGCAGGAACGTCCGCAGGCCCGAGGGCAGGTGGGTGCTGATCACGGCCAGGATCGCCACGGCGAAGGCGATGTCGGTGGCGGTGGGGATCGCCCACCCCGAGAGCCCGCCGTTGGAGCCGAGGTTCCAGGCGACGTAGATCAGCGCCGGCGCGACCATGCCGCCCACCGCCGCGGCCATCGGCAGGGCCGCGCGGCGCGGGTCGCGCAGGTCGCCGGCGACGAACTCACGCTTGAGCTCGAGGCCGACGACGAAGAAGAAGATCGCCAGCAGGCCGTCCGCGGCCCACTTGCCCAGGCTCAGGTCCAGGTGCAGCGAGACGCCGAGCAGCGAGACCGGCTCGGAGATCGGCTTGAAGTCGCGGATCGACTCGTAGGTGCCGGAGAAGGCGGTGTTGGCCCAGATGATCGCGATGGCCGCGCCGACGATGAGCAGCAGGCCTCCGGTGGTCTCCGCCCGCAGCACCTCGGCGATGCGGCTGGACTCCAGGAACGAGCCTCGGCTGAAGAGCCGAGGCTTCGCGTCGGGGCCGTGGTCGCCCACCCCGGCGGGGTCGGGCTCGCGTGGGTCGGCCGGGGTTCCGGACGGGTCGGTAGGGCTCACTGGACTCCTTGGAGGGTCACGGGGTCGACGACGTACGTGCCGACCAGACTTCCCGGCTCACCAGCCTTCACCCTACCGAGGGAGGGGGTCACCCCGGCGGTCGAGGTACGCCGACCGGCGCACCTCGACCAGCGGGGGCTCAGTCCTCGCCCGCGCCCGAGCTCTGCTTCTGCGAGATCAGGTCCATCACCGAGGAGTCGGCCAGCGTGGTGACGTCGCCGACCTCGCGGTTCTCGGCGACGTCGCGCAGCAGGCGACGCATGATCTTGCCCGAGCGGGTCTTGGGCAGCTCGGGGACGATCATGACCTGCCGCGGGGTCGCGATGGGTCCGATCTCCTTGCGCACGTGCTTGCGCAGCTCGGCCACGATGTCGTCGCCTCCATCCCCGGCCTCGTCGCGCAGGATCACGAACGCGCAGACGGCCTGGCCGGTGTCCTCGTCCTTGGCGCCCACGACCGCGGCCTCGGCGACCTTGGGGTGGGAGACCAGCGCGGACTCGATCTCGGTGGTCGACAGGCGGTGGCCGGAGACGTTCATGACGTCGTCGACGCGGCCCAGCACCCACAGGTCGCCGTCGGCGTCCTTCTTGGCGCCGTCGCCGGCGAAGTAGAAGCCGAGCTTCTCGAAGCGGGACCAGTAGGTCTCCTTGAACCGCTGGTCGTCGCCCCAGATGGTGCGCAGCATCGAGGGCCACGGCTCGGTGAGGACGAGGTAGCCGCCCGAGCCGTTGGGCACCGCGTTGCCCTCCTCGTCGACGACTTCGGCGCAGACACCGGGGAGGGGGTTCATCGCCGAGCCGGGCTTGCCGGCGGTCACGCCGGGCAGGGGGCTGATCATGATCGAGCCGGTCTCGGTCTGCCACCAGGTGTCGACGACGGGGGTGCGGTCGCCACCGATGACGTGGCGGTACCAGACGTAGGCCTCGGGGTTGATGGGCTCACCGACCGAGCCGAGGATGCGCAGCGAGGACAGGTCGCGGGCGTCGGGGATCTCGCGGCCCTGCTTCATGAACGAGCGGATCGCGGTGGGCGCGGTGTAGAAGAGCGTGACGCCGTACTGCTCGATGATGTCCCACCATCGGCCACGCTCGGGGGAGTCGGGGGTGCCCTCGTAGAGCACCTGCGTGACGCCGTTGGCCAGCGGGCCGTAGACGATGTAGGAGTGGCCGGTGACCCAGCCGATGTCGGCGGTGCACCAGTAGACGTCGTCGTCCTTGAGGTCGAAGACCGCCCAGTGGGTGTACGAGGCGCCGACGAGGTAGCCGCCGGTGGTGTGCAGGATGCCCTTGGGCTTGCCGGTGGTGCCGGAGGTGTACATGACGTAGAGCGGGTGCTCGGCGTCGAAGGCCTCGGGGGTGTGGGAGGTCGAGGCGCCCTCGACCGCGTCGTGCCACCACACGTCGACGGAGTCGTCCCAGGAGACGTCCTGGCCGGTACGCCGGACCACGAGCACCTTCTCCACGGTGTGGCCCAGGCCGGCGGCCTTCTCGCGCGCCTCGTCGACGGCCGGCTTGAGCGAGGACGCCGCACCGCGGCGGTAGCCGCCGTCGGAGGTGACCACGACCTTGGCCTGGCAGTCCTCGAGGCGAGAGGCCAGCGCGTCGGAGGAGAACCCGCCGAAGACCACGGTGTGCGGGGCGCCGATGCGGGCGCAGGCCAGCATCGTGACCACGGCCTCGGGGATCATCGGCATGTAGATCGCGACCCGGTCGCCGGCGGCGACACCCATGTCGGTCAGTGCGTTGGCGGCCTGGGAGACCAGGTCCTGCAGCTCGGCGTAGGTGATGGAACGGGTGTCACCGACGGGCTCGCCGACGAAGTGGATGGCGACCTTGTCGCCGCGGCCGGCCTCGACGTGGCGGTCCACGCAGTTGTAGGCCGCGTTCAGCGTGCCGCCGACGTACCACTTCGCGAACGGCGGGTCGGTCCAGTCGAGGACCTGGGTGAACGGCTCGGCCCAGGTCAGGCGCTGCGCCTGCTCGGCCCAGAAGCCCTCGCGGTCCTTGGCGGCGGCGTCGTAGGCGTCGGCGGTGAGGTTGGCGTGCTCCGCGAGGTCCGCGGGCGGCTCGAAGCGGCGGTCCTCCTTGAGCAGGTTCGCCAGGGTCTCGTCGTTCTTCTCGCTCACTGTGTCTCTCCTGCGCGGCGGGGTGGGTGGGACAGGGTCGTGGGACAGGGTCATGGGGGAGGTTCGTGGGGGAGGTGGTGGCCTCCCTCACACTAGGCCGAGGGGTGCAGCCGGGCCACCAGGGTCGGGGCCGGCCGGTTGCGGCGGGGTTGCAGCCCGCCCACGAGGAACGGTCGCGAGCGCCGTACGACGCCCGCGACCGCCCCTGGGGAAGGGGCCGTGGCCCCGTGCTGCGGTGGTGTGGCCGCCGGGTCAGAGGTCCCCGGCCTGGTGCTGGGCCACGAGGGAGGTGCGTCCGGGGTACCGGATCTCCTCCACGAGGTCCTGCATCTGCTGGCTCGGCTTCTTCGTGAACTGCGAGACCGCGATGGTCACGGCGAAGTTGACCAGCATGCCGATCGTGCCGATGCCGGTCGGCGGGATCGAGAACAGGCCCTCCGAGCCGCCGTAGATCGGCAGCGTCCACAGCATGTAGGCGAAGGTCAGCGAGAGGCCGACGATCATGCCGGTGGCCGCACCGGCCGCCGTGGTCTTCTTCCAGAAGATGCCGAGCACCAGGATCGGGAAGAAGCTGGCTGCCGCCAGGCCGAAGGCGAGTGCCACGACCTGGGCGACGAAGCCCGGCGGGTTGATGCCGAGGTAGCCGGCGACGAGGATCGCGCACGCCATGGCGATGCGGCCGACCATCAGCTGCTGGCTCTCCGAGGCCTGCGGGTTGATCTTCTTGTAGTAGACGTCGTTGGCGACCGAGGAGCTGATGACCAGCAGCAGGCCCGAGGCCGTCGACAGCGCGGCCGCCAGGGCGCCCGCCGCCACCAGGCCCACGATCGGGGCCGGCAGGCCGCCGATCTCGGGCGAGGCCAGCACGATGATGTCGTTGTTGATCATCACGTCGGTGTAGCCGAAGGAGCTCGAGCCGAGCTCGCTGACCGGAGCGCCCGAGGCGGTGGTGATCAGGCCGACGTCGGACCAGGTGTTGAACCAGCCGGGGGCGTCGGCGAGCGTCGTCCCGTTGAGGTCCTTCATGATCTGCAGCTTCGTGAACGCCGCGACCGACGGGGCGGTCGTGTAGAGCAGCGCGATGAAGAAGATCGCCCACAGCGCCGAGTAGCGGGCCGCGCGCACGCTCTTGGCGGTGTAGAAGCGCACGATCACGTGCGGCAGGCCGGCGGTGCCGAACATCAGCGCCGCGGTGATCAGCACCATGTTGGGCATCGAGATCTGCGTGAAGGCGCCGGAGTACTCCGCGAGGCCGAAGTCGGCCTGCAGCCCGTTGAGCTCCTCGAGGATCTTGCCGAAGCCGATCTGCGGCAGCGGGACGCCGGTGACCTTCGCGGAGACGGCGACGGCCGGGATCAGGTAGGCCACGATCAGCACGGAGTACTGCGCGACCTGGGTCCAGGTGATGCCCTTCATGCCGCCGAGGACGGCGTAGAAGAACACGATGGCCATGCCGATGATGACGCCGGTCGTCGTGCCCACGTTGAGGAAGCGGGTGAAGACCAGGCCGACGCCGGCCATCTGGCCCGCGACGTAGACGAAGGAGACGACGATCGCGGCGAGCACGGCGACGAAGCGCGCGGTCTCGTTGTAGCGGTCGCCGACGAAGTCCGGGAGCGTGTACTTGCCGAACTTGCGCAGGTAGGGCGCGAGGAGCAGGGCCAGCAGCACGTAGCCACCGGTCCAGCCCATGAGGAAGACGCCACCGGCGTAGCCGTTGTAGGCCAGGCCGACGATGCCGGCCAGGGAGATGAACGACGCGGCGCTCATCCAGTCGGCGGCGATGGCGGCGCCGTTGGCCGGCGCCGGGATGCCGCCGCCGGCGACGTAGAAGCCGGAGGTGTCGGAGACCCGGCTCGCGTAGGCGATGTAGATGTAGACGCTGAAGGTGATGATCGCGAAGATCAGCGTCCAGAGCTGGATGTCGCTCACGGGTGGTGCACCTCCTGCTCGTACTCGTCGACGCCGTACTCCGCGTCGAGCTTGTCCATCCGCCAGACGTAGACGGCGATCAGCACGACGAACGTGATGATCGAGCCCTGCTGGGAGAACCAGAAGCCGAGCGGGAAGCCGGCGATCACGATCTCGTTGAGCGGCTCGACGAACACGATGCCGGCGCCGAAGGACACCAACGCCCAGATCGTCAGCAGCACGGCCATCAGCCGCAGGTTGCTGCGCCAGTACGCCTGGCGCGATGCGTCATCCATCCTTGTCAACCTCCTCCGTCGGCCCCTGGAGGACCGGTGGTGACCGGCGCCACACGGCGCCGCTCGTCGCATGACAGCGGGCCGTGGCGGGTGTCGGCAACGGGTTGGTGTGGCTCCGGTCACACCCTGCGACGAGCGGCGTCGCCGACGCGTCGAGCGGTACGCCGTCGGCGGATCGAGCCGATCGTCGGGCTGTTGCGCGGGGTCGGTCGACCGCTCGTCGCGCCGGACCGACCGTTCGTCGCGACCGGCTCGGCCGTCGGGCGCCGCGGCCACGCAGCCCACTGTCGTGAGCCCGGTCACAGACCTACCGTCGGCCCATGGCCACGACTGCTCCCGCCACCGCACCCACCGGCACCGCGCGTCCCGTCCGTCGGGGCGCCCACCCGGCGAAGCGGCTGCTGCTCGGGGCATCGGTGATGGTGATGTTCGGGTCGTTCCTGCCCTGGATCGACACCCCCATCGGTTCCATCAACGGCACCAGCGGTGCCGGTCTGTGGACGTTCTACGCCGCGATGCTCGGGTTCGCGGGCGTCATGGTCCCGCTGCGGCGACTGGCGATGGCCCAGGCAGCGGTGCTCTCGGTCGTCGCGATCGGGCTGGCGAGCTGGCAGGTGCTGCACCTGCTGGACCTGGTCGGCACGGCCGGCTGGCGCCCCGGGCCGGGGATCGTGCTGGTCATCGGCGGTGGCGTGGCGGCCGGCGCTGCGGCGTACCGGCTGCGTCGCGAGGCCTGACGCTCCGCCCCACGCTCGACTGCGTCACAGTCCGCTCACGCACCCCCGCCGAGGTGAGATCGTGAGGCCTGTGAGGACGTGAGTCGAAGTTGACCGAGCAGAGACTGGCGGGCCACGGCCCGTGAAACCTCGGCTCCTCACAGTGGTGGTCGAAGGCGCCCGCCCGCGCCCCAGACGCCACCTGAGGAGCACTCGCCATGACCACTCTGCACGACGCACCCACCCCGGGTGCCGAGGCCGCCGCGGCCACCGACGCGCCGCGCCGCCGCACCCGCCGCTGGATCGACGACTGGCAGCCCGAGGACCCCACCTTCTGGGAGGGCGGTGGCCGTCAGGTCGCCCGCCGCAACCTGGTGTGGTCGATCTTCGCCGAGCACATCGGCTTCTCGGTGTGGTTCCTCTGGTCGATGAGCACCGGCCTGCTGGCCGCCGTCGGCTTCGGGTACGGCGCCGAGCAGCTGTTCATCCTCACCTCGGTGTCCTCGGGCGTCGGCGCGCTGCTGCGGGTGCCCTACACCTTCGCGGTGCCGGTCTTCGGCGGCCGCAACTGGACCGTCATCAGTGCGCTGCTGCTGCTGATCCCGACGATCATGTTCGTCGTCGCCGTGCAGAACCCGGACACGCCGTACTCGGTGATGATCCTGATCTCGGCGCTCTCCGGCTTCGGCGGCGGCAACTTCGCCTCCTCGATGGCCAACATCAACTCCTTCTACCCCCAGAGCGAGAAGGGGTGGGCCCTGGGCCTCAACGCCGCCGGCGGCAACATCGGCGTCGCGGTCGTCCAGCTGCTGCTGCCGATCGTCGTCGGTGCGGGTGGTCTGTGGGGCCTGATCAAGGGCGCGGAGACCATCGAGCTGCACCGCATCGGCTACCTCTACATCGCGCTGTCGGTGCTCGCCGCGGCCGGTGCCTACTTCTTCATGGACAACCTCGCGCACGCCCAGACCCGGGCCTCGGAGACCGCGACGATCCTGAAGCAGAAGGACACCTGGACGATGTCCTTCCTCTACATCGGCACCTTCGGCTCCTTCATCGGCTACTCCGGTGCGTTCGGCCTGCTGATCAAGCTCTACTTCTCCGGCACCTTCGAGGGCGCCTTCAGCGGCTACCAGTTCGCCTACTACGCCTTCCTCGGCGCCACCATCGGCTCGATCTGCCGACCCTTCGGCGGCAGGATCGCCGACCGCCTCGGCGGTGCCCGCGTCACGCTGGTGGTCTTCGTCCTGCAGGCCCTCGGCACCCTGGGCGTCCTGTACGCCGTCTACCAGCTCGAGCCGGCGACCTCCCCCGAGGCCGTCGCCGCCAACGGCGAGGTGTTCGGGCTGTTCCTCGCGACCTTCCTCTTCGTCTTCGCGATGACCGGCTTCGGCAACGGCTCGACCTTCAAGATGATCCCCGCGATCTGGCGCACCAAGGCGGCCACGAAGGACGCGGCCGGGCTGCGCAGGGCGACGCTGGAGGCCTCGGCGGCCGTCGGCATCGTCTCCGCGGTGGGTGCCTTCGGCGGCTTCGTGATCCCGATGATGTTCGCCGCCCCGTGGGTCGGCGCCGACGAGAAGCTCGGGGCGGTGCAGACCGCGTTCTGGCTCTTCACCGCCTACTACGTCGCCTGCGCGGTCGTCACCTACGTCGCCTACCTGCGCCGTGGCACCCCGATGGCCGACGCCCGCGTCTGAGACCCCGGAGGAAGCATGCGCGACACCGCGGCCGTCACCGAGACCCACTGCCCCTACTGCTCGCTGCAGTGCGGGATGACCCTGGCGCCTGCCGGCCGGGGCCGGGTCGAGGTGCGGCCGCGGGAGTCGTTCCCGGTCAACGAGGGCGCGCTGTGCCGCAAGGGGTGGACGGCCACCGGGCTGCTCGGGCACCGCGAGCGGCTGACCACCCCGATGGTCCGTGACCGGGCCACGGGGGAGTGGTCGAGCGCCAGCTGGGACCAGGCACTCGATCTCGTCGCCGAGCGGCTCCGGGCCGTGCAGGCCGAGCACGGTCCCGACGGGGTGGCCGTCTTCGGCGGCGGCGGACTGACCAACGAGAAGGCCTACCAGCTCGGCAAGTTCGCCCGGGTCGCGCTCGGCACCAGCCAGATCGACTACAACGGCCGCTGGTGCATGAGCTCGGCCGCCTCCGCCTCCACCCGTGCGTTCGGCGTGGACCGCGGGCTGCCCTTCCCGCTGGCCGACGTGGAGCACGCCGACGTCGTCGTGCTGGTCGGCTCCAACCTCGCCGAGACCATGCCGCCGGCGGCCCGGCACCTCGACCGCTGCCGCGACAACGGCGGCTCGATCGTGGTGATCGACCCCCGCCGCACCGCCACCGCCGACCGCGCCGACCTGGTGCTGCAGCCGGTGCCCGGCACCGACCTGGCGTTGGCGCTGGGTCTGCTGCACCTGCTCATCGCAGGCGGGCACGTCGACGAGACCTACGTCGCCGCGCGGACCACCGGCTTCGAGGCCGTGCGCGACGCCGCCGCGGCCTGGTGGCCCGAGCGGGTCGAGCGCGTCACCGGCGTCTCGGTCACCGAGCTGCGTGTCCTGGCCGCGCTGCTGGCCACCCACGAGCGCGTGATGGTGCTGACCGCCCGCGGCGCCGAGCAGCACGCGCAGGGCTCCGACACCGTCCTGGCCTGGATCGACGTGGCGCTCGCGCTGGGGATGCCTGGCAGGCAGTACGCCGGCTACGGCTGCCTCACCGGGCAGGGCAACGGCCAGGGCGGCCGCGAGCACGGCCAGAAGGCCGACCAGCTCCCGGGCTACCGGATGATCGACGACCCCGCCGCGCGCGCCCACGTCGCCGCGGTGTGGGGCGTGGAACCCGACTCGCTCCCGGGCAGGGGCCGGTCGGCGTACGAGCTGCTGGACGCGCTGGGCACCCCCGACGGCCCGCGGGCGATGCTCGTGCACGGCTCCAACATCGTGGTCTCCGCGCCACGGGCGACGCACGTGCAGGAGCGGCTGGAGTCGCTGGACCTGCTGGTCGTGTGCGACCTGGTGATGAGCGAGACCGCGGCGCTGGCCGACGTCGTGCTGCCGGTGACGCAGTGGGCCGAGGAGACCGGCACGATGACCAACCTCGAGGGTCGGGTGATCCTGCGCCAGCAGGCGCGACCCGTGCCCGACGGGGTCCGCTCCGACCTCGACGTGATCGCCGGGCTGGCCGAGCGGCTGGGCTCGCCGATCGCGTTCTCGACCGACCCCGAGGAGGTCTTCGCCGAGCTCGGGCGCGCCTCGGCCGGCGGCAAGGCCGACTACGCCGGCATCACCTACGACCGGATCCGCGACGAGCAGGGCGTCTTCTGGCCCTGCCCCACGCCCGACCACCCGGGGACGCCGCGGCTCTTCGCCGACTCCTTCGCCACGCCCGACGGCCGCGCCCGCTTCCACGCCGTCGAGCACCGCGGGCCCGCCGAGGTCGTCGACGCGGACTTCCCCGTGCACCTGACGACCGGGCGGGTGCTCGCGCAGTACCAGTCCGGCGCGCAGACCCGGCGCATCGGCGACCTCCCCGACGACGGGGCCTTCGCCGAGATGCACCCGCTCCTGGCGAGCCGGCTCGGCGTGGCCGACGGCATGCCGGTCACCGTCACCACCCGCCGCGGGGAGATGCGCATCCCGGCCCGCGTCACGACGACGATCCGCCCCGACACCGTCTTCGTGCCCTTCCACTGGCTCGGGGTCAACCGGCTGGTCAACGACGCGCTCGACCCCGCCAGCCGGATGCCTGAGTTCAAGGTGTGTGCGGCGCGGGTGGTGGCGGCATGAGTGCGTCGGGCCCGGGGTCTCGAGACGGCGCTGGCGCGCCTCCTCGACCGCCGGTCCGGCGGCCCGGCGAGCGCCTGGTCGTCGTCGGCCACGGGATGGCCGCGACCCGCTTCGTGGAGGGGCTGGTCGCGGGCGGGTACTCCGGTCAGGTGACGGTGCTCGGGGACGAGCCCGTGCCGGCGTACAACCGGATCCTGCTCTCGGCGGTCCTCGAGGGCACCCACGCGCCCGACGCGCTGACCCTGCGCTCGCCGGGGTGGTACGCCGAGCACGGCATCGACCTGCGGACCGGCACCCGGGTGCTCGCGGTCGACCGTGAGCACGGCGACGTGATGCTCGTGGACGGCACGCTGGTGCCCTTCGACCGGCTGGTGCTCGCGACCGGCTCGATCCCCACGCTGCCGCCGATCCGCGGCGTGGTGCGCCACGACGGGTCGCTGCACCCGCGCGTGCACGCCTTCCGCTCGCTCGCCGACTGCGACCGGCTGCTCGCGGCGGTGCCCGCGGCCCGCCGGGCCGTCGTCGTCGGTGGCGGCCTGCTGGGGCTCCAGGTCGCGCGGGCGCTGTCGCTGCGCGGCGTGGCGACCGAGGTCGTCGAGGGCGGCGAGCACGTGCTGCACCGGCAGGTGTCGGCACCGGCCGGCAAGATCCTGGCGCGCAGCCTGACCCGGCTCGGCACCACCGTCTACACCGGCGCCCGCGCGGTGCGGCTCCACGAGCAGGGCGACTCCGTCGGGCTGCAGCTCGACACCGGCTTCGTGCTCGACGCCGACCTGGTGGTGCTCACCGCGGGTGGCCGGCCGAGCACCGCGCTCGCCCGAGGCGCCGGGCTCGAGGTGCGCCGCGGCATCGTGGTCGACGACCACCTGGTCTCGCCCACCGACCCGCGCATCCACGCCCTCGGCGACTGCGCCGAGCACCGGGGCGTCACCACCGGGTTCGTGCCGCCCGCGTGGGAGCAGGCGCAGCTGCTGGCCGCGCGGCTGTGCGGTGCCGACGTCGTGCACGAGGGGTCCAGATCGGTCGCCCGGCTGCGCGCCACCGACCTGGACGTGGCCGTGCTGGGCGACCCGGTCGGTGAGGAGGGCGAGGTCGTCGAGGTCTCCAACCCCGTGGCCGGCAAGCACTCGCGGCTCGTCGTCCGCGACGGCGTGATCGTGGCCGCAGCGCTGGTCGGCGACCTGTCCCGGGTCGGCCTGATCACCCAGCACTACGACCGCGGCACCGTCCTCGGCGTGCGCGAGCCCGGCGACCTGCTGCTGCCCGACCCGGTCGACGCCCCGACCGTGCTGCCCGACGAGGCCGAGGTGTGCGCCTGCGCCGGGGTGTCGGCGGGGGAGATCCGGGCCTGCGCCGACCTGCACGAGCTGCGCGAGACCACCCGCGCCACCACCGGCTGCGGTGGCTGTGCGGAGGTCTGCGCGACGCTCCTGGGCGACCGCGCTCGACTGGAGGGCGTGCGATGAACCAGGTCCACGCGCGGCCCTCCAGTCGCCGATCGACTGCACCTGCACCGTCGGGTCGGCTGTGGGCTCGTGAGGTCGGTGAGGCTGTGAGCCAGGTGTCACACGAGTCGTCACGAGGCGTGACGGTCGGGCAACGGCGGGGACGGAGCCTGGTGTCATGAGCCCCACGCACCGTCAACGGATCGTCGTCATCGGCCACGGGATGGTCGGTCACCGGTTCGTGCAGGCCGCGATCGAGCGCGGACTCACCGAGACCCACGACGTGGTCGTCCTGGGCGAGGAGCCGCGGCCGGCGTACGACCGGGTGGCGCTGACCTCCTACTTCGCCGCCGACAGCGCTGACGAGCTCTCCCTCCTGCCGGGCGGTGAGTACGACGACCCGCGGGTGTCCCTGCGGCTCGCGACCGTCGTGTCGGCGATCGACCCCGCCGCGCGGACCGTGCGGCTGGCCGACGGCGAGGTGCTGGCCTACGACCAGCTCGTGCTCGCCACCGGCGCGGCCCCGTTCGTCCCGCCCGTGCCGGGCAAGGACCTCGACGGCTGCTTCGTCTACCGCACCATCGAGGACCTCGACGCGATCCGGGCGGCCTCGGAGCGGGCGACCGCCGGCGTCGTGATCGGCGGCGGGCTGCTCGGCCTCGAGGCCGCCAACGCGCTGGTGCAGCTCGGACTGGAGACCCACGTCGTGGAGATGGCGCCGCGGCTGATGCCGGTCCAGCTCGACGACGCCGGTGGCGCCACGCTGGTGCGCCACATCGAGAAGCTCGGCGTCACCGTCCACACCGGGGTCGCCACCGAGGCCATCACGGGTGAGGTCTCGGTCGACGGCCTGCAGTTCAAGGACGGCTCGGAGGTCGACGCCCAGGTCGTGGTGTTCTCCGCCGGCATCCGCCCGCGGGACGCGCTGGCCCGCGCGGCCGGCCTCGAGGTCGCCGAGCGCGGCGGGGTGCTGGTCGACGAGCAGTGCCGCACCTCCGACCCCCGCATCCACGCGATCGGCGAGTGCGCGGCGCCGGGCGGTCGGATGTACGGCCTGGTCGCCCCGGGCTACGACATGGCCGAGGTCGCGGTCGACGCGCTGCTCGACGGCCCGGGCGCGTTCACCGGCGCCGACATGTCCACCAAGCTCAAGCTGCTCGGGGTCGACGTGGCCTCCTTCGGCGACGCGTTCGCGACGACCGAGGGCAGCCTCGAGCTCGTCTACTCCGACGCGGTCGCGGGGGTCTACAAGAAGCTCGTCGTCACCGAGGACGGCACCCGCCTGCTCGGCGGCATCCTGGTGGGCGACGCGGCGGCGTACGGCATCCTGCGGCCGATGGTCGCGAGCGGCATCCCGCTGCCCGAGAACCCCGAGGAGCTCATCCTCCCCGCCTCCCGCGGCGGCGGCGCGACCGGTGTCGCGGCCCTGCCCGACGAGGCGCAGGTCTGCTCGTGCAACAACGTCAGCAAGGGCGACATCCTCGACGCCGTCGAGAGCCACGACTGCGAGGACGTCGCGGCCGTCAAGAAGTGCACCACCGCCGGCACCACCTGCGGCTCCTGCGTCGGCACCGTCAAGGCGATCATCGAGGACCACTTCGCCAAGTCCGGCAAGGAGGTCAGCCGGGCGCTGTGCGAGCACTTCGCGTTGTCGCGCTCGGAGCTCTTCGAGGTCGTCGCGATCCACGGCTACCGCACGTTCGACCAGATCGTCGAGGCCCACGGCACCGGCCGAGGCTGCGACATCTGCAAGCCCGCCGTCGCCAGCATCCTGGCCAGCCAGCTCAACGGACACGTGCTGTCGAAGGACAACCGCACGCTCCAGGACACCAACGACGCGTTCCTGGCCAACATCCAGCGCAACGGCACCTACTCCGTCGTGCCGCGCATCCCCGGCGGGGAGATCACCCCGGAGAAGCTGATCGTCATCGGCGAGGTGGCCCGCGACTACGGGCTCTACACCAAGATCACCGGCGGCCAGCGGATCGACCTCTTCGGCGCTCGCATGGAGCAGCTGCCGGAGATCTGGAAGCGCCTGGTCGACGCCGGCTTCGAGTCCGGCCACGCCTACGGCAAGTCGCTGCGCACGGTGAAGTCCTGCGTGGGCTCGACGTGGTGCAGGTACGGCGTGCAGGACTCGGTCGGCATGGCGATCGCCCTGGAGCTGAGGTACCGCGGACTGAGGTCGCCGCACAAGCTGAAGGGCGGCGTCTCCGGGTGCGCCCGCGAGTGCGCCGAGGCCCGCTCGAAGGACTTCGGGATCATCGCCACCGAGAAGGGCTGGAACCTGTACGTCGGCGGCAACGGCGGCGCGACGCCGGTGCATGCGCGGCTGCTCGCCGGCGACCTCGACGACGAGACGCTGGTGCGCTACCTGGACCGCTACCTCATGTACTACATCCGCACCGCCGACCGGCTCCAGCGCACCGCGCCCTGGGTGGACTCGCTCGACGGCGGGCTCGACCGGCTGAAGGCGGTCGTCGTCGACGACGTGCTCGGGCTGGGCTCGGAGCTCGAGGCCTCGATGGAGCGGCACGTGGCGACGTACTTCGACGAGTGGAGGGCGACGATCGAGGACCCGGAGAAGCTGGCCCGCTTCGTGTCCTTCGTCAACGCACCCGGGGTGCCGGACCCGCACATCTCCTTCGAGACCGAGCGCGAGCAGATCAGGCCCGCCGACCCGGTGGCGCTGGGCGCGACGATCCCGGTGGGCGCCCCGTCAACGGCTCCGTCGGTGGCCCCGGTGGTGACCCCGTGACCGCCGTGGCCGAGCCGACCACCTGGGTCAGCGTGTGCGCGCTGGGCGCGATCGCCCGCGAGTCCGGGGTGGCGGCGCTGGTGCACGGCGAGGCGGTGGCGGTCTTCCGCGATCACCTCGACGAGGTGCACGCGCTGTCCAACGTGGACCCGGTGAGCCGGGCGTCGGTGCTGTCGCGGGGCATCGTGGGGACCCGTGGCGGCGTACCCTTCGTGGCATCGCCGATGCACAAGCAGCCCTACCGGCTCAGCGACGGCGTGTGCCTCGACGACGAGGCGGTGCGGGTGCCGACGTACGCCGTGCGCGTCGTCGACGGCACGGTCCAGGTCGGCCCTCGCCGCTCCTGACCCTGTGCTGCGCAGAGCCCCGAGGAGGGTGTCGTGACCGGACCGCTCACCGGCTTCCACGTCGCGGTGACGGCCGCGCGCAAGGCCGACGAGCAGATCGCGCTGCTCGAGCGGCGTGGTGCCACGGTCGAGCACGCCCCGGCGCTGACCCTCGACCCGCACCGCGTGGACGAGGCGCGGCTGCGGGAGGCGACCGAGCGGGTCATCGCCGACCCGCCCGACATGTTCCTCGCGACGACCGGCATCGGGATGAAGGCGTGGGTCGCGGCCGCCGAGGGCTGGGGCCTGCGCGACCGGCTCGTCGCCGCGCTGTCGTCGGCCGAGATCCTCGCCCGCGGCCCCAAGTCGGTCGGCGCGCTGCGCCGCGCCGGTCTGCGCGAGCTGTGGGCGCCGGAGTCCGAGCTCTTCGAGGACGTGCTCGACCACCTGCGCGGCCGCGACCTCACCGGTCGCCGCATCGTCGTGCAGGAGCACGGCCAGTCGCTGTCGATGGTGGCCCACGCGCTGCGCCGGCAGGGGGCCGAGGTCGAGAACGTCACCGTCTACCGCGTGATCTCCGCCGAGGACCCGGCGCCGATGTTCGCGATGGTCGAGCGGATCGCCGACGGCGAGGTCGACGCGGTCACCTTCACCTCCGCCCCGGCCGTGGCGACGATGATGGACTGCGCGGCCTCCGTCGGCCGTCGCGACGACCTGATCTCCGCCCTCCAGGCCGACGTCGTGGCCGTGTGCGTCGGGCCGGTCACCGCGGCCGCCTTCGAGATGTGGGGCGTCCCGTCGATCTACCCCCCCGACCGGTCGCGGCTGGCTGCCATGGTGAAGCTCATGGAGACCGAGCTGCCGTCGCGCCGCTCCGGGCTCAGCGTGGACCTGGTCGGGGGCCGTCAGCTGCTGCTGCACGGTGAGCAGGTGCTGCTCGACGGGGTCGAGGTGAAGCTGTCGCCGGCCCCGCTGTCGGTGCTGCACGCCCTGGTCGCCAACCCCGGCAACGTCATCCCGCGCCCCGCCCTGCTCGCGATGCTGCCCTCCGGCACCGCCGCCTCCGAGCACGCCGTCGAGATGGCCGTCGCCCGGCTGCGCGCGGCGCTGGGCACCCGGTCGGTGCAGACGGTCGTGAAGCGGGGCTACCGGTTGGCGGTGGAGCGATGAGCGACCTCTCCCTCCCGTCGCTGGTGACCGTCGCGCACGGCACCCGTCGCGCCGGTGGCAACGAGATCGCCCGGCAGATCACCCGCGGCGCCGGTGTCGCGCTCGGGGTCGAGTCGACGGCGGCGTACGTCGAGCTGAGCGAGCCGCTGCTCGCCGACGTCGTCGCGGGGCTGGACTCGCCGGCCGTCGTGGTGCCGTTGCTGCTGTCGACGGGCTTCCACGTGCGCACCGACCTGCCCCGTGCCTGCGCGGGTGGGCCCGTGGTGCTGGGCCGTCCGCTCGGGCCCGACCCGTTGCTGGCCGCCGCCCAGGTGGCCCGGCTGGTGGCCGCGGGGATCGAGCCGGGTCGTCCCCTGGTGCTCGTCGCCGCCGGCTCGACCGACCCCGTCGCCTGGCGCGACCTGCGCGCGGCCTCCCACCTGCTGGCCGACGCGTGGGGCACCAAGGTCCGCACGGCCACGCTGGGCGGGCTCGGCCCGCGCCCGGAGGCGGTGCTGACCCCGGACGACGCGGTGTCGCCGTACCTGCTCTCGCCGGGGCTGTTCTCCCGGCGGCTCGCCGAGCAGTGCGAGGCCCTCTCGGTGCCCTGTGCCGATGTCATCGGCCCCCACCCGCTGGTCGTGGACCTGGTCGTCGAGCGCTACCGCGACCTCGCCGCCGGGGTCCGCGCGACCGCCTGAGGGGCGCGGGACGCCAGTGGCGGTGAGCGGTCAACCGATCGTCCGGCCCGAACGGTTGACCGCTCACCGCCGGTGGGCCGGCTGACGCGTCGGCGGTGACGTGTGAACGCTCCGCCGAGGCGGAACGGTTGACGACTCACCGCTGGCGGGTCAGCCGCGGTCCAGGGCGACGGCCTCGGGGGTGTGCAGCCGGACCATGAAGCGGGTGACGTGGGCGGGGGCGGTACGCCGGGTGGCCAGCGAGACCACGACCATGACCAGCAGCGCGAGGGGCACCGACCAGGCCGCGGGACGGCGCAGCAGCACGTCGAGCCAGCCGTCGCTCTGGGCGGTGTAAAGCGTGAGCAGGGCGGCCAGCCCGGAGCCGAGGCCACCGGTCAGCAGCCCGGCCAGCGCCCCGGCGGTGGTGAGCCCGCGCCACCAGATGCCGAGCAGCAGCAGCGGGCAGAACGTCGAGGCCGCCACCGCGAAGGCCAGGCCGACCGTCGTCGCGACCCCGACGTCGGAGTCGCTGAGCGCCACGAGGGCCGGCACCACCACGGCGACGACCGCGCCGGCCCGGAAGCCGGTGACCCCGGAGAGCCGGCGGCCCCGGAACGGGCGGGTGAAGACGTCCTGGGAGAGCACGCCGGCGACCGCGATGGCCAGCCCCGAGGAGGTCGAGAGGAACGCCGCGAAGGCGCCGCCGACCACCATCCCGGTCAGCACCTGACCGCCCAGCCCGCCGAGCATCAGGCCGGGCAGCTCCAGCACCAGGGAGTCCGAGCCCGCCGCGGCCAGCTCGGGGGCGTAGACGCGGCCGAGGGCGCCGTACACCGGCGGGATCATGTAGAAGAACCCGATCAGCACCAGCACCAGCAGCGTCGTGCGGCGCGCGGCGCGGCCGTCGGGGTTGGTGTAGAAGCGCACGACCACGTGCGGGAGCCCCATCGTGCCCAGGAACGTGGCGATGATGAGGGAGTAGGTGAGGTAGAGCCCCTGTGGGCCACCGGCCGCCAGCGGGTCCGACCACGCGACGACGTCGCCGGGGAAGGTGTCGCCGGCCGGGCTGGCCGCGCCGGGGCGCCCGTCGCCGAGCCACACCACCAGCAGCACCGCGGCCGGGACGAGCAGGGCGGTGAGCTTGAGCCAGTACTGGAAGGCCTGCACCAGGGTGATCGAGCGCATCCCGCCCGCGGTGACGTTGAGCAGCACGACGACGCCGACGACCAGGGAGCCGAGCCAGTCCGGCCCACCGACCGCGCTGGAGAGCGTGATGCCGGCGCCCTGGAACTGCGGCAGCAGGTAGAGCCACCCGATCCCCACGACCAGCAGCGAGCAGGTCCGGCGCACGGCGGTCGAGCCCAGCCGGGCCTCGGCGAAGTCGGGCAGCGTGTAGGCACCCGAGCGCCGCAGCGGCGCCGCGACGAGCACGAGGAGGACGAGGTAGCCCGCGGTCCAGCCGACGGGGTACCACAGCATGTCGGCACCGAAGGTCAGCAGCAGCCCGGCGACCCCGAGGAAGGACGCGGCGGAGAGGTACTCCCCGCTGATCGCCGACGCGTTCATCCGCGGCCCCACCGCGCGCGAGGCCACCATGAAGTCGCTGGTCGTGCGGGAGAACCGCAGCCCGTAGGCCCCGAGCGCCAGCGTCGCCACGGTGACCAGCACGATCGCGACGATGCCCGGCGCCGCGTCCATCCCGGTGCTCACGTGCTGCTCACCGCTCGACCTCGTCCATCAGCTCGGCGAAGGCGGCCTCGTTGCGCTCGGCGCGGCGGATGTAGCGCCAGGCCAGCACCACCAGGAACGGGTACGACGCCAAGCCCAGCACCAGCCACGCGACCGGCACGGGTCCGACGTGGACCGACGCCAGGCCCGGGAGCACGTGGAACACCACGGGAAGCGATCCGATCGTCACGGTGAGCAGGGCGAGCGTCCGCACGGCCAGCCACAGCTGCTCGCGCAGCAACGACCCGACGTACAGGCCACCGAGCCGGGTGTCCGCGTCGACCTCGCCCTTGCGTGCCATCGGCGGGCGACGGCGTGGTGGTCCGGTGACGCGGACCCGCTGCGGGGTCGGCCGCTCGGTCACGCTCTCGCCTGCCCCGGTGCCTACTGGCCGCGCCGCAGCAGCAGGTCGCGCAGCTCGCGCGTGTGGCGGCGGCTCACGACGAGCTCGGTGCCCTCGCCGACGACGACCGAGCAGCGGCCCGACTCCATGCGGACCTCGCCGACGTGGGGCAGCGCCACCAGCAGCGAGCGGTGGATCCGGAGGAACCCGGCGGGTCGCCACTCCTCCTCCAGCGTGGAGAGCGGGGTGCGGACCAGGTGCGAGCCGGTGGGGGTGTGCAGTCGCGCGTAGTCGCCCTGCGCCTCGACGTGGGTGATGTCGCTGCGGTTGATGAAGCGCGTGACGCCGCCGAGCTCGACCGGGATCTGCACCTCCTTGGTGACCGCGGGTGCCTCGGACCCGCCGCCGATGCGGCGCACCGCCTCGGCCAGCCGCTCGGCACGCACGGGCTTGAGGACGTAGTCGACGGCCTGCAGCTCGAAGGCCTCGACCGCGTGCTGCTCGTGGGCGGTGACGAACACGATCCGCGGCGGCTGCTTGAAGCGGCTGAGGATCTGGGCCAGCTCGAGACCGCTCAACCCCGGCATGGAGATGTCGAGGAAGATCGCGTCGACCTCGGTCTCCTGCAGGGTCCGCAGCGCCTCGGTGGCCGCGGTGCAGGAGAGCACCTCGCCGATGCGCGGGTCGCGCTGCAGCAGCCAGGTCAGCTCGTCGACGGTGGGCTTCTCGTCGTCGACGACGAGCACGCGCAGCCCGGCGCCGCTCGGCGCGGTCGTGGTCATCAGGCGTGCACCCCCGGGGCGAACTTGGGCACCCGGACGACGACCTTCGTGCCGGCCCCGGGAGCGGTCTCGACGACGAGACCGTACTCGTCGCCGTACACCGTGCGCAGCCGCCCGTCGACGTTGCCGAGGCCGACCGAGTCGACGCTGCGGTCGCCGGCCAGGACCCGGCGCACGTGGTCTGGGTCCTCGCCGAGCCCGTCGTCCTCGACCTCGATGAGGCACTCGTGGTCCTGGTCGCGGGCGGTGATGCGGATGTGGCCGCCGCCCTCGGCGCCCTCGAGGCCGTGGCGGACGGCGTTCTCGACGAGCGGCTGGATGCACAGGAACGGCACCGCGACCGGCAGCACCTCCGGCGCGATCGACAGCGTGACCTGCAGCCGCTCGCCGAAGCGGGCCTGCTCGAGCAGGAGGTAGCGCTCGACGGACTTCAGCTCCTCGGCCAGCGTCGTGAACTCGCCGTGGCGGCGGAAGGAGTAGCGGGTGAAGTCGGCGAACTCCAGCAGCAGCTCGCGGGCGCGATCGGGGTCGGTGCGCACGAAGCTGGCGATGGCCCCGAGGGAGTTGTAGACGAAGTGCGGGCTGATCTGGGCCCGGAGCGCCCGCACCTCGGCCTCCATCAGGCGGGTGCGCGAGGAGTCGAGCTCGGCGAGCTCGAGCTGGCCCGAGACCCACTGCGCGACCTCCTCGGTCGCCCGGGCCAGGCCGGCGGTCGACACCGGCGCGAAGGCCTGGAGCGTGCCGACGACGCGGTCCTCCACGAACAGCGGGCTCACCACCGCCGTACGCGCGGGACAGCCGGCCTCGACGCAGTGCAGGTCCTCCCGGCCGAAGGCCCGCGACCCGGTGCGCTCGAGGGTGGCCTGCACCAGCGCGGGCACCCGCTCGGCGTGGTGCTGGCCGGCGCCGTCCCAGGCCAGCAGGCCGCCGGTGTCGGTGAGCGCCACGGCCGAGGAGCCGAGCAGGGCGCGCAGGTGGCGTACGGCGCGCTCGGCGCTCTCCCGGGTCAGGCCCGCGCGCAGGGCGGGCGAGGCGAGCGCGGCGGTGTGCAGCGTGCGGAACGTCGCGCGGTCGGCGTCGGTGCCGAGGTGGGCGCGCCGCCACGGCCGCCAGGACCACCGCGTCGCACGCATGGGCTCAGCGGAAGTCGATCAGCAGCATGGCGGTGTCGTCGTCGAGGACCGAGGACGGCGTGGCCTTGGCGACCTCGACGTCGATGCGCGGGATGCTCCCGGTCGTCACGAGCATGGGGGAGTCGTGCACCTCCGGCGCCGGCTCGGCGACCGCCTCGGGCGTGCCGGTGCCGGTGGTGGCGCTGGTGGGCCGGGGCGCGCGCTCCTGCTCGACCATCCGGGCGCGGTAGCAGCGTGCGAGGTAGGGCAGCTGCATGCCGTCCATGCCGCGGCCGTAGTCGTCGTAGAACGCGCGCACCTCGGCGAGCTTGGCCTCGCGGCGGTGCTCGTCGAGGGTGGCGATGTTGCTGCGCGACAGCGCCAGGTCCAGCACGCTCTCGCGGTCGATGACCTGGCGGTGCTTGAAGGTCTCCTCCTCGACCCAGCCGAAGAGCCCGCTGGCCTCCACGGGGTCGGCCAGGTCGGTGCGCTGGTCCTGGTCGCCGAGCAGGGCGCCGAGGCGGCGCACCCACGGGACGCGCTCGTCGCGCTGGTTCCAGACCAGGGCCAGGTGGCCGCCGGGGCGCAGGACCCGGTTGATCTCCGGGAGCGCGCGCTCCATGTCGAACCAGTGGAACGCCTGACCGGCCACCACCACGTCGACGCTGCCGTCGCCCAGCGGGATCTCCTCCGCGCCGGCGACGCTCGCGCGCACCAGCGGCAGGCGGGCCCGCAGCCGCTCCAGCATCGCCGCGTCGGGGTCGGTGGCGTGCACCTCGTGACCCAGGCCGACGAGCACCTCGGTCAGCTTGCCGGTGCCCGCGCCGAGCTCGAGCACGGTCGCGGGCTGCTCGCCCACGAGCCAGGCCGCCGCCTGGGTCGGGTACGACGGGCGGCCACGGTCGTAGGCGTCGGCGACCGACCCGAAGCAGCTCCTCGGGTCCGCGCCAGGCTGGAGGTCGGTCATCGGCCCAAGACTATGGGGTCGATAGCCTCCGGGACGTGAGCGCCGACCCGATGTCCTGGCTGGTGTCGCTCGAGGGAGTCCCGAGCGCGTTCGCGGCGACCCGTGACGGCATCGACGCCCTGCTGCGCGACCGCGGGCTGCGGCGTACCTCGCCCGAGCAGACCGCGACCTCGCTGCTGCGCGGGGCGCACGCCTCGGCGGTGCTGGAGGGGTCGACCTCGACCTTCGAGGAGGTCGCCGAGGGCGCCGGTGACGCGATCGCCGTCGACGCCGTGCGGGTCTCCACCGAGCTGCTGTCGCTGGTGCCGGTCCTGGGCCGGGCGCCGCTCCAGGCGCTGGCCCGCATCCACGCCGTCGCCTCGGCGAGCAGCCTCCCCGAGGAGCGCCGCGGCCGTCCCCGTGACGCCGCCTCTGCCGAGCGGCTGCGGTCGCTGTCCGAGGCGCTGCTCGCCGAGACCGCGGCGCCGGCGCTGATGGTGGCCGCGCTCGCCCACGCCGACCTGGCCACCGCCGCGCCCTTCCCGAGCCACAACGGCATCGTCGCCCGCGCCGCCGAGCGGCTCGTGCTCGTCGCGCGCGGCGTCGACCCCGCCTCGCTGACCGTGCCGGAGGCCGGACACCTCGCGCACCGGGAGGCCTACGAGTCCAACCTGCGCGGCTACGCCTCCGGGGAGGACTCCGGCATCCACTCCTGGCTGCTCTACGCCCCCGAGGCGTTCGCCTCCGGGGCGGACGCCTCGCCGCTGCGCGGCTGACCGGCTCCCGCTCGCGACCGGTCCCGGACATGCTGGTGGCCCCCGGGGACACGCCCCGGAGGCCACCGCTGACACGAGACGCCGCCGGCTACCAGGCGTGCATCATCAACTTGCTGCCGCGGGAGCATCCCGACTCGACAGGCACCCTGTAGGAAGGGTCGATCGCCGCGTGGGTACCTCGGGCCTCGTGTACGTCTCTGGAGTTGTTGGACTCATGTGTACGCCGATGTGACGGGCGACACAACCCCTCCCGGCGAGTCTTGGTGCTGGTCGACCGGTCCACCCGCTGGAGGAGGTCGCGACCGGTGCGGACCAGGTTGCGCCCGGTGGCCGCACGTGGCAGGGACCGTCTGCTGGGAGGTCCTGCTGACGGGGCGGCCTCAGGCGCCGGTGGCGCGCTTGCGGGCGCCGGCCCACATCACCCCGCCGACCGCGACGGCGCCGCCGACGGCCAGCGCGGCCAACGTGGGCCGCGAGGGGACGGGCACCCGTGAGCGGAGCGCGACCGGCTTGTCGAACACCAGGACCGGCCACTCCTGCTCGATCGCGTGGCGGCGCAGGTCCTTGTCGGGGTTCACCGCGTGCGGGTGGCCGACGGCCTCCAGCATCGGGACGTCGGTGACCGAGTCGCTGTAGGCGAAGCAGTCGGCGAGGTCCCAGCCGCGTCGCTCCGCGAGCTCGCGGATGGCGGCGGCCTTCTCCTCGGCGTACATGTAGGTCTCGATCTCGCCGGTGTAGCGGCCGTCCTCCACCTCGAGGATCGTCGCGATGACGGAGTCGGCGCCGAGCAGCTCACCGATCGGCTCGACGACCTCGGTGCCGGAGGCGGAGACGATGACGACCTCGCGGCCGGCGAGCTGGTGCAGCGAGATGAGGTCGACGGCCTCCTCGTAGACCAACGGGTCGACGATGTCGTGCAGGGTCTCGGCGACGATGTCGCGGACGGTCTGCACGTCCCAGCCGGCGCACAGCTGCGACATGAACTGGCGCAGCTTCTCCATCTGGTCGTGGTCGGCACCCCCGACGAGGTACATGAACTGCGCGTACGCCGAGCGCAGCACCGCGCGCCGCGAGATCAGACCGCCCGCCTGGAAGGGGCGGCTGAAGGCGAGGGTGCTCGACTTGGCGATGATCGTCTTGTCGAGGTCGAAGAAGGCCGCAGCCGGCATGGGTTCGAGCATACGGGCCGCGACCTCTCCACACCGGCGGTGTGTCGCGGCCTCCTCCACAGCCGGGGTCGTACGCCGCTGGACCGGCCGCTGCGCGGGACAGGCTGCCGGCATGGAGCCACCCGCCGCCCCCGCTGCCGACCGACCCGCCGACCGTCCCGCCGACCGTCCCGCCGACCGCCCAGCCGTGCTGCTCGCGACCGCCGACCCGCTGCTGCACGCCGAGGTGCAGCGGCTGGCCGCCTCGGTCGGGGTGGGCATCGTGCCCGTGCCGGACGACGGTGGACTGCTGCGCCGGTGGCAGACCGCGCCGCTGGTGCTGCTCGGCGCCGACCGGCTGCGGGCGACCGCCGACCTGCGGCCGCCCCGGCGACCCGGGGTGGTGCTGGTGAGCAGCGGCCCGGTCGACCAGGCGCTGCTGCGACCCGCCCTGGACCTCGGGGTCGGCGAGGTGGCCGAGCTGCCGTCGGCCGGGGCCTGGCTGGCCACCGCGCTGGCCGACCTCGAGCACGCGACGGCCGACGGGCGGGTGGTCGGGGTGCTCGGTGGTGCCGGGGGCGCGGGAGCCACGACGTTCGCCGCCGCCCTCGGCCAGGTCGCCTCGCGCCACGACGCCACGCTGGTCGTGGACGCCGACGCGTGGGGGCCGGGGGTCGACCGGGTCCTCGGACTCGAGCACGTCGACGGCGTGGGGTGGGAGCAGCTGGCCGGGTCGCACGGACGGCTGGCCGCCCGCGACCTGAGGGAGGGGGTGCCGCGGCGCGGACGGCTCGGGGTGCTCACCTGGCGACAGGCCGCGGTGCCGCACCTGCCGGGCGCGGAGCAGGTCGCCGAGGTGCTGGCCGCGGCCCGACGGGGCCACGACGTCGTGGTCGTCGACCTGCCGCGGCTCGGCGACAGTCGCGACCAGCTGGCCGCCCACTGCGACCTCGTCGTGGCCGTCGTCCCGGCGACCGTGGCGGGCGTCGCCTCGAGCATCCGTGCGGTGGCCGGGCTCGAGGACCCGACGCGCGCGGGCCTGGTGCTGCGCGGCCGTGGCACCGACGAGCTGGCCGCCCAGCGGGCGACCGGGCTGCCGGTGCTGGCCACGATGGTGTCCCAGCGCGGCATGGACGAGGCCGTCGACCTCGGGCTCGGTCCGGTGCGCTCCTTCCGCGGGCCGCTGGGTCGCGCGGCGGGCGACGTCCTCGACCGGCTCCGCCTGGCCGGGAGGGCCGCGGCGTGAGCGACCCGTCGGCCGCGCTGGTCGAGCGGGCCCGCGCCCACCTCGCGGCCTCGGCGGCGCCGCTGAGCCCGCACGCGGTCGCCGAGGCGCTGCGCGGTGCCGGGCCGGTCGGGCACGACACCGTTCTCGCCGTGCACGCGCGGCTGGTGCGCGACGTGGACGGCGCCGGGCCGCTGCAGGCGCTCCTGGCCCTCCCCGGGGTGACCGACGTGCTGGTCAACGGCGCCAGCGGTGTCTTCCTCGACCGCGGCCACGGCCTGGAGCCGGCGGACGTCCACCTGCCCGACGAGGAGTCGGTGCGCCGGCTCGCGCAGCGGCTGGCCTCGCTGGGCGGGCGCCGTCTCGACGACGCCTCCCCGTGCGTGGACCTGCGGCTGCCCGACGGCACGCGCCTGCACGCGGTCCTGGCGCCGGTCGCCCGCCCCGGCACGACCATCTCGCTGCGGCTCCCGCCGCGGCGCCCGTTCACGCTGCCCGACCTGCTCGCGGCCGGGCACGCCCCGCCCCAGGTGGGGCGGTTGCTGGAGGCGCTGGTCGCCTCGCGGGCGGCGTTCCTCGTCACCGGCGGCACCGGCACCGGCAAGACCACCGTCCTCGCGACCCTGCTCGGGCTGGTCCCGCCGACCGAACGGATCGTCGTCGTCGAGGACGCCGCCGAGCTCGCGCCGGCGCACCCGCACGTCGTCTCGCTCGAGGCCCGCCCCGCCAACCTCGAGGGGTCCGGGGCGCTGCCACTGCCCTCCCTGGTCCGCCAGGCCCTGCGGATGCGACCGGACCGGATCGTCGTCGGCGAGGTGCGCGGCGCGGAGGTGGTCGAGCTGCTCGCCGCCCTCAACACCGGGCACGAGGGCGGCTGCGGCACCCTGCACGCCAACACCGCCGCCGACGTCCCCGCCCGGGTCGAGGCGCTCGCGCTGGCCGCCGGTCTCGACCGGGCCGCGGCCCACAGCCAGCTCGCGGCCGGGGTGGAGGTCGTGCTGCACCTGCGCCGCCACCGCGACGGCACCCGTCGCATCGACGAGGTCGCCGTCCCCATCCGGCGTCCCGACGGCACCGTCTCGATGCTCACCGCCGCGCGGCTCCAGGACGGCCGGGTGGCCGACGGCCCGGGCGCGGACCGACTGGCCGACGTGCTGGGCCGGGCATGAGCTCCCTGGTCGCACCGGCGCTCGTCGCGGGGCTGCCCGCGGGGCTGCCTGCGGGGCTGCCCGCGGGCCTGCTGGCCGCTGTCGCGGCGGTGCTGCTGGTCCCCGCCGTCCCGCGAGCACGGTCGGCCCGGCCGTCCGGGGGAGCCCTCGTCGCCGGCGCCGGGGGCTGCCTCGGCGTCGTGCTGGCGCTGTCGCCGTCCGCCGGTGCACTCGTCGCCCCGGTGGTCGTGGGGCCCGTGCTGCTGGGCCTGCTGGCGCTCGGGGTTCGGTGGCTCGTGCTCGCGCGGCGACAGCTGGTCACCGCCCGCGACACCGCCGCCCGGGTCCGCGAGTGCTGCGAGTCCCTCGCCGAGGAGCTCGGCGCCGGCTCCGGGCCCGACCGGGCCCTGGCGCGGGCGGCCCGGGACTGGCCGTCGCTGGGACCCGTGCTGGCCGCCCACCGGGTCGGGCTCGACGTGCCCGGCGCCTGGCGCGTCGCGGCCCTGGCCCCCGGCGCCGACGGGCTGCGCCTGGTCGGTGCCGCCTGGCAGGTCTCCGGCCGCACCGGCCAGGGCCTGGCCGCCGCCCTCGCCCGGGTCGCCGACGACCTCCGTGCCGGCGAGTCCAGCCGCCGGGTCGTCGCCTCCGAGCTGGCCTCGGCCCGCGCCACGGGGCGCCTGGTGGCAGGGCTGCCGATCCTGGCGTGGCTGATGGGCTCCGGCTCAGGAGGGGACCCGCTGGCCTGGCTCCTGAGCGGGCCCGCCGGGTGGGCGTGCCTCGCGCTCGGGGGAGGCCTGCTGCTCGGCGGTCTGGCCTGGATCGAGCTGCTCGCCCGGTCGTTCGAGCGATGACCGTCCTGGCCGCCGCGTGCGCAGCCCTCGCCGTGCTGCTCGCGCACCGTCCGGGCCGCCCCCGGGCTCCCATCGCTCGTCGGCCGCGGCCGCCCAGCGACGTACGACGGCAGCGGGGGGTGGCCGCCGCCCTGGCCGTCGTCGCGGGGCTGACGTGGGGGCGCGACCTGCTCGGGCCGCTGCTCGGTCCCGCGGTCGGCCTCGCCGGCGCGGTGCTGGTGTGGACCGCCGCCGGCCGCGGCGAGTCCTCCGCCGAGCGGCGAGCGACCGTCCGGGCCCGTGCGGACCTGCCGCACCTGGTCGGTCTGGCCGCCGACGCCGTGCGTGCGGGCAGCGACCCGGCGCACGCGCTCAGGCACGCCGCCGACGCCCTGCCGGGGCCCACGGCCGACCGGCTCCTCGCCCGCACCCACGCCCTCTCGCTGGGTGCCGATCCCGCTGCCGTGTGGCGCCGCCTGGCCGACGATCCTGCCCTCGCGCCGCTGGGTCGGGCGCTGGCCCGCGCCCACGAGAGCGGCACCCCGGTGGCCGACGCCATCGCCCGCCTCGCCGTGCGGTCGGCCGAGCAGGCCCGTGCCGAGGTCGAGGACCGGGCCCGCCGCGTGGGTGTGCGCGCTGCGGTCCCGCTCGGGCTGTGCCTGCTGCCGTCGTTCGTGGTGCTCGGCATCGTCCCGCTGGCCGCCGCCCTCCTGGCCGACCTCTGGTGAGCGTGCTGTGCCTGCCGAACCGGCGCGTCCTTCCGGAAGGTTGCGCCGGGTCGACCGGCTGTCCCGTCAAGGGGCCCGGCGGTCGTCCACACGCCCGGGCCGATCCGGCGGTCTCCCCAGGCGGGCCCGCAGCGCCCCTGCGAGGGCCGTCCGGCGACCAGCCTGGGTGTCCTCGGGCCGCATCGGGCGGCCCCGGACCCAGGAGGCGCCATGCCCCGACCCACCCACCTGACCCGTCCGCGCCGGCACGAGCGCCGGGCGCAGGACGGCATCACGACCGCGGAGTACGCCGTCGGCACCGCGGCCGGCGCCGGACTGGCCGGTCTGCTCTACACGATGCTGAGCGGCGGCTTCGGCGACCAGCTGCTGACCACGCTGTTCGACCACGTGCTCGGGCTGCTGGGCGTCGGATGACCCGGACCGGTCGTGGCGAGCGCGGGGCGGTGACCGCCGAGCTGGCCATGGTGCTGCCGCTGCTCCTCGCCGTCACGGCCGGGCTGGTCTGGCTGATGGTCGTGGGGCTGGGTCAGCTGCGTGCCACCGACGCCGCCCGGGAGGCGGCGCGAGCCCTGGCCCGCGGGGAGGACGTGTCCGTGGCGACCGACCTGGCCACGCGGATCGGACCGCCGGGCAGCCGGGTGGTCATCGACGACGCCGACGGGCTCGTGGTGGTCACGGTGAGCGCCTCGGTGGCCGGCCCCGGCGGCCTGCTCGCGGTGCTGCCCGGGGCGCGGGTGAGCGGCGAGGCGACAGCCGCCCGTGAGCCGGCCGCCGGGGGAGTGGGCCCATGACCCGACCCGTGACCCGACCCGCGTGCCGACCCCTGACTCGGCGTACCGACTCCGGTGCCGCCACCGCCGCCGCGGTCGCCTGCCTGGGCCTCCTGCTCCTCGTGGGACTGGCCCTGGGGGAGGTGGGGGCGTGGTTCGCTGCGCACCGTCAGGCGCGGGCGGCCGCCGACCTCGCCGCGCTCGCCGGCGCCGGCGCCGGCACACTGTCAGGCGCCACCGGCGACCCGTGCGCGACGGCCGCCGACGTCGCGCGACGCAACGGCGCCGAGGTCACCTCGTGCACCACCGACGGCAGCAGCGTGGAGGTCGTCGTCGCGGTGGACGCGCCGAGCCGGTGGGGACCCGAGGCCGCCCTGGTGGGCACCGCTCGGGCGGGGCCGGCGGCGGCCGCGACTCAGTCGTCCTCGCGCTCCTCGGCACGCGCGCGGTCCAGCTTCTCCGACAGCTCGGTCAGCTTCTTGTGCTCCCGGCGGGCCTGCATCGCCTTCCTGGCCCCGAGCCTGGTCAGCGAGAACCCCCACAGCACGGCCGCAGCGGCCCCGACACCCAGGAGGAACAGCGTCACGGGCGACACGTCGATCCCCAGCACCTCGACGCCGATGCCCGTCCCGGTGCCGGTGGTGTCGGCGGTCAGGACCCCGACCAGGATGACGACGGCACCGAGGAGGAGCAGGAGCAGACCCATGACGACCATGCACGCAGCGTAGGGCCGGGCATGCTCGGGCCGCACCCGTCGCGCGGCGCGGAGGTGCCGCTCAGTCCAGCGGGGCGTGGGCCAGCAGCAGGTCGAGCAGGACGAGCGCGCCGGCCTTGTCGAGCGGGTTGTTCTGGTTGCCGCACTTGGGCGACTGGATGCACGACGGGCAGCCCTCGACGCACTCGCAGGAGGCGATGGTCTCGCGGGTGGCGCGCAGCCAGGCGCCGGCGGCGTGGAAGCCGCGCTCGGCGAACCCGGCCCCGCCGGGGTGCCCGTCGTGGACGAAGACGGTCAGCGTGCCGGTGTCGGGGTGCAGGGCGGTGGAGACGCCGCCGATGTCCCAGCGGTCGCAGGTGGCGAAGAGCGGGAGCAGGCCGATCGAGCAGTGCTCGGCCGCGTGCGCCGCGCCCGGAAGGTCGCCGGGGTCGAGGCCGCACGCCTCGAGCTCGGCCGGGGGGATCGTCCACCACACGGCGCTGGTGCGCAGCGTGCGCTCGGGCAGGTCGAGCGGCTCCTCGCCGAGCACCTCGCCGCCGGGCTGGCGCCGCCGCAGGAACGACACCACCTGCTGGGAGACGTCCACCTGGCCGAGCACCAGCCGGCACGGCCCCCACCACCGGCTGTCCCGCTCCTCGACGACCGCGATGTCGGTCAGCTCGCGGGCGGAGGTGGAGTAGTCGGGGTCGTCGCGCTCGAGGACGGCGACGTGGTCGTCGAGGTCGAGCTCGCGCACGAGGTAGGTCTCGCCGCGGTGCACGTAGACCGCGCCGGGGTGGGCCGTGCCGTGGGCCCGTCCGCCGTCGACGGTGCCGACCACGCGGCCGGTGCCGGCCTCGACGAGCTGCACCTGCTGCCCGCCGCTGGAGCGGATGTCGGCGAGGTCGGCGGCCCGGCTGCGGTCGGTCCAGAACCAGCCGTGCGGCCGCTTGCGCAGCAGGCCGCGGGCCACGAGGTCGTCGACGAGCGACTCCGCCCCGGGCCAGTACGCCGCCAGGTCGGCGCGCGTGAGCGGCCGCTCCTGCGCGGCGGCCGCGAGGTGCGGCCCCAGGACGTAGGGGTTGGCGGGGTCGAAGACCGTCGCCTCGACCGGTCGCCCGAACAACGACTCGGGATGGTGCACCAGGTAGGTGTCCAGCGGGTCGTCGCGGGCGACCAGCAGCGCCGCGGCGTCCTGCGCCCCGCGGCCGGCACGCCCGACCTGCTGCCAGAAGGCGGCCCGGGTGCCGGGGAACCCGGCCACCAGCACGGCGTCGAGGCCGCTCACGTCGATCCCGAGCTCGAGCGCGTTGGTCGCCGCCAGCCCCAGCAGCTCGCCCGAGCGCAGCCGCTGCTCGATCTCACGCCGCTCCTCGGGGAGGTAGCCGCCGCGGTAGGCCGCCACGCGTCCCGCCAGCGACGGGTCGACCTCCTCGAGCAGGCCCGCGGAGGTCACCGCCACCTGCTCGGCCCCGCGGCGCGAGCGGATGAACGCCAGGCTGCGCACGCCCTCGACCACCAGGTCGGTCAGCAGGTCGGCGGTCTCGGAGGAGGCCGCACGTCGCACCGGCGCGTCGTTCTCGCCGAGGTGCTCGGTCAGCGGCGGCTCCCACAGCCCCACGGTGACCCGGCCGCGCGGCGAGGCGTCCTCCTCCACCGCGACCACGTCGAGACCGGTGAGCCGGTGCGCGGCCGCGGCCGGGTCGGCCACCGTGGCGGAGGCCAGCACGAACGTCGGCTCGGCGGCGTACGACGCGCAGACGCGCCGCAACCGGCGCAGCACGTGGGCGACGTGTGCCCCGAAGACGCCGCGGTAGTGGTGGCACTCGTCGACGACCACCAGCGACAACGACCGCCAGAAGCCGGTCCAGCGCTCGTGGCCGGGCAGCAGGCTGCGGTGGAGCATGTCGGGGTTGGTGAGGACGTACTCGCCGTGGTCGCGGGTCCACTCGCGCTGCTCGCGGCTGCTGTCGCCGTCGTGCGTGGCGAGCCGGACCCCGGTGCCGAGGTCGTGCAGCGAGGAGAGCTGGTCCTGGGCGAGCGCCTTGGTCGGCGAGAGGTAGAGCACCGACGCGCCGCGCTGCCCCCGCGCGCCGCGGGACTCCAGCACCCGCGACAGCGCCGGCATCTGGAAGGCCAGCGACTTGCCCGACGCCGTGCCGGTCGACAGCACGACGTGCTGCCCGCGCCACGCGGCGTCCGCGGCGGCGACCTGGTGGGCCCACGGCTCCACCACGCCCCTCGCCTCGTACGCCGCTCGCACCTGCTCCGGGACCCAGGCCGGCCACGGGGCACCCACCGCCGCGCGGGGCGCCAGCTCCTCGACGTGGGTCAGCCGCTCGGCCCGACCCGGCACCGCGGCCAGCCGCTCAAGCAGACCGGTCACGGGACGGGTCGTCCCGGGGAGGGTCGTGCTGGGGCCGGCCATGCCCGGATCCTCGCAAACCCCACCGACACCACCTGAACAGGTGAGCGGTCACCGCTCGGGTGTGGCGCACAGGCGGGCACGCCTTTACCTTTCTGTGCGCGCCTCGGGGCGTCGTGGTTTCATATCCTGTGGTCGAGCAGGGCGGGGGGCGTGCCTGCGCGCCGCACGACCTGGAGTACCTTCGACCTACCCCCAGCCGACAGGGAGCAACACGTGGACCTCACCCTCGCCACGCGCGACGTCGACGGCACGACCGTTGTCACCGTCGGCGGTGAGATCGATGTCTACACAGCGCCGAAGTTGCGCGACAAGATCACCGAGCTCGTCGCCGCCGGCGTCTACGACCTCGTGATCGACATGGAGGCCGTCGAGTTCCTCGACTCCACCGGCCTCGGTGTCCTCGTGGGCGGACTGAAGAAGGTCCGCGCCCACGACGGGTCGCTGCAGCTGGTCTGCACCCAGGACCGGCTGCTCAAGATCTTCCGGATCACCGGCCTGGCGAAGGTCTTCGTCATCCACGACAGCGCCGAAGCCGCGCTGGCCGCCTCCTGATCCACTCCCGTCCCTGACGGGACCCGCTCCTCGCGACGTCGTCGGCGACCTCGACCGGGCGGCCTACGAACGCGCCGTCCGGACCCGCACCCGGGCGCACCGACCGGGTGACTCGTTGTGGCGCGCGTCACACAGTGCTGCGACCAGAGCCTTTGCCGTGCGTAGACTCCGGCACGTTCCAGTGAGACGTGGCTCACACTCCCGCTGCTGCGTCCGCACCGAGCTGCACAGCTCCGACCCAGGAGGAAGCGCATGACGGGGACCGTTCCCATCGTCGTGGACGTCTCCGGTGGCAACCTCGTGCTCGTCGTCGTCGTCGCTCTCATCGCACTCGGTGCGTTGGCGATGGCCGCGATGTTCCGCGCCGAGGTGATGTCCGCCGCCGAGGGCACCGACAACATGAAGTCCATCGCCCAAGCCGTGCAGGAGGGGGCCAACGCCTACCTCACGCGGCAGTTCCGCACGCTCGCGATCTTCGCCGGCATCGCGTTCTTCGCGCTGCTCGCGCTGCCCGCCGACGACGCGGTGGTGCGGATCTTCCGCTCCGTCGCCTTCCTCGGGGGCGCCGGGTTCTCCGCCGCCGTCGGCTACTTCGGCATGTCGCTGGCCGTCCAGGCCAACCTCCGTGTGGCCGCGGCCGCGCAGACCCAGGGCCGCGACCCGGCCATGCACATCGGTTTCCGCACTGGCGCCACCGTCGGCATGCTCACCGTCGGCCTGGGCCTGCTCGGCGCCAGCGTCGTGGTGCTGTGCTTCCAGGACGACGCGCCGGAGGTGCTGGAGGGCTTCGGCTTCGGTGCGGCCCTGCTGGCGATGTTCATGCGTGTCGGCGGCGGCATCTTCACCAAGGCCGCCGACGTGGGTGCCGACCTGGTCGGCAAGGTCGAGAACAACATCCCCGAGGACGACCCCCGCAACGCCGCGACCATCGCCGACAACGTCGGTGACAACGTGGGCGACTGCGCGGGCATGGCCGCGGACCTCTTCGAGTCCTACGCCGTGACGCTGGTGGCCGCGCTGATCCTGGGTTCCCAGGCCTTCGGCGACAAGGGCCTGGTCTTCCCGCTGCTGATCCCCGCGATCGGTGCGCTGACCGCCGTGGCCGGCATCTACCTCTGCCAGCCGCGTGCCGGCGAGAACGGCCTGACCACGATCAACCGGGCCTTCTACATCTCCGCCGGCATCGGCGCCGTCGCCAGCGTGCTGCTGGCCTTCGTCTACCTGCCCGGCGACTTCTCCGAGCTCAGCGGCCTCGAGGGGGGCAGTCCGCTCGACTCGGCCTTCGGCTTCGACGCGGCCAGCGGCAGCCCGGCGGTCATCGCGGCCCTCGCCGTGCTCATCGGCATCGTGCTCGCCGCCGCGATCCTCGCGCTCACCGGCTACTTCACCGGCACGGAGTTCCGTCCGGTCAAGGACGTCGGGCGTACGTCGCTGACCGGCGCGGCCACGGTCATCCTGTCCGGCCTGTCGGTCGGCTTCGAGTCGGCCGTCTACACGACGCTGGTGATCGGGGCCGCCGTGTTCGGGGCGTTCCTGCTCGGCGCCGGGTCCCTCTCGATCGCGCTGTTCGCGGTCGCGCTGGCCGGCTGCGGCCTGCTGACGACCGTCGGCGTGATCGTCGCGATGGACACCTTCGGCCCGGTCTCCGACAACGCCCAGGGCATCGCGGAGATGTCCGGCGACGTCAGCGACGAGGGCGCGCAGATCCTCACCGAGCTCGACGCGGTCGGCAACACCACCAAGGCGATCACCAAGGGCATCGCGATCGCCACGGCGGTGCTCGCGGCGAGTGCGCTCTTCGGCTCCTACATCGGCACCGCCATCGAGCGGATCGCCGACCTGGACGGGGTCACCGAGAACGACGCGATCGACTTCGTGGGCAGCTTCTTCGTGTTCAGCCCCGACGTCCTGGTCGGCCTGCTGATCGGCGTCGCGGTCGTCTTCCTGTTCTCGGGCCTGGCGATCAACGCCGTCGGCCGCGCCGCGGGCGCCGTGGTGATGGAGGTGCGGCGCCAGTTCCGCGACATCCCCGGGATCATGGAGGGCACCGGCCGCCCGGAGTACGGCAAGGTCGTCGACATCGTCACCCGCGACTCGCTGCGCGAGCTGGCCACCCCGGGCATCCTCGCGATCCTGGCGCCGATCGCGGTCGGCTTCGGACTCGGCGTCGGTGCGCTGGCCGGCTTCCTCGCCGGGGCGATCGGCTCCGGCACGCTGATGGCGGTCTTCCTCGCCAACGCCGGTGGGGCCTGGGACAACGCCAAGAAGCTCGTCGAGGACGGCCACCACGGCGGCAAGGGCTCCGAGGCCCACGCCGCGACCGTCATCGGCGACACCGTCGGTGACCCGTTCAAGGACACCGCCGGCCCGGCGATCAACCCGCTGCTGAAGGTGATGAACCTCGTCTCGCTGCTCATCGTGGGCGCGGTCATCTCCCTCACCGTCGGCGAGGACGCCAACCGTCCGATGTCGGTCGTCATCGCCCTGGTGGCGACGATCGGCATCGCGGCCGCGGTCTACGTGTCCAAGCGCCGCTCGGCGGTCATCTCCGACGAGGAGCCCGCCGCGGTCGGCTGATATGTAGCCCACGGTTGTCAAGTGGGCAGGGTGAGGCGCCGCCAGCACTGGTTGTGTTGGCGGCGCCTCGTCTTGTTCGGTGGTGTCGGGGCCTGTCGCAGCGTGTCGTTGTCG
>Ga0208834_100110_pt1 | contig 34814 bp, 33 predicted proteins | sample DeeseametaMP1787_FD_184182 | JGI IMG/M metagenome (GOLD analysis project Ga0208834, IMG submission 184182) | Marine microbial communities from the Deep Pacific Ocean - MP1787 (SPAdes) | ecosystem: Environmental > Aquatic > Marine > Oceanic | place: North Pacific Ocean | collected 2011-05-03 | reverse complement strand
CCGACGTCATCATCAGCCTGGACGCCGACCTGCTCGCCAGCGAACCCGGTTTTCTGGCGCATGCCCGCCATTTCGCCGCGGGTCGCCGGGCCGGCGCAGCCGGTGCGGCGATGAACCGGCTGTTTGTCGCCGAAGCCGCGCCCACAGTGACCGGCGCGGCGGCAGACCATCGTCTTGCCGTGGCCGCAGACGGGATCGATGCGCTGGCGAGGAGCTTGGCGCAGGCCTTGGGGCTGGAGGTCCCGGCCACGGGCTTGCCGGCCTCCTCGGCTGGCCGGGCCGCGGGATGGATCAAGGCTGCCGCGACCGATCTCGCCGCGGCGCAGCGGCCGGTGATCATCGCCGGTGCGCAGCAGTCGCCGGCGGTGCATGCGCTGGCCCTGGCGATGAATGCGCGGCTCGGCGCGCTGGGCCGCAGCCTGCGCCTGCGCGAACCCGATGGCCTCGTCACCGAGCCGCTGCAGAACCTGAACAAGGCCATCGCGGACCAGACCGTTGACTCGCTGATCCTGCTCGACGCCAATCCGGTGTACGACGCGCCGGGTGATCTGAATTTTTCCGAGACGTTCCGGACAGTCCCGTTTCGCCTGCACTGGGGGCCGTATGTCGATGAGACGGCGCGGCTGTGCCACTGGCATGTGCCGGCGACGCATGACCTGGAATCCTGGGGTGATGCGCGTGCGCATGACGGCAGCGTCGGCCTGATCCAGCCGCTGATCGAACCCATGTATCAGGGGCGAACCGCGCTGCAGATGCTCGCGCTGCTGGACACCGGGCAGGAGCGCGAGGCACGCGGCCTGCTCAGCGATTACTGGCGAGACACCGCAGCACTATCCGGCGGGTTCGACGCGGCCTGGCAGCGTTGGCTGACCGCCGGTGTCGTCGCCGAGGCGCGGCCGGACTTCGTGTCGGCGCGGCCGCTGGCGGACTGGGCCGAGCGGCTACCGGAGCCGGCACCGGAACGCGATGGCTTGTTGCTGCAGTTCCGGCTGCACCCCACGGTCTTCGACGGTCGTCATGCCAACAACGGCTGGCTGCAGGAGCTGCCGGCGCCGATCACCAAGCAGACCTGGGGCAATGCCGTGCAGATCGCGCCGGCCACGGCTGCGCGCCTGAAACTGGCCGACGGCGACGTGGTGCGGCTGTCGCTGGCTGAGCGCGCGCTGGAGTCGCCGGTGCTCATCGTCCCCGGGCATCCGCCGGATGCCCTGAGTCTGACCCTGGGCCATGGCCGCACCGCCGCCGGCCGTGTCGGCAATGGTGTCGGCGTGAATGCGGCGCGACTGCGACGCGCGGCCGCGCCGTGGTTCACCGGCGCTGCGGCCATCAGGCGCACCGGCGCCGCCGAGCCGCTGGCCCTGACCCAGAACCACCACCTGATGGAAGGCCGCGAGCTGATCAGGTCCGCAGATGTCGCGACCTATCGACAAGACCCCGGCTTCGCGCAGGAGCCGCCTCCCGACAAGTCGCTGTATCCCGAGCCGTCACCGCGCGCCCGATCGGCATTGCCGCAATGGGGCATGAGCATTGATCTGAACACCTGCATCGGCTGCAACGCCTGCGTGACGGCCTGCCAGGCCGAGAACAACATCCCGGTGGTGGGCGCCGACGAAGTCGCCCGCGGGCACGAGATGCACTGGATACGCATCGACCGCTACTACGAAGGCGAGCCGGATGCGCCGCGTATGGCCTTTCAGCCCGTGCCCTGCATGCACTGCGAGAACGCGCCCTGCGAATACGTGTGTCCGGTGGAGGCGACGCAGCATTCCAGCGACGGCCTGAACGAGATGGTCTACAACCGCTGCGTGGGCACGCGCTACTGCTCGCAGAACTGCCCCTACAAGGTGCGCCGTTTCAACTGGTTCGACTACAGCAATCAGGCGGCACTGGCGACGCCGGCCGCGGCCAATAATCCGGACGTGACCGTGCGCTCGCGTGGCGTCATGGAGAAATGCACCTACTGCGTGCAGCGCATCCGCAGCGCCGAGATCGAGGCCGATATCAGCGATCTCCCGCTGGCCGATGGCGATGTGGTCACGGCCTGCCAGCAGACCTGCCCGACGCAGGCGATTCACTTCGGAGATGTCGCCGATCCGGACAGCGCGGTCAGCCGCGCCAAGGCCCAGCCGCGCGACTACGGCCTGTTGACGCACCTGAACACCCGCCCGCGCACGACGTATCTGGCGGGTCTGCGCAACCCGGCACCAACGCTGGCCAATGGCGACGACGATGGCCACAGCCAAGACGACAGTGAGTCACCGGCATGAGCGAGCGCGAACCGCTGATGCCGGACCAGCTGACCCACGGCTGGCTCACGCAGCGTGTCAGCGCGCTGGTGCTGGAACGACGGCCACCGCGGTCATGGCGTGTGGGCGTGGTGGTCTGCGCGCTGCTCACGCTGGTGTTCGTCATCGGCCTGAGCCATTTGTTCGCGACCGGGGTCGGCATCTTCGGGCTGAACATCCCGGTCGCCTGGGGGCTGCCGATCACCAACACCATCTGGTGGATTGGCATCGCCCACGCCGGCACGCTGATCTCGGCCGTGCTGCTGCTCACCCGCCAGCGCTGGCGGGCGTCGATCAACCGCTTCGCCGAGGCCATGGCCATGTTCGCCATCGTCTGCGCCGGGCTTTATCCGGTGCTGCATCTGGGCCGGCCCTGGTTCTGGTACTACCTGCTGCCCTATCCCAACGACATGGGGCTTTGGCCGCAGTGGCGCAGTCCGCTGGTCTGGGACTTTTTCGCGATCGCGACCTATCTGCTGTTCACCAGCAGTTTTCTGTACCTGAGCCTGTTGCCGGATCTGGCCAGCCTGCGAGACCGGGCCAGTGCACGGGCCACGCGCCTGTTCTATGGCGTGCTGGCGCTGGGCTGGCGCGGCGATGCGCTGCACTGGGCGCGCTACGAGCGGGCGACCAAGACCATGGCGGCTGTGGCGGCGCCGATCGTCGTGGCGGTAACGGGCATCATTTCGCTGGATCTGGCCGTGTCCATCGTGCCCGGCTTCCACTTCACCATTTTCCCGCCGTATTTCGTCGCGGGCGCGCTGCTCTCCGGCTTTGCCACGGTCGCAATTCTGGCCGTGGTACTGCGCTGGATGTTCGCGCTGGAGGATCTGGTCACCCGCCAGCATCTCGACTACCTCGGCCGGATGATGCTGATCTTTGTCGTCATCGTGAACTACGCCTACACGCAGGAGATGTTCGCGGCCTGGTACTCGGGCGAGGTGGAGTACCGCTACGTGTATCTGGATCGCTGGACGGGCCCTTACGCGCCGGCCTGGTGGGGCATGATTCTGTGCAACGTCGGGCTCACCCAACTGCTGTGGTTCCGGCGCGTCCGCCGCTCACCGCTGGCGATGCTGGCCCTGGGCATCACCACCAATCTGGGCATGTGGCTGGAGCGTTTCCAGATCGTGTTCACGTCCACGCATGCCGACTACATGCCGTCGAACTGGGACACGGTCTGGCCCACGGGCTGGGACTGGGCGATCTACGCCGGGTCGCTGGGTTTGTTCGGCTTGTTGCTACTGCTGTTCGTGCGGCTGATGCCGATGATTTCCATGCATGACATGCGGGCGCAGATTGCCGATCGAGGGCGTGATGGCTAAGCCCATGGGCTGGCTCGCTCGATTGCCGGATGAGGGCGCATTGAGCGCTGCCGTGCAGCAGCTGCGGGCGCAGGGGTGGACGCGGCTCCAAGTGTTCTCGCCGTATCCGATCGAGGGTCTGGCCGAGGCGCTGGGGCACCGCAGCCGGTGGTCCGGCCCGGTGATTCTGCTGGTTGCGCTGGGCGCGGCCGGCGCGGCGTTCGCGATGCAGTGGTACTCCGCGGTGATCGACTATCCCTTCGTGGTCGGAGGCAAGCCGTTCGGGCACTGGGCACCGTTTGCGCTGGTCACCTTCGCCATGGGGCTGCTGGGCACCGTGTTGGCCGCGATCATCGGCATGCTCGCGGGCAATCATCTGCCGCAGCCTTACCATCCGGCCTTCAACGTGCCGGATTTCGCCGATGCCAGCGACGACGGTTTTTTTCTGCTGCTGGCGGCCGATGACCCCCAGGCCGGTGACGAGCCGGCCGTGCACCAGGCGCTGGAAGCCGCCGGCGCGCGCATCGTGGCCGAGGTGCCGGCATGAGGCCGGTGAGTCGTTACCTGATCTGGCTGGCGCTGCCGGCGCTCAGCGCCTGTGCGCAGCCGGATATGGAGGATCAGCCGAAGTACGAGACCTACGAAGCGGCTACCGAGTGGCCGGGGAAGCAATCTGCGAGAACACCGCCGGCCGGCACGGTGGCCCGTGACCGCGAGACCCTGCCGCCGCGGCCGGCAATGAGCCTGGCCTTGCTGGGGCAGGGTCGCCACGCCTTCAACGCATTCTGTTCGCCCTGTCATGGCCGCAGCGGGCGCGGCGACGGCATGGTTGTGCAGCGCGGATTTCCCGCGCCACCCGATCTGAACGCCGATGCCCTGCGATCGATCCCGGCGCGGCGAGTCGTCGACGTGATCACCCATGGGCATGGCGTCATGGTGTCCTACGCCGACCGCGTGCCACCTGGCCCACGCTGGGCGATCGCCGCCTATGTGCAGGCCTTGCAACGCGCTCAGCATGTGCCGGTCGCCAGCCTGAGCGACGCCGAGCGCCGGCAATTGGAGGCCTTGCCGTGATGCCGCGCGGACCGGCGCTGCTGGCCGCGGTCGGCGTCGTCGCCTGCCTGCTCGGGCTGCGGGTCGACCGCCTGGCGCTGGCCCAGGCCTGGTTGGTTGCCGTGCTCTGCCTGCTGCTGGTTCCATTGGGCGCCCTGGGTGCGCTGGCGACCCACGGCCTGACCGGTGGCCGCTGGGGCGACGCCACAGCCCCGCGCTGGCAGGCGCTGGCCTGGAGCCTGCCGCTGGTGCTGCTCGCGATGCTGCCGCTGCTATGGGCGGTCGACGGGTTGTTCGCCTGGCGAGCCCCGCTCGAATCCTTGCCGGAGGTGGTGCAGGCCAAGACGCTGTATCTGAACCTGCCGTTCTTTCTGCTGCGCTGGGTGGTTTATGCAGTGCTGTGGCTCGCGATGCTATGGGCGCTGCTGCTGCGCCAGGTCCGGCCGCTGGCCTGTGTACTGACGCTGATCGGCTTGCTGTATTCGGTGACCTTTTTCGGCTTCGACTGGGTGCTGTCGCTAGAGCCGAGTTTCTACACGGACATCTTCGGCCTATGGCTGCTGGTCACCGCTGTCGGCGTGGCCGCGGCGTTGGTCATGCTGCTGGACGACGGACGCAGGGCGGCTGCCCGCGCCGATGTCGCCGCGCTGTGGCTGGCCGTGCTGCTGGGCTGGGCATTTCTAGCCTTCGCGCAGTACATCATCGTCTGGTCCGGCAATCTGCCGCATGAGATCGGCTGGTATCTGCATCGCAGCACGCCGCTGTGGCGAGCCGTGAGCTGGCTGGTGTTTGTGCTGCTGGTCGGCCTGCCGTTCTGCCTGCTGCTCACCGGCCGCGGGCGGCGCAGTGGTCGGGTGCTGCGCGCCACGGCTGTGCTGGTGCTGCTCGGTACCGTCTTGCAGGCGGCCTGGTGGATCTTGCCCGCGTTCGACGAGCTGTCGTCGCATTTGCTGTGGCTGCTGCCTGCAAGCCTGCTGGCCCTGGGCGGCGGTCAGGGGGCCATCGTGAGTCACCGACTTGGCCGGGATAGCACATGAATTCGCAGCCTGGCTATGAGATACAGGATGTCGACCCGCGCTTGCCGGCACGGCTGGCGCTGGCCATGGTTGTTTTTCTGCTGCTGGGCATCGCCACCGTGACCGGCATCATGCTGAGCCTGTGGGCGGTCGATGCGGGGCCGGAATCGCCCTTCGGTGCTGCGGATGAACCAGCACCCGGCCCGGTCATGCAGGCTGATCCGCGGGCCGACATGCAGGCGCTGGAGCGGCGCTGGCAAACCGAGTTGAACAGCATTGGCTGGGTCGATCGCGACGCCGGGATCGCACATATCCCGATTCGCGAGGCCATGCAGCGGACCGCGCAAGCCGGGTGGCGCGAGGAGGGCGGATCATGATGGTCCGGCGCCGCCTGCTCACGGCGCTGATGGCCTGGCCGGCCATGCTCCTGGCGCATGGCGATGTCGCGCATCAAGACGCCACGCTGGACAGCGCCCGCTACGAGCAGCGTATCGGGCATCGCATCCCGAGCGGGCTGGTGTTCGCCGATGAATCGGGCCAGCCGCTGCCGTTCGAGTCGCTCATCGGGGGCCAACCACTGGTGCTGGTGATGAGCTGGTTCGATTGCCCGAATCTGTGCCCGATGGTGCTCGACGGGCTGGCCCGCAGCGCCGCGCGGGTCGACTTCATGCCAGGTCGGGACTACCGGGTTGCGGCCGTGAGCATCGCCCCGGACGAAGGCCCGGCGCAGGCGCGAGCGCTGCGCGCCGGCCTTGGCGATGGCGCGGGTTCCTGGGCGTTGCTCACCGGCTCGTCCGGGCCGATCGACCGGTTGGCCGAGGCGGTGGGCTTTCGCTATGCCTATGACGCCGAGGCGGATCGCTATGCTCATCCGGCTGGCCTGGTCGTGATCGCCCCCGATGGCCGGGTCTCGCGGTATCTGTTCGGCTTGTCGCCCGATCCTAACGATCTGGAGCGCGCGCTCATCGACGCCAGCCAGGGTCAGCTGGGCTCGGTCGTCCAGCAGATCGTGCTGCGCTGTTTCCGCTACAACGCCGAGTCCGGCAGCTATTCGCTGGCGATCTGGAGCGGCTTGAGAATCGCGGCCGTGCTGACCCTCGGGTTGCTGGCGATGCTGGTCTGGTGGCTGCATCGCCGCGCTCAGCGGAGCGTGGTCCATGGCTGAGCAGGCGGGTTATCTCGACACGGTGGAGCAGGGACTGGCCCTGCATCCGGAACAGGCGGCGACCAGTGCGGCGCAGGTCGATCTGCTGTTCTGGGTGCTCGTCGCCGTCTGCGTTGCGCTGGTGTTGACGCTGTTCGCCCTGGTCATCGGTTTCAGCGTGCGCTATCGGGCGGGTTCCCGGCGGCCGCGGCCGGGGGCGATCGCCGAATCGCTGGGGCGGCGTATCGAACTGGGCGGTGCGGCCGGGCTCACGGTGGCCTTTCTGGCGCTGTTCGCCTGGGCCGGCACGCTCTACCTTTATCTCTACCGCGATCCGGGCGGTGACATGCTCACCGTGAATGTCGTCGCCAAGCAGTGGATGTGGAAGCTGCAGCACCCCAACGGCGCGCGCGAGATCAACACCCTGCACGTGCCCACCGGGCAACGGGTTCGACTGCGCATGACCTCGCAGGACGTGATCCACAGCTTCTACATCCCGGCCTTCCGGCTCAAGCGCGATGCGGTCCCCAGGCTCTATACCACGGCCTGGTTCGAAGCCAGCAAGCCGGGGGAATACCACCTGTTCTGCGCCGAATACTGCGGCACCGACCATTCGCGCATGCGTGGCAAGGTCGTGGTGATGACGCCCGAGGACTATGCCGCCTGGGCGCAGAAGAACGGCGAGGGCGAGGGTCCGGCGCAGGCGGGCGAGCGCCTGTTCACGGCCTATGGCTGCAGCGGCTGCCATCGTGGCCGTGGGACCGTGCCTGCGCCGCGTCTGGATGGCGTGGCGGGTCGCCGCGTGGCACTGGCCGCCGGCGGTACCGTGCTGGCCGACGCGGCCTATCTGCGCGATTCCCTGCTGCTGCCCAACAAACATGTCGTCGCGGGCTATGAACCCGTCATGCCCAGTTATCAGGGGCAGATCCCGGAAGACGAAATCCTGCAGATCGTGACCTATCTGCAATCCCTGGAACCTGGTGACTGGACTGTGGAGCCCCGCCGATGAGCGAGCCTGGTACGCATTATCTGAACGAGGGCTGGACGCTGCGCTCCTGGCTGCTGACCACGGATCACAAGCGCATCGCGTGGATGTATTTCGCGACCATCACGGTGTTCTTCTTCATCGGCGGGCTGGCGGCCCTGCTGATCCGACTGGAACTGCTGACCCCCGCCGGCGAGATGGTCGAATCCGACACTTACAACAAGCTGTTTTCCGCCCATGGCATCGTCATGGTCTGGTTCTTTCTGGTGCCGTCCATCCCGGCAACGATGGGCAATTTTCTGCTGCCGCTGATGCTGGGCGCGCGGGATCTGGCGTTTCCTAAGCTGAACCTGCTGTCCTGGTACATCTTCACGCTGGGCGGGCTGTTCACGATGACAGCGGTGATCGCCGGGGGGGTGGACACCGGCTGGACCTTCTACACCCCGTACTCGACGCTGTTCTCGAACTCGGCCGTGGTGCTGGCCGCCTCGGGTGTGTTCGTGGTCGGATTCTCGTCGATTCTCACCGGGCTGAATTTCATCGTCACCACGCACAAGATGCGCGCGCCGGGGCTGACCTGGATGCGGCTGCCGCTGTTCTGCTGGGCGAACTACGCGACCAGCCTGATCATGATTCTGGCCACGCCGGTGCTGAGCATGGCGCTGTTGCTAATCGTGCTGGAGCGGGTGCTGGGCATCGGTATCTTCGACCCCGAACTGGGCGGCGATCCGCTGCTGTTCCAGCACCTGTTCTGGTTCTACTCGCACCCGGCGGTCTACATCATGATCCTGCCTGGCATGGGCGTGGTCAGCGAGATCATCACCTGCTTCGCCCGGCGGCCCATCTTCGGATACACCGGCATGGTGATCTCGATCATGGCCATCGCGCTGTTCGGCTTCATCGTCTGGGGCCACCACATGTTCGTGGCCGGGCAGAGTCTCTACGCGGGCATTCTGTTCTCGTTCTTCACCTTTCTGGTCGCCGTGCCGTCGGCAATCAAGACACTCAACTGGACGGCGACGCTATACGGCGGCCGCATCCGTTTCACCGCACCGATGATCTACGGGCTGTCGTTCCTGGGGTTGTTCACCATCGGCGGGCTAACCGGGGTGATTCTGGCGTCGCTGGCGGTAGACATTCACCTGCACGACACCTACTTCGTCACCGCGCATTTCCACTACATCATGGTCGGCGGCATGGTCACGGCCTATCTCGGCGGGCTGCATTTCTGGTGGCCCAAGATCACCGGGCGAATGTATTCCGGGCCCTGGTCCATCGTCGCGGCGCTGGCGCTGTTCATCGGCTTCAATCTGACGTTTTTCCCGCAGTTCCTACTCGGTTTTCTGGGTATGCCGCGGCGTTACCACGCCTATCCCGAAGAGTTTCAGCTATTGCATGTGATGTCCTCGCTGGGCGCCGGCGTGCTGGCCGTGGGTTACTTGTTGCCGATGGTTTATTTCGGCTGGTCGCTGTGGCGCGGCAAGCCGGCCGGCGACAACCCCTGGGATGCGACCGGCCTGGAGTGGCAGACCAGTTCGCCGCCGCCCAAGCACAATTTTGTCGACACGCCGACGGTGACCACACGGCCCTATGACTATGTCTGACGGCGCGACCATCGCCAGCCATTTCGAGGATGCCGAGCAGCAGCGCGAGGCGGGGCTGATGGGCATGTGGCTGTTCCTGGCAACGGAGCTGCTGTTGTTCGCCGGCCTGTTCGGCGGCTTCGCGATCTACCGGGGGCTGCACGGCGATGCCTTTGCCGCCGCGGCCCGGCATCTGGACCTGCCGCTGGCCACCGCCAACACGGTGATCCTGCTCACCAGCGGACTGAGCATGGCGCTGGCCGAGCGCATGGCGCATGCCGGCGCGCCCCAGCTCGCGCGCCGCTGGATTGCCGTCACCGTCGCGCTGGGCGCCAGCTTTCTCGCGATCAAGGGGTACGAGTGGCATCACGAGTACAGCGAGGGACTGATGCCGCTGCTGGGCCTGGCCTTCGAATACGACGGCCCGGATGCCGCGCAGGCGCATCTGTTCTTCGACTTCTATTTTGCGATGACCGGCCTGCATGCCTTGCACATGCTCATCGGTCTCGCAGCGCTGGTGCTGCTGTGGATGCTCGGCCGACCGCGTGCGGGGCTGCAACCCGATCGCTACATTCGACAGGTGCAGATCACCGGCATGTACTGGGCCTTTGTCGACGTGGTCTGGGTGTTCGTGTTCACCAGCCTTTATCTGCTGCGCTCATGAATCCGGCGACGCGAACATTGCTGCTGACCTGGGCCGCGTTGCTGGCGGTTTTGGCGATGTCTGTCGCCGTGGCGTTGTTGGCGCTTGGCCCCTGGAGCATCGCGCTCAACCTGGGCCTCGCATTGCTGATGGGCGGGTTGCTGGTCGCGAACTTCATGGACCTGCTCAGCGCAAAACCGCTGATCCGCGTGTTCGCGCTGGGCGCCCTGTTATGGGTTTTTCTGCTGTTCGTGATGCTGCCGGTGGATTATCTGACGCGCTAGCCGGGACGGCGACCACACCGCCCCGGCGGTTATGCGTCAGGCCCGGTCGGCCAGCCCGGCTGCACCCTCGTGCCCGGCACAGGGTGCGCAGCAGAACATGTCGCCGCCGCTTTGAACGCCGTGACCGATGATGCGGCAGCCGCAGTGCTTACAGCTTGGCGCCAGCATGTGAATGGCGCATTCGAAGCAGTCAAAAACATGGGACTTGCCGCCGACTGAAATGGTCATCGGCCGGTCGTATTCATTACCGCAGGTTTCGCATTGAGCCATGGTCGATCTCCTGTCCGATCAATGGTGGGCGGAAACGGAACTGGACAACCGACCGGCGAGATCCGGCTGCGTGGCCTGGGCGAAATCGCCGAGACTGAGCATGCCCACGAGGCGTTTGTCCTTGTTGACGACCGGCAATCGGCGGAGCTGCTTGTCTTGCATTAACTGCATGGCTTCGAGGATGTCATCGTCTTCATTGCAGTACGCAATGCCCTCGGTCATGACATCCCTGGCCGTGGTCGAGGTGGTGTCCTTGCCGTCGGCTAGGCAGCGAGTGACCAGGTCCCGGTCGGTGACCATGCCGATCAAGCGGTCGTTCTCGCCAACGGGTATGGCACCGATGTCGTTGTCTCGCATCCGCTGAGCGAGTTCGGCGACCGGGACGTCGGGGGTGCAGAGCTCAACGCCCTGATGCATGGCTGTCTTGGTTTCCATTGATTCGTCCTTGGGGCAAATGGCTGTGGCTTGAATGGCCACATGGTTGCGACATATCGATCGGCACCATGTTCCTGTCTTTTTGCGAGGAAACACCGGGGCGAAACGGCTGTCGAACATCGCGCGGGGCACGACATGGAGCATGCAATGACGACATTGAATCCCGAGCTGCAGTTCGCCGTATCCAGCACCTTGCAGGAACGTCTCGCCGAGCTTGATGAGCAGATCACGGCGTCAGAAAGCGGGCAGGAGCCTTGGGTCGCCCGGGCCAGCGAGGCACCGGACGCCGGGGATGCGTCGGTGGCCGACCATCTGCAGACCAAGGAACGTGCGCTGGAGCAACAGGCGGTGGATCAGCGCAATCGCGTGATCGATGCCTTGCAGCGCCTGGAAACCGGCGATTACGGCGAGTGCATCGACTGCGGCACGGAAATCAAGGTTCAGCGCCTGCAGGTGCAGCCCGAGGTGGAGCGCTGTGTCCGCTGTCAGGAGGCGTATGAACACACGCACGCCAATGCGGGTGCGGGCGCCAGCCTGTAACGGCCTACGGCCTACGGCCTACGCGCCGGGTCGCTATGTGGCTCGATGGAGGAGATCCGGGTGCGCATGTCCTCGATGACCAGCTTGCGGTACTTCACCGCGTAACGCACCGGTAGCCGGGACATGGCCTGGATCACCTGATCTTCCTCGTTATCGGATTCGGCTTTGACCATGACGAACTCGCAGCCACGCCGAGCCAGCTCCAGCTGTTTCTCGCGGACCGGCAGACTCGCCCCGATGGAGGCCATGAAGCTGGGGTTGTCCAGATTCCGGGCAGCCTCGGTTTCCATCTGCTTGGCGGGCACCACCGTGATGTCGTCCTCGGGAAAACCCGCATCTTTCAGATAATCATGCGCCGCCGCGGCATCGCCATCATGGTCAAATGCGATGACCATGTGATCGGTGGGATAGAACATGCCGGCTTCGCGGGCATGATTGCTATCGGATTGGTTGGTCAGTTTGCTCATTTAAGTCTCCTGCCGTGCCGGAACCTGGCGGGACAAGCCCGCCAGGGCCGGGGCGGTTGATCAATGCTGCTGATTCCGGGCCTGCCGGATGGCGTCCCGTGCACGGTCTGCAATGGCGACCATGGGTCCGAGTGCGACATTGCCAGTAGCCGACGTCGGACCACTGGGATGCGGTCGGGTCGGTGCTATGGCTTCGGCAGCCCGGAAGATGGGCGACAACGATGCCAGCGTGTCCGCAGATACCGCCTGCTCGATCTTGGGGAACTCGTTGTCTTCCTCGGCTTCGGCATGCTCGATCACGTCATCGCGTAGCTCGGTCATGAGCTGGTTGAAATTCGCGTCATCCACATCCAGTTTTTCCAGGCGAGCGAGAAGCTCCTCGGCCGCCCGTTCTTCCTTGAGCCGGCGTTCGGCGATGTCGTCGCCTTGATCGGCTGAACGAACCAGCGGATGGAGCACTTCCTGCTCGGCTGTTTCGTGCACCACGAGCTTGTGGATGAGGGCGTGTAGCGCCTCGCGCTTGTCTGCAGGCGAGCCAGCCGTAGAGATGGCGTTGAAACGACGTTTGATCTCGGCGTGGTCCTCCAGAACGCGGCTGAGCACGTCATCGCGCTCACGCTGATGGGCCTTGGTTTCGTCTTCCTTGATGGCTTCGATGGAAAGCGGTTCGTTAATTGACATACGGATTCGCTCCTTGTCGGGGGTGAAATCAGATGATGGCCAGCCGGGCATCGGCGGCGGGTTCCGCTGCCTGCCCGGGCGCCTGCTACGACGGGCAGTTCAGCGTCAGGGCCTGCCAAGCCGGGTTACGACGTGCCTCGGCCAGCACATATGAGCAGGCAGGCACCACACAACAGCCTTGTTCGGCGGCGTCGTTCATCAGCCGCTCGACCAAGCGGTGTGCGAGTCCGTGGCCACGCCACGACCCGGGCACATAGGTGTGGTCGGCGGTGATGTTGCCGTCTGCCCTGCGGCGCCATGTCAGCTCGGCGAAGGCACGGGTTCCGTCCAGCGGGATGTAGTACCGCCCCCCGATCGGCGTGGCCTCGTGCTGCACCGTGTAGTCCGGTTGTTGCAGTGTGATCTCGTCGCTGCTGCTCATCCTGCGGTCGTCTCCCCGCCCAGTAATGGCAGGACGTGTCCGGTGATGTAGCTGGAATCCGCATTGCTTGCGAAGAACACATAGGCAGGCGCCATTTCTTCGGGCTGACCGGGTCGGCCCAGCGGCGTGGCTTCGCCGAACTCACGCATCTCCTCGTCGCTGCGCTCAGCCGGGTTCAGTGGTGTCCAGACCGGGCCGGGCGCCACGCAGTTGACCCGGATGCTTTGCTCGACCAGCGACTGCGCCAGCGACTTGGTGAAGGCGTGGATCGCACCCTTGGTCGACGAGTAGTCGAGCAACCGGCTTTTGCCTTCCAGACCAGTCACCGACCCGGTATTGATGATGGTGCTGCCGGGCGCCATGGCGGGCACGGCATACTTCACCATGTAGAAGTAGCCGAAAATATTCGTGCGGAATGTGGTTTCCCACTGCTCGATCGAAACGTCATCCAGCGAGTCGCGATGACGCTGGTAGGCGGCGTTGTTCACCAGCACGTCCAGCTTGCCGTAGGCATTCACGGTGGTGTCCACCGCGTGCTTGCAGAAGTCCGGATCGGCGACATCGCCCGGAATCAGCAGGGCCTTGCGGCCGGCCTCCTCAACGTGTTTCGCGGTGGTTTCGGCGTCGCCTTCTTCCTCGTTCAAATAAACGATGGCGACATCGGCGCCTTCCTTGGCGAACAGCGTGGCCACGGCACGGCCGATGCCGGAATCACCTCCGGTGATCAATGCGGTGCGGTTTTCCAGCTTGCCGGCGGGGCGATAGTCCGGGGCTTCAAACTGAGGGGCCGGGTCCATCCGGGATTCATCACCCGGCGGGGTCATGTTCTGGTCGGGAAATGGGGGTTTGCTGTGGTCTTCCATGGTGTTCGACTCCATTGACAGATTCGTACCCATCCCGCCCTTGAACTACCCCATAGGCACAAACTGTGACTGCGGATGGGGTCTGTTGTTCCAATCACGACAACCGAAAATTTCGCTGGTCGAGCCACGCGCAGCCGCTTCAATTCAGGCGTAAAGGATGGCGGCCGGGTGGAGCGGGGCCGCCGGCCGGATGCGTGGCACCTCGTTTGGCGGGTTTGCTTCGGACAGCCGCAGTCAGCCGTCGCAAGTCCAGAATCCCCGGTATCCGACGGACAGCCCCTGATCGAGTGTGAAGCTGAGTTCCGCGTTTTGCCGCCAGTCACGGGCATCGCGAGGTAGGGGGCTCACTGCGACTGATGCGCCACGGGTGGCGTAACGACGCTCGTTCTCAGCGCCCGGAGTCGCAGCTAGGCGGATCAGTGTGCCGTTGACCTTCATGGACGCCGCCTTGCCTTGGTCCGTCCACAGGATCGGGTTGGTCTCGCGGCTACGCTGAAACCGGCAGTGCTCCGGCGCTGCCAGCACCCGGTCAGTTTCGGTCCGCGAGATCGGTTCAGGGTCGAGATCGGAGGTCAGCGTGTTGGCCAGCGCGTCGGCGACTGTGCCCGGTTGGGCCGGCGGGTCCTCGTGGATCTGCGTGATCACGTTGCCAGCCGAGATGTCGGCGATCAGATACCGCATTTCTGCGATCTCGCGGCGTTGGGCGCTGGCGATTTCCTCGGCCAGTTGATGGACACGGGCATCGCGGATGCGCGCTCGCTCTGAAGTCATGATCGCGATGGAGTGGTGTGGAATCATGGCTCGCATGTAACTCGGTCCGTTCACGGTGGCCTGGCTGCGAACCAGCCAGAGGCTCGATGCGAAGACCAGCGCCGCACCGATGAAGATCGCGATGTTCAGCCGTTTGCTGGAATACATCCCAAGCATGTAGGCCAGCATGATGATCGCCATGGTGGCGCCCATCAGCAGCGCCATGTAGGTGCGTGTTTCCGAGAAGAACAGGTGTTCCCACGCGTAGGTGTTCAGGTACATGAGGATGAACATCACTACGGTAGAGGTGATGATCATCAGTCCAAAGCGGATGTAGGACATGGGGGCTCCGTGCGGGTGTCTCAGGGTTGGGTTGCAGCGCACTCCATCCGTGGCGTTTTCGTATGGAATGCCGCCTGTGTCTGTTGGACCGGTAGCGGATGGCATCCAGATCGCGGACGAATGCTTACGGCGCACGGCCTCCACGACTGATGTGGGGCCGGCTGGCAATAGACGCATCCGTCCACTCTGTATGACCGAACGTCGGGCGCGACGTTGGCGCCCGACGTTCGGAATTTGCGGTCGCTAAACTATGTTTGGTCGACCATTTCCTGGCGCTCCCAGAACCGCAGATTCCGGCAGGTCTGCACGAAAGCCTCCGCCGTTCTGGCCTCGTCGGTCAGTGGCAGGTAGCCATCGTCGCGGTCGCTTTCACTGACGCCGGCGGCGTTCAGCAGGACGGCTGCCTCGCCGGAGAACCCGACAAACTTGCAGTGGGCATGTGCATCGCTGACGAAATCTCGGGCGGTCGCGTCGTTGGCCAGCGTGTGCGCGGCTGTCTCGTCGAGAATGACCGCGACGCTGTCGTAGACCACCGACGGTCCGCCATCGATCTTCTCGTCCACGGGGATGTTGTTGCCGTCGCTGTCCTGAATGCCACCGACCGAAGAGGCAATGAATTCAAGCATGGCGCCTTCGGCCTCGACGGCCTGTTTCAGCGCCTTGATGGTGCTGGCGTCGCTGCCATCGCCGACCAGCGCACCCACCTTGCGGCCGGCGAAGGATTCCGGGCCGTTGAGCAGGATGCTCAGGGCGCGGGATTCGACCAGGTCGGTCCGTGTCGTGGCTGCCGCCGGAACCGGCTCCGGCAGTGACTCGAGCCCTAGGCCCTGGGCCACGCGCTTGGCCAGGTCTTCATCCACATTGAGCAGGCCGGCGACCAGACGCTCTCGGATCGCCGTTTTCTGCACCTTGGACAGTTCGAAGACGAAGGCGTCGGCGATGTGCTGGCGTTCGACCGCCGTCTGGCTCAGGTAAAACTGTCGTGCCTGGCTGTAGTGGTCGGCGAAGGATTCCGGACGTATGCGGCGCTTGTCGCCCGATTCCGGCGTGGCATGGCTGATGTAGCCGCGCTCGGGATTCTCGCGAGGCCCGCCAGCCTCGCCCCAGGAGTTGGGCTCGTAGTTGGCCCGCCCGGTCGGGTTGGACACGGCCATGTGACCGTCCTGCATGAAGTGCGCCATCGGGCAGCGTGGCGCGTTGACCGGCAGGTGGGTGAAGTTGGGCGACCCCAGGCGTTTGAGCTGCGTGTCCAGGTAGGAGAAATTCCGGCCCTGCAGCAGCGGGTCGTTGGTGAAATCGATGCCCGGCACGACGTTTTGCGTGCAGAACGCGACCTGCTCGGTTTCGGCAAAGAAATTGTCCACCGTCTGGTTCAGCACCATCTTGCCGATGGGCTTGGCCGGAACCAGATCTTCCGGGATCAGTTTGGTGGCATCGAGCACATCAAACTCGAACTGGTCGGCGAAGGCGTCATCGAACAGCTGGACGCAGAGCTCCCACTCCGGATGGTCGCCAGCCTGGATCGCGTTCCACAGATCGCGGCGGTGAAAATCGGGGTCGGCGCCGTTGATCTTCAGCGCCTCATTCCAGACAACCGACTGCATGCCGAGCTTGGGTTTCCAGTGGAACTTGACGTACGTGGACTGCCCTTCGGCATTGACGAGGCGGAAGGTATGCACGCCGAAGCCTTCCATAAAGCGGAAGCTGCGCGGAATGGCGCGATCGGACATGATCCACATGAGCATGTGCATCGATTCCGGCATCAGCGAGGCGAAGTCCCAGAAGTTGTCATGCGCGGTTTGCGCCTGCGGAAAGCCGCGATCCGGCTCCGCCTTGGCAGCGTGGATCAGGTCCGGAAACTTCATCGCGTCCTGAATAAAGAACACCGGTATGTTGTTGCCGACCAGGTCCCAGTTGCCTTCGTCGGTGTAGAACTTGACCGCGAAGCCGCGCACGTCACGCGCCAGATCCGCCGACCCCTTGTTGCCGGCCACGGTGGAGAACCGCACGAACACATCGGTCTTCTTGCCCTTGGCCTGAAAGGGGGCCGCACGGGTGATGTCGGTGAGCGGTTCGTAGCATTCGAAATAACCCTTGGCACCAAAGCCGCGCGCATGAACCACGCGCTCGGGAATGCGCTCGTGGTCGAAGTGGAAGATCTTGTCGCGCATGACAAAGTCTTCCAGCAGCTTCGGGCCGCGCTCGCCGATGGCCAGCGTGTTCTGATCGTCGGCGACCGGAACACCTTGTTGGGTGGTGAGCGTGGGGTGGTCGGCATCGGCGGTTTGGCGGGTTTCGCCGCCTTGGCCTCGGCGGGTTTTCACATCGCCGTAGTCAACGGATTGAAGATGCGGACATGCGGAAGCCGCGTTGGGTGTCGTTGATTCGTCTGTCACGGTGTCCTCCTTGACGGTCGTGGGTGGCGCCGAAGAAACCAGCAGCCATCAAGGTGGATTCATGCCGGCTCCGCTTGTTCCATTGCTTTGCCCTATTGCCGTCATAGCGAACCCGTGCCGAATCCGTTCGTCCGAGGGGGCAGGGCGCTTGCTATAATTCGCGCGCCGGCATCCCACGTCGGCCCTACGCGTCCCGGGCACTCGCGCTGCCCGACCAGCCTGCAAGCTTGTGAAACAACAACGCCTTTATCGCGTCGCCTTTATCAACAAGGGCCAGCTCTACGAAGTCTATGCCCGCTCCGTGGCCTCCAGTGACCTGTATGGGTTTGTCGAGATCGAGGAACTGGTGTTCGGCGAACGTACGTCGCTGGTCATCGATCCGTCCGAGGAAAAGCTGGCTGCGGAGTTCGCGAACGTGAAGCGCTCCTTCGTTCCGATGCACGCCGTGGTGCGTATCGACGAGGTCGACAAGCGCGGCACAGCCAAGCTGACGCCGGTCGGGGAGGGCTCGAACGTGACGCCGTTTCCGATGTACACCCAGGGCAAGTCAGAAAGTACCTGATGCGGTTCGCCTACCTGGGTAGCGGCAGTCGCGGCAACGGGGCCGTGATCAGCTCCGGGTCGACACACGTCCTGCTCGACTGTGGCTTTCCCGCTGGCGAGGCGCAGCGGCGTCTGCAGCGTTTCGGGCTGGAGGCCAGCCAGCTGGCGGCGATTCTGGTCACGCACGAACATGGCGACCACATCGGTGGCGTAAGCGCATTGGCGCGCCGCCATCGACTGGGGGTGTTCATGACCCTGGGTACGCGTGCTGCCGGGAAGATGCACGCCGATGTTGACGTGCAGGTGATCGACGGACATTCGCCCTTTGCGGTGGACGATCTGGAGATTCACCCATACCCGGTGCCACATGATGCGCGCCAACCCTGCCAGTACGTGTTTCACGACGGGCAGATGCGCCTGGGCGTGCTGTCGGATGCCGGCTGCATTACACCGCATATTCGCAGCATGCTTGCGCCCTGCGACGGGCTCGCGGTGGAGTTCAATCACGATCGCGACATGCTCGCGCGCGGCCCGTATCCGCAGAGCCTGAAGACGCGGGTGGGCGGCCAGCTCGGGCATTTGAGCAATTGCCAGTCCGCCGGCTTACTCGCCGAAATCGGCATGGCGCGCCTGCAGCACCTGGTGCTGGCGCATTTGTCCGAACAGAACAATTCGCAGGCGCTGGCTCGGCAGGCTGCCGCCACGGCGCTGGATGTGGATGAAGACTGGGTGCAGATCGCCGACCAGGACCAGGGTCTGGACTGGCGGCAACTCGCGCCCCGATGAGCAATTGACGCAGAACCCCGACGACATAGGATTCGATCGATGACCACTCGCATGCTGCTGGGCCAGGCCGCGCTTTCTTCTTTTCGGCTGGATCGCCTCAACGCAGCGCTGGCCGAGGCCGGCAGCGAGGTGGTCGTGCAAGGTTCGGCGTGGATTTATCTGGTCAACGCCTCGCGCCCGGCCGATTGGGATGTGATCGAGCAGCTGCTACCCGGCGTGACCACCGCGCCGCCCACCGGGACGGTTGCCCAATACGTGCTGCCGCGTGCGGGGACGCTGTCTCCCTGGTCCAGTAAGGCCACGGACATCGCACGGGTCTGCGGCATGGATGTCGACCGCCTGGAGCGCGGCCGCTTGCTGATGCTCAGCGCCGTGCCGGATGCGGCGGCCCTGGATCTGCTGCACGACCGGATGACCGAGCAGTTGCGCTCGACCCTGGATGATCTGGACGCGGTATTCGCCACCCCGCCGCGCCGCCCGCTGCGGCACATGCCGCTTGGTGATGATCCGCTGGCGTCGCTGCGCGCCGCCGATGCGGAACTCGGCCTGGCGCTGTCGGACGGTGAGATCGAATACCTGGCTGCGTTCTATGCGGAGTCTTCGCGTGAGCCCACCGACGCCGAGTTGATGATGTTCGCGCAGATCAATTCCGAGCACTGTCGGCACAAGATCTTCAATGCGCAGTTCACCATCGACGGCGAGCCGCAGGACCAATCGCTGTTCGACATGATCCGCGCCAGTTATGCCGCGTCGCCCGACAGCATTCTGTCGGCCTACAAGGACAATGCCGCGGTGCTGGAAGCCCGGCCCAGCGGGCAGTTCCGCGTGAGCGACGAGCCGGTCTATCAGCTGAACGTTGAGCCGTCGCATATCGCGATCAAGGTCGAGACCCATAACCATCCGACCGCGATTTCGCCTGATCCTGGTGCGGCCACCGGCGCCGGCGGTGAGATCCGCGACGAGGCCGCGACGGGGCGGGGCGGCTACACCAAGGCCGGGCTGAGCGGCTTTTCGGTGTCGAATCTCAAGATTCCCGGCGCGCCGCGACCCTGGGAGATCGATGTCGGCAAGCCGGGCCACATGGCCAGTGCGCTGCAGATCATGCTGGAAGGCCCGATCGGTGCCGCCAGCTACAACAACGAGTTCGGCCGGCCCAATCTCACCGGCTACTTTCGGACCTACGAGCAGAGCGTGGCAGGCCTGCTGCGCGGTTATCACAAGCCGATCATGATCGCGGGCGGTATCGGCAGTGTGCGCGACGGGCATGTGGAGAAGCTGCCGGTACCGGTTGATGCCAAGCTGATCGTGCTCGGCGGCCCGGCCATGCTAATCGGCCTGGGCGGCGGCGCGGCGAGCTCCGTGGGCGCTGGCGAGGGCCAGGAGTCGCTGGATTTTGCCTCGGTGCAGCGCGCCAACCCCGAGATCCAGCGGCGCGCGCAGGAAGTCATCGACCGCTGCTGCGCGCTGGGTGAAGACAACCCGATCCTGTCCATCCACGACGTGGGCGCGGGCGGTATCTCCAATGCCCTGCCAGAAATCATCGATGCCGATGGCCGCGGCGGCGTGATCCGCCTGAGCGACGTGCATTCGGCCGATCCGTCGCTGTCGCCGATGGAAATCTGGAGCAACGAGTCGCAGGAGCGCTACGTGCTGGCGATCGCCGGCGAGTCGCTGGAGCAGTTCCGCGCGATGGCCCTGCGCGAGCGCTGTCCCTTCGCGGTGGTCGGCGAGGCGACCGCGAAGCCGCAGCTAGAGGTGCTTGATCACGCGGACGAGCACGCTGTGGACATGCCGATGACCGTGCTGCTCGGCAAGACACCGCAGATGCATCGTGACGTCCTGCGCATGACCTCGCCGGGCGATGGCTGGACCGGCGCCGACGTGGAACTGGCCGATGCGATTGATCGCGTGCTGCGCCTGCCGTCGGTGGGGTCCAAGCAGTTTCTGATCACCATCGGTGATCGCTGCATCACCGGCCTGGTGACCCGTGACCAGATGGTCGGACCCTGGCAGACGCCAGTGGCCGACTGCGCGGTGACGGCCGGTGGTTACACCGGCCATGTCGGCGAGGCGATGGCCATGGGTGAGCGCACGCCGGTGGCGCTGCTCAATGCGCCGGCGTCGGGCCGCATGGCCGTGGGCGAGGCGATAACGAACCTGCTGGCGTCGGACATCGAACGGCTGGACCGCGTGCGCCTGTCCGCGAACTGGATGGCGGCCTGCGGCGAGCCGGGCGAGGACGCGCGCCTATACGACACCGTGCGCGCCGTCGGCGCGGAGCTTTGTCCGGCGCTGGGTATTGCAATTCCGGTGGGCAAGGACTCGCTGTCCATGCGCACACGCTGGACCGTCGATGGCGAGACGCGACAGATGAGTTCGCCGATGTCGCTCATCGTCACCGCTTTCTCGGCCGTGCAGGACGTGCGCCGCACACTCACACCGGTACTGGAAGCCACAGGCGACACCCTGCTGGTGCTGCTAACCCCGGCCGGCGTGCAGCAACGCCTTGGGGCCAGCGCGCTGGCCCAGGTGTATCGCCAGACCGGTGACCTGGTACCTGATCTTGATGACGCCGCCGGCTTCAAGGCCTTTGTCGAGACTGTACTGGCGCAGAAGGCGGAGGATCGTTTCCTGGCCTATCACGACCGCTCGGACGGCGGTGTGCTGGCCGCGCTCTGCGAAATGGCCTTCGCCAGTCGCTGCGGCCTGGATATCGATCTGGGCACTCAACTGCCTGTTCCCGCGCTGTTCAATGAGGAGCTGGGCGTGGTGGTGCAGATACGCGCCGATGACCAGGAGGCCATCACCGAGGCCTTCTTTGCCATTGGTGCGGGCGTGCAGGTACTGGGCCGGCCGAACGAGTCGCAAACGCTGACGATCTCGGCCAACGGCGCCGAGGTCTTCAGCGCCGCGCGGAGCGATCTGCAGCAGCGCTGGGCCGAGACCAGCTGGCAGATGCAGCGCCTGCGTGACAATCCGGCGGGCGCCGACAGCGAATACGCGACGCTGCTGGATGACGAAGACCCCGGCCTGCACGCGGCGCTGAGCTATGACGTGAGCGAAGACGTCGCCGCGCCGTTTCTGAACCTGTCGCGGCCCAAGATCGCGGTGCTTCGCGAGCAGGGCGTCAACAGTGCCCGAGAAATGGCTTTTGCATTCCACGTGGCCGGTTTCGAGGCGGTGGACGTGCACATGTCCGACCTGATCGACCGGGTCCACGCACTGGATGACTACGCCGGCCTGGTCGCCCCTGGCGGGTTCTCCTACGGCGACGTGCTGGGTGCCGGCCGCGGCTGGGCGGGCTCCATTCGCTTCCATGCGGAACTGGCGAACCGCTTCCACGACTTTGTCACCCGCGACGACCGTTTCGTGCTCGGTATTTGCAATGGCTGCCAGATGATGGCCGAGTTGCGAGACCTGATCCCGGGGGCCGAACGCTGGCCGCATTTCGTCCGCAACGCCTCGGAACAATTCGAGGGACGTGTGGCGATGGTGCAGGTGCCGAAGTTCACCAACTCCCTGTTCCTCGAAGGCATGCAGGGATCGCGGATGCCGGTGGCGGTATCGCATGGCGAGGGCCGAGCGTTGTTCGCCTCGGCCGATGATCAGGCAGCCCTGCAATCCGGCGGCGGGCTGGCGCTGCAATACGTCGACAACCGGGGCGTCGTCAGCGAAGCCTATCCGGCGAACCCCAACGGCTCGCCCGCCGGCATCGCCGGCGTGACCGCGGCCGATGGCCGCGTGCTGATCATGATGCCGCACCCGGAACGCGTGATCCGCACCGTTTCAAACTCCTGGAACGATCCGTCCTGGGGCGAGTACGGGCCGTGGATGCGCATATTCCGCAACGCGCGGCGCTGGGTGGGCTAGTCGCTGTCGTCAGGCGGACGTAGCCGTGGTGCCAAACGTTTCGCCCAGCTCGGACACCCGGTGTAACGCGTTGCTCGCCCATCGCTCAAACGCCGGGGCATCGAGCGCAGGACTGAACAAGAACCCCTGCACGTAGGTGCAGTGCCAACGTTGCAGTTGCCAGAACTGTTCCAGCGATTCGATACCTTCGGCGACAATGTCCAGGCCCAGTTCGGTGCCCAGGCGGATCACCGCCTGGATCACGGTCGCGGCTTCGGGGTCTTCGGGCACGCCGCGAATAAAGGAACGATCGATCTTGAGCGTGTCGACCGGAAGCGATCGCAGGTGACTGAGCGAGGAGAAACCGACCCCGAAATCGTCGATCGCGATGTGGACCCGCATGGCGCGTAGTTCGGCCAGGATGGCGCGTGCGGCTGCAATATCGGCCACCACCGCGCCTTCGGTAATCTCCAGGTGAATGTGTTTGCCGTTCAGATGATGCTGCGACAGTTGAGTGCGTACCGCGTCGATCAGGTGTCGGCCGCGCAGCTGGCTGGGTGACACGTTGACCGCGATCCAGTCAGGCGCATCAGACATGTCTTTCCAGGCGCTCGCCTGGCGACACGCCTCGGAGAGCACGTAGTCGGTGATGTCATTCATCAGCCCGTGATTTTCCGCCAGGGCAATGAAGACGCCTGGGTGGACGGCCGTGCCGTTCGGTCGGGTCCATCGAAGCAGTGCTTCGCAGCCTTTGACCCGATGGCTTGTTGTGCAGATCACCGGTTGGTAGTACACGGCCAGTTGTCGATCACGCAATGCGCTGCGTAGTTCTTCCAGCATGTCCTGTTGTTTGCGTGCGGTTTCGGCCCATACCGCGTCAAACCACCGCCAAGACACGTGATCGGCTTCTGCGCGAGCCATGGCGATCTCGGCGTGCATCATGAGTTGCTCGGCATTCGCGCCGCCTTCCGGAAAGCGGGTGGCGCCCACATGAATGCTCAAACCGCTGGCCTGGAGTCGTCGTGCGAGTTGCCCGACGTTCTCGGACAGCGTGTGAACCCGGGCGGCCAACATCGATGCATCGTGGCCGGCGCAGTCGGAGATGATGGCCACCGCGTCCATGCCAAGTGCGCCGATGTCTTCGCCGGGCAACAGGCCGTCTCGGAACAGGCGCCCGATCTCGAACAGGATGTCGTTTCCGGCTTGGTGTCCACGGGCATGTCGCAGTTCGCGCAAGCCTTTGATGCCGACCACGGCAACAGACGGTTGCGTCCCTGATCGGTCTGCGAGCTGCACGCGTTCTTCCAGCTTTGCACGAACACCCGAGCGATTGGACAGGCCGGTCACGGTGTCACGCGAAACGTGATGCAGGGCGATATCGCGATGTGTGGTCGCGATCTGACGCTGAATGCTCCGACGCTTTTGAGACTCGCGCATGTGTCGCGCGGTGCCGAGCATCAGCAGGAACATCGAGAAAATGGCGCCACCTCGTTGCAGAAACTCTGTATGGCGCCAGGGCCAGTCGGCAACGCCCATGAGGTTCAATGCCATTGCAACGCCGCCGATCATGTACAGGGACAGCGCGCCGAGGGACCACATGGCGAATTCCTGCCCGCGTATCGCCAGATGGAGGCTGGCCGATATGGTCACGATGAACCACGCGAGAGCGAGAGTGCTATTCAACCCGGTCCAGAGCGGGAGGTGAATCCACGTGAGCGGAAGGCTGAGCAGGGACAGCACGGGCACCGCCCACAACGCGAGGTGGTGGCGGGGCAGGTTTTCTTGCAACTGTAGAACGCGGGAGAAGAGCAGAGAGCCGAACCAAAGATGCAAGCACAGCAGCACCTGCGGGAGCTGGCTGGACGTCCAGATGGGCAAGCCGAGGTCGACGAGCAGACCTCGATACCCGCCCACGCTAATCGCGAAACAGCCGTAGAACAGACTGAACCAAGCATAGGTTGCTCGCCTCGTGGTCAGTGCAAAGGCCACACCGACCAGGATGAACGCGCCGAGGACACCGAAGTACAGGGCGAAACCGATCCGCTGCCCGGCGACCAGATGGGTGATTTGCGATCGCGAACCGATCGCAATCGGTACACGTAGCCAGCTTTCAGATTCCGCCGACACGTACATCGGCCGGGTGGCATCGACGATCGCCGGCACGGCAAAGCGATAACCCCGGTCCCAGGTCAGCGGACGAGGGGATTCACGGCCCCGGCAGTCATGTTGATATCCACCGGTTGGCAGCGGCCAGTGAACGCAGATCTGTTGCAGCGGCGGGTGGTCGAGCAGCAGCTCCCAGGGCGTCATGCGGTGTTCCGGCAGCCCCACGCTGAATCGAAGCCAGGCGCGTCCGCTATTCGCCCCGAGGCGCACAGGCGCCCGAACGGTTTCGAAGGCATCGCAGGCCGATGTTTCTTAGATCTCGGAAAACTCGACGTCTCGTGCGGTATCGACGAATAGCTCGACGGCCCCGTTCAGTTCGATCAGGTCATCAACCGGCGTGTAGTGAACAACTTCGCTGCAGGGTGCTGACATAGCCACTGCAAATGCGGCTAACACATTCATTGCATTGCCCGCCGAGCGTAAACGGCGTCACTCGGACATAAAAGAGGCCGCGCGCGATCTGTGTGAAGCCGGTTCCGGGCTTTCTGGCGCGATCCTGCGTAAAAAAGGGGGTGCCCTTCTTCGGGAGCACTGCTACAGGGGCGCCACCCTAAATTCCAGTTGCTAAAAAAAATGTAAGGGAGGCTAAGAAAACCTGAAAAAACCGATAAATGGTCCTTCAGTCAGGATTGGGCGTGTCCGCGGCTTGATCCTGCCGAATCCACAAATCCCGTTGCGGGAATGGGATCGTCACCTGGTGTTCACGGAACGCCTGATCGATCGCAAAGCGCAGGTCGCTGGCGATGGCGTAACGTCTGGCGACATCCCGGACGAAGCACTTCAGCTCGAAATTCAACGACGAATCGCTAAAGTCGGCGAACCAGACCAGGGGATGCGGCACCTGTGTCTGATCCTCGCCCATGACCAGTTCATGGGCATTGGCGACGCCGAGTATCAGCTTTTTCACCAAGGCGGTATCGCTGCCGTAGGCCACGCCGACACCGACCGTGATGCGGCCAAAGCGATCGCGCAGCATCCAGTTGGTGACATGGTTCGATAGCAGGTCAGAATTGGGCACGATCACGTGCTGACGGTTCAGGGTTTCGATCTCCGTGGCACGGATGCGTACCTTGCGGACAAAGCCCTCGGTGCCGTTGACGTCGATGTAGTCGCCGCTGCGAATTGGGCGCTCGAACAGCAAGATCAGGCCCGAGACGAAGTTGTTGACGATGTTCTGCAAGCCGAACCCGATGCCGACGCCCAGCGCGCCCGCGATGATCGCGAACTTGGTGAGGTCAACTCCGCCGATGGCCAGGCCGATCAGCACCGCCACGACGAAGGCGGCGTAGCCGAACAGCGTCGCCACCGACTCCCGCAGCGAAGCATCCAGCGGGGTGCGTGCCAGCCAGGTGTTTTCCAGGCGGTGAGAGAGCCAGCGGAACAGGCTGACCAGCGCCAGAAACACGACGGCGCCGAGTAGCATCTGGCCGGGAACGATCCGGATCTCGCCGATGCTAATGCCGGTGCTGAGCAGCCGATCGAGCACCTGCTCGCTCATGGTGCTGAGCCCCCACTGATCGAGCAGGATGAGCGGCACCGCAACCCAGATCATCGTGACCAGCGCCCAGTGTGCCCAGGTGACTTCGCGCAGCGGCTCGCCCGGCTCGGCGCCCGCACGCTCACGCAGCCGCTGCTGCCAGGCCTGCTGACCCGTTGAAATGCCCGCCGCAAGCCGCTCCAGCACCGCGGTGAGCAATGCCGCGCCGCCAATCCAGGCCGCGGTCTTGGTCAGATGCAGGAACGGCCACACCGGGGCCGTGAACCATTGCTGCTGCAAGCCGTACCAGGCAGCTGCTGCAGCCGCAGCGCAAAACGTTGCAATCAGGGCAATCCAGCGCACGTTGTCATCCTCCCGTAAACACGCCGGGCATTGTACGGACCGCCCGCTCATGACGGCGTCATCGTGCGCCACAGGAGAGTTTGTAACGAACTGTTTCTGTGGGTGCTCGGGTCATTGCGGCGGATACGGCCAAGACTAGACTGCGGCGAGTCAATCGATTCCACGCGAGGTGGTTCAATGAAGACTCAAGTTCTGGTAATGCTGGCGAGCGCAGTGCTGGCTGCGCCTACCGCAACGGCCCAAACGTCGGCGAGCGACCGTCAGGATGCCCGTCGTGAAGCCTGGAGTCAGGCGCCTGCCGCGGAGCAGGCTGACGGGTCACGCGTTCGCGCCGATGACCGCATGGCCCGGCGTGATGCCGTGGGCGATGCGGCCTCCGAACGCTATGACGGCGATGGCACACGGGTGGATGACCGCGTAGACCGCCGCGTCGAGCGTCGGGATGCCGCTTCCGCCTATGCTGCGGATAACTATGACGGTGACGGCACACGGGCGGACGACCGCGTGGAGCGACGGGTCGACCGTCGAGACGCCGCAGCGGGCTACGGGCAGGAGAACTACGAAGGTGACGGGACGCGTGTGGATGATCGGATTGAACGCAGGGAGGGACTGGGCGCCCTGCGGCGCGAACGAGCGGCGTCCCGCTATGACGGGGATGGCACACGCGTCGATGACCGCACCGAGCGGCGGCAGGAACGTCGCGCAGACTGAGATTGACATGGTCATCATGCCGCCTGCCGGGTGCCTTGTGGCATGACGGCACCGCCGGATTCAAGCGTGTCGCGCATCGTCCTGGTCGAGGACGATGTGCGGCTGCGAGCGCTGACCGAACAGTATCTGACTACGCAGGGGTTCGCCGTTCGAGCGGTGGGTAGTGGCGCACATTTGGACCGCGTGTTGCTGCGCGAGTATGCCGACCTGGTCGTGCTTGATCTGATGCTCCCGGGCGAGGGCGGGTTGTCGATCTGTCAGCGGCTGAGGCAGGCGAACAATGCGCTGCCCATTCTGATCCTCACCGCCAAAGGTGACGAGAACGAACGCATCCGTGGACTGGAGATTGGCGCCGACGATTACCTGCCCAAGCCGTTTAATCCGCGCGAACTTGTCGCGCGCATCCGCGCCGTTCTGCGCCGGAGGCCGCGCCTGCATCCCGCCGCGGTGGACATGGCCGCCGAACCGGTGGTGTTCGGCAACCTCGTCTTCGACGCGGCGCATCGGCAGCTGCGACGCGGCGACGAACCCCTGGAACTCACCTCGGGTGAATTCAACCTGCTGCATACCCTGGTCGATCACGCCGGTGAGCCCATGGCGAGAGACCGCCTGCTGACACTGACGCGTGGTCGGGAATGGGCGCCGGATGACCGCAGCGTCGACATTCTGGTATCCCGGCTGCGTCGGTTAATCGAACCCAACCCGGCCCACCCACGTTACATCCAGACCGTGTGGGGGCTGGGTTATGTTTTCGTGCGCGAGCCGGAAGCCGGCCCAGCGTGAAACTGCTGCCGCAGACTGCATTCGGGCAGACCATGGCGCTGGCCATGGGCACAGCTGTGTTCACCGCCGTCTCCGCAATGGTCATGATCACCCAGTTCGCCGGTCCGCAGCGTGCGGAGACGATCGCCGCTCTCACAGGCGTCGCACTATCTGGACTGGAGGCGGTTCCGCCGGGTGATTCCCGCGCGCTGATCGGTTTTGCGCAGGCACGTGGCATTCGCTGGACGGACGACGACCTGCCGGGGCGAGCGGCACCGGCGTTTGGTCGCTTTAGCCATCGCCTGAACACGGCGCTTTCGGAGCGATTTGGTGCCCCGGTGGAGTTTCGCTTCCTTGCCCGGTCGGCCCCCAATTTCTGGATACGCCTGGGTGACTGGCCGGATATCTGGCTGGCCCCGCCTGGCGCGAGCCGGATCAACGTATTGCGCTGGTCCATCCTGGGATGGATGCTTGGCAGTGCAGTGTTCGCGGGTCTGCTCAGCATGTTGTTCGCAGCTCGGCTTAACCGTCCTCTGCGCCGTTTGCAGGTCGCGACGCAGGCTTTGACCCGGGATGGCATCGCCTTCGACCTGGAGCCTGCCGGACCCCGGGAGGTGCAGACGCTAACGAGAGCCTTCGCGGATGCGGTTCGCCGCTTGCGGCAAGCCGAGACAGATCAGGAACTGTTCCTGGCCGGCATGTCCCATGACATGCGGACTCCACTTGCTCGCCTGCGCGTCAGCTTTGAAATGCTGGGCGAACAGGATCTCGAACTCACGCGCGGCATGATTCATGATGTCGATGAACTGGATTCGATCACCGCTCAGTTTCTGGGCTATGTCAGAGACGGCAGCGTAGAGCAGGCAAAGCCAGTGGACGTGGCCGCCGTGCTCAACGAGCTTGCCGCGGATCTGGCACGCGAAGGTCAGTCTGTGGAGCTGTCCGCGCAGCCTGTGGGGACGTTGTTGCTGGAGCCGCTCGGCGTTCGTCGCTTGCTCAGCAATTTGTTGCAAAACGCTCTACGCCACGGGGCGCCGCCCGTGCGCGCCAGTGTCCGGCCGACCGCTGATGATGCGGGTGTCGAAATCACGGTCAGCGATGCGGGCTCGGGCATGAATGACCACCAGTGGGCGGTGCTCAGCGGGCGAAGTACCAGTCTGCTGCAGGCGGATGGCGGCCGGATCGGCTTCGGCTTGCACATCATGCGGCGGGTTATTCAACGGCATGGGGCGCGTATTGACGGCATGATCGACGGTGGTCGCCATCAGATTCGCATCGTGTTTCAGCGCGATCGCGTGCCTGCTTGATTCAACGGCCTCATCCCTGTGGATAAACGGCCCGCAATGAGGAGTTTGCGATGTCATCAACAGTAAAGTCATGGGCCCTGATGGGTGTCGCGGTCGCGCTGCTGTCCGGATGCGCCTTGGGTGAACGCAGGGCAGCCGTCGAAAACATGATGCAGTTCGAGTCGGTGGACGCCAATGCCGATGGTGTCATCTCGCGCCCCGAATGGGCGGCATTCATGGCAAACATTCGGCGGCGCTAGCTGATTTGCCCACTTGGCACGCAGCCATGCTGCTGCGGAAAATTCCATTGAACGGCAGCAACCTGGCGGCGCGAGTAGACCTGTGTACCCGGAGTTTGATCGCCGCTTCGATGCGTCAGGGGGGGCGAACCTAACGAAAGCGACTATCTCGACACGGTGATCTCCATCAATCGGAATACGGGCGCGGTCGATGCGTTCCGCCATGGCGACGACCATCTGGTTGAGGAGCACAGCTTCATCCCGCGTCCGGGTGCAACAAACCGCGACGACGGATGGCTGATCGGCACAGCCATGGATTGCCGCGCCAGCGCACCGTGCTTAGCGTCTTCGATGCCAGGCGTCTGGCAGATGGGCCGCTGGCGCAGGCCACCCTGGGAGAACCTTGTCGCTGTCATTTCATGGGCGCTTTGTCGCCGCGTGATTGTCCGCGAACGGACTGCAAGCGGCCTTGTCCGGGCAGGCTCGGGTTTCATTAGAACGTTCCTAGCGCCGCGTTTTGCCGTTGAGGTTCAGGCCGCGCTCGTAGATGCGGTTCAGCCAGGGGTCGGGCAGGCGGGCGGCGTATCCGACTTTCATCACCTGATTCATCGTCGCCTGCCGCCAGAGGCCGTTGTGCTCGTAGCGGACGGCTGAAGTGACCGCAGGCTGCGGTAGCCGCAGCGGGCGGCCGAAGCGGCGCAGCCTGAGCGAGAGTGCGGTGTCCTCGAAGATGAACCGCGGCGGCACCGGGTCGGCCGGCAGCAGATCCCGGCGAAAGAAGATGCAGTGATCCAGATAGACGATGCCGCGGCGATCCAAGCGAATGCGGTTGGAATAAAACGAGGTCCATTCCAGCAACGGATGGCTGCGATCGAAGCGGTGGGTGAACCCGCCCCAGGCCACGGAATCAGGCAAGCGCAGCAAGGCTTCGATGCCGTCCGGCGTGAGCCGGCTGCGTGGGTGGTGAAACAGAACGCGCGGGTGAACCGCGGCGGCTACGCCCGCATTCAAGCGCTCCGCGCGGCTGCTCGATGGCAGATTGATCCAGGTGCATCCCGCCGCACGGACGCATTCATCAGTGCCGTCGCCGCTGTTGTTGTCGACGACGATCACCTGGATGCCGGGGTGCGCGACCAGCACGGCCAGACTGCGGGGCAACCATCCGAGCGACATGTCGCGGCTGGTCGGAATGACAACGCTGAGCATCAGGGGCGGGGCTGGATCATTTCAGTAGGCAGCGGGCGCGCCGGGCGGATCAGGCCGAGCAAGCACCTCCGCCCAGCACGCAGAACTTGGCGCAATGCGGGTGATTCAACCGCACAGGTCGCAACGATTCGCGCAGGCTGTGCCCCATCTCGAACTCGGCATCGTAGGGCAGCAGCGTGCAGGCGGCGACCACCGGGCGGGCCTCGCCCTTGCGCTTGATGACCATGCGCGACGAAGCACACATCATGTCGTTCGGGCTGACATCGAGAATGCTCCAGCAGGCCGTCGTGATCTCTGGCACTTCGGCCTGTTCGTCCATTTCGGGAAACAGCATCAGGTGCCGTGGGTCGTCCGTGTTGATGTGAATGGCCTCGTCCCGGAACAGCCGAGCGAAGCCGGCGCGCATGGCGGGTTCATCCTCGCCCCACATCGTCCGGCCCGCGGCGGAAAGGTTGAAACCATGCTCGGACAGCCACTTCAGGCCCCGCAACATCGGCTGCCAGCTTCGCGGCCCGCGCTCGGTTTCATGTTGGGTCGGCGCGTAGTGGTCCACCGATACGCGTATTTCCAACCGCTCGCCGTAGCGTTGCTGCAGGTCCAGTAGTTCGGCCTGCCGCTTTTCCATCGGACGCATGGCGTTGGTCAGCACCAGCACCCGGAAGCCTCGCCCAAGCGCATCACCGAGCATGGCAATGAAGTCGGGATTCATGAAGGGCTCGCCGCCGGTGAATCCGATCTCGGCGGTGCGCAGGCCCTCGCGCTCGATCTCATCGAGATAGCCCGCGACCTCAGCCGCCGTGAGGTACACCAGCCGGTCATTACTGGGTGTGGATTCGATGTAGCAATGGGTGCAGGCGAGGTTGCAGAGCGTGCCGGTGTTGAACCACAGCGTATCCAGCGCCACCGGATCAACCCAGGCGCGTGGTTCGCCCTTGGCTGTCCATTGCGGGTCGGAGAACTTCTCGGGCGTCGTATTGGCAGGCAGGCCAGTCATCGGTCGGGCATCGTGTTCGAAGCTGTGCAGGATACGACCCGGTGACTGTTCAATGCATCTCATGACTACGGTATTGGTCTGTCGGCATTGCGCGTCGACGTAATGTAGAAGGTGGCGCCATTCGTGCCCGTTTCAGCTGTTCGGGATATTGAGCATGTTAGAACGATCCGCCGTCACGCTATTGCCACAACGGGCCTCCTAGAATTTCGCACCGGCAATGAGGCAAGGACGGTCCAGTGACCTTCGCTGTACTTCGACAAGTGAGCGGCCCTGCTCGTGTGAAGGTATTGCTGGCGTTACTTTGCGGCGTGACCGCATGGGTGCTTTGTGCATGCAGTGGAGACGGAAGTTCGGTCAGCCGGCCGGTTCAGGAACCTGAACCGCTGGCGCCGAGCGCGGATGCAACGCTGTACGAGTCGTCGTCAGGTCTACTTGCCAATGGTGCGGGCGTGTCACTTTATGTAGGAACGACACGCCAGGAATCAGAGCGGGTCCGACGTGCGCTTATACGGTTTGACCTGTCGGAATTGTCGGCTAGCTGCGAGTTGATCCGCTCGGCGCAGCTTCGGATGACGGTTACGCGATCGCAGGGCAGCGCGCTGCAGCTGTCGGTGTACCGTGTTCTCACAGAATGGAACGAAGGTTCGGCTGGTGCGGGAACAGCGGACGATGGGAGAGGCGCACCGGCCGGGTCGGGCGATGCCACCTGGTTGCACACGGGCAGCGGCTCTCTATGGACGATGGCGGGCGGCGACCATGATCAGTCTCCGGCGCTTCAAGAAAGCATTTCGGCCACTACCGGTGTCGTCACCATTCAGGACGCAACAGCCGGGTTGCGCGACCTGGTGCAATTCTGGCGCGACAATCCCGGGCAAAACTTTGGCGCGCTTCTGGTCTCGGACGAATCGTTGATCGGGACGGTGCGTCGTTTCCAAAGCCGCGAATCAGGCTCGAGCGGGGCTCCTCAACTGGTCTTGCAGTGCAGCTGAGTTGCGGCCGAGAGAACAAGGTTCGCTTGTCTCGGGAATCGTCTGTTTCGGTACAGGACAGAAAAATTTTCGCTATGCCCCGTTGCGTGGCGACGAACCGCTAGACATCTAAACGCTCGGAGCTGATCAATCAGCAGGCCGGCTTGGATTGCGCGGTCAGATCAGGCGAAGGCTGATCGCTTTGAGTACGGCCTGGGTGCGGTCGCGCACCTGTAGCTTGTCCAGCACGCCGGAGACATAGTTCTTCACCGTGCCTTCGGCCAGGAACAGCATGCTGGCGATTTCGCGATTGGCGTAGCCGCCGGCCATGAGCCGCAGAATGCTGCGTTCGCGCTCGGTGAGCGTTGGAACGTCGGCCCCGCCGGCCGGCGTGGTGAACTGCACGGCATTGCGCACGGCTTGCGATGCGGTGGGTGCATAGGCGGTCTGGCCGGCGTGCACGGACTCAATGGCCGCCAGCAGTTCTTCCGGCGATACATCCTTGCGCAGAAAACCGCGCGCACCGGCGGCCACCGCCTGCTCGAACAGGGCGGGTTCCTCGAACGTGGTCAGGATGATCACCGGTATCGGGTCGCCCCGTCGACGTAGTTCACGCAGGGTGTCGATACCGTCGCGGCCGGGCATGCGAATGTCCATCACCAGCACGTCGAAGCCGCTGCGGTCGGTGTCCAGCAGGCTGTCGCCGTCGCGGCCTTCGAACACCACGGCAATGCGACCGGTGAGCGCGAGCAGGGACTTGATGCCCTCGCGGACCAGATCCTGATCGTCAACAAGGCCGATGCGGATCATGCGGTTTGCGGCACCCAGGCCTGAACGCTGAAACCCTGACCGGGCTGGCTGGCCCACTCGACCCGACCACCGACGGCTTGCAGGCGCTCGCGCATGCCGGTCAGGCCATTGCCGGGTGTGACCGCAGCGGCGCCGGTGCCGGTATCCCGAATGCCCAGATTCACGCCGTCGGCCGCCGGTTCGAGTCGCAGTTCGATACGACGCGCGTGGCCATGGCGCACGGCGTTGGTCAGGCTTTCCTGTGCGCAGCGCAGCAGTGCGGTCGCAGTCGCAACGTGGGCAATTCGCAGCATGGGGTCGACGTGGAGCGAGACCTGGACATCAGGCCAACCCTGCGACAGCTGTTCCAGGGCCGGCTTGAGTTCCATGCCGTCGTGTTCACGCAACTGGCTGACCACACCGCGAATGTCGTCCAGCACCTGTTCGGACAGGCGCAAGGCGGTGTCGATTTTGGCGGGCTTGTCGTCTGTCGGTAGTCGCTTTGCGAGTTCCAGGTTGAGCTTTAGGGCGGTGAGATGATGGCCAGCCAGATCATGCAACTCGCGGGACAGTCGCAGCCGCTCGCTGTCGCGCGCCGAGTTTTCCAGCAGGCTGCGTGTGGCCAGCAGGTGGGCATTGGCCTGGGCCAGCTCGGCCCGTGCGGTCTCGGCAGCAAAGCCCATTCTCGCGACGAACAGCGCAAAGGCCTGAAACCCCACGAACAACCCGGTTTGGTACAGCGGCCGCGAGATTTCCCAGATGTTCGCGTAAATGAAGTAATAGGCCAGATTGGCAACTGCCAGCAGTGCCCAGTGCCAGCCCGCGCCGCAGGGTGAAATGACTGGCGATCACGCCCGCGGCGACGACCAGCAGGATGGGTGCAACGAAACTGGGCGCCAGCAGACCGTCGAGCAGGGCGATGGGGACCAGCGCGGCTGCCAGCCATTCGGCCTCGACCGGTCGGCCCGCATGGCTCGCAAGATTGCCGAGCATGAAGCACAGCAAAAAAGCGATCAGCACCGCGGCGGTTGCCAGCGTCGAGGCGGAGCCGAAGGCGCTGCCGTCCAGGATCTGATCCAGCGCAACCAGCGCCCAGGTGCCGTATCCCGCCAGGCTCAGCGGGTTGAGCAGCTCGCGCAGCGTCTGACGATCGCCTTTCAGTGTTAGTAGCCAGTTCACGGTTTGGAGTATAGGAGCGCTTTCGTGGCTTTTT
>Ga0208834_100107_pt1 | contig 35454 bp, 34 predicted proteins | sample DeeseametaMP1787_FD_184182 | JGI IMG/M metagenome (GOLD analysis project Ga0208834, IMG submission 184182) | Marine microbial communities from the Deep Pacific Ocean - MP1787 (SPAdes) | ecosystem: Environmental > Aquatic > Marine > Oceanic | place: North Pacific Ocean | collected 2011-05-03 | reverse complement strand
CGAGGAGCGGCGGCGGGGGACGGTGATCGAGGAGGCGCAATGAACGGTACCAAGCACTTGTTTCCTGCAGCCGCGTGCGCGCTCGCATTGAATTTGGTGGCGCTAAACGCCGAGCTAACGACTGTAGTCACCTGTCTACTGTCAGTTGGCGTAGTCGCGGGCACCGCTGCACTTGCAATCAGACCACGGAAGTAGTCGAGGCCTCGCCGCCGAAGACCCGCCCGTCGTCGGTCGTATCAGGGTCTGGACTACCGCTTCTCGATCAAGTCAATGAGGCCGTGGACAGAGCGGATGGCAGCGATTGGGTCCGCCGGAGCGAACCATTCGACCTGAGGGTGTCTTCGGTAAAGGTCCCACTGCGGTAGCCACTTAGACTTCCTGATGCCGCCAACAGTTCTGAACGCCAGCGCCAACCGACTGGCAGCGACCAGAAACCCAAGTATGAGGTCATTGGTCGCCACTCAAGGGTCCTCTACATGCCAGGAGCGGTCTTTCGGCCTACAAGTATTGGCGTCCGGAACTCGGAGTTCCTACCGATAGACCAGCACATGGCATGCAGGCAGCACGACGAGCGGAAACAGCAGCGTCGTCACCAAGCCGCCAAGCATGGGTAAGGAAATGCGCTGCATGACTTCACTTTCGGTGCAGGTACCAGGCATGACGGGAACTAGCTCGGCGATCGTGAAGAATCGCCTAGGAACGCTATGCTGGTGCCCGTCAGAAAGCCGACGGCACGACGGTAGAGCGGATGCTGGCGGTCGAGTATCGGTTGCTCGATGGCCTTTGAACTCACTTCAGGATGACCCTGGATTCAGGTACTCTCTTCGCCGGGGAAGTGTGCCGACATTCTGCACACCCGGCCAAACACTTGAGAACCGTGCGACCTGTCGAGCCATCTCTTTCGGACCAGATAAATCAGTCTGACGGCTACGTGGGCTCGCCGAGCTTACGAGTGTTCACGGAGACCGTTCAACGGTTTTCGAATCTTGCGGACGACTTTGACGCCCTGCCGCACGCTGAGTGGACCTCCAAGGTTGCCTCTGCCCTGAATGGTGAAGCCAGCGCCAGCTTGGAGCAAACTGTTGCTCGAGCGACGCTGCGACGCTGGGGGGCATTCTTCACACCACCCAGCATGGCCTCCAAGATCGCTCAATCCTGCAGCGGCGATCTCATTCGAGCGCAGCGCATTTTGGATCCTAATTGTGGCGCAGGAGACCTGCTACTTGCTGCCGCAAATGAGCTGCCGATTGGAAACTCCGTCGCGCAAACGATTCACGATTGGGGTGAATTGCTTCATGGCGTAGATGTAAAGCCAGAATTCGTGGCCGCCTGTAAAGCAAGACTGAAGCTACTCGCGGTTGATCGATGTGGCGAAAGCTTCGGCAATGTCGAGGATGTTTGCTCAGGCGACAATTTGTTTCCGAATATCCGGGCCGGCGATTCACTCGTTGGGGCGAGCATTTACTCAGAAAAATGCGTGATCCTCATGAACCCGCCCTACGGAATGATGGATGCGCCTGATTCAATAAACTGGGCATCGGGGAAGGTGAATGCGGCTGCCGTGTTTGCCTACGGTGCCGCTTCAAAGGCGGCAATAGGAACAGAGATTAGGGCGGTGCTGCCAGACGTTCTTCGCTCCGGGTCTCGCTATCGCAAGTGGCGCGAATCTATGGCTGCACTCGGTTTGGTTCGCGCCGCAACCCCGCTGGGGCATTTTGGCAAGTCCGCAGACGTCGAGGTGTTCGCCCTCAGCATGTGTGTGGGCAAAACCCGCGCCGAAGCCGGCTGGCCGCCTCCAATGACGGCAGGCCGGCGTTGCACGCGCGTTATCGGCGACGAATTTGTGGTCCGAGTCGGACCCGTCGTTGACTATCGAGACGAAAAATCCGGGCCGACGTTCGCATTCCTCAATGCAAAAAATGCTCCGGCATGGGGATGTGTGAAACGGATTTCTGAGAGGCGACGCTACAGCGGCGCGGTATTCGCCCCGCCGTTTGTGGTGGTGCGTAGAACTTCAAGGCCGGATGGAAAAAAGCGCGCTGTTGGAACTCTGGTAATCGGAAGCAGAAAGGTTGCCGTCGAAAATCATCTCTTACTCCTACTTCCCAAGAATGGCTCACTCGAATCGTGTCATGAACTCATGCAAAGACTAAACTCTGTCGAAACTGATAACTGGCTCAACGAGCGCATTCGCTGCAAGCATTTGACAGTTAGTTCCCTGGCAGCAATTCCCTGGTGGGATTGAACAATGGCGAGTGCTTTCTTTCATTTCTCTCCAAGTATCCTCAAGCGATTAGGGGAGGAACTGAATCAGGGCGTGGATCAGGGAATTCTTGAGTTGGTCAAGAATGCATACGACGCAAACGCAACCGAATGCGTCGTGACTCTCGAAGAGACAGATGAGCCTGGGGGGAAAATTTCAGTCGTCGACACCGGTGACGGCATGACAGTCGACGAAATCAAAAACGGTTGGTTGGTTTTGGGGAAGTCCAAGAAATCCACGTCGGAACGGACACGGTTGGGAAGAATTCCTGCGGGGAATAAGGGACTAGGCCGGCTGGCTAGCTTGAGGTTAGGGCGTAGCGTGACGCTTTCCACCCGACCTCGACATGATCAGTTACGACGGCACGAGCTCGTCGTCGATTGGCGAAGGTTTGATGCAGCAGAACACGTCGGGAAGGTACCGCTCAAAGTGCGGACATTCAAGTCCAAGAAAGCTCGACGTAGCGGTACATCAGTAGAAATCAATGACCTACATGAGCGAATAGGAAAAGCAGAAGTCAAGAGGCTAGCGAGGGCTCTAATTCTTCTTGGCGATCCCTTCAGAGACAAATCAAGCTTCAAACCGACGTTAGTTGCGCCTGAATACGCTGACTTGGAAGGTCTTGTTCAGCGAAGCTACTTTGCCGATGCGGAGTATCATCTTATCGCGTCTCTGGATTCTCAGGGCATTGCCTCTTCAAAGGTTGTGGATTTCCGGGGCAAGACCCTGTACGCCGGCACGCATGCGGAAATTGCTGCAAATAGAAAGAGTCGTGGGTACGCGTGTCCGGCAGCTAGTTTCGAGGTCTGGATCTTTCTGTTGGATGGGCAGACGTTCGCAACAAGGAGCACCAATGTAGGCCAGGTGAGAGAGTGGCTAAACGAGGTGGGTGGCGTCCATGTTTTCCACAACGAACTTCGCGTTTCCCCATACGGAAACGAGGGTGATGATTGGCTGGGTCTTAATTTAAGACGCGCTCAAAATCCGGAGTCGAGACCCAGCACAAACACTCTAATTGGTCGTGTTGATGTAGTTGATCAATCAGGGGCGCTTGTTCAGAAAACCGACCGGTCTGGCTTTATCGAAAACGAACCCTTCTATGAACTCCATGCATTTTGCCATGACGTCATGGAATGGATAGCTGGGCGGCGCCTAGAGGACGCTGAAAAAAAGCGAGCGAAAGCGCGCGCGGAAGCTCCGACAAAGTCGTCTAGTGCGAAGCAAAAAGTAGAAGCCGCAATTTCAAACGCTCCACAAGGTGCCCGCGAGCAGTTTGAAGAGGCATTTTCAGGCTACGAGAAGCAGCGAGACCGGGAAGTTGGTCAATTGCAGCGAGAAGTTCAGCTCTACCGCACGCTCAGCACGGCTGGGATTACTGCGGCCACCTTTGCACACGAGTCCGCTGGAAACCCGATCAAAGTTATATCTCAGTCCGTGTCGGCAATTGAGCGCCGCTCAAGAGCTAACTTCTTGGAAAACTATAAAGAATACCTAGAAGATCCGGTGCTGCGGATTAGGCGTGCTGTAGGAAGTCTGTCAGTCTTGGGCGTCGCAACATTGAGGCTTATTGATCATGAAAAACGCAGGAGGTCCAAGGTGGACCTCAATGGGGTTCTTCGGAATGTCCTGAAAACGTTCAAGCCTTTTGCCGACGGAAGAGATGTGGTTGTGCGAGCTTCGTACTGCGCTGGAGAGCCTTATTTGCACGGTAGCGAAGCGGCCGTTGAGTCGATTATTACGAACCTGGTAAATAACGCGTTGGGCGCCCTCGAGGACTCGGATCAAGAGGAACGCGTGTTGGGGTTGGCGACTAGCATTGTCGACGGAAACTGGTTGTTAAGTGTTATGGATAACGGGCCTGGTATTGAAGGCATACGATTGCGAGAAATCTGGCTACCAGGGAGAACAACTCGCAAGAACGGGACTGGCCTCGGTTTAACTATAGTCAGGGACGCTGCGCTTGACCTAGGTGGCACCGTGAGCGCGAAAGCTTCGGGCCCCCTTGGAGGAGCGGAGATCATTGTCTCTCTCCCCATAATCGAGTAAAAAAGATGTCAATTCAACTTGGCGGTCGGACAATCGAGAGAGTGTGGGTTATTGATGATGATCCGGAAGCTAGGCAAGGCCTAGCGTACGCGGTGGAGGATACGCAAGCGGAGGTCCGGCTTCGCACCGAAAGGATATCGGATGATGCAGAGTTCCTCAGATCTATAGATCGGCAGAGCGACGCGGTACTTAGCGATTATCACTTGAGAAAAAGGAATTACTCGTCGCTCAATGGAGATCACCTTGTGGCGAGTTGCTATCGGGCGGGGGTTCCCGCAATGCTTTGTACGACGTTCACGGACGCGCCACTCTCAATCAGCAAATCCGAACTCCGCTATATTCCGGCGTTTTTTTCCACTAGCAACCCTACTCCCGAGCAGATCATAGGTGGCCTAGCTACTTGTGCAGAGGAGATCGCGGGAAATTTCGTCTCGGAAAGGCGTCCATGGCGCAATCAAGTCGAGGTAGTAGATGAGGACACTGAACACGATTGCCTCTACGTGATCGTTCCGGGGTGGTCTCTCAAAAAGAAAGTGATGCTGTACAAGCGAGACGTTCCGAAGTTCGTGAAGTATTCAAGTTCAGAGCGCAGCTTCTACTATGCTCAGGTTAACTCAGGTGCTGAGGACGCCTCAGGCCTGTACTTCAATGGATGGGAACGTGGATGACATGTCCCGAGAAGCTCAGAGGCATTTTCGTGGCCATCGATGTTGGACATGGTAGCTGTAGCTTTGTGTCGTCTAGTTGCGGTGAGAAATGCGTACTTATTGATACTGGTCCGAAGAGCGCTCTCCTTGAATTCTTGGTTGATGAGGGCATATCGAACATCGATTGCGTCTACATTTCGCATACCGACTCAGATCATATTGCTGGATTGATCGGACTCCTTGCTTCGCAAACAGTCCGGATAGGGCGCGTGATTCTGAACTCTGATGGTGTGAAGGATACTCATGCGTGGGCAAATCTGCGCCAGGAGTTGGACCAAGCTAGTCGTAGAGATGGATTGGTATTCGACGTCGGCCTGACTTCGCAGGTTCGCGACACGTACAACGATCTCAACGTCGCGGTCGTTGCGCCAAGCCCATACCTAGCGAGCGCTGGCAACGGTGGAACTGATCGACATGGTCGACGCCTCTCCGCTAACTCGGTTAGCGCGGCATTCAAGGTTTCGATAGATGGTGGAGCGGAATCCGTGCTTGTGGCAGGTGATATTGATCACATCGCGTTGGACGACGCGCTCGATCGCGGAACGGAGATGGCGTGCTCGGTACTTGTCTACCCTCATCACGGTGGGCTTCCCGGAAAAAGCGACGTCGAAGAATTTGTAAATGCATTGATGGGTGCAACACAGGCTAATTGCGTCTTGTTCTCGAACGGCCGAGGACGACATGACAATCCGCGAGAAGTCGTGGTCGCTGCTGTCATTAATGCTAGGCCGGACGTGTCAATTGCCTGTACGCAGCTTTCCCTAGCTTGCAGCGAAAATCTGGCCGAGAGCGTCGACCATTTGTTCGAATGCTACTCATCCGGAAAATCGAGGCGATTCTCCTGTGGAGGCTCGCTTGTAATTCCCTTGGCGTCTGCGCCACCAGATCGGTCGAGCGTAGCCGCACACTACGCTTTCGTGGCGGCGTGTGTCCCCGGCGCGCTCTGCAGGAAGCGACGTGCCGAGCCAAGCAGTTCAGTTCATTGAGCAACTGGACAAACAGGCTAATTGAACCGCCCCGAAGAAGTCAGGATCTAGTCCCCTCACGCATTCGATTCACTAGGGCGTCAAGTACTTCACTAATCCGCACTGTACGAGAAACGGCGTCAACCCACTGAACAACGGCAAGCACCGTTGCGCGATCGTGACGCACCGACCAACGACGCGTTTTCTTCGTCAGGTTTGATCCCCTTGAAGCAGAACAATGGCCCTGCCATAGAAACTGTGTAATGACCCAGTGATTTCCTGCACAGGTGATACTACCCACAGGAGTACACATGAGCACCACACTGGTGGACGAAGAGATCAAGCGTTGGACGGCCAAGCGTAAGGCCGTTCTCGTTACCGAGATTCTGCAGGGCAAGACCACGGTGTCCGAGGCTAGTCGATCCTACGACCTCACACCGGCCGAGATCGAGGATTGGGTCGATCATGTCTGCAAGGGCATGGAGAATGCCCTGCGCGCCAAGCCGCAGCACATTTGCGAGCAGTACGACCGCCAACTGCGTGACTTGCAGGACGCCTATGGCGAGGCGATGCTGGAGTTGCGCACCCGAAAAAAATTGCAGTCCCTGCTGGGCGAGGACGAGACCTGATCATGGGTCTCCAGCAGAGACTGAAGGCCGATGGATTCGAGGTGTCTATTGCCAAGCTGTGCAGGTGGTTTGGCGTACCCAGGCGGTCGGTGTACTACTACCTGCCGATCAAGTCACCGCCCAAGGTCCAGGAGCGCTTTGAGAAGCCGATCAAGGAAATGATCGAGCAAGACCCGTCATTCGGCTACCGCACCGTGGCTCACTTGCTCGGCTTCAACAAGAACACCGTCCAACGGGTCTTTCAGATCCGTGGCAGGCAGGTGAAGAAGCGGGCCGTGGGCCAGCGGCCTCGTATCCAGGCGCTCCCATCAGTGGCCGACCACCCCAATGAGCGTTGGGCCACTGATCTGTGTCGCGTCTGGTGCGGCCAGCACAGTTGGTGCTCTCTGGCGGTCCTGATGGACTGCTGCACTCGCGAACTGCTCGGCTGGCACTTGTCCAAGAGCGGCAAGTCCAGAACGGCAGAAGCCGCCCTGGAGCAGCCCCTGATCAGCCGCTACGGATCGCTGGGCGTGGCCAGAGACGACATTCTGCTGCGCAGCGACAGCGGCCTAGTCTTCACCTCACGTAGCTACCGCAGGCTGGTGCGCAGCTACTGCATCCGCCAGGAATTCATAACCCCGCACACCCCGCAGCAAAACGGCATGGTCGAGCGGCTGATCCGCACGCTTAAGGAGCAATGCGTGCACCGACACCGCTTTGAGACCATCCAACATGCCACCCGCGTACTCGCGGACTGGATCACCTTTTACAACGCCCAGAGGCCGCACCAAGCCCTGGGCATGAAAACACCCGCTGAAGCCTTCGCTTTAGCCGCCTGACCCGTGCAGGAAATGCTGGGTCATTACAACTGTGCCAGAAAACCTGGCACAGCTCCTGCGGCGCGGTAGTACATTGCTCTCGACCTTTACTTCGACGCTTGGCGCAAGTTGCGCCTTGGTCGGAAGGTCGCAGCTAATTCACACATCAACTCTGTGACCTCTCGCGGACAACCCCCTTGGCAGCCAATGCACGGTGGTGTGTCATAGCCGCACACATGCATGAGCAGCGCGGTTCCGGAACGCCAGCATTCCGGAACGACCGGGGTGACCAATGGTAAGACCTCAGACACATGACGATGAATCCATCGTTCAACGCATTCAGGAAATGTATCTGCGTGACGGCTCGGTACCGACGGTCGATGCCGTCTGCGCCGAACTCGGCGGGAGCCGGTCGCGCAACGGCGCGCAGCTCCGCAGATTCAAGCGCCAGCTATGCACACTCGAGGAGGCCAAGGCGCGCGCGCCGGGAAGTCTCTTTCGAATGGCCGAGTACTTTGCGCTCGGCTTCTACTTGGATTGGGAGCAACAGCACGCGGCCACGGCCGAGGCGTTGGAGGAAAGCGAGCGCCTGAGGCAGGCCGAGCATGGCTTGCAGATCAGTCAACTGGAAGAGACCGTGGCGCAGGCCCAACGGGATTCGACGGCGCTGACGCAGCAGCTTGAGACAGCCCGCAATGAGCTGGCGGTCGCGGTCCAGGCACAGCATCGGGCAGAGGCACAAGCGGACGAACTGCGGCGTCTGCTTGATGGCCGGCTTGGTGGGCACCGCGCTGCATAGTTCACCGGGCAACGAAGCGGGCACAGGGAACTGGGACCGCAAAAGAGATGTGGTCAATTTCGCCGGCGCGCGGTTACCGACAAATCCGGCGTGGTCTCAATACGGTCGCAATCTGGTCTCAACCCGGATTCGGGTCTGTTGCGACCGGAGTAGGGCGGTGGTCCCCGCTTCACTCGGAGGGGGTCGGCGTCGGTGACCCCGGACAACGGCGTTGACGCCGCTAAGCCATTGATTTGGCGCGCCCGGCAGGATTTGAACCTGCGACCCCCGCCTTCGGAGGGCGGTACTCTATCCAGCTGAGCTACGGGCGCGTGATTTGATTTTGACGTGTTCTCGCCCGCGGTTCCAGAGCAATGACCTCTTCCTTCGGAGGGCAGTACTCTATCCAGCTGAGCTACAGGCGCGTGTCTTCAATCTAGCGACCGCTCCGCGCGCCTGGTCGCGGGACGAGGCGCTGAATGCGATCTCTGCCACGACCCGCTGAATCTGATCAGCGCGCGGAGTGCGAATTGTATCGCAACCGCCTTCGTGAATGTGGACAGATGACGGAGGCTTCACGCCAAGCCTTGCTAGGCTTGCCCCATGTGCAATCCATGGATGTTCATGATGAGACAGCTGATTTTGACGGGCGTCGCGGCGCTCCTCGTTTCCTGCGCCCAGCAGGAGCCCCCTGTGTCTGAACAGGCTGAGGCCTCTTCGGAGGCGCCTACCGCCACGCAAGCGGGTCAACGAGCGTATATCGATCCTGAAACGGGCGAGCTGACGGTGCCCCCGGCACAGGAGAGGAAGGCCATGGATAGTGACCAAGACTCCTCGTCACCGAACTATTCGTTTGAGACCCGACCCGATGGCGTCGGTGTCATGCGTCCCAAAGACCCGACCCGTCGCAAGCTCGAGGCGACAAAGGCTGAGGATGGATCGGTCGACTACGAGGAGGCGACGGATGACGACTAGACTGCTTGCCGCGATTGCACTCGCTACGGCTGGAAGTGCTGTTCAAGCGGCCAACATCACGATTGTGCCGACCGATCCCGTCGGCGAGGGCTTCAATGATCCGACGGCCTTCACGCCGGTCGGCGGAAACAATGCGACGACGCTGGGGGAGGCGCGGCTCAACGTGTTTCGCGCGGCAGCGGAGCAGTGGGGCTCGATACTCGAAAGCGATGTCGAGATCATCGTCGAGGCGAATTTTGCGCCGTTCCCGGATGAAGACTGCGAGTCGAACTCCGGCACCCTGGGCGCGGCCGGGCCAAACGGTTTTTTCCGAGATTTTGCCAACGCGCCGGCGGCCGACACGTTCTATCCGGTTGCGCTCGCCAACGCGCTGGCGGGTAACGATCTTGATCCGGGTCTGGCCGATATATCCGCGCAGTTCAACGGTGCGGTTGATACCGATCCGAACTGCCTGAGTGGTACTCAGTTCTACTACGGCTTCGATCACAACACCGGTGGTGGTCTGATCGATTTCTACAACGTCGTGATGCATGAGTTCGGCCACGGCCTCGGCTTCTTTTCCGGTATTGATGATGGCGGTACGAATCTCGCCGATCCCCGGTTTCTGGCGTTCGACCGATTGGTCTTCGATAACTCGCAGAACCGTTATTGGGATGAAATGACTGAGGCCCAGCGCGGCAATTCGATCATTAACGATCGCAATGTCGGCTTTGATGGCCTGCAGTCGATTTCCGGCGCAACCGCGCAGGGTCTGGCCACCGGGAACGGCGCCGACGGCGCAGGCCGGCCACTGCTGTTCACGCCGGACCCGTTTGATGTCGGCTCCAGCGGCAGTCATTGGGACACCCAGGCAAGCCCGAGCTTGTTGATGGAGCCCTTCGCGACCTCCGGCGTCGCCAGCAATTCCGGCGTTGACATGACATCGTGTCTGTTCGACGACATCGGCTGGACGCTATCTGCGGGTATCGGATGCCCCGATAACCACGCGGTGGATACGCCGCCCGAAATCGGCATGATCTCCGATCAGGTTGTCCAGGCGGGGCAATCCACCGGGCCGGTCAATTTTTCGGTGACGGATAACAGCCGCGCCACGCCCGACAGCATGCTTGTTCTGTCGGCCGCTTCGGACAACCCTGCGCTGGTGCCTGACCAGAACGTCGTTTTTGGTGGCAGTGCCGGTTCCCGGACGGTCAACGTTACCCCGCAGGGCGCGGACGCCGGGCGGGCCAATGTGACGGTCGTTGTCTCCGACGGCATTTTCACCGCGCGCACCGTCTTTGAGGTGGAGGTGGTTGCCGCGGGTGGCAACCGTCCCCCCGTGGCGCAGCCTGACGGCTTCGGTGTGCTGTCTACGGCGACACTCAATGAGAATGTGCTCGCTGACAACGGTTCCGGTGCGGACTCCGATGCCGATGGCGATCCGTTGTCGGTGATCGCGCTGGATGGCGAGGCGGGCGATGTCGGCATGGCATTGACGACGCCCGGCGGGGCTACGCTGCAAGTCGATGCCAACGGCGCGCTGAGCTATACGCCGGGGGGTGAAATCGCCAACCTAGGACCCTCCCAGCAACAGACCGAATCGTTTCAGTACACGCTGGGCGACGGTCAGGGTGGGACGGATGTCACTGCGATCACCATCATCGTCACTGGGGATCCGGGCACCGATCTCCACGGCAACCGACGTCAGACGGCCACGGGCATCACCCTGACCAGTGCGGCGTCGACGACACCGGGGACGATCAACACCTCGGGTGACCTCGACTATTTCGAATTTTTCCTTTCGGAGCGGTCTGATATCCGGCTCGAAACCACCGGCGATACGGATACCTACGGCACGCTGCTCGACAGCTCCGGCGTGTTGATCACCGAAAACGATGACATCCAACTGGGGGTTCAACGCAACTTCCGCATCGAGACGACCCTGAACCGCGGCACTTACTTTCTGGAGATCCGTGGGTTCGATCAGTCGGTCACCGGGGATTACGTTCTGCAGGCTCAGGCCACACCCAATGCCACGGGTGGCGGAGGCGGGGATGACTCCGGTGGTGGCGGTGGCTCAGGCGCCTGGACGTTGGCATTGCTCCCGCTTATCTTCGGGGTGCGGCGACGACGCAGATGATGCACGACGGGCCGCGACTGGAGACCGTGCGTAGACGGAGGATGGACGCAGCCCATGGCAATCAGCCGATGGTTGGCCGACCGTATTGTCGGTGCCGAAATACACGACACCATTGATCGACTGCCGAAGGTGCTGGGTTCCTTCGGATTCGACCCCTGGGGTTACAACCGGTCGACAGCCAAGCTCTCGCTCGCGGGTGCGGGCTGGCTGTTCGACCATTACTTTCGCGTGCGGGTGGAGGGGCTGGAGCACATTCCACCGACCGGGCGCGTGATGATGGTGCCGAATCACAGCGGGCAGTTGCCGCTGGATGGCGTCATGCTGGGTGTGGCCATGGCTCGCAACCGCGCCGGGCCGCGCGCGCCGCGCGCGATGATCGAGCGGTTCTTCCCGACGGTTCCGTTTCTCGGAAACTTCATGAACGGGCTTGGCGCCGTGGTCGGTGATCCGGTGAACTGCGGTGCGATGCTGGAGCACGAGGAGGCCATCATCGTGTTCCCGGAAGGCATCCGCGGATCGGGCAAGGTTTGGCACAAGCGCTACCAGCTGCAACGCTTTGGCACCGGTTTCATGCACTTGGCGATGCGGCATCGCACGCCGATCGTGCCGGTCGGTATCGTCGGTTGCGAGGAGACGATGCCTTCGTTCTCCGATCTCAAGCCGTTGGCCCGTCCGCTGGGGCTGCCCTATATACCGCTCGGGCCGCTGCTGCCCTTGCCGGCCCGCGTCAGCCTGCACATCGGCGAGCCGCTGCGCTTCGATAACGACTGTGAGCATGAGCACGACATCGCGCCGCGCATCGAGGAGGTCAAGTCGGAGATTCGCAAGCTCATCCGACGTGGCCTGGAACAACGACAGTCGATTTACCGATGAGTGCGTCGCGCATCAAACCGAAGACAATCCTTGTCACCGGCGCCGGTGGCTCACTGGCACGACGCGTCATGGCGCGACTCATGGATCGGCATCAGGTGATCGCCGTCGACTTCCGACGCAAGGTGCAGACGGATGCACAAATCCCGAGCTACCAGGTCGACCTGAGCAAGCGTCGTTTCGAGGATATTTTTCGCGATCACCCGATCGATGGCGTCATTCATCTCGGGCGCATTCTCACCAACGAGTACAGCCGCTTTCGCCGCTATAACGACAACGTGCTGGGCACACGGCGATTGTTCGACCTTGCGGAGAAATACAACGTCGGCAAGGTCGTCGTGCACTCCACGCATTTCGTGTACGGCGCTGATGCCTACAATCCCGCGCCGCTGTATGAAACGGCGCCGCTGAAGGCCAGCGAACTGACCATGGATCTGGTCGATGCGGTCGAGTTGGAGAACCTCGCGCAGATCTATCTGTGGCGAAACCCCAAGCTGCACATCACGATTCTGCGCCCCTGCAATATCGTCGGCCCCGGGGTGCGCAATTCCATGTCGCGCCTGCTGTCACGCCGGCTTGCGCCAGCGCTGCTGGGGTTCTCGCCGATCATGCAGTTCCTGCATGTGGAGGATATGGCCGATGCCGTGGTCGCCGCGTTTGAGCGTCGCGGCAAGGGTATTTTTAACGTCGCGCCTAACGACTGGGTGGCATACCAGGACTTTCTGCGTGCCTGCGATTGCCGGGTATTGCCGCTGCCCTCGTTGCCACCGGCCTTACCCCGGCGGATTGCCGAGCGAATGGGGTGGAGCTCCTTCCCCCCGTACCTGATCAACTTCTTCAAGTATCCGGTGGTGCTGGACGGCAACAGTTTCGCCAAGGCCTACCGGTGGACGCCCCAATACTCCTTGTCTGACATCAGCGCGTATTACCGCTCCAAGAAACACCGTACGGCGGACGCATAAGCGTGTTGTTGCGATCGAGTTCTGAAATCCGAATGCGAATGGTTGTCCTCGGGCTCACTGCCCTGGCTCTCACCGGCTGTGTCGAAGATTGGCTGGGGCATCCCGGGCGCGGTTCGCAAACGCCAGAGGCTGCACGATGGGCCTTGAGCGAATCCGCACAGCAGCTGCTTGAGGAGAGCTTCGCCGGGCTGCCCGAAACGGTTGTGGATCAAGGCGCCTATCTGACGCGGCCGGCCATCGGCAGCGGCTGGTGGGCCGGCTTGCGTCAAGCAATCTGGGCCGACGCCACCGGCGTCAACGGTCGCGGCGGCGGCGCTTGGCGCGCGCCCTACCTGGCCCGCTTCCGAGCGTTAACCGATCTGCCCACACGGCCGATCGAGGTCGTGGTGTTGACGGAGCAGCCGGATGACAGCACCTGGCCTGCGCACTGGCGCGCGGTGGCGCAGGCGCCGGGCGGCGAGGACCGCTGGGTGTCCGGCCTGACCCTGGCCGGTGGCGAGCCACAACCCAGCCGCGTGTGGGTCGATCTCACGCCGCTGAATGATCCCGACCCAGCGTTACGGCTTGCGGCGTCGCATGCGGCTGCCGGCCGCCAGGTTTTCCTGCTGGGCTGCATGCGGTCTGATCTCGATCGGTGGCAAGCCTGCTTGCGGACACTTCGCGAGAGCGACCAAGACGAACGTCTCTACGTGCTGGTCGATGGGCTAGGGCGGCTGAAGACGGCCTCCGGCGTGCTCAACAGCGTCTTGCAGCAGGTCGATTTGTTCGGTCGCTACCGCTACGCCAGCGCCTACCCCTATGCTGCGATCAACACCAACATCTGGCTGGATGAACTGGTGTGGGCCGGCTTTATCGAGCGGGAGGACGTGGCGCCGCTGCGCGAGTTATACGCCTACAACCCGTGGTTGTTTGACCTGGCGCTCAAGCGTCAGCTGCGCCTGCCGGGTACCGACATCGCGTTGACTCCGGACGTGTTTGGCCCAGTCGCGCAGCCGTAACGGCTAGCCACAGCCCGGCCGCTTGCCGGCGCGCTTGGCCTGTTCGTAGAGCGGCATCGCGGTCTGCAGGCGCTTGGACAGGTCGCCGATGCGCGTCGTATGCGATGGATGGGTCGAGAGAAACTCGGGCGGCTTGCCGCCGCCGGCCTGGCTCATGTTCTCCCACAGCGGAATGCTCGCACGCGGATCGAAACCGGCTTTTGCCATCAGATCCAGCCCGAGCAGATCGGCCTCGGACTCCTGGGTGCGGGAAAACGGAAGTAACACGCCGACTTGAGCACCCAGCCCCAACAGCCCGAACAGCTGTTGTTTGGCGGCCGTAGGCTCCCCGGCAGCGACCTGTGCCAGTTGGAGTCCCGTGCTGGCGACATAGCTGGTGGAGACACGCTCATTGGCGTGACTGGCGAGCACATGCGCCACTTCGTGGCCGATCACCGTGGCGAGCTGGTCCTGGTTTTCTGCGATGTCCAGCAAGCCGGTGTGCACGCCGATCTTGCCGCCAGGCAACGCGAAGGCATTAGCCGAATCGTCCTTGAAGACCTGAACCTCCCAGGTGCGTTGTTCGGGTAGCTCCGCAATGATCGCCCGCGCCACGCAGCTGACATAACCATTGGTCTGGCTGGAGGTCTCCAGCGGCTGTTGCTGTTTCATGTCCTGAAACGCGGCAACGCCCATTTCGGCCATTTGCGATTCGGGAAACAGCTGCAATTGCGAACGACCGAGGGGCGAGGTGGCGCAGGCGACCAAGGCGGTGGTCGTGGCGATCAGGGTCAGGATAAGCAGGCGCTGCATCGGACATGACTCCAGAAGTTGAATCGGCATTATCGCTCAGACCACACCGGGAGGCCTCTGATCCCTTCGGCGCACTCATTGAGCGCCGCCGCACACGCTGTCACTCTGGTCGGCTCTTGAATCACCGAGAGATAACAATGCAGGTCAGTGTTGAAATTTGTCTCGTGCCGATCGGCGTCGGCGTGTCGGTGTCGCCTTATGTGGCTACCTGTCAGCGGGTGCTGGAGCAGGCCGGGCTGACCGGGCAGTTGCATGCCTACGGCACTAATGTTGAAGGTGACTGGGATGTGGTCATGCGTGCGGTAAAGGCCTGTCATGAGGCCGTGCACGCGCAGGGCGCCCCTCGCATCTTTACGACGCTCAAGGTAGGGACGCGGACCGATCGCAAGCAGGCTCTCGCCGACAAGATCCGTAGTGTCGAAGATCGGCTTGCGTCCGCGCCTGACGCATAGGATCATACCGATCGGTATGTAGCGGGGTCCGGGATGCGTTCAATCATCGCAGTGGTCGTCATGGCAACGTCAGCATGGGGAGTGGCGGTTGCGGCTGACGGCGACGTTTACACCACGCTGGAACTGGAACACCGGGAGTTCCCGCAGGAATCCAAGGTGCCAGACCGGCCTGACCGGCAAAGCGCCGCAGCGCTCACGGTCGAATTTTTTCGGGAGTGGAATCGCGGCGACCAATTGCTGTCGGGCGTGTTCTTCGGGCGCGTCGATTCCGATGACGATGAACGAACCCACGCTGATATCCGCGAGCTGAGTTTCGTCCACGCCGCCCGCGACTATGAAGTCAGGCTGGGGGTTCGCAAGGTGTTCTGGGGCGTCACCGAGTCACGCCATCTGGTGGACGTCATCAACCAGACCGACTTCGTCGAAGACATCGATAACGAGGACAAGCTGGGCCAGCCGATGATCAACCTGGCCTGGATTTCGGACTTCGGTACCTGGGACGCGTTCTGGCTCCCATACTTCCGGGAGCGCACGTTCCCGGGCGAAGACGGCCGGCCGGCGTTTCCATTCGAGATCACTGAAGACGCCGCCCGCTACGAATCGCACCAGGAGCAGTCGCACCAGGATTTCGCATTGCGGTGGCGGCATACCGTGGGCGCGCTGGATGTCGGGGTGAGCTGGTTCAAGGGCACCGCGCGGGAGCCGCGATTACTGCCCTGCGTACGTCAGGGCAGCGGCTTCGAAGGCACGGCCACCCAGGCGAACTGCGACCTGGATTCCGCGGTGACCGATCCGGCGCTCAGCGGGTTCGAACCGCTGGACCGGATTCTGATCGCGCTGGCCCAGCAGGCCGGACTCGCGCCGACCGATGCCGAAGTTCAGGCGGCTTTTTTTGATGCCGTTCAGATCATCCCGCATTACGACCAGATCGAGCAGTACTCGATCGACGCGCAGTGGATCATCGGCGCCACCGCGCTGAAGCTGGAAGCCCTGCGCCGGGAGCGCGGCGAGCGCTGGGCCAATGCGCTGGTCACGGGCTTTGAACACACCCTCTACGGGGTGTTCGACTCAGCGATCGACGTCGGCTTGCTGTCCGAGTTCATTTACGATCGGCGCGAAGCTGAAGGCCAGGACTTGTTTGATCGCGAGGTATTCGCGGGCACCCGACTCAGCTTCAATGATGTGGCCGGCACCGCGCTGCTGGCAGGCGGGGTGCGCAGCCTGGATGAGACGACGATCAGTTATCTGGTTGAGGCCGAGCGCCGGTTCGGCGCCTCGGTGAAGGTGTCGCTACAGGCCCGACTGGTCAGCAACGTGCCGGACGATGCGCCGGCGCAGGCAAGCAGTGCCTTGCTGGACTACGAGGATACGATCAGCGCAATCGTGCAGTTGTATTTCTAAGCCGGTGTGTTGAACGCCTGGGCGCGCTACGCCGACTTCATGCCATCCCGGTTCGGGGTGACCAGAATGCGCTGGGTGTCCTTGACCGACTTGGCCGAAGTGACCTTGCGATTGCGCTCCGCCAGCTGACGGAACCAGAGCCGGATGGTTTCATTCGGAATATCGACCGTGTCCGCGCCGCGGTCCGGGTCATTCCAGAGCAGGTCCCAGGGTCCGCCCTGTTCGCGGGTGACCAGCGACAAGTCGTAACCGGAGAGCTTGCCGTAGGCCTTCCACGTGATCGCGAGGACGCGGCGGGTGCCTTCGTCTGCCGCCTGCGGGTGTGGCGTCAACTCGATCATCTTGCCCGACTGCGGGTCGCTGCGGCGCACCACCAACGGTTCCAGTACGCGCTTGGTGCCGCTTAGATGGTCCTGCAAAGCGGCAATGCGCGGGCCGTTCACCGTGGCCACAATGCCGCCATCAAACAACGAGGTGCCGAGCATGGCCAGGTGCCAGCCCTGAGCGCAATACGTCAATTCATGCAGCTTTGGTGGGTTCAGGTCGCGCAATCGCTCGCTCGCCGCCTGGGCGATGAAGTGATTGGCAACCGCGACGGCCTCTAGCATTCCGCGCAACTCGGTTAGCGAGAACAATTGCGCAGTGAACGCGATGCCGCAGGCTTTTGCAAGAACATTGAACGTGTTCGGCCGGCGCGGCGCGGTGGGTATACTGCCAGCACTGGCGGCGCCTTAGGCCAAGGTCGATGCCTCCGCCCGAACCCAATCTGATGCGAGGAGCAGGATGCCCATGCTCGAGACTGCGACGACCCATCTGGCGGCGCGACACGCGCGGCCAGGCCGCGCTCTGACAGCCGTGATGATTACCCTGCTATGGGCGCTGGGCCTCGGCGCCTGTGCGACCCCCGCCACTGAAAGCGAATCGCCATCCCGGCTGACCGCGACGCCCTGGATGCTCGTATCCCTGGCCGGCACCACCGTCGATACGCTTGCCAAGCCGGCCACGCTGGTGCTGGAGCCCGCCACCGATCAACTCTATGGCCACGCCGGCTGCAATCGTCTGTCCGGCAGCTATGTGCTGGACGGCGAACAGCTAAGCTTCTCGCGCCTGATCACCACGAAGATGGCTTGCGCCCAGGGAATGGACCAGGAGCAAGCGTTTCTGGCGGCACTGGCGGCGACCACCACATTCCGGCTGGAGCAAGGCCGCCTGAGCTTGATCGGCGATGACGGGGCCGTGCTGGCCGTGCTGATGGCCGAGCCCAACGTCGGCTGACGACGCGCGTTCGGTCTTCAAGGCCTGGCGCGATTCAGCGAGCCCGGGTCAGACGGCGCATCGCATCTTCCAAACCCCGAATGGTCAGGGGGAACATGCGGTCGTCGAAAATAGTCCGGGTCATCGCCACCGATGGCGCGTATTCCCAGTGTGATTCGGGCTCCGGGTTAAGCCATGCGGCCTTGGGAAAATGATCGAGCAGCCGGCGCGCCCAGGTCTCACCAGACTCCTCGTTCCAGTGCTCCACGCTGCCACCGGGATAGGCGATCTCATAGGGGCTCATCGTGGCATCGCCGACGAAGATGATCTTGTAGTCGGGTCCGTAGGTGCGGATGAGTTCACGGGTGGACGTCTTTTCCGAGCGCCGCCGCAGGTTGTCCTTCCACACCGATTCGTACAGGAAATTGTGGAAGTAGAAGTACTCCATGTGCTTGAACTCGGTGCGAGCTGCCGAGAACAACTCCTCGCACAGCGTTACGTGCGGATCCATCGAACCGCCCACATCGAAGAACAGCAGCACCTTCACCGCGTTATGACGTTCGGGCACCATGCGGATGTCCAGCATGCCGCCGTTTCTCGCCGTTGAACTGATGGTGTCGTTCAAATCCAGCTGATCGGCGGCCCCTTCGCGGGCAAAGCGACGGAGGCGGCGCAGCGCCATCTTGATGTTGCGGGTTCCGAGTTCGCGGCTATCGTCCAGATTGGCGAATTCGCGCTTGTCCCAGACCTTGACCGCAGATCGGTTGCGGCTGCCGGCCTGACCGATACGAACGCCCTCCGGATTGAAGCCGTAGGCGCCGAACGGAGAGGTGCCGGCGGTACCGATCCACTTGTTGCCGCCCTGGTGGCGTTTTTCCTGTTCGTCGAGGCGCTTGCGTAACTCCTCCATGAGCTTCTCGAAGCCGCCCATGGCCTCGATCTTCGCCTTGTCCTCGTCGGATAGCTGCAGCTCCGCCTGCTTGCGCAGCCACTCTTCCGGAATGTCGGTGAACAGATCTTCGGTGACTGACTCGACTCCGTGCCAATACGCCGCAAAGATCTGATCGAACCGATCGTACTTGGTCTCGTCCTTGACCAGAGTGGTGCGCGCCAACACGTAGAAATCATCGATGCTGTAAATCACCACGTGACGCTTGAGCGCGTCCAGCAGGGTTAGAAACTCGGTGACCGTCGGCTTGAGGCCGCCTTCGCGCAGCGCATAGAAGAACGAGAGCAACATCAGAGAGGACGGATCTCGAAGTCGTGGGTGATCTCGACACTGGCCTGCAGCATCAGCGAGGCGGAGCAATACTTTTCCGCGGAGAGCTGAACCGCCCGCGCCACATGGCGTTCGGCCAACTCCCGCCCTTCGATGATGAAATGCAGATGGATGGCCGTGAACACCTGCGGGATGGTTTCGGCGCGCGTGCCCTGGATCTCCACGCAACAATCGCTTACGTCCTGCCGCGCCTTGCGTAGAATGAGCATCACATCCATGGCGCTGCAGCTACCCACGCCGAGGAGTATCAGTTCCATGGGCCGCATCCCGAGGTTGCGGCCACCAATCTCGGGCGAGCCATCGATAACTATGGCGTGTCCGCTGCCGGACTCGCCGACCCAGGTCACACCCTCCGAAAGTTTGAGGCGTGCTGACATCGTGTTAACCGTCATGGCGGGTATGATACTAGTGACAAGAAAACGGGGAGCAGCGGAATGACCGCTGAACGCGAATGACCAGCTTGCATCAGCTGGACGAAGGGAGCGAGGCCGCCATTCAGGCGTTCCACATGGCGGCGCATCGTCGGCACTACCCGAAGAATCATACGATTCTTCACGAAGGGGACGCGCCGGATTCCTTGTACCTGATTCTGGAAGGCTCGGTCAGCATCATCTTCGAGGACGAAGATGGTCGCGAAATGGTGCTGGCGTATCTCAACCCGGGCGACTTTTTCGGCGAGATGAGCCTGTTCCCGGAAATGGAGTCGCGCAGCGCCATCGCGCGCACACGCAAACCCACGGTGGTGTCCGAACTCGGCTTTCAGCCGTTCCGCGAACTCGCACACAAATACCCGGACCTCATGTTCGTGCTCGGCCATCAGCTTGCCAAGCGCCTGCGTGACACCACCCGCCGTGCGGCCGATCTGGCCTTCGTCGACGTGGCTGGGCGCATCGCCCGAACGCTGCTGACGCTCACGGACGACCCCGGCCACGAAGTTGTGGAAGGTGGTCGAGTGGTCCGCATCAGCCGGCAGGAGCTGGCACGAATTGTCGGCTGCTCCCGCGAAATGGCGGGCCGCGTGCTCAAGTCGTTGGAAGAAGACGGCATCGTGCAGGTGAAGGGGCGTGCGATCCTGGTGCCGGAAGACACGCGGCAGTCGCTGGGTACCGAGGGCTAACCCGCCTGAATCGGCGCCCCGATCAGATCGGCCAGCGCCACGCCAGGGTCGGTCGCGCGCATCAAGGATTCGCCGACCAGGAAGCCATGCACATCGGCCGCCTGCATCCTCTGGATGTCGTCACGGCTATGAATGCCGCTTTCGGTAATCAGCACGCGATCATCAGGCACCGCCGAACGCAGGTTCAGGGTGGTGTCTAGACTGACGTCGAAGCTACGCAAATTGCGGTTGTTAATGCCTAGTAGCGGACATAGTTCCGCTGGCAGGCGCAGCGCGCGCTCCAGTTCCTCGGCGTCGTGAACCTCAACCAATGTATCCATGCCCAGCTCCACCGCGGCCTCGGCCAAGGTGCGCAAGCTGGCGTCATCCAGCGCGGCGACAATCAGCAGCACGCAGTCAGCGCCCCAGGCACGGGCTTCGAGCACCTGATACGGGTCGATCAGGAAGTCCTTGCGTATCACCGGTAGTCCGGCGCCGCGGGCCTGAACCAAGAAATCCGGCGCGCCCTGAAAATAGGTGACGTCCGTCAGCACCGACAGACAGGCGGCCCCGCCGGCGGCGTAGCGATGCGCCAGCCACGTCGGATCGAAATCCGGCCGGATCAGGCCCTTGCTGGGGGAGGCCTTTTTCAGTTCGGCGATCACCGCGGGTTGGCGCGTCTGCACCCGCGCCCGCACGGCGTCGGCAAAACCGCGTGGTGGTTCTGCCTGTGCGGAACGTTGGCGCAGGGTTTCGTGTGAGGTCCGTGACTGGGCCGCGGCCACTTCGTCCTGCTTGGTGGCGAGAATTCGGTTGAGGATGTCGCTCATGGATAATGGTCCGCGGCCGTCGCGCTCAGAGTTGCTGCGACAACGCGGCCAGACCGTTTAGCGTCTTCAGTGCCGTTCCGGAGGCCAGCACTTCCCGCGCCTGATTGACGCCATCGGCCAGCGTGCTGGTCAGACCCGCGACGTAGATGCCGGCGCCGGCGTTGAGCGCGATCATGTCGGCAACCGAGCCCGCACGACCGCCCAGCGCCTGCCGGATCATCGTGTAGCTTTCGTCGGCCGATGCCGCGCGTAACGGCTGCAGGCTGTGTGCGGTCACGCCGAAGGTTGCGGGCTCGATCGTGTAGTTGCGGACTTCGCCCATCCGCAGTTCGGCCACATGGGTCGGCTCGACCGGACTGATCTCGTCCAGGCCGTCCTGGCCATGAACCACCATGACGTGTTCGCTACCCAGCCGCTGCATCACTTCGGCGATGGGCGCGCACCAGGCACTGGAGAACACCCCAATCACCTGGCAGGGCGCATTGGCCGGGTTGGTCAGGGGGCCGAGCAGATTGAACAGGGTGCGTACCCCCAACTCGCGGCGTGGTCCGATCGCATGCTTCATCGCCGAGTGATAGCCGGGCGCGAACATGAAACCGACACCCAGCTCTTCCACACAGCGGGCGACGCCGGCCGGGCCTAGATCGACCTTGACGCCTGCCGCCTCCAGTACATCGGCGCTGCCAAACTGACTGGAAACCGAGCGGTTGCCGTGCTTGGCGACATGGCCGCCGGCAGCGGCCACCACCATCGCCGAGGCAGTGGAGACATTGAAGATGCCGCTGGCATCGCCGCCCGTGCCGCAGGTATCCACCAGGTGCTTGCGGGCGGACGCCGGGATTTCGACCGGCGTGGCCAACTCCCGCATGACCGCAGCCGCGGCGGCGATCTCGCCGACCGTCTCGCCTTTGCAGCGCAAGGCAATCAGGAACCCCGCCACCTGTGCCGGCGTGTACTCGCCTTGCATGATGCCGCGCATGGTTTGCGTCATGACCTCGGGCGCGAGATCACGGCCATCCAGCAATGGTTCCAGAACTGCTTTCATGGGCAGGGGCACGCGCATCCCGACGCCAGGCGCGGGATGCGCTGACAGCCTATCGACCGGTGATGTCGGAGTACGGACGTTCCGTTGCGCCGGTATAAATCTGGCGCGGACGACCGATGCGCATACCCGGGTCGGAAATCATCTCGAGGTAGTGCGCGACCCAGCCCACGGTGCGGCCGATGGCGAACATCGGCGTGAACATATTGGTGGGGATGCCGATGGCCTTGTAGATGATGCCGCTGTAGAAATCGACGTTCGGGTAGAGCTTGCGCTCGACGAAGTACTCATCCTTCAGTGCGATCTCTTCCAGCTTCATCGCCAGTTCGAGCATGCCGTCGGTGTCACCGCCGTAGGCCTTGAGGACCTTGTGGCAATGCTCGCGGATGACGGTCGCGCGTGGATCGAAGTTCTTGTAAACGCGATGGCCGAAGCCCATCAGACGGAACGGGTCGTTCTTGTCCTTGGCCTTGGCAATGTACTTGTCGACATTGTCGGCGCTGCCGATCGCCGAAAGCTGCTTGAGCACCGCCTCGTTGGCGCCGCCGTGCGCAGGCCCCCAAAGAGCCGCGATACCGGAGGAGATGGCCGCGTAGGGGTTACAGCCGGTGGAACCCGCCAGGCGCACGGTGGAGGTGGATGCGTTCTGCTCGTGATCGGCATGCAGAATCAACAACACATCCAGCGCCTCGGCGGCGACGGGATCGACCTCGTAGTCCTCCGCCGGCACGGCAAACATCATGTGCAGGAAGTTGGAGCTGTAATCCAGGTCGTTCTTCGGATAAACCATCGGCTGGCCGATGGAATACTTGTACGCGGCCGCGGCGATGGTCGGGATCTTCGCAATCATGCGGCGCGCAAAGATCTTGCGATGCTCCGGATCCGCCGTGTTCGTGGTGTCGTGATAGAACGCCGACAGCCCACTGACGATGGACGACAGCATGGCCATCGGATGCGCGTCGTAGTGGAAGCCGGTGAAGAAGCGCTTCAGCGACTCGTTCAGCATGGTGTGCATGCGGATCGCGTCGTTGAACTCCTCGTATTCGCTCTGGGTGGGCAGCTCGCCATTGAGCAGCAGATAGCAGACTTCCATGTAGTTGGACTTCTGCGCCAGCTCGTCCGCGCGATAGCCGCGGTAAAGCAGCTGGCCCTTCTCGCCATCAATGAAGGTGATGCCTGACTCGCAGGAGCAGGTCGAGGTAAAGCCGGGGTCGAAGGTGAAACCGCCGGTGTTCGCATACAGCTTGCGGACATCGACCGCGGGCGGGCCCATCGTGCCTTGGACTTGCGGCAGATCGACGGAGCTTCCGTCGGGTCCGGTGACTGTATACGAATCGCTGCTCATGCTTTTGTTACTCCCGGTCGGTCGCGAAAGCCGTGCCCGTCATCCCCCCAAGGATTCGTGGCGGTGACGATGTCATCTTCCCTGTCCAAGCAGACGATGAAGAAGTCGCTGGCGTCCCGTGACGTGAGTTGAATTGAAAAAATTCGGGCGGATGACGCTGGGTGCGTAGACGATCGATCGTTTAGCGGTTCGACGATCAATCGCGGCAACGAGCGGGACCGCGCCCGTGGGAAATCGTTAGCGCCCATTAGTTTCCCCGCTCGTGCTGGACCTTTGCAAGCGCAGTGCACAAATCGGCACCGGACGCGGGAAGCCTTTGAGCGGTTCGGCGTCCCGATCTTCGGCCACCCAGCGGCTGGTTTCCTGGGCTTCGTCCCGCGTTCGGGCATCGGCCAGAATCTCGCCATCACTGGCGCGACCGCATAGCCGGGAGGCCAGCACCACGGGGTTGCCGACAGCACCGTACTCCAAGCGGCCAGCCCCACGCAGGGCACCCACCGTCACGTGGCCGGTAGCGATGCCGATGCCCAGGCCCACCGCCGGTGCATGGCCGTTCTGCGACAGCATCTGGCACACGGCCTGCTGCAGCGACAAGGCCAGTTCGATACCGCTCCGCGCGGGTTGCTGCACCTTGAATGGCGCGCCGACGATGATGACGACCCCGTCGCCCGCGTGGTCCTTGACCGTGCCGGCATGCGCTCGCGTCGCGTCGCCCACAGCCTTGTAAAAGGCTTCGAGCAAGCCGAAGGTTTCCTCCGAGGTGCGCAGCCGCGCGTAGGACGAGAACCCGCGCAGGTCGGCGACGACCACGGTCACCACGGTGCGTCGGCGTTCCAATAGGTGGTCGAGCCCATGTGCCCTCACTTCCTGCGCGACCTGCGGCGACAGGAACTGCCCCATGAAAGCGCCGCGCCGGCCGAGGATCGCCAGATAGCGCACCGACGACGCCGACAGAATCACCAGCCCGATCACAATGAAATACGGCTCCAGCCCGCGTGTGACCACCAGCGCGCCAATCAAGAATGGAGTTGCCATGTAAAGCATCCGCAGGCGCAGGGCATCGGTGGAATCGAGCCGCGTGGTCAACAGCAGGATGATCGCAATTGCCGCCAGCAGCATGGCTGTTCCCAGCACCGGAGCGAAGATCGCGAACTCCAGCCCGCGCAGCTTGACCAGCCCGCTGGCGTCGGACGTTGCCTGTTCTGGCGCGATCAATACGTAGCCAAGCGACAGCCCGAGCAGGACGATGATGAGTAGTTGCGCCACCCGGAAAAGCCAGTGTGCCGCCACGCCACGCCGGCCACGGGCGGAGCGGCCGATACGCCGTCCCCATTCCATGCCGGCGATGATCGCGGCCGACTCCAGCGTCTCGGTGACAGCGGTCCAGAACACCAGGCCGCTGCCGCTGGCGGGTTCCAGCGCCTGCTCCATGCCGATGAGCACGACGCAGAGGGCCAGCGACCGGTTGATGTGGTCGCGCGGATCGGTGAGCCAACCCGACAGGCCCATGCCGATCGCCATCATCGCGACGACCAGATGCGCCGCGTCTGCCAACGGCATGCGGTTATCGACCTAGCGTTTGGGGTAGTGCGCGGGGTAGCCGGTGCGTGCGGCGCCGGAGTCCACGGCGGCTGCCGCCACGGCAGGCGAGACGAAATCCGACAGCCGCGGGTCCAGCGGTGTGGGCAGGATGTAGTTGGGGCCGAAGCTGATGTCCTGCATGTCGTAGGCGTCCTTGACGACTTCCGGGACCGGCTGCCGGGCCAAGTCGGCAATGGCGTGAACCGCGGCTATCTGCATCTCGTGGTTGATCGAGCGTGAACGCACGTCCAGCGCACCCCGGAACAGGAACGGGAAGCACAGCACGTTGTTGACCTGATTCGGGTAATCGCTGCGGCCGGTTGCCATGATCACATCGTCGCGCACCGCATGGGCCTCCTCGGGAAGAATTTCCGGCGTCGGATTTGCCAGCGCAAACACGACCGGGTTCGGCGCCATCGAACGCACCATGTCCTGGCTGACAAGGCCGGGGCCGGACACGCCGATGAACACGTCGGCGCCGGCCATGGCATCCGACAGCGTGCGCAAATCGGTGTCGATCGCGAACTCTTGCTTCTGCGGGTTGAGGTCGTCGCGGCCGGTGTGAACCACACCCTTGCTATCGCACATGACGATGTTGTCCGGCGCCGCGCCTAGTGATTGCAGCAGCTTCATCGACGCGATGCCGGCCGCGCCGGCACCGACGCAGACGATGCGCACCGCGTCCAGTGCCTTGTTCTGATATGCCAGGGCATTGAGCAGCCCGGCGCAGATGATGATGGCGGTGCCATGCTGGTCATCGTGAAACACCGGGATATCCAGTGTCTCGCTCAGCGTCTTCTCGATGTGAAAGCAGTCTGGCGCGGCGATATCTTCGAGGTTGATGCCACCGAAGGTCGGCGAGATTCGCTGCACGGTTTCGATGAAATCCTGTGCATCCGGCGCGTCGACCTCGATGTCGAACACATCGACATTGGCGAACTTCTTGAACAGCACGGCCTTGCCTTCCATCACCGGCTTGGATGCCAGCGGGCCGGTGCGGCCCAGCCCCAGCACAGCCGTGCCGTTGGTGATCACCGCGACCAGGTTGCCCTTGGACGTGTATTTGAATGCATCGTCCGGGTTCTTCTCGATCTCCAGCACCGGCTCGGCCACACCGGGCGAATACGCCAGCGACAGCTCGCTGGGCGTGGTGAACGGTTTGGTGATCGCGATTCCGAGTTTTCCCGGCCTTGGTTTGGCGTGGTAGTCCAACGCCGCTTGGCGCTTGTCAGCCTTATTCATAACCAGATCACTAGCCGGAAAAACGGGGTGGCGATTATGAGGTGCGCGCCCGGCAGGCGCCAATATGGCGCCGCGCCGGGGATCTGTGCCCTGCCTCGATCAGCGCAGCTGCGACAGGTCGATCTTCTCGTGGTCGACAACCCGCTTGAGCGCCGCTTCCATCGTCGAGCGCGCATGCGCCGTGGCACCACGGAGCATGGCGTGCAGGGCCGCGTCTTCGGTGGAGCGGTCCTCGCAGAGCTGGGAGTAGCGCTCGAAGGCGCTGAGCGAGATCAGCAACTCGGCGAGATGCCGCGGACATTCGCAGCTCACGCTGGTCTGGACCAGCGCCAGCGAGACCAATTCCTTCTTGTTGAACAGCTGTGGCGGGATTGCCTCGGACAGGTAATCCCCTGGCTGCTCGTCCGGCGCCAGCCAGTATTTGCGCGTCAGCAGCACATGGCGAAGCATCTCCGCATCAATCGGCTCGCGCAGCACCAGCAGGCCAAGGTCGCGAATGGCGTTCAGGTCGGACTTGCGCGCGTAGCTATAGACGACGATCACGGCGGTCAGGCTGGCATCGTCACGCCAGGCAGCCAGGTCTTGCGCCAGCGACCGCGTGACCTGTTCGGCTTCCACGACGGCGATGGCCTTCGAATGGGTCGGTAGCGACGCCTTGCGGGCATCCGCCGGTGTCGCGTAGCTGGCGTGAATCGTGTAACCCGGCAGGTCGATGTCGCCGAGTCGCTCGGCCAGCGTCGGCCCGATCAGCAGCAGCGGCGCCAGGCCGGTGCGGCGGCGTCGTGCATTGCCCCGGTTGGGCATGGAGGCGAGCGATTCGATGCGTGCCGGCAACTGTCCCTTGTCCAGCGATGCGATGTAACCGATGGAATCACCGGCATCGATCAGCGTGCGCACGTGGCTCAGGTATTCGACATCTTGTTGTGAATACAGCCGCGTGCCGGTTTCATCTCTGGCTGGTTTGACGAGGCCGTAGCGGCGCTCCCAGACACGGATGGTGTTGGCGGGGATCCCCGTGGCACGTTCGACCGCGCCAATCCGGAAAGCCTGACAATCTTCGACGACTTCAGCGGTGTCGTTCATGGTCCGAGCGCTCCTTGTGCGTCAGCATCCTGCAGCGATCCGAGCGCGTGTTGCGAACTCGGATCGGGCGACAGCGATGGTTAGACAATGCATGTACAAGGAGTTCGACAGTGCCCCCGCCGATGGATGCACAGCGGTTGCATTTTTTGCAGGAGCGTCTGGAGCGGCGCTAGACCGCTGTCGGGTCAGTCGTTCTCGACATCCACCTGCAGCGTGTACCCGTCGTCGGCCTCTTCAAGGCGGACGACGATGGGCTGGCAGCAGACAAAGCAGTCTTCGACGTATTCCTGCGAGCCGCCGGTGTGGTCGACCAGCAGGGTGATGCGCTCGCCACAGTATGGGCAGTGCGTGCGATGTTCGGTGAGGGCTTCCATCGGTCAGAAGTCCGCCAGCACGGCATCCAGATGGCGTCGGCCCAGTTCGGTGGGGCGAATGGTCTGGCCAGCCTGTTCCAGCGTGCCGGTTGCCAGCGCCGAACTCAGCGCCGGATGCATTGCGTCAATGCCCAGGCCGGTGGTCGCTTCGAACTGCGGGATGGTGAAGCCGTCGTTGAGTCGCAGAGCGTTCATCAGAAACTCCAGCGTACGATCCTGAGGCTCAATGTAACGCGTTTGCGCCAGCGCGTCGGCCGTGCCCGCGGTGGCGATGAACGCGCCGGGGCGGCGCTGGCGTTCGCGTCGCTGCCAGCCGACCATGCCGTGGGCGCCGGCACCCACCCCGATGTATTCCTCGCAATGCCAGTAGGTCTGGTTGTGCCGGCATTGCCGGCCCGGCCGGGCGTAGGCCGATACCTCGTATTGCGCGAAGCCGGCTTCCGCGAGCCGGGTTTGGCCGGTTTCCCAGATGGCCACGGCGGTATCTTCGGTTGGCAGCGGCGGCGGCCGGCGGGCGAAAGCGGTGCCGGGCTCCAGCGTCAGCTGGTACCAGGACAGGTGCTCCGAACCCAGCGCGAGGCCTTGATCCAAATCGTCCATGGCCTGGTCGAAGGTCTGCTCGGGCAGTGCGAACATCAGATCGATATTCACGTTGTCGAAGCCGGCGGCTCGCGCCTGGCCGAAGGTGTCGATGGCCGTCTGCGCCGAGTGAATCCGCCCCAATCGGCGCAGCTGCGTGTCGTCGAAGCTCTGCACGCCGATCGACAGGCGATTGACTCCCGCCGCGCGATAGCCGGCGAAGCGCTCGGCGTCGCTGGCGCCGGGGTTGGCCTCTAGCGTGATCTCGACATTCGGATCAAAGCGGAACAATGCCTCTGCCGTTTCCAGCACGCGGGCGATGGCCGGGGGCGAAAACAGGCTGGGCGTCCCGCCGCCGAAAAACACGCTGGTGATTGGCCGTGCGGTGTCGATGTTCGAGCGTTCAAAGCTCAGGTCCCGGAGCAGGGCGTCGGTGTACCCGGCTTCGTCCACGCGGCGGCCGTTCAGGCCGTGGGAGTTGAAGTCGCAGTAAGGGCATTTCGCCACGCACCAGGGCAGGTGCACATAAAGGCCCAGCGGATGGTTGGTTCCCACGGTGTCAGCTGCTCTGCAACGGCTCGATCCGTAGCTGGGTCACCAGGGCCTGAACGGCCTGTCCGCGATGGCTGCGGCGGTTCTTCTCTTCCGGGCTCAGCTCCGCCGCAGAGCAGTTCAAGCCCGCCGGCTGGAACAACGGGTCATAGCCGAAGCCATCCAAACCCTGGAGCTCGGTCATGATTCGTCCCGGCCAGACGCCTTGGGCGATCAGCGGGGCGGGATCGGCCGCATGACGCAGGCACACGCATACGCAGCGAAACCGGGCCTGACGGCGCCGCTGACCCTCAAGCGCTTTCAGCAGCGCGGCATTGTTGGCGGCATCGTTGCCGTGTTCGCCGGAATACCGCGCCGATCGCACGCCTGGGGCGCCGCCCAGGGCCGCGACCTCCAGGCCGCTGTCATCGGCAATCGCCGGCAGCCCCGTCGCCGCGGCAGCCGCGCGCGCCTTGATGATCGCGTTTTCGATGAAGGTATCGCCGGTTTCAGGCGGTTGCTCGAACTCGAACTCCGACTGCGGGCGCACGCGGTAACCCAGCGGCGCAAGCAAGGCTTGCATCTCCTTGACCTTGCCGGGATTGCCGGTGGCGAGCACCACGGATACCGCGCTCATGTCGCGTTCTCGTCCCAATGCATGGCCTCGATCTTTTGGCCATCCAGATCCCGCACGAAGGCACCGTAGTAGCCGGCGCCGTACTCGGTTCGTGGTCCCGGTGGACCCTCTGGCGCGGCCCCTTGGTCCAGGGCTGCGGCATACCAGGCGTCTACCTGGTCCGGGCTGTCGGCAAGAAACGCGACGTGGACGCCGTTCGCTGCGCTGGCCGGTTGTCCATTAACGGGGGTTTGAACCCAGAACTCCGGAAAATCGCGTCCGTAGGCAACCGCGCCAGGATGTTCCATCACGCGGCCGATGCCGAGCGCGCGCAGGGTGGCATCGTAGAACGCCACGGCACGCTCGAACGCATTCGTGCCGATCGAGACGTGGGAGAGGATGCTTGATCCCACGGACTCAGCTCGCCAGCGCGGCCTGCTGCGCGGCCACGAGTTGTTTGACACCAGCGCCAGCGAGGTCCAGCAACGCATCCAGTTCGCTGCGCTGGAAGGCATGGCCTTCGGCCGTACCCTGAACCTCAATAAAGCCGCCGGCGTCGTTCATCACGACATTCATGTCGGTTTCGGCGGTCGAATCTTCGGCGTAGTCGAGGTCCAGCACCGGCGTGCCGCCGCAAATGCCGACCGAAATCGCCGCCACGTGACCGTGAATCGGGTCGCGCTTGAGCAGCTTGCGGGCGAGCAGGCCGTTGACCGCATCAACCAGGGCGACATAGGCGCCCGTGATCGCGGCCGTGCGGGTGCCGCCATCGGCCTGAATGACATCGCAGTCCAGCGTGATCTGGCGCTGGCCCAACGCTTCGAGATCGACCACGGCGCGCAGGCTGCGGCCGATCAGCCGCTGGATTTCCTGGGTTCGGCCGGATTGCTTGCCACGGGCCGCCTCGCGGCCCATTCGGTCGTGCGTAGAGCGCGGCAGCATGCCGTATTCGGCCGTGACCCAGCCGCGATTCTCGTTGCGCAGCCAGGGCGGCACGCGTTCATCAATCGAGGCCGTGCAGAGCACGCGGGTATCGCCAAAGCTAACCAGCACCGAGCCTTCGGCGTGTTTGGTGAAATGGCGGGTGAGGGTGACCTCACGCAGCTGGTCGGCTGCGCGGCCACTGGGGCGTTGAAAGGAGTCAGTCATGGGCGCGGAGTATACCGGGCTGCCCCGCCTGAATTTGCGATACTGCGCCGCATGATCAAGAGCATGACCGGATTCGCCCGCCATCAGGCTACGGGCACGTGGGGCCAACTCGTCTGGGAGTTGCGCACCGTCAATCACCGTTACCTCGATGTCAGTTTCCGCCTGCCCGAACCGATGCGGGCACTGGAATCGGAGTTTCGAACCCGCATCGGCCGCCGAGTTGCCCGCGGCAAGTGCGAGGCCTCGCTCAAGCTCGACCTTTCGGCCGGCGAGCAGGGCAGCCTGGACATCGACTCTGCCCGCCTGCAGTCGCTGGCCAGCGGCATCCGTCAGGTTTCGGAGGCGATGGATGTTCAGCCACCCGACCCGCTCCGTGTGCTTGCCTGGCCCGGTGTGGTCCAGCAAGCCGAGCTGGATCAGGAGGCCTTGAACACCGCGGCGCTGGAATCGCTGGATGCCGGCCTCGACGCGCTGGCCGAGGCCCGGCAGCGCGAAGGCGACAAGATCGACACCATGCTGTGCGAGCGCGCCGACGGCATCGAGTCCCTGGTCGTGCAGGTCACCGACCGCCTGCCGGCCTTGCGAACCGAATGGGAAGCCCGCCTGCGCGAGCGGCTGGCCGATTTCAAGACCGAGCTGGACGAAAGCCGGATCGAGCAGGAATTCCTGTTATTGCTCAACCGAACCGACGCGGCAGAAGAACTGGACCGACTCAACGCGCATACCCAGGAAATCCGCGCCATCCTCAAACGGCGTGAACCCGTGGGCCGGCGGTTGGATTTCCTGATCCAGGAACTCAACCGCGAAGCCAACACCCTGGGGTCCAAGTCACAGGACACCGAAGTCACCCGCGCCGCCGTCGACCTCAAGGTGCTGATCGAACAGATGCGCGAGCAGGTGCAGAACGTCGAGTAATGTCTCGCACCGTTTCACTGAGTGCCGGACAAGCGCAGCGACAGAACTTCGAACAGGCAGAGTTCCAGAACTCGTGATACGTCAGCAGGGTCCCACTTGCCGACGTTGTGAAGGCTTCCGGCCTGTTCATTTAAAGGCGGGCACGTTGTTGCCCTCCCCGGTCAGCAACGCCAGTAGTCGGTGGTTGAGAAACAGTACCTCGCGGCCAACTTTCTGCTCATGCAACACGCCGGTCTCGACCAACTCCTTGAGATATCGAGACGCCGCCTGACGCCCTACGATGTCTGCGTCGACCAAGTTTCGGATCCGACTGTAAGGCTGAGCGAAGATCGCTTCCACCAGTTCATGGCTGTAGATCTTTGGCCGCTGCTCACGCACGTATTGCGCGGTCGCATCAAATAGCTGCCGCATGGCTTGGAGCTTTGCCAACGTCCATAGAGCGGTCTCTTCAATGCCTTTGAGCAGGTAGAGAATCCACTCGTCCCAGGCTCCATCTGCTGTGACGCCCAGCAACAGCCGGTAGTAGTCAGCTTTATGCTGGATGATGAACCGGCTGAGATACAGGATCGGACTTCGTAGCAAGCCAGTTTCGATCAGGAAAAGATTGTTGAGCACGCGACCGGTCCGGCCATTACCGTCGGTGAATGGATGGATCGCTTCGAACTGGTAGTGACCGACCGCCAGGCGGATGAGCGGATCCAGATACTCCTCCTCATGAAGGAACCTCTCCCAGTTCGCAAGAAGATCGCGTAGTTGCTCTTCTCCCTCGGGCGGAGTGTAGATCGCCTCACCTGCGCCATTTTCTAGCCGGGTTCCAGGAACGCGGCGTACGCGCATATCGACGCCTTTAATGCGCGTGCAGATCGCTTCGGCGGTCGCCGTGACCAGCGGGCGGCCTTTCAGGCTACTAAAGCCTTCAAGTAATGCATGCCGATAGCGCAGCGCCTCCTTGGTGGCGGGATCGCCGTGGTCGTCCGACTCCTGGTAGCGGAACAGCTCGTCGTTGGTGGTTACGATGTTCTCAATTTCGGTGCTGGCCCTAGCCTCGAGAACGGGTAGCGTGTTGATCAGGATCGCCGGGTTTGGGATCAGATCCGTTGCCTGGTCGAGCCGAGCCAGTGCGGCGCGCGCACGGATGCACCGAAGCAGCACAGGCTTACTATCGAGTTCCACCCCGGAAGGCGGCAGCTTTGGCAAATCGTTGTAGGGACGATCCGACAGCCACGACATGGCGTCACTTTCCGCTTTTGTCGACATGTCTTCAGGATATGTTGCAACGGACGACATATCAATAGAACGTGTCGCTAGTATCAAATTTAAGCGACATGTTGTCGCGGCGTGCCCATCTTGCCGCCACGTTTGAAAACGCTGCGGATTGGGAGCTTCGATGTCTGCTGCAACGCATTGCACGGACCGCGGACTCATTTCATGCGGCGCTGCTCCGTGAAGTACCCTGCGTTGCTGTTGCTGGAGATCGTCGCGCACTGGGCCCAGTTGATCAGTTGCTTGGCTGTGTGGAGAGGACGAACGCCCCAGGTCGACGGTAGATCGGGAGCATTCGTGCCGAGCGAGAACCGACACGCATGCGCCGCCATGATTCTGGACCAAGATGGCCAGACGGCTCCGACTACGCCCTCTGAGCCCGCAATATTTCGCCGAAATGCTCTCAAGGACTTGCGTGGCGGGATACAATCGGACAGACAAGAGTTGACAACTCTGAACTCGCGGTGCCCGACTAGGGTTTCACGCGCGGCCTAGTTCGATGCTGAATGCCTGCAGTTCGCGATAAGCTCTTTGGGTACCGAGCGACTGGCGGGCGCTGACTCTAGAAGAGCAATCCGTTTCCAATGTTTCGCACGAGACTACATTGCGGCAGCTCGCGTCCGAAGTGGGGGACGAGGAAAGAATGGCGGAAAAGCCTCTGACTTCAGGGTGTTTTGATGGAGGGGATCGTCAAGTCACTTGGACCGGTATCCAAATCCGCGAGGGAGAGGCTTTCGCTCAATTCCTGACGAAAGAAGTTGCTGCTCGGGTTCAGGATGCTGCTGGCGTGTCCGATTTTGAAGCTCACCTTCGCGGGATCGCTTCTACTGGCTTTCAGACGGGCAGCCTCCAGGCGCTACTGGAAGCAGCGCCTTACGAGGAACGAGCATGGGCGGTTGGAGAAGCGCTCGCTGAGGCGCATTTGACGCGAGAACACGGCGTTGAGTGGCCCTGGAACACGGAACGCGACAAGCGTACGCCTCTAGCAAGCTTGCCCGGAGCCGATCTCGTCGGGCTGGTTGCCGACGATGATGGCTTCCTGCTTGTGCTAGGGGAGGTCAAGTGCTCCAGCGAATCGAAGAATCCGCCGCAGGTGATGACTGGGCGGAGTGGAATGACCAATCAGCTCGAAAATCTAGCGAATGATTTGGGGTTGTTGAGCACGCTACTTCGTTGGCTGTTCCCACGCTGCAAGGGCACGCCGCATGAATCGAGCTTTAGTGATGCAGTCTTACGCCTGTTGGATTCAGGCAACAAAGCGATAGTCCTGTTCGGCGTTCTCATCAGGGATACTTCGCCAAATATTCAGGACCTCGAAAAACGCGGGTACGCACTCGCGAGGCGGGTGCATGCTCCGACGTTCTGTCGCTTGAAGGCAATTTATCTCCCCTGTGCAATTGAAGACCTGTCTGTGCGCATCAAAGGAGGTGATGCGTGAGCCACTGGTTGCTCGATTCACTTTCAAATTTGCGGACTGACTGCCATACGCTTGCCGCGCGAATCCAAATTGAGTCGGAACTGGGGCAAGTCAGCGACGCGTACGATTGGGGTCTGCTGAGACGGGGCGCAGAGTCGATGGACCTAGCCGTCGTAGATATCATTGCCAGTCGCCCCTTTGATTGGGAAGGTCAAGATGTCGATGATCTGCGCACCGCTGCTAGCGAGGCCTTCCGATTTCAAAAATATCTTCCTTTCACCAGCGACGTTGTAGGCGCGCGAAGGATTCTGAGAGCCGCTTGCATGGCAGTTCTCGGTGAGCGCGGAGCAGATGCTGCTCGCTGGCTCAATGCCATTGAATGGCCGGGCGCCGACTTACACTCTGAAGACTGGCGCATTCGTACCTGGAGCAGCATTGCCGATATTTGGCTCCGACTCATCAGGAAAAACGGTTGGGAAGATCGGGATGCTGTCCTGGCGCGCATCAGTGAGCTACGTTCAGCACAGGCAGCCTTTGAGGTCCAGCATCTAGAACGGATTCCAACCGATAATAAACAGTCTAGTGCCCTAGAGCTCATTGGCCTCTACCACCTCGCAAAAGCTGCCGAGATTTTCGCCCAGTTTCTAACTGACGGTCGTGTGGAGGGGCGGTTTCAGATCCAGCAGATGTTGGATATTCATTTCGACCGGGTCTTCGCGGCCTGCGAAGATGCTCAGCTACTAGACCTTGAGCCCCTGGCTCGCTTGTTGGAGGCGTGCGCATTTCAGATGGTGCGAAATTCCATCTGGACGGTCACGCGTGCGGTTAACTCTCGCGTTACTCGTTTTGTGGAGACGTTAGTCGACAGAGGGAGAGGGAATCACGCCCTCTTCGACGTCCTTCCGCCGCAGCGCCGTGCATTGGCCGAACAGGGGCTTCTGGGGTCAAGTCGGCGCGCGGTAGTGGTCAGCCTGCCAACGTCAAGCGGGAAGACTCTTATCGCCCAGTTTCGCATACTCCAGGCAATCAACCAGTTCGATCACGAACGTGGATGGGTAGCGTATCTGGCGCCCACTCGTACGTTGGTAAATCAAGTGGCTC
>Ga0208834_100105_pt1 | contig 36443 bp, 37 predicted proteins | sample DeeseametaMP1787_FD_184182 | JGI IMG/M metagenome (GOLD analysis project Ga0208834, IMG submission 184182) | Marine microbial communities from the Deep Pacific Ocean - MP1787 (SPAdes) | ecosystem: Environmental > Aquatic > Marine > Oceanic | place: North Pacific Ocean | collected 2011-05-03 | reverse complement strand
GGTGGATGGGCCTGGCCCCCCTGGAGCGACGAAGGAGCGGAAGGGGTGGTTGCCCTCCGCCGGGGGTGCGCCGCGGCGGAAGGCCGTTCCCGACGCCCCACCCACCGACCGACCCACCGACCGACCCACCGACCGACCCACCGGCGGAAGGATGCGCCGACTCGGCGACCGGGTCAGAGGGCCAGGAGGCGGGCTGCCTCGGAGGCCCAGTAGGTGAGGATCACGTCGGCGCCGGCGCGGTGGATGGAGGTGAGGGTCTCCAGGATGGCGGCCTCGCGGTCGATCCAGCCGCGCTCGGCGGCCGCCTCGAGCTGGGCGTACTCCCCCGAGACGTTGTACGCCGCCACCGGGACCTCGACGGCCTCGCGCACGCGCCGCACGACGTCGAGGTAGGGCAGCGCCGGCTTCACCATCACCATGTCGGCACCCTCGGCGACGTCCAGCAGGGCCTCACGCACACCCTCGCGCGCGTTGGCGGGGTCCTGCTGGTAGGTGCGGCGGTCCCCGACGAGCGAGGAGTCGACGGCCTCGCGGAAGGGGCCGAAGAAGGCCGAGGCGTACTTCGCGGAGTAGGCCAGGATGCCGACGTCGGTGTGCTCGAAGGCATCGAGGGCGTCGCGGATGACGCGGACCTGGCCGTCCATCATGCCGCTCGGGCCGACCATGTCGACACCGGCGTGCGCCTGGGCGCGGGCCATGTCGGCGTACGCCGCCAGCGTCTGGTCGTTGTCCACCCGGCCGTCCGCGGTCAGGACGCCGCAGTGCCCGTGGTCGGTGAACTCGTCGAGGCACAGGTCGCTCATGACGGTCAGCGCGTCGCCGACCTCCGCGACGACGTCGGTGATCGCCAGGTTGAGGACGCCGGAGGGATCCAGCGCGCCGGAACCCGTGGCGTCCTTGGTCTCGGGGACGCCGAAGAGCATGACGCCGCCGAGACCGAGCTCGGCGGCCTCGGAGACCGCGGCGAGCAGCGAGTCGCGGGTGTGCTGGACGACGCCGGGCATCGAGGAGACCGGCTTGGGCTCGGTGAGGCCCTCACGGATGAAGACGGGCAGGACCAGCTGGCGCGCCTGCACCTGCTGCTCGGCGACCATGCGCCGCAGGGCGGGGGTGGTGCGCAGGCGGCGGGGCCGCACCAGCGGGGGGACGACGGGGGCGGGGACGGGGTGCTCGGTCACGGACCGATCCTGTCAGGTCCCCTCGAGCACCGACACGACAGCGGCCGCCACCCCGCGGGTGCGGGGGTGGCGGCCGCTGTGGGTGCCTGTGGCGGGTGGGCCGGTGGGCCCGGACCTCACTCCGCCTTGCGGCGGCGGGCCGAGGTCTTGCGGTCCGACGGCTTGGTGACCGGCTGGCCGGCCTCGAGCAGCGAGGCGCGGCGGGCGGCACCGAAGTCGGCCAGGGCGTCGACGAGGACCTCGACGTCGGGCTTGGGCGCCATGACGTCGACGCGCAGGCCGTGCTCCTCGGCGGTCTTGGCCGTTGCGGGGCCGATCACGGCGATCACCGTCGAGGCGTGCGGCTTGCCGGCGATGCCGACCAGGTTGCGCACGGTCGAGGAGGAGGTGAAGACCACCGCGTCGAACTTGCCGGTCTTGATCGCGTCGCGGGTAGGCGCCGGCGGCGGGGCGGCCCGCACGGTCCGGTAGGCCGTGACGTCGTCGCACTCCCACCCGAGGTCGATGAGACCGGCGACGAGGTTCTCGGTGGCGATGTCGGCACGCGGCAGGAAGACTCGGTTGATGGGGTCGAGCTGCTCGTCGTACTCCGGCCACACGTCCAGCAGCCCGGCGGCGGACTGCTCCTCGGTGGGCACCAGGTCGGCGCGCAGGCCCCAGGCGGCGATCGCGGCGGCGGTCTTGTCACCGACGGCGGCGATCTTCAGGCCCGAGAAGGCACGGGCGTCGAGGCCGTACTCCTCGAACTTCTCGCGCACGGCCTTGACCGCGTTGACCGAGGTGAAGGCGATCCACTCGTAGCGGCCCTCGACCAGGCCGCGGACGGCCTTGTCCATCTGCTGGGGGTTGCGCGGCGGCTCGACGGAGATCGTGGGGACCTCCTCGGGGATGGCGCCGTAGCCGCGCAGGTTGGTCGACAGCGAGCCGGCCTGCTCCTTGGTGCGGGGCACCAGCACGCGCCAGCCGAACAGCGGCTTGGTCTCGAACCACGACAGCGTCTGGCGCAGGTCCACGACCTTGCCGATGACGATGACGGCCGGCGGCGCGATGCGCGCGGCGCGGACGTCGGCGGCGACGTCAGCCAGCGTCGAGGTGACCGTCGACTGCTCGGTGGTGGTGCCGACCCGGGTCACGGCGACCGGCGTGGTCGCGGGACGCCCGGCGGCGACGAGCTGCTTGGCGATGTCACCGACCTGGCCCACGCCGGAGAGCAGCACCAGGGTGCGGTCGTCGGCGTAGCGGCTCCAGTCGACGGTGCCGTCGCAGGTCACGACCGCCACCTCGCGGTGGTCCTTGCTGGTCAGCGGGATGCCGGCGTACGCCGGGACGCCGGCGACCGAGGAGATGCCGGGGACGATCTCGAAGCCGATGCAGGCCTTGGCGCAGGCCTGCGCCTCCTCGGGACCCGACGCGTAGGTGAACGGGTCGCCGGTCATCAGCCGGACGACGCGGCCGCCCTTCTTGGCGTGCTTGACCACGACCTTCGCGCGGGCGGCGTGGGTCAGCGGCTGGCCGTCCTCGCCGAAGCCGCCGTCCACGATCTCGGGACCGGCGGTCTCGTCGGCGGGGTCGACCCCGACCACGCGGCGCACGAGCTCGGCGTGCTCGGGTGACTCGGTGACGACGACCTCGGCCTGCTTGAGCAGCTCGACGGCGCGGACGGTCAGCAGCTCGGGGTCGCCGGGGCCGGCGCCCACGAACGACACCCAGCCGACGCGGGCCGTGGTGGGGGTTTCGGTTCGTGCGGTGGTCTTGCCTCGGGTCATGCTTGTGGCACCTGTCCTGATTCGATGGCCGGACCTGGCTGGCCCAGCTGTCCTGCCCCGTCGGCCAGCATCTCCGCTGCCAGACGGGCACCGACGCCGTGGGCGTCGGCAGGCGAGCCGGTGGCGGACATCCGCACCGAGAGCGCCCCATCGGGTGACAACGCGATCGCGCGCACCCACAACTCTTCCTCGTCCTCACCCTCGACGATCTCCGCGAGCGCCCCGATGGGGGCCGAGCAGCCGCCCTCGAGGGTCGCGAGCACCGAGCGCTCGGCCTCGACCGCCGCGCGGGTGCGCGGGTCGTCGAGCACCGCGAGCGCCTCGAGGAGCTCGGTGTCGTCGCTGCGGCACTCGACCGCGAGCGCACCCTGACCGGGCGCGGGGAGGACCTGCAGCGGGTCGAGGACCTCGGTGGCCTCCTCGACGCGGCCGATCCGGGCCAGACCCGCCCGGGCCAGCAGCACCGCGTCGACGGTGCCCTCGCGCACGGCGCGGATGCGGGTGTCGACGTTGCCGCGGATCGGCACGACCTCCAGGCCGAGACCCAGCGCGTGCAGCTGCGCCGCGCGGCGCGGGGAGCCGGTGCCCACACGGGAGCCGACCGGCAGCTCCCCCAGCGTGAGGTCGTCGCGGGCGACGACCACGTCACGGGGGTCCTCCCGCGGCGGCACGACGACCAGCGTCACGCCCTCGCACGGGTAGGTCGGCAGGTCCTTGAGGGAGTGCACCGCGAGGTCGACCTCGCCGGCGACCAGCGCGTCGCGCAGGGCGTTGACGAAGACACCGGTCGAGGCACTGCCCACGAGCGAGGTGCCCGCAGCCTGGCTGCGGTCGCCGTCGGTGGTGATCTCGACCAGCTCGGTGGGCATCCCCAGGCCCTCGACCATCGTGGCGACGTGGCCGGACTGGGTCGTGGCGAGCAGGGAGCGGCGCGTGCCGACGCGCACGGTGCGGGAGGTCGGGGCGCTCATCGGGTCTTCTCCTCGGGCACGGAGGGACTGGTGACCGCGGTGACGGCGTCGGGGTCGAGGGCGAAGAGCTCGGCCAGAGCGGCGGCGTAGGACACGGCCCCGGTCTCGTTGGCGAGCTCGCGGACCCGGACGGTGGGCTCGTGCAGCAGCTTGTCGGCCACCCGGCGCACCGCGTGCAGGACCTCGGCGCGCACCATCGGGTCGAGGTCGGGCAGGCGACCGTCGAGGCGGGTCATCTCGGCGGCGACCACCGAGGTGGCCATCGAGCGCAGGGCGACCACCGTCGGGGTGACGCTGGCCTGGCGGCGGGCGGTGAGGAAGGCCGAGACCTCCTCGGTGACGATCGAGCGCACGGCGGCGATCTCGACCCCGGCCTCGGACTCGTGGAGCCCGGCGGCGAGCTCGGCGAGGTTGACCAGGGTGACCCCCGGGACCTCGGCGGCCGCGGGGTCGACGTCGTGCGGGAGCGCGAGGTCGATGATCGCCAGCGGACGGCCGTCGGGGCGGGCGGCGCGGACCAGGTCGGCGTCGACCTGGACGCCGGTGGCCCCGGTGCAGGTGATGAGGAGGTCGACACCGGCCAGCTCGGAGGCCAGCGACTCCACGGGCGCCGGGCGACCGGCGTACTCGGCGGCGAGGCGCTCGGCACGCTCCGGCGTGCGGTTGAGCACCACGATGTCGGCTGCCCCGAGGCGCGAGACCGTCGCGGTGGCCAGCCCCGCCATCGCGCCGGCGCCGAGCACGGCCACGGAGCGACCGGCGACGTCACCGAGGGCCGGACGGGCACGGTCGAGGGCGGCGGTGACCAGCGAGGGCGCCGCCCGGTCGATGCCGGTCTCGGCGCGCGAGCGCTTGCCGACGCGCAGCGCCTGCTGGAAGAGCACGTTGAGCGCGGGCCCGACGGTGCCGAGCTCCTGGCCCAGGCGCAGCGCCTCACGGGTCTGCCCGAGGATCTGGCCCTCGCCGACGGCCATCGAGTCCAGCCCGGCGGCCACCTGGAAGAGGTGGGCGACCGCACCGTCGTCGTAGTGGACGTAGAGGTGCGGGAGCAGGGCCTCGGTGGAGACCCCCGAGCGCTCGACGAGCAGCGTGGAGAGCTGCTCGACCGAGCCGTGGAACCGCTCCACGTCGGCGTAGATCTCCAGCCGGTTGCAGGTGGAGATGACGGTGGCCTCGGCGACGTGGGCGCAGCCGGCCGCGTCGCTGACCAGCTTGTGCACCGAGTCCGCCCCGGGCGCGGCGAGTCGCTCCAGCAGGGAGACGGGGGCGGAGTTGTGGGAGACCCCCACGATCAGCACGCTCATGCCGGCGCCTCCAGTCGTCCGTCGAGGTCGTCGGCGTCACCGGCTCCGTCGGGGCCGGGCAGGACGGTCCCCTCGACAGCGGACGCCTTGCGCTGCTGGTGGTAGGCGAGGATCTGCAGCTCGATGGAGAGGTCGACCTTGCGCACGTCGACGCCCTCGGGGACCGAGAGCACCTGCGGCGCGAAGTTGAGGATGCTGGTGATGCCGGCCGCGACCATGGCGTCGGCGACGTCCTGGGCCGCGTGCGCGGGGGTGGAGATCACGCCGATCGCGACGCCCTGCTCGGCGACGATCGTGGCGAGGTCGCGGAAGGGACGCACGTCGATGCCGGCGACCTGCTCGCTGTGCCGACCGGGGTCGGCGTCGAGCAGCGCGACGACCCGGAAGCCACGGCTGCGGAAGCCGGAGAAGTTGGCCAGGGCGTGCCCGAGGTTGCCGATGCCGACGATGACGACGGGCCAGTCGTGGGTGACGCCGATCTCGCGGGCGATCTGGTAGCGGAGGTACTCGACGTCGTAGCCGACCCCGCGGGTGCCGTAGCTGCCGAGGTAGGAGAGGTCCTTGCGCAGCTTGGCGCTGTTGACCCCCGCGGCGCTCGCGAGCTCCTCGCTGGAGCAGGTGGGCGTGCCGGACTCGGCCAGCGAGGTCAGGGCCCGCAGGTAGACGGGCAACCGCGCGACGGTGGCCTCGGGGATGTCCCGTGCCGCCTCGGTGGGGGTCCGTTCGGTCACTGCTCGCTCTCCAGCCCAGCCGTCGCGGGTGGGAGTCGGAGGAGGGGGTCGGCCGGGGGTCCGGCGCGGCCCTCGCGACCGCGACGGCTCGATCACTGTAGGAGTTTGTGAACGGGAGAACAAAACGAGCGGGAGGGGCGCTAGCACACGTGGCGCAGCCCACGTCGCTCGGGTCGCGCGAGACCCCTCTCAGGGTGTAAGGGGCCGCACGCCCCGTGGCGCCGCTCGGCGTACGGCGGTGGCCCGGTCGCCCCGGGCCCGGCGCTCAGCCCGCGGTGAGCGCAGCGCGCAGCCGGTCGGGCGAGACCCGCCAGAAGTCGTGCTGTCGACCGTCGACGAAGGTCACGGGGATCTCCTCGCCGAACCGCTCGACCAGGGCCGGGTCGTCGTCGATGGAGACCTCGTCGAAGGACTCCCCCAGCTCGGCGCAGACCGCCGCGATCACGACCCTGGCGTCGTCGCAGAGGTGGCAGCCGGGGCGGGAGTAGAGCCGCACCCGGGGGGTCGCGCTCACAGCAGCTCCAGGTGCCGGCGCCGCTCGGCGGCGCGCAGCGAGCCCTTGCGGACCTTGCCGGTGACGGTGTGCGGCAGGGCGTCGACGACCTCGATGCGACGCGGCTGCTTGAACCGCGCCAGACGTACGACGCAGCGGGCCCGCACCGCGGCCTCGACGGTCTCCGGGTCCTGGTCGGGCGCCACGACGTAGGCGACGACCGCCTCCCCGGTGTCCTCGTCGGGCACCCCGATCACCGCCACCTCGCGGACGCCGGGCACCTCCTCGATGACGTCCTCGATCTCGGTCGGGTAGACGCTGAAGCCGCTGACGATGACCAGCTCCTTGACCCGGTCGACCAGGAAGAGCTGCCCGTCGGGCGCCAGGAACCCCACGTCGCCCGTGGCCCACCAGCCGTCCTCGTCGGGGGCGTCGTCGCCGTCGGGCCAGTAGCCGCTGAAGAGGTTGGCGCCGCGGATGCTCACCTGCCCCGGGTCGCCCTGCAGCGGGGTGTGGCCGTGGTCGTCGACCAGACGGATCTCGATGCCCGGCAGCGCGGTGCCCACCGACCCGGGGTCGGGCTGGGCGGGGACGGGACCGGCCCCGTCTTCGGCAGGAGCGACGCTCAGGGTGCTGGTGACGACCGGGGCCGCCTCGGTGAGGCCGTAGCCCTGGTGCACCACGATCCCGGTGGCCTCGTGGAACGCCGCGACCTGGTCGGCGTCGAGCGGCGCGGACCCGGAGAGCACCAGCCGAACCGGGGCGAGCCGCTCGGCCAGCCGCTCGAGACCCAGCAGGTGCCCGACGACGGTGGGCGCGACCGGCAGCACCGTGACCCCCTCGGCGGCCACGAGGTCGAGCACGGCGTCGGGGTCGTAGGCGTCGACGAGCACCAGGGTGGCGCGGTGCCGCAGCACGCCACCGAGGACCGCGTTGAGGCCGTAGACGTGGAAGAGCGGCAGCGCGCCCAGCACGACGTCGCCGGGCCCGATCATCGGCGGCTCGACGCGGGCGACCTGCTCGACGTTGGCCAGCAGGGCCCGGTGGCTGAGCATCACCGCGCGGGGACGGCCCGAGGCGCCGGAGGTGTAGAGGAGCGTCGCCAGCCGCTCCGGGTCGACCAGCGGCGGGTGCTCGCGGCCCCGCTCGGCGCGCAGGTGGTCGTAGGACCGCTCGCCGGGTCGCAGCGTGGTGCCGGCCACGACGACGCGGGGTACGACGGCGCGCTCGAGCAGCTCGGCCGGCAGCGTGCCCCCGGGCCGGTCGGTGGCCCCGGACAGCTCGGTCTCGAGCCGCGCGACGCCCGCGCGGACGACGCTCACGGCCGCCTCGTCGACCAGCACCATGCGGGCGCCGGAGTCCGCGAGCATCCGCGCCACCTCCTCCGCGGTGGCCCGCGGGTTGAGCGGGACCGCGACGGCCTGCACGCGCAGGACCGCGAGGTAGGAGACGACGAGCTCGGGTCGGTTGACCATGGCCAGCGCCACGCGGTGGCCGGCGACCACCCCGGCCGCGACCAGGCCGTGGGCGACCCGGGCGACCTCCTCCTCCAGCGCGGCCCAGGTCAGGCGGACGTCGCCGTGGACGAGCGCGACGGCGTCGGGCACGTCGGTGGCCGCCGTCGACACGAGATCGGCGAGCGTGGCGTCGGCCGGGGGCGCGGAGGCCGGGGAGGCTGGGGGGGCAGTGGCGGAGTCGACTGTTCCGTCCTCGGACATGCGCTCGATCTTGGCACAGCGACGCCGCGCTCGCGGGGGGTCGCGGCTCCTAGGCGCAGGGGGCGCGATCTCCTAGGCTCTGCGGGGTGACCCCGCCTCCCCGTCGCACCCTGCCCGACCTGCGACAGCGCTCCGTGCTGGCCGGCGAGGCCGCGGCCTCGGCCGCCGAGGTGGAGGCCGCGCTCGACACCCCGCCGGACCCCACGTCGGCAGCCTTCTTCGACGTCGACAACACGATCATGCAAGGCGCGAGCATCTTCCACCTCGCGCGCGGGCTGCACCGTCGCAAGTTCTTCACCACGCGCGAGATCGTCGGTGCCGCCTGGAAGCAGGCCTACTTCCGGGTCGTGGGCGTCGAGGACCCCGAGCACGTGGCGGAGGCACGCAACTCCGCCCTCGGCTTCATCGCCGGGCACACCGTCGCCGAGCTCGAGGAGCTCGGCGAGGAGATCTTCGACGAGGGCATGGCCCACCGGATCTGGCCGGGCACCCGCGCCCAGGCCCAGCTGCACCTCGACCAGGGCCAGCGGGTCTGGCTGGTGACCGCCGCCCCGATCGAGATCGCCCAGATCATCGCCCGCCGGCTCGGGCTGACCGGCGCGATGGGCACGGTCGCCGAGCACCGCGACGGCGTCTACACCGGCCGTCTCGTCGGGGACATGCTCCACGGGCCGGCGAAGGCCGAGGCCGTGAAGGCGCTGGCCGCCCGGGAGGGCCTGGACCTGAGCCGGTGCTCGGCGTACTCCGACTCCTACAACGACCTGCCGATGCTCTCCATGGTCGGCGACCCGTGCGCGATCAACCCCGACGGCCGGCTGCGCCACCACGCCAAGGAGCAGGGCTGGCGCATCCGCGACTACCGCACCGGTCGCAAGGCGGCCCGCGCCGGCCTGGTCGTCGGCGCCGCCGCCGGCGCCGTGAGCGGGACCGTGGCCGCCGGGGTCGCCCTGCGCCGCAGGCACTGACCCTGCGCCGCCGGCACTGACTCCTGGACCGTCGGCAACCCCGTCACGGAGCGACCGCTCGGTCACACGCCGGTCACGGCGCGGTCACGGCCGGCGGGAGCTGGTCTGGACCGGGGGCTCCGGCACAGGCGGCCGACCGGTGCACAGGTGTGCCGTTTTTGCGGAACCTGTTCCACGTCACGCCCGGAAGTCGTACGCTCGTCGGGCTCCATGGGGGGAGCACAACGGGAGGGTTCACCAGATGGCGTTGCACGCCGAGCAGGTCGTGCGCGGGCTCGACGCCCTGCGCACCCTGGTCACGCACGCCCTCATCGACCCCCTCTCCGGCGGCTTCGGCCCCGGCCTCACGCCGGCCCTCGCCGGCGCCGCGACCGGCTCGCCGGACGCCACCGCACGCCGATTCCTGGGCCTGATGGCCGAGGCGGTCGCCGACGACGACGCCCGCACCAGCCTGGGCACCGACGGCAGCGGGTACGGCGACTCCGACCTCGCCGCGTCCTCCGAGGACGACGCGGCCGACCGGGAGCGCCTGATCGCGCTCGTCGAGCTCGCCCGCACCGGCGACTCCGAGGCGTTCGGCCTGCTCTACGACCACTACCAGGCCTCGGTCTACCGGTTCCTCTTCTACCGGACCCGCTCCAGCGCGCTCGCCGAGGACCTCACCTCCGAGACGTTCTTCCGGGCGCTGCGCTCGATGCAGAACTTCCGCTGGCAGGGCAAGGACTTCGGCGCCTGGCTGATGACCATCGCCCGCAACCTGGCCACCGACCACTTCAAGGCCGGCCGCACCCGCCTCGAGATGACCACCGAGGACATGGGCCAGCACGACGACGCCACCGAGGGCCCCGAGTCCACGGTGCTGGCGGGCCTGACCAACGAGATCCTGCTCAAGGCGCTCACCGAGCTGCCCGACGAGCAGCGCGACTGCCTGGTCATGCGCTTCCTGCAGGGCATGAGCATCGCCGAGACCGCGGCCGTGCTCGGCCGCTCCGACGGCGCCGTCAAGCAGCTGCAGCTGCGCGGGGTGCGCAACCTGGCCAAGCTGATGCCGGAGGGCCTGCGATGAGCGCCCGGCTGACGGCGGCAGCGCCCTGTTACCGCGCTGTTCCTGAACGGTTGATGAATCGTGCATCACACCCCGTAACCCGCCCCGTCGACCGGTCGTTGAGGCAGGTGTCGGGCCACCACGGCACCGACCACCAGACCTCCGACACGACGACAGGACAGCTGCGATGAGCCCCGTGTTCTCGGCGCGACGACGCGCCGACGAGTTCGACTCCCTGGTCGAGGCCGCCGCCTCGGGCCAGCGGGTCGAGGACGCGCGCTTCGCCGAGCTCCTCGAGGTCGTCGGGACCCTCCGCTCCACTCCTGCTCCCGAGGCCCGCCCCGAGTTCGTCGCGGACCTGCGCTCCCGCCTGATGACCGCGGCCGCCGAGGAGCTCGTACAGGTCGCGCCCACGCCGGCCGAGCGGCTCACGGTCACCCAGCGCCGTACCCCCCGCGAGCGGCGGCTGGCCATCGCCGTCGGCGGTGTCGCGATCGTCGGCGCCACCACCTCGATGGCCGTGGCGGCCCAGACCGCCCTGCCGGGCGACGTGCTCTACCCGCTCAAGCGGGCCCTGGAGAACGCCCAGACCGGCGTCCGCGTCGACGACGCGTCGAAGGGCTCCTCGCTGCTGGCCAACGCCCGCGGCCGCCTCGCCGAGATCGACCAGCTGACCCGCTCCGAGCAGGGCCAGGACCTGGTGGCGATCGAGGACACCCTCGAGGCGTTCGCCGACCAGGCCACCGAGGCCTCCGACCTGCTGCTGGCCGACTACGCCGAGACCGGTGCCGAGACCTCCATCGTGGAGCTCCAGGACTTCACCGCCCAGAGCCTCGCCACGCTCGAGGAGCTCTCCGCGATCCTGCCGGCCGCCGCCCAGCAGGCGCTCGTCTCCGCGGGCGAGCTGCTCGCGCAGATCGCCCAGACCACCGTGTCGCTGTGCCCCACGTGCACCGGCGAGCAGATCGGCCGCATCCCGCGCTTCCTGGTCCAGGCGGCCGAGGACGTCGTCGGCACCCTGCTCAACCCGACCTCGACCACCCCGGTGGCCGAGGCCCCCGCCGCCTCGACCCCGGCTGCGCCCACCAAGGGCGGCAGCGGCCCGCGCACCCCGGCCAGCCCGCCGGCCTCCGCGACGCCGCAGGGCCCCGCCATCCTGCAGCCGCCCGCCGGCTCCTCCGGTGGCGACAAGGACGAGGACGGCAAGAAGGACGACGAGCCGCTGGGCGGCCTCGGTGACGGCACCCTGCTCGGTGGCACCGGTGGCGACACCGGCACCCCGGCCTCGGGCCCCGGCAGCGACAACCCGATCACCGGCATCACCGACCCGGTCCTCGAGCTGGTCGACGACCTGCTCAACCCCGGCGGCGGCAAGAAGCAGTAGGGCGCTCCGCCCCCTCCTCGCACCGGCCCGGCACAGCGGCGCCGACGGCCGGGACATGACGGTCGCTGCCTTCGGTCAGCGCCCTCGGTCGGCGGCCAGGTGTCAGCGGAAGACCGACTCGCGCTCCATCAGCAGCGTGTAGAGGGTCTGCTGGATCGTCTCGCGCACCTGGTCGGTGACGTTGAAGACGTGCATCGGGTCGTCGGCGGCACCCTCGTCGTACTCGTCGGTGCGGATCGGCTCACCGAACTCCAGCAGCCACTTCGACGGCAGCGGCACGAGCCCCAGCGGGCCGAGCAGCGGGAAGGTCGGCGTGATCGGGATGTAGGGCACCCCCAGCAGCCGCGCGAGGGAGGGGATGTTGCCGACGAGCGGGTAGATCTCCTCGGCGCCGACGACCGAGAGAGGCACGATCGGCACGCCGGTGCGGATCGCGGCCGAGACGAAGCCGCCGCGCCCGAAGCGCTGCAGCTTGTAGCGCTCGGAGTAGGGCTTGCCGATGCCCTTGAAGCCCTCGGGCCACACGCCGACGAGCTCACCGCCGCGCAGCATCCGCTCGGCGTCCTCGTTGCACGCGAGCGTGGCGCCGCCCTTGCGGGCCATCGTCGAGACGATCGGCATCTTGAAGACCAGGTCGGCGCCGAGCGGACGCAGGAAGCGGCCGGCGTGGTCGTGGATCGAGACCATCGTCATCAGGCCGTCGACCGGCACCGTGCCGGAGTGGTTGGACACGACGAGGGCACCGCCCTCGCTGGGGATGTTCTCGACCCCGCGCACCTCGATGCGGAACCACTTGTCCGCGATCGGTCGCAGCGCCGCCATGAAGAAGCGCTGGCTGATCTCCTGGTCGAAGCCGTACTCGTCGACGGAGTAGTCACCGGTCACCCGGCGCCGCAGGAAGGCCAGGAACCGGGCGAGCTGGACCTCCCACTCCTCGCCGAACACCTCACGGGCGGCGACCTGGAACGCGGCCATCAGGTCGGCGGCCGGGATGCCGCCGCGCGCGTGGCGCTCGCGGGTGCGGGCGGCGGGACGTGCCGGGTCGGGCTGCTGGGCCGACGTGTCGCCAGCCGTCGGGGCGCCCGACGATGCCGCGGGTGCGTCCTGGACGCCGGAGGTCTCGGCACGGTCCACGGCGGTGTCCTCGGCGCGGTCGACTGCGACGTCGGTCGGCTGCGCCTCGTCGGTGTCGGGGGTACGCCGCGTGGCCGGTCGCGCCGCGGGGCCCTTGCCCCCGGCGAGGTTGCGCGCCGCGGAGGACGGCTGCTTGCCCGTGCCGCGACCGGGACGGCCGCGGGTGCCGATCGGGATGATCTCGGCGTCACCCATGGTCTGCTCCTTCGCGCGCGGCGGCGACCGCCCGCGGTCGCCGGGTGGCGGGCGAGGCGTCGGGCGCCCCGGACAGCGGCGCGGCGGGGTCGCCCTCGACCTCCGGGAGCGCCTGGGCGAGGGTGGCGAGCACCCGCTCGGTGCGGCCGCCGGTGGGGGTGAGCGTGGTCGCGAAGTCCGCGAAGCACTCGGCGGTGGTCATCGTCGGCTCGAAGCCGAGCTCGGCCCGCATCCGGGTGGTGTCGACGCCGCGGCCGTAGGTGAGGAACCCGAGCTGCTCGGGGGAGAAGTCGGCCACGCGGGCCTGACGCAGCAGGTTGCCGACCCGTCCGACCGCGAAGCCGGGCATCGAGACGGTCGGCCGCTGCAGGCGGCGCAGCGCCTGGGACAGCATCAGGATGCCGTCGCCGGCGATGTTGAAGGTCCCCGCGACCTCGTGGCCCACGGCGTGCTGGAGCACCCGGTAGAGGTCGCGCTCGTGCAGGACCTGCAGCCTGGCGTCGTACCCCAGGACGGTCGGGACGACCGGGAGCCGGAGGTAGGAGGTCAACGGGCTGACCACGTCGGGGCCGAGCACGTTGGCGCAGCGCAGGGTGGTGACGCGGACGTCGGGGCGGCGGCGCGCGAAGCCACGGACGTAGCCCTCGATCTCGGCGACGTCCTTGGCGTAGCCCGAGCGGGGAGCGCGACGCGGCTGCATGTCCTCGGTGAACATGGCGGGGTCGCGGCTGCTGGCGCCGTAGACGGTCGTCGTCGACTTCACGACCAGGTGCTGCAGGCTCGCGGAGCGCTGGCAGGCGGCGAGCAGCTGCATCGTCCCGATGACGTTGAGCTCCTTCATCGTGTTCCGCCCGCCGGCCGTGCCGGGGGTGGCGATGACGCTCATGTGGACGACGGTGTCGACGTCCTCCTTGGCGATCACCTTGGCGATCACCGGGTTGCGGATGTCTGCCCGCACGAACGAGACGGCGCCGATGTCGCCCTGCGGGGGGACGACGTCGACACCGATGACCCGGTCCACGTCGGGGTCGGCGGCGAGGGTGCGCGCGAACTTGCGACCGAGGTCTCGCGAGACCCCGGTGACGAGTACGACCTTCCCCATGCCGCCTCCGGCTTGAGAAGCACCCCGAGGGTGCATCCGACGGTGGACCGATGCCGCCCGGGCGGCGCTGCCCGGGCGGAGCAGGTGAGGGGCGGGGCGTCAGCGGTGCTGGGCCGGGGGCCTCAGCGGTGCCGACGTCCGCCGCGGCTCACTTGCCGAGCTTGCGACGCTGGACGCGCGTCTTCTTCAGCAGCTTGCGGTGCTTCTTCTTGGCCATGCGCTTGCGGCGCTTCTTGATGACCGAACCCACGGTGTTCCCTTTCCAGCCTGGACGTCCCGCGCGTCGGCGCAGGACCCGCTCAGCCTAGCCGCCGGTCCTCCGAGCAGCAGAATCGGCCTCGGTCGGTGGGACCACCGGACCGGGCCGATCCTCCAGCCCCGGGCCGCGCCCGGGGTGCCGCCGCCGCCTCCGTGGAGGTCAGCCGACGTCGTAGAAGCTGTTCTTGAGGTAGTCGTGGGCGTCGTTCTCACGCACGCGGAAGGAACGGCCCACCCGCACGGCAGGCAGCTCGCCCGAGTGCACGAGGCGGTAGACCGTCATCTTCGAGACCCGCATCATGGCCGCGACCTCGGCCACGGTGAGGAACTTGGCGTCCGAGATGTCGTCAGGGGAGCTGCTCATCGTGCACACCGTCTTTCCGCGCGGTTCGTCCTCCGGCTTCCCCACCGGAGGTACTACGACCGCGTCGAACAGTGAGAATAGAGCCTGATGTGACTCGTGGGGAAGGGGATCACTCCCCTGATCTCGTTTTTCCCGGCGTGTCGGCTTGCATCTGCTCCACTCCAGCGACTCGACCCGGGTGCGGAACCGCAGGTCAGGCAGGGTCCCAGCCGGTTCAGGGCATCGGGTCGAGGCCGTGGAGGGGGAAGACCTCCATGCGGGTCGCGTGCACCGACCGGTCCAGCCAGGTGGAGGGGTCGTAGCCCTCCGACCAGTCGCGGTACGTCGGCGTACGACCGTCGCCCATGCGGCGCGGCCCGACCCGGCCCAGGCGGTGCTGGACGTGGTCGAGCCACGCCCCGGGGACGTCCAGCGTGGGCTCGATGGGACGCCCGGCGACCTCGGCCAGCAGGTGGGTCCAGGTGCGCGGGACGACGCCGACGATCTCGTAGCCCCCGCCGCCGACGGCGACCCACCGGCCGTCGGCGACCTCGTGGGCCAGCTCGTGCAGGGCCCCGATGGCGGCGCGCTGGCCGTCGACGGTCAGCATCAGGTGCGCCAGCGGGTCCTCCGCGTGGGAGTCGCAGCCGTGCTGGGTGACCAGCACCTGGGGCTGGAACTCGCGCAGCAGCGGGGGCACCACGGCGTGGAACGCGCGCAACCAGCCCGCGTCGGACGTGCCCGGCGGCAGCGGCACGTTGACCGCGGAACCCTGGGCGTCGGGGCCACCGAGGTCGGCGGAGTCGCCGGTGCCCGGGAAGAGGAGCTGGCCGGTCTCGTGCAGGCTGATCGTGAGGACCCGGGGGTCGTCCCAGAACAGCCGCTCGACCCCGTCGCCGTGGTGGACGTCGACGTCGACGTAGGCGACCCGCTCGACCCCCTGCTCGAGCAGCCAGTGGATGCCGATCGCGACGTCGTTGTAGACGCAGAAGCCGCTGACGCGGTCCTGCATGGCGTGGTGGAGGCCTCCGGTGATGTTGGCGGCGTGGTCGACGCTGCCGGTCCACACCGCGCGGAACGCCTCGAGCGTCGCGCCGACGACGTGGGCGGTCGCGGTGTGCATCCCCTCGAAGACGGGGTTGTCGTCGGTGCCGAGCCCGTGGGCCAGGTCGATCGCCCCGGTGGTGCCCGCGCGGGTGACGGCCTCGATGAGGGCGGCGTCGTGGACGGTCAGCAGCTCGTCGTCGGAGGCGACCGGCGCGGGCGTCGCCACCAGGCCGCCAGGACCCAGCACGCCCAGCGCCTCGGCCAGCCGCACCGTCAGGTCGACCCGGACCGGGGACATGGGGTGGTCGGGCCCGAAGTCGTAGCCGGTCAGCAACGGGTCGAAGACGACCGTGGACCGGGCATCGCAGGCAGGCACCCGGCGACGGTACCCGCTGGTGGTCGCGGTCCGTGTCGCGTATCACTCGTCGTAGCCGGACGGACCGTACGGAGCCGCGCCCCCATGCGGTCGGCGGGGCCCCGGCCGCCTGCCGGCGGTTCGGTCCGTCCGGCTACGAGTCGCTACTTCTTCAGGCGCCGCGAGCCGCCGTGCCAGTCCTCGGTCCTCCCCACCTCGTCCTCGGCGACGCCGAGGGCCCGCAGCTGGGGCAGCTCGCGCAGGGAGCGCTTCATCTCCGCGAAGCCGGGGTAGGTCGCCAGCCCCACGACGTGGTCCCACAGCCGCAGCGCGTCCTCGTCGGAGGGCACCCGGCTGATCACCGGCCCGAAGAACGCCGCACCCTCGGGCGGCGCGATGTGCAGGATCGGCGTACCGACGTCCTTGCCGGTCAGCGCCAGCGCCTCGTCGGTGTCGGCCTGGATGGTGGCGTCCCAGCCCTCGTCGTCGTACGCCGCCGCCAACCCGGCCGGGAGCCCGGCGTCGGACAGCGCGACGGCCAGCACCTCGCGGCCACGCTCGGGCCGCAGCGACTGCTCGGAGGGGTCGGCATCGAAGATCCGCGAGCTGATGGCCGGGTAGAGGTCGGCCAGCACCTCGGCACCGTGCTCGGCGCGGGCAGCCGCGCAGACCCTCAGCAGGTGGAGGCCGGCGTTGTGGCCGTCCTCGTAGCCCTCGGGGAAGTGGGAGTCGTAGTCGATGTGGGAGTTGAGCAGCCGCAGTGAGATCAGCCGCCACTCCACGGAGTAGTCCCGCTGCCGCTGGACGCTGCGGACCCACCTCGAGGTCAGCCATGCGAACGGGCAGACGGGGTCGAACCAGAAGCGGAGGTCGGGGTCGCTCATCCCTCGACCCTGCCCGATCGCCGGCCCCTGCGGAACCCCGCTCGCCGAACCGGCGTATCGACACGCCGGCTCGGGCGTGGAGGTCAGGTGCGGTCGTCGCGGACGGCGGCGAGGACCCGCTGCTCCGAGGCCTTCACGGTCGCGCAGACCGCGAACGCGGCGCTGGCGATCGTGGCGGTCGTCGCCAGCACCTCCAGCCACAGACGCAGGGTCCGGTGCGGCTCGTCATCGAGCACCAGCAGCATGACGACGAACCACGTCACCGCCGTCAGCACCGCCAGGAGCCCGGCCAGGACCCTCAGGTTGTAGGCGTCCAGGCCGTTGTCCACGAGATCGTCCTGCTCCATGCCGGCACGCTATCGCCGAGCCGGCGTATCCGTACGCCGGCTCGACGCAGGGACGGGGACGGTGAGGGTCAGGAGCCCTCGGCCAGCTGGCGGGAGCGGTCGCGGGCGGCCTCCATCGCGGCGAGGAACGCGGCACGCACCTTGTGGATCTCCAGCTCGCGCAGCGCGGAGGCGGTGGTGCCGCCGGGGCTGGTGACCTGCTCACGCAGCACGGTGGGGTGGGTGCCGGTCTCCTGCAGCATCTTCCCTGACCCGACGAGGGTCTGGATGACCAGCTCGGAGGCCGTGGAGCGGGGCAGGCCGAGGTGCACGCCGGCCTCGATCATCGACTCGACCACGAAGAAGATGTAGGCGGGGCCGGAGCCGGAGATGGCGGTGACGGCGTCCTGCTGCCGCTCGGGGATGCGTACGACGCGCCCGACCGAGGCCATCAGCGCCTCGGCCTCGGCGAGCTGGGCCTCGGAGCAGTGCGACCCGGGCGAGACCGCGGCCATGCCCTCGTCGACCAGGGCCGGGGTGTTGGGCATGACCCGGACGACCGCGACGCCCTCGGGCACGCGGGACTCGATGAACCCGGTGGTGATGCCGGCGGCGAGGCTGACCAGCAGCTGGCCGGGCCGCAGCACCGGCGCGATCTCGGCGAGCACCTCGCCCATGTCCTGGGGCTTGACCACCAGGGCGACCGTGTCGGCCTTGGCGGCGGCGTCGAGGTTGGAGACGACGGCCACGCCGTACCGCTCCTCCAGCTCGGTGGCCCGTTCCTGGCGCTTCTCGCCGACCAGCAGCGCGTCGACGCGACGTCCGGAGCGGACGAGGCCGGAGAGCAGGGTCTCCCCCATCACGCCGGCGCCGATGATCGCGGTCTGACCGGCGGGCTGGCTCGAGCTCATGGGGAGTCCCTACTTCTTGGAGATCAACGACTTCACGAAGAATGACAGGTTCTGCGGGCGCTCGGCGAGGCGCCGCATGAGGTAGCCGTACCACTCCTGGCCGTAGGGGACGTAGACCCGCACCGTCTCACCGGAGGCGGCGAGACGGCGCTGCTCCTCGGGACGGATGCCGTAGAGCATCTGGAACTCGTAGGTGCCCGGCGCGCGGCCGTAGCGGCTGGCCAGGGAGGCGGCGATCTCGACCATGCGCGGGTCGTGCGTGGCGACCATCGGGTAGCCCTGGCCGGCCAGCAGCACCTTCAGGCAGCGCACGTAGGACTTGTCGACGTCGAGACGGTCCTGGAAGGCGACGGACTCGGGCTCGGCGTACGCGCCCTTGCACAACCGCACCCGCGACCCCTCGTAGGCGAGCTGGCGGCAGTCGGCCTCGGTGCGGTGGAGGTAGGCCTGCAGGACCGCGCCGGTCTCGGGGAAGTCCTTGCGCAGCTCGCGCAGGATCGACAGCGTCGAGTCGGTGGTGGTGTGGTCCTCCATGTCGAGGGTGACCGTGGTGCCGGCGTTGCGGGCCGCGCGGCAGATGGTGCGCGCGTGCTCGAGCGCGATGCCGTGCCCGCCCTCGGGCAGCGCCTGGCCCACGGCCGACAGCTTCACCGACACCTCGGCGCCGTGGGCGAGCCCCTGCGCGGCGAGGGCGCCGAGCAGCTCGACGTAGGCGTCGACGGTGGCCTGCGCCTGGGCCGCGTCGAGGGTGTCCTCACCGAGGAAGTCCAGCGTCACCTTCAGGCCCTCGGCCTCGAGGTCGGCGGTCGCGTCGACCGCGGCCTGTGTCGTCTCGCCGGGGACGTAGCTGTGCACGATCCCCGAGGAGACCGGCATCGTCGACACCACGCTCTTCACCGCCCCACTGCGGGCGAGCAGGAGCAGCGGCTGGCGGAGCAACGACATGCGCGCCAGGGTACGTCGGCGGGCTCACCCGGCCGACATCCCTCGCCCGTGCCTCGCCCTAGGGGGTACGCCGACGCAGCGTGACCGCCCCCAGGGCCAACGCCGCCAGGGCGAACCCGGCCACCACCGCGAGGTCGGCCCACACCGACCCGCCGGCGCCACCGGACCCGCCGCCCGGGCCGCCCGCCGTCAGCACCCCCATCGCGTCGACCGCGTAGGACAGCGGCAGCACGTCCGAGACGGCCCCGAGCACCGAGGGCAGGGCCTCGCGGGGCACGAACAGCCCGCACACCAGCAGCTGCGGGATCACCACCAGCGGCATGAACTGCACCGCCTGGAACTCCGTGGCCGCGAACGCGCTCACGAACAGCCCCAGTGCGCACCCGAGGACCCCGTCCACGACCGCGACCAGACCCAGGACGGCCAGCGAGCCGTCGACCTCCAGCCCGAGCAGTCCCACCGAGACCGCGACGGCCAGCCCCGACTGCACCAGCGCCACGAGCGCGAAGGCCAACGCGTAGCCCCCGAGGAGGTCCAGGCGCCCGGTCGGCATCGAGAGCAACCGCTCGAGCGTGCCGCTGGAGCGCTCGCGCAACGTGGTCACGCTGGTCACCAGGAACATCACGGTGAACGGGAAGATCGCCAGCAGGGCCGGTCCGACCCGGTCGAAGGCCGAGCCCGAGGCGTCCCCGGAGAAGACCCACCACAGCAGAGCGATCAGCGCCGTCGGCAGCACCAGCAGCATCGCCAGCGTGCGGTGGTCGCGGCGCAGCTGGGTCAGCACGCGCGCGGTGACGGCCAGCAGGATCCGTGGGCTCACGCCGTCCCACCCCTCACCAGCGCGAGGAAGGCGTCCTCGACGGTCGCGGCACCGGCGGACTCCTTGACCGCGTCGGGCGTGCCGTCGGTCAAGATCGCGCCCTCCCGCATCAGCAGCAGCCGGTCGCAGCGCTCGGCCTCGTCCATCACGTGGCTGGAGACCAGCACCGCGGCCCCGTCGTCGGCGAGCTCGTGGAAGAGCCGCCACAGGTCCTCGCGCAGCACCGGGTCGAGACCGACGGTGGGCTCGTCGAGCACCAGCAGCTCGGGGCGGCGCAGCAGCGCCACTGCCAGGCTGACCCGCGAGCGCTGTCCGCCCGAGAGCCGGCCGACCACGTCGCCGGCCCGGTCGGCGAGGTCCACCTCGGCGAGCACCCGGTCGACCCGGTCACCGGGGACGTCGAGCACCCGGGCGAAGAAGCGGAGGTTCTCCGAGACCGTGAGGTCGTCGTACACCGAGGCGGCCTGGGTGACGTAGCCGACCCGCGCCCGGACCGCCGCGGCGCCGGCGGGGTGGTCGAGGACGGTCACGGAGCCGCCGTGGGTGCGCTGCACGCCGACCAGTGCCCGCAGCAGCGTGGACTTGCCGCAGCCGGACGGACCGAGCAGCCCGGTGACGCCGGGGCCGACCTCGAGGTCGAGGCCGTCGAGGACGGTGTGCTGGCCGCGGCGCACCACGAGCCCCTCCACCGTCACCACGGCGGCCCCGCTCATCGCTCGGCCCCCTCCGCGGCGGCGGCCGAGGCGGGCTCGGTGTAGTGCTCACGGGCGAAGGCGAGCGACTCGGCCAGGTCGGCCTCGCGCTCCTCCACGCTGTCGCACCGGCGGGTGTTGATCTCCAGCACGATGTCACCGCCGTACCGCTCGCCGAAGCCGTCGGCGGCGAGGTGGCGCAGGAAGGCGTCGGCCCCCATCTCCCCCCGCCCCGGCACGAGGTGCTCGTCCTTGGCCGAGCCCGACCCGTCGGTGAGGTGCACGTGGTGGAGCCGGTCGCCGAGCCGCTGGGCCATCTCGACGACGTCGTCGTGGGCGATGGCGGCGTGGGAGAGGTCGATGGTGGCGTGGGAGTACTCCTCGGCGGAGGGGTCCCAGCCGGGGAGGTACATCTCCATCCCCGCGTTGCGGCCGCGCACCTGGGCCTTCCAGGGGTACATGTTCTCGACCGCGAAGGCGAGGCCGGTCGACGCCTCCAGGGCCGCGATGCCCTCGACGAACCCCTGGGCGTACTCCTTCTGCCAGCGGAACGGCGGGTGCACCACGACCGTGCCGGCCCCGACGGCCTGCGCCATCTCGGCCGAGCGCTCGAGCTTGCCCCACGGCTCGGTGCCCCAGACCCGCTGCGTCAGCAGCAGCGTCGGCGCGTGGATGGCGCAGATCGGGATGCCGTGGTGCTCGGAGAGCTGTCGCACCGCCGCGGTCTGCTGCGACAGCGCGTCGATGCCGACCATCACCTCGATGGCGTCGTAGCCCAGCCGCGCGGCGTAGGCGAAGCCGTGCGCGGTCGACTCGGGGTAGACCGAGGAGGTGGAGAGTCCGATCCGGGCGGGCATGTCCCTCAGTGCACCACTCGGCCGGTCAGCCCAGCACCGGCAGCTGGTCGAGCTTCTCCAGGATGACGCCCTCGCGCAGCGCCCACGGGCAGACCTCGAGCGCCTCGAGGTCGAAGATGTCCATGCACGCCTCGGCGACCAGCGCGCCCGGCACGATCTGGTGGGTGCGGCTGGAGGAGACCCCCGGCAGCGAGGCCAGCTCGTCGTGCTGCATCTGCACCAGCTTCGGGATCCACTCCCGCAGCTCCTCCAACGGGAGCTTGCGCGGCACCAGCGGACCCTCGGAGGACGGCGCCGCGCCGCAGATGCGCGCCAGGGAGCGGAAGGTCTTCGACGTCGCCGCCGCGTGGTCGGGCGGGCCGACCCGCAGCAGGTGGCCGGCGTCGCGGGCGATCTGGGCGCGGATGGTCTTGCGCAACTTCTTGATGTCGTCGGCGTCGGGCGTGGCGCCACCGAAGTGCGCGCGCGCCAGGCGAGCAGCCCCCAGCGGCAGCGACCAGGCCACGTCGGGCGCCTCGTCGGAGCCGCCGGCGATCTCCAGCGAGCCGCCCCCGATGTCGAACACCGCGAGCCGTCCCGCGGACCAGCCGAACCACCGGCGTACGGCCAGGAAGGTCAGGCGGGCCTCGTCCTCGCCGGAGAGCACCTCGATGCGCACGTCGGTGCGCTCGTGCACGTGGTCGAGGACCGCGTCGGCGTTGACCGAGTCGCGCACCGCCGAGGTCGCGAAGGCCAGGATCTCCTCGCAGCCCTTCTCGTCGGCGACCTCGAGCGCCTGCGCGGTGAACGCGGTCAGCGCGTCGATGCCGGCCTCGCTCACCGCACCCTCGTCGGGGCCGTCCGGCACGAGGTGCTCGGCGAGTCGCAGCGGCTCCTTGTAGGAGTACGCCGGCAGCGGCGCCGCGCCCCCGTGGGCGTCGACGACGAGCAGGTGACCGGTGTTGGAGCCGATGTCCAGCACTCCCAGGCGCATGGGACCACCGTACTGTCCCCGGGTCACCGCGTGCTGGGTGCCGCGTGCCTGCGTAGCCTGTGCGCCGTGCCCGAGGTCCCGCTCGACTTCCCCCGCGCGTGGGTGGAGTTCCCCAACCCCGCCGACGCCGACGAGGTGCTGCGCTGCGACCTGACGTGGCTGACGTCCTCGTGGACGTGCATCTTCGGCACCGGCTGCGCCGGCATCTACGCCGATGCCCCCGACGTCGGCTGTTGCACGCTCGGCGCGCACTTCGCCGACGACGAGGACGAGGAGCGGGTCGCCGCGGCGGTCGAGCGCCTCGACGCCTCCCTGTGGCAGCACAAGCCCGAGGGGCCGCTCAAGCGCAAGCACTGGGTGGAGAAGGACGACGAGGGCGCCCGCAAGACGCGCACCGTCGAGGTCGACGGCCAGCAGGCGTGCGTGTTCGCCAACCGCCCCGGCTTCCACCCGGGCAACGGGATCGGGGGTGGCGGGTGCGCCCTGCACGCGCTGGCGGTGCAGGAGGGCCGCAACCCGCTGGAGACCAAGCCCGACGTGTGCTGGCAGCTGCCGGTGCGCCGCACCTTCCGCGACGTCGAGCGACCCGACGGGTCGACCTACACCGAGGTCTCGATCGCGGAGTACGACCGGCGCGGCTGGGGCGCCGGCGGCCACGACCTCGACTGGTACTGCACCGGCAACACCGAGGCGCACGTCGCCGCCGAGCCGGTCTTCGTCACCTACGGCCCCGAGCTCACCGAGCTGATCGGGCCAGCGGCGTACGCCGAGCTGGTGCGCCACTGCGAGGCGCACGTGCGCTCGCGCTCGGCACTGGCCCTGCACCCCGCGTCCTGGGCGCAGGAGGAGTAGCGCTGCGGAGTCGCCCGGGGCTCTGCCGGGGCTTTCCCGGCGCTCTCTCGACGCTCTCTCGACGTCGAGAGACTCCGACCCCGATGTGACCTGGCAAAGAACGGTCTTCCACACTGGAGGGCATGCGCCTGGACCATCTGTCGTACGCCGCCGGACCCGACGGTCTGGAGAGCACCGCCCGCCGCATCGGGGCCCTGCTCGGGCGTGAGTTCGTCGACGGCGGTGTCCACCCCCGTTTCGGGACGCGCAACATGGTCCTGCCGCTGGCCGACCGCACCTACCTCGAGATCGTCGAGGTGCTCGACCACCCGGCCTCCGACAAGGCGCCCTTCGGCCAGGCCGTCCGCGCCCGCTCCGCCCTCGGTGGCGGCTGGCTCGGCTGGGCCGTGGAGGTCGCCGACATCGCGGTGCCCGAGGAGCGCCTGGGTCGCGCCGCGGCTCAGGGCAGCCGACACCGTCCCGACGGCGTCGAGCTGCGCTGGAAGCAGATCGGCATCAACGGCCTGATGGCCGACCCGCAGCTGCCGTTCTTCATCCAGTGGGAGGTCGAGCCCGACCTGCACCCCAGCACCGGTGCCGACGAGTCCCTCGACCTGGCCTGCCTGGAGATCGCCGGCGACCCGCAGCGGGTCTCGGAGTGGCTCGGCGAGCCCGTCGAGGCGCCGCTGGAGGACGTCAAGGTCGAGTGGGTCGCCCCGCACGGCACCCCTGGCATCATCGCGGTCCAGGTGCTGACGCCGAACGGTCTCGTCCGGCTCTGAGCACGCCCGCTCCCCCACCGCCGCCCCCGGGGCCGGCGGTGCCCGACGGAACCAGGCCGTCGCCGAACATCTGGCACCACACCGAGACCTACGAGGTCGAGAACCGCGCCTTCGACCCCGACGGGCTCGTCGAGGCCGCCATCGCCTCGGTGCAGGACTGGGCCGATCTCGACGTGCTCGACCTCGGCTGCGGCACCGGCTTCCACCTGCGGCGCTTCGCCGCCACCGCGCGCCACGTGACCGGCGTCGAGCCGCACCCCGACCTGCGCGCCCTCGCCGCCCGGCGCACCCGGCGCCTCGACCACGTCGCCGTGCTCGAGGGGACCGCCCAGTCGGTGCCGCTGGCCGACTCCTCGGTCGACCTCGTGCACTCGCGCTGGGCCTACTTCTTCGGCCCGGGCTGCGGACCGGGCCTGGTCGAGGTCGAGCGCCTGCTGCGGCCAGGTGGCGTGCACGTGGTGGTCGACAACGACGCCTCGCGCTCCACCTTCGGCGGTTGGTTCGCCCGCGGCTTCCCCGACCTCCCGGGCCCCGCCGAGAAGCGGGCGTTCTGGGAGACCGCCGGCTACCACCGCGTCCCGGTCCTCACCCGCTGGTCCTTCGAGACCCGCGCGGACCTCGAGGCGGTCGTCTCGATCGAGCTGCCGACCCCCACCGCCCGCGAGGTCCTCGCCGACCTGCCGGGCACCACGCTGGAGGTCGACTACGCCGTCGACGTCTGGTGGCGGCGTACCTGAGGGCGCCGAGCCGTCGCTCGCGCACGGCCGAGCCGTCGCTCGCGCACGGCCGAGGGGTCAGCGGCGGTCGGGGCCGGAGGAGTCGCGCACCTCGAGGGTGGGTGTGAGCAGCACCCCGGGGTGGGCGACGCGGGGGTGGCCGAGCAGACCCTCGAGGGCCTTCACGACCTCGACCGCGACCTCCTCCAGGGGCTGGCGCACCGAGGAGAGCCCGGGGCGCACGACCTGCGCGACCTGGGAGTCGTCGAACCCGACCACGGCCACGTCGTCGCCGGCGCGCAGGCCGCGCTCGTGCAGGGTGTGCAGCACGCCCATGGCGAGGGTGTCGGAGGCGCAGACGAACGCGGTGGGCCGCGCCTCGTCGAGGAGTACGCCGGCGGCCGAGCGTCCCGAGACCACGGTGTCCTCCACGCGCGAGGCGAGGCCGGTCGTGGGCAGCCCGCGGGCGTGCATGGCGCGGTGCCAGCCGGCGCGGCGGTCCTCGCCGATGCGGGAGTCCTTGCGCCAGCCGATCCATGCGACCCGCTCGTGGCCCTTGTCGAGCAGGTGGTCGGTGGCGAGCTGGCATCCGGCGGCGCCGTCGACGTCGACCCAGGCGTGGGTGGCCGTGGGGTTCTCCCAGGGTCGGCCGAAGGCCACGAAGGGCGCCCGACGCGAGTCCAGCCAGCTGGCCTGGGGGTTGCCGAGGTAGGTGTCGGTGACGACGAAGGCGTCCACGGCGGTGGAGCGGAGCAGGTCGTCGTAGCCGGCCAGCGGCTCGCCGGGCTCCCCGGAGAAGAGCAGCACGTGGTAGCCGGCCTCGCGGGAGGCCTCGACCAGCGAGTGCACGAAGCGGTCCATCGTCGGGTTGGCCGTGCCCTCGAGGACCGGCTGGATCCTCAACCCGATCAGGTGGCTGGCGCGGGTGCGCAGGTTGCGGGCCGCGCGGTTGGGGAGGTAGCCGAGCTCGGCGATGGCCTCCTGGACCCGCGCGAGGGTGTCGGCGCGCAGCAGGTCGGGGTTGTTGACGGCGTTGGAGACGGTCTGCCGGGAGACACCGGCGCGCTCGGCGACGTCGGCCAGCGTGGGGGGTGTGGTCGGGAGTCGACCGGACATCGGGGCCACCTGACCGCACCTCCTGGCATGGATCGATCCAACACGGGTTCGGGGCAGCATATCCGCGCCGTCGTCGCGCGTCCCACGCTCGGTCGCACCGACCTGTACGGCGGGGTCGCACCGACCTGTACGGCGGGGTCGCACCGACCTGTACGGCGGGGTCGCACCGACCTGTACGGCGGGGTCGCACCGACCTGTCCACAGGTGAGGGGGCGCACCTGCGCGGGAGTGTCGGTGCGGTGACCTAGCGTTCCCGTCATGCCCGCCGCACGCCCCGCCCGTCCGCCCAAGCCCGCCTACCGCTGCTCGGAGTGCGGGTGGGAGACCGGCAAGTGGGTCGGCCGCTGCGGGGAGTGCCAGGCATGGGGCTCGGTCGCCGAGACCGCGGCACCCACGCTGCGCGCCGCGGCCGCGCCCGTCACCGCGCCGGCCGTGCCGATCGGCGACGTCGCGGTCGAGGCCTCGGCCTTCCGCACCAGCGGGGTGCCCGAGCTCGACCGGGTCCTCGGCGGCGGTCTCGTGCCCGGTGCCGCGATCCTGCTCGCCGGAGAGCCGGGGGTCGGCAAGAGCACCCTGCTGCTCGAGGTGGCCGCCCAGACCGCGCGCTACCGCCACCGCACCCTCTACGTCACCGGCGAGGAGTCCGCCTCCCAGGTGCGGCTGCGCGCCGACCGCACCAACGCCGTCGAGCCCGAGCTCTTCCTGGCCGCCGAGACCGACCTCGGGGCGCTGCTCACCCACGTCGAGGAGACGCGTCCGACCCTGCTGGTGGTCGACTCTGTGCAGACCATCGGCGCCTCCGGCGTGGACGGGGTGCCCGGCGGCGTCACCCAGGTCAAGGAGGTGGCGGCCGCCCTCATCCGGGTCGCCAAGACCCGCAACATCACCACCATCCTGGTCGGCCACGTCACCAAGGACGGCTCCATCGCCGGCCCTCGGGTGCTCGAGCACCTCGTCGACGTGGTGCTGCACTTCGAGGGCGACCGCAACAGCCGGTTCCGGATGGTCCGGGCGATGAAGAACCGCTTCGGTCCCGTCGACGAGGTCGGGTGCTTCCAGCTCGACGCCGGCGGCATCGAGGCCGTCGCCGACCCGACCGGGCTCTTCGTCGAGCAGCACCACGGCCGGGTGCCCGGCACCTGCGTCGCGGTGACCATGGAGGGCCGCCGGCCCCTGCTCGCGGAGGTGCAGGCGCTGGTGACGCCCAGCGCCCTGGACAAGCCGCGGCGCACCGTCAGCGGTCTCGACTCCTCCCGCACAGCGCTGGTCCTCGCCGTGCTCGAGCGGCACTGCGGGCTGAGGCTGCACGGCTCCGACGTCTTCGCCTCCACCGTGGGTGGGGCCCGCCTGCACGAGCCGGCCAGCGACCTGGCCCTCGCCATCGCGCTGGTCTCCTCCCACCTCGGCGAGGCCGCCCCGACGGGCACCATCGCCATCGGCGAGATCGGCCTGGCCGGCGAGCTGCGCCGGGTCCGCGACCTGCCGCAGCGGCTGGCCGAGGCGGCCCGCCTCGGGTTCCGGGTCGCCGTCGTCCCGGCCGAGCCGGGCCAGCGGTCCTCGGCGGCCAAGCCGGCCCGCACCGTCGACGGCATGCGGGTGCTCGAGGTGCCCGGCGTCCTCACCGCGCTCGACGTGCTCCGACTCACCGCGCGCAGCGGGCGCGTGCCTCCGGCCCCGGAGTTCTGAGGCCGGAGTTCTGTAGCCCGAGCAGCCCTGCCGAGTAGGTCTCATCCCGAGGGGTGCGGGATCCCGGGAGCGCAGCGCCCTGGCCCGCTTTACACTGACGCAGCGGCGCTCTCCGGTGCGCCGGAGCGCTGGAGGAGATCCGTGGGGACCGACCGCACCGACGACACGTTGCGACTGCGCGAGACGCTCGCGTCGATCGCGCCCGGCACGCCGCTGCGCGACGGCCTCGAGCGCATCCTGCGTGGTCGCACCGGTGCCCTCATCGTCATCGGTCGCGACCGCACGGTCGACGCGATCAGCACCGGCGGCTTCGAGCTCGACGTCCCCTTCACCGCCACCGGCCTGCGCGAGCTGGCCAAGATGGACGGCGCGATCATCGTCGACCGCGACCTCAACCGGATCATCCGCGCCGCGGTCCACCTGATGCCCGACCACACGATCCCCTCCGAGGAGACCGGCACCCGGCACCGCACCGCCGACCGCGTCGCCAAGCAGACCGGGTTCCCCGTGATCTCGGTCAGCCAGTCGATGCAGATCATCGCGGCGTACGTCGGGGCCACCCGGCACGTCCTGGAGGACTCCGGCCAGATCCTCTCCCGCGCCAACCAGGCGCTGGCCACCCTCGAGCGCTACAAGCTGCGTCTCGACGAGGTCTCCTCGACCCTCTCGGCGCTGGAGATCGAGGACCTCGTCACGGTCCGCGACGTCGCCGTGGTGGCCCAGCGGCTGGAGATGGTCACCCGCATCGCGCGCGAGATCGAGGACTACGTGCTCGAGCTCGGCACCGACGGCCGGCTGCTCTCGCTGCAGCTGGAGGAGCTCATCACCGGCGTCGACTCCGAGCGGGAGCTGGTCGTGCGCGACTACCTCCCCGACGCCCACCCGCTCGACAACCCCGCCGACCTGCTCGCCACGATGGCCAGCCTCTCGCCCACCGAGCTCGTCGACCCGGCGGCCGTCGCCCGGGTCCTGGGGCTCGGCAACGGCGAGCACCTCGACGGTGCCGTCGCCCCGCGCGGCTACCGCCTGCTGGCCAAGGTCCCCCGCCTGCCCGGCAGCGTCGTCGACCGGCTCGTCGACCACTTCGGCACCCTGCAGAAGCTGCTCTCGGCCGGCGTCGACGACCTGCAGGCCGTCGACGGCGTCGGTGAGCTGCGCGCCCGCTCGGTCCGCGAGGGGCTCTCGCGGCTGGCGGAGTCCACGATCCTCGAGCGGTACGTCTGAGCGACGGGGTTAGTCCGCACGAGTTCCCACCCTGAACTCGAGTGGAGGGTGAGAAGTCGTGCGGAGTATCCCGGCCCCCACCTACCCCCGCAGGACCGCCAAGCCCTCCTCCAGCAGCACGGGGACGGCCTGACCGGCGGTGTCGAAGCCGGCGCCGGAGGTGGCACCGGCGCGGAAGCGGTGGTCGATGCCGGCGGCGATGACGGCGAGCTTGAGATAGCCGAGGGCGAGGTGCTCGTCGAGGTCGACGAGCGGCACACCGCCCGCCGCCTCGTACGCCGCCGCCAGGCCCGTGGCATCGGGCAGCCGGGGGCTGGTCCACGCCGTGGGCTCACCGATGACCTGGTCGAACACGGGGTGCCGATAGACGCACATCATGGCGACGTCGGCGACCGGGTCACCGATCGTGGAGAGCTCCCAGTCCACGACGGCCGCCACCGTCGGCGCACCCCCAGCCTCACCCCCAGCCTGACCTGCAGCGCCGGGGATGGTCAGCAGCGTGTTGTCGATCCGGTAGTCACCGTGGACCACGCCGGTCGACTCCTGACGTGGCAGCCGGTCGCCCAGGGCGGAGACGAGCGCAGCGGCCGAGGACTTCACGGACCCCGCGAAGGCCTCGCCCACGATCTCCCACTGGCCCGACCAACGCTTGAGCTGCCGGGCGGCGTACCCGTCGGGTCGACCGAACCGCTCCAGTCCGACGGCCACGTGGTCGACGCGGTGCAGCGCCGCCAGCGTCGAGGCCAGCGCGGTGACCACACCGGAGACGAGCCCGCCGTCGTGTCCCCCGTCGTGTACCCCGTCGTGCCCCCCGCCGTGTCCGCCGTCCAGCCCGTCCACGAGGCCGTCGAGCTGCGCGGCCGTCTGCACGGTGACCCCGGGCACGAAGCCGGAGACCGCGAACGGTCCACCGATGAGCGACTCGTCCTCGCACAGCACCACCGCGGGCGGGACCGGCACGTCGGTGGCCCCGAGCGCCGAAGTCACGCGGTACTCGCGGGCCACGTCGTGGGCCGAGGGGGTGCGACCGGCGCGCGGCGGGGTGCGCATCACCCAGGCCGACGACCCGTCGTCGAGCCGGAAGGTGAGGTTGGACCGCCCGCCGGCGATCAGCCGCGCGGTCAGCGGCCCGGCCAGGTCGACCCCGGCACCGGCCATCTGCGCCGCGACCGCCGACAGCTCGTCGGCCGCCAGCTCCACGGAGGCCCCGCTCACGCGTCCTGCTCCGCGGTGATGGCGCGCACGGCCCGCTTCGCGATCGACCAGCGGTGCACCTCCGAGGGCCCGTCGTAGATGCGGAAGGGCCGCACCTCGCGGGCGATCTTGGCCACCGGCAGCTCGGTTGAGACGCCGAGGCCGCCGCACATCTGCTGGGCACGGTCGGCCACGCGGTGCAGCGCCTCGGCTGCGAAGGTCTTCGCGATCGAGGTCTCCTTGTTGCCGCGGCCACCGTCGTCGAGGACCCGGCAGGCCTCCATCAGCAGGGCGCGCGTGGCCGCCAGGTCGATCTCGTTGTCGGCGATCAGCTGCTGGATCATGCCCTGGTCGGCCAGCCGGGACCCGAAGGCCTCGCGGCCGGCGACGTAGGACACCGCGACCTCGTGGGCGCGGCGCACGGCGCCGGTCCAGCGCATCACGTGGGTCATCCGGGCGGGCCCGAGTCGGACCTGGGCGTACTTGAAGCCCTCGTCGACGCCGCCGAGCACGTCCTCGTCGGGCACGAAGGCGTCCTCGTAGAGGACCTCGCAGTGGCCGCCCAGCATGGAGGTGTCGACCATGCCGACTTGCCGGGTGACGGTCAGCCCCTCGGTCGCGGCGGGCATGAGGAACATGGTGGCGCCACCGGGACCGCCCGGCTCACCGCTGGTGCGGGCCATGGTGATGAAGAACCCGGCTCCGTCGGCGCCGGTGATGAAGCGCTTGAGGCCGTTGACGACCCACCCGCCGTCGACCCTGGTCGCCCGGGTGGCGAGCATCGAGGGGTCGGCGCCTGCGCCCGGCGCCGGCTCGGTCATCGCGAAGGCCGAGCGCACGTCGCCGCGCGCGAGCGGCTCGAGGTACTTCTCCCGCTGCGCGGCCGAGGCGATGTGGTCGAGCATGTGGATGTTGCCCTCGTCGGGCGCGTTGATGTTGAGCGCGACGGGACCGAAGAGCGAGTAGCCGGCCTCCTCGAAGACGGGTGCCCGGTCGACCATGCCCAGACCCAGGCCTCCGCAGTCGACGGGGGCGTGGGGTGCGAAGACCCCGGCCTCCTTCGCTGCCGCCTGCAGGCGGGCACGCACCGGCTCGCCACCGGCGGCCTCGATGTCGCCGTCGTGCTCGTCGTCGAGCGGCAGCACGACCTCGCGCACCAGCGCACGGGTGCGCTCGACGATCGGCTGGACCTCCTGCGAGACCTGCATGGCTCTCCTCCTCCGCGGGCGGGTCGGGCCCGACCTCCGAGCCCCGACCGATCACTCGCTCGGTAGGCAGGATGCCACGGTGTCAGGCCGGTGCGCCAGCCATCCGCCGCGCGAGCACCAGGTGGCGCTGGACCAGCTGGTCGGGGGTGAGCGGCCCGTCGGGGCGGTACCACGACGCCACCCCCACGCACAGCGAGGAGATGGCGCGTGCCACCTCGTCGGGGTGCTCGGCGCTGAAGCCGCCGGCCGCGACCCCTTCGGCGACGGCCTCCTCGAGGAGCCGCTGCGCCGCGTCCCGCCGGGCGACGTACGCCGCTCGGTTGTCCGCCTCGAGGCTGCGGATCTCGCTCGAGCCGACGAAGGCCTGCGGGCGGCGGAACATGTGGAACCGGACGAAGGACTCCACCAGCGAGTCGAAGCGGGCCGCGGGGTCGGCGCCCGCGTCGCGCAGCGCCGCCTCGCACCGGCCGAGCAGCTCGTCCATGGTCGCGTCCATGAGCGCGCGCAGGATCTCCTGCTTGGACCGGAAGTGGTGGTAGACGCCCGGCACCGACAGCCCGGAGGCGGCGGCGACGTCACGGATCGAGGTGCCGTGGTAGCCGTGCTCGGCGAAGGCGACCAGGGCCGCCCCGAGGATGCGCGGCAGGTCCGCGGCCGGGTCGGCGTCGTACTCGCGCCAGCGCTCCCACGCCTGCCGCTGGGCGTGCCCGCGGGTCGGGGCCTCCTCGGTGCTCACGTCGCGCACCGTAGCCGAGTGACGGCCCCCACGCCGCCCCTCACCCCGGCCCGGGGCGAGGGCGCGGACCGGGACGCAGGGCCCTCGGACCAGGGACCTTCGCCCCCTCCCCCGGGTCCCGACGCAGCGATCTACTGGTCGTGGAGCGACGGGGCGAGGTTCCGAACCAGTGGCCACACGGCGCGGCACCGGCCGAGCCACGACTCATCACCCCGAGGGAGTGGGACCGCCCCGTCGCCCGCACGCTCGGCAGCGGAGCCGGTCCGCCTCGTGCCCCCGGGTAGCCACGGAGCTCAGGCGGTCTCCCAGCCGGCCGCCCCGCTGAGCCGGGCGACGTCGTCGGCGATGCCGGCGACGTTGTCCAGCGCCGTGATCAGCGCGCCGTACAGCGGCCAGCGTCGGTCGGGCAGGTCGGCCACGGAGAGGTCGTGCACGAGGTCGTCGAGCCCGGGCGCGCCCCCGGTGTCGCGTCCCGGGTCGGCGACCCGCTGCCCGACCCGCTCGAGGACGTCGGTCCAGCGGCGGCGGAACTCCGGGTCCCACTCCTCGGCCGCCACGACCGACTCGTGCACGATCCGGGCGACGGCCCGCGCCTGGGCGATCCCGTCCTCGAGGCGGTAGATCACCGCCTCGGCGTGGTCGGGGTCGGCCGTACGCCGGGAGCGGTGGCGCAGCGGGTTGGCCCACCGGCTCTCCCGGGTGAACGCGAGGTGCTGCTGTGCGCGGTCCAGGGAGTCGTCGAGGTCGCGGGTGGCCTCGAGCCACTCCTGGGACACCCCCTCGTCCACGTCGCCGCGCAGGTCGCCGGCCATCCGCACCAGCAGCTGCCCGAGCCGTCGGGTGACGTCCGTGGTGGCGCTGTCGACCACCCGGTCGTCCAGCGGCGGCGCCACCAGCAGGTTGACCAGCAGCCCGGTCGCGACCCCGACCAGGGTGTCGAGGAAGCGGTGGGACAGCATCATCTCCTCGGCCGCCTGGTGCGAGCCGTAGCCGGCGGTGATGACGAACAGCGCCGTGGTCGCGACCGCCACCCCCTCGTCGCGGGCGAGGAAGGCGCGCGCGAGCAGCAGCCCGACGAGCACCGAGACGACCAGCGCCGGGGTGGCGACGAGGTCGTATCCGAGCAGCTGGACCGCGACGTAGGAGACGACCAGTCCGAGCCCGGAGGCCAGCACCGCCTGGCTGCCTCGCCACACCGTGCGGTAGACGGTCGCGTGGACGGTCAGCAGCGCCAGCCAGGGCGCGAGGAAGGCCTGTTGCAGCTCCAGGACGTGGGCGGCGACGACCCACGCCACACCGGTGGCGAGGGTCGCCTTGAGGATCTGCAGCAGGTCGGTGCGGCTGTCGGGTCGCGGCGCGCGCATCGCTCCAGCGTGTCAGGCGCGGACACCGCGCGGGGCACCCGTCAGGGCGGTGCCCCGACGACCGGCCCGACCACCGGCCCGACCACCGGCCCGACCACCGGCCCGACGACCGGTCCGGCGATCAGCGCCCGAACAGGCGCCCCAGGACACCCGTGCGCTGACCGCCCTCGGCAGGCGCGCAGTCACCGTTGCACCACTGGCCGGCCGGGACCATCGCCTTGACGCTGGCGACGTGCTGGCCGCAGCCGGCCCAGGTGGTCTTCTTGCAGTTCTTGCAGGTGGTCGGACGGCACATGGTGGCTCCTCGGTGGTGGTGACGGGGTGGTGACGGGTGGTGACGGGTGGTGACGCGGTCTTGGTGTGGTGGTGCGGTGGTGACGGGGCGGTGGTCGAGCCCTGCCCCGGGTGATTGCGGGTGGACGGCCCAACGGGGGCGCGGCTCAGGTGGGGAGCAGCCCGCCGAGCACCTCCGGGACGGCCCGGACGGTGGTGTACATCGCGACGACGAGGACGAGCACGGCGAAGGCGGCCTGGAGCCGGCTGCCGGAGACACGGTGGCCGACCCGGGCGCCGAGCACGGCGCCGACGGCGGCCACGACGGTCAGCACCAGGACCGGCGGCCACTCGGGCACGACCCCCGCGCCGTGGCGGGCGGTCAGCGCGACCGCGCTGGTGACGGTGATGACGACCAGCGAGGTGCCGACCGCGTCGGCCATCGGCAGGTCGAAGGCCAGCAGCAGCGCGGGCACGACGACGAAGCCTCCACCCACGCCGAGGAACCCGGTGAGCAGGCCGACCACGGTGGCGGTGACGACCAGCTTGGCCAGGCGCGGGCAGTCACAGACGAACCGGCCCTCACCGCGGTCGAAGGCGACGATCGGGTCGTCGAGCCGCGGTCGCTGTCCCTGGCCGCTCTCGCGGTGGCGTCGCAGGCGTCGCACCATGAGCGCACCGACGAGCAGCATGAGCAGCGCGAACAGCGCCATCAGCACGTCGGCGGGCACGACCGCGGCGGCCCGGGCACCACCGACGGCACCGCCGACGGCGATCAGTCCGAACGTCAGCCCCTGGCCGAGCCGGACGTGCCCGGCGCGGCCCGCGGCGACGGCGCCGACCGCGGCGGTGAGCCCGACGACGACCAGTGACCCGGTGGTGGCCTGGGTGGGCGACTGCCCGAGCAGGTAGACGAGCACCGGGACGGCGAGGATCGATCCCCCGCCCCCCAGGGCTCCCAGCGACAGGCCGATGAACAGCCCGGCGCCGGCCGCGACGACCAGCACCGTGATCAGGCCTCCGGGCCGACCATCGGCAGGCCGGCGGGCGCGGCGTTGTCGAACTCGTCGTCCACGGCGACCAGGTGACGCCCGGCCGCGGCGAGGAAGGACGCGGCGACCGAGGCGCGGTAGCCCGCGGCGCAGTGCACCCAGACCTCGCCCTCGGGGACCTCCGCGACGCGCTGGGGGATCTCGTGGATGGGGATGTTCACCGCGCCCTCGATCCACACCTTGTCGTGCTCGTCCTCACGACGCACGTCGAGCACGACGACCTCGCGGTGGTGCCGCACGGCGGCGAGGTCGGCGAAGGTCGCGGTCTCGAAGGAGCGCAGCGGCTGGTCGCTCCAGTCCTCGGGGCCGCCGGTCGCGTGGGCGGCGGGGCGGTCGATGCCGATGCGGACCAGCTCGCGCTGGGCCTCGGCGACCTGGTCGGCGGTCTCGCCGAGCAGCGTCACCGGGGTTCCCCACTCGATGAGCCAGCCGAGGTAGGTCGAGAAGGCGCCGTCGAGGCCGAAGTTGAGCGAGCCCGGGGCGTGACCGGCCGCGAAGGCCGTGCGCGAGCGCAGGTCGACGACCCACTCGCCCGCCTCGATGCGTCGGCGCAGCTCGGTGGCGTCGGCGAGCTCGGGCAGCGAGAGGTCGGGGGCCTCGGGGCCGACGGTGTTCAACGGGGCCATGTGGGCGTAGTAGGCCGGGTAGGCCGCGAGTCCGTCGAGCAGCTCGCGGACGTAGGTCTCCTCGTCCTGGGTGAGCACCGGGTTGCTGTGCTTCTCCTCGCCGATGGTCGAGGAGGTCGCCTCGGACTGGCTGGCCGAGCAGAAGGAGCCGAAGCCGTGGGTCGGGAAGACCGCGGCGTCGTCGGGCAGCGCGTCGGCGAGCTTGCGGGCCGAGGCGTGCTGGTGGCGGACCAGCGCGTCGGTGTGGTCAGGGCCGAGCAGGTCGGGGCGGCCGGTGGCGCCGTACAGCAGGGAGCCGCCGGTGAACACGCCCACCGCCGTCTCGCCCGCGCCGGAGCGCTCGGCGAGCGCGTAGGAGAGGTGGGTGAAGGTGTGACCGGGGGTGGCGAGCACCCGCACGCGCATCCGCTCGCCGACCTCGACGACGTCGCCGTCGCGGACCGGGGTGCGCTGGAAGGAGACCTCGTCCTCGGCGTTGACGTGGTACGCCGCACCCGTCGCCTGCGCGAGCGCGAACCCGCCGGTGACGTAGTCGTTGTGGATGTGGGTCTCGAAGACGTGCGTGAGCCGCACCCCGTCGGCCTCGAGCACGTCGAGCACCCGGTCGATGTCGCGCTGCGGGTCGACCACGAGGGCGACCCGCCCGTCGTGGACGAGGTAGCTGCGGTCACCCAGGGAGGGGGTCTCGATGACCCGGACGGTCAGGGCGGAGGCCCGCGGGTGCTCGACCGGTCTGCCGGCCTCGATCCACTCCAGGGTGCCGCCGACCATGTTGACCGCGTCGAAGCCGGCCGCACGCAGGACGTCGGTCATGGCGTCGCTGCGGTTGCCGGAGCGACAGATCACGACGACCGGACGGTCGCGGTCCACCTCGTCGAGGCGTCCCGTGAGCTGACCCATCGGGATGTTGACCGCGCCGGGCACGTGGCCGCCGGTGAACTCCTCGCGCTCGCGGACGTCGAGGGCGTACGCACCGCCCTCGATCATCTCCGCCGCGGTGTCGATGCTGACTTCACGCATCTGCTGCTCCTCCTCGGTCGCCATCCCCCCATGGGGTCATGTCACGGACCCTAACACAACCCCCCCGGGGGTTATTCCGCCATCTCCCCGGAGGGTTCCCGTTCCCGCACGGCGGGACACCTGGTCACCCGCCGAGCCCACCCCGCAGCTGACGCAGGGGAACGCCGACGGCCCGCAGCGTGCGCTGCGGGCCGTCGGTGGGCGGGACGGGGATCGGG
>Ga0208834_100103_pt1 | contig 36654 bp, 34 predicted proteins | sample DeeseametaMP1787_FD_184182 | JGI IMG/M metagenome (GOLD analysis project Ga0208834, IMG submission 184182) | Marine microbial communities from the Deep Pacific Ocean - MP1787 (SPAdes) | ecosystem: Environmental > Aquatic > Marine > Oceanic | place: North Pacific Ocean | collected 2011-05-03 | reverse complement strand
TTGCCGCGCATCGAAAACTGACCACCCGTGCGCGTTGAAAATTGACCAGGGACGGACGCTGACTTTTGGGGCGTCAGCAGGTTGGGAGTGTAACGCCAGCGCTTGACATCGGCGACTCAGGCCGAATTTCTTGAACTCTGACCGTCCAGCTATCGGGGAGGAGGTCACCCCTACCCTTTTTGTGGCAATCAGCGCGGAAACCCACCTTTTTGGTGTTCGAATTAAAAACGGGTGCAGCTTAGCGCGCAATTCTGATGGTGCCCGGTATTTGGGGTAAGTCGCTAGCGTCATATGTGCGTCACTAGCGAGACCATAACGATTCGACTGCCTCAATATCTGCTCATGCTTGCACTCCGCAAGCATCGCAATGACGACAGGCAAGATCGGCTCGATATTTCGATAGCTATCGAAACTGACTGCAGCAAGAATTACGGATCTGAAACTGACTTAATTTCGCGAAAACTGACTTAATTATTGTTTTGCACAATCGTAACGACGACAGCCGAACTCATTCAACAGTGACGCTTTTCGCCAGGTTCCGCGGCTGATCGACGTCCGTCCCCCGCAGCACTGCGACGTGGTACGACAGCAGTTGCAGCGGCACGTTGTAGACGATGGGGGCGATGAGTTCGTCGGCGTGGGGCATGTCGATGACGGTCACGCCTTCTTCAGAGGCGAACCCGGCCTGCTTGTCAGCGAACACGATGAGCTGGCCGCCGCGGGCGCGGACTTCCTGCAGGTTGGATTTCAGCTTACCGAGCAGTTCGTCATTCGGTGCCACGGCGATGACGGGCATGTGCTCGTCGACCAGCGCCAGCGGGCCATGCTTGAGTTCGCCCGCCGCATAGCCTTCAGCGTGGATGTAGCTGATCTCTTTGAGCTTGAGCGCGCCTTCGAGCGCAATCGGGAACATGACGCCACGCCCCAGGAACAGGGCATGCTGTTTGTCGGCGAATCGCTCTGCCGTCTGGGTCAGGGTGTCGTCGATGAGCAGGCAGTTCTCGATGACCGAGGCGAGGCTGCGCAGCTGTCGCACGCCATCGGCCTCGGCTGCGTCGGACAGTCGGCCCTTGGACTTGGCCAGCATGAGCGTGAAGATGAGCAGCGCCACCAATTGGGTGGTGAAGGCCTTGGTGGAGGCCACGCCGATCTCCGGCCCCGCTGCCGTCATTAACGACAGGTCGGTTTCCCGCACCATGGAGGATTCGGGCACGTTGACGATGCCCAGTGTGGCGAGATAGCCGGCAGTCTTGGCGAATCGGAGCGCCGCGAGGGTGTCCAGCGTTTCGCCGGACTGGGAGATGGTGACGAACAGGGTGTCGTTGGCAACCACGGGCTTGCGGTAGCGGTACTCGCTGGCCAACTCCACGTTGCAGGGCACGCCGGCGATGGCTTCGAGCCAGTACCGTGCTACCAGGCCAGCGTGAAAGCTGGTCCCGCAGGCCACGATTGTGACCGAATGCACCTTGGGCAGAATCGCCTCGGCCTCCGGCCCCATGGCGGCGGTGAGCACCCGCGACTCCGAAACCAGCCCGTGCCAGGTGTCGGTGACCACCCGCGGCTGCTCGAAGATTTCCTTCTGCATGTAGTGCCGATAGCCGGCCTTGGAGGCGGCATCCGGATCGAGGGCGGATTCGGTGACCGGGCGCGTGACCGGTTTGCCATGCAGATCGCGGATCTCCACGCCGCCGCGTGTCACGCGGGCGATGTCGCCTTCTTCGAGAAAGATGAAGCGGCGTGTAACGGCGAGCAGCGCTGCGATATCGCTGGCGACGAAATGCTCTCCGATGCCGATGCCGATGACCAGCGGCGTGCCGCGCCGGGCAACCACGAGGGCGTCGCGGTGATGCTGGTCGACGGCGGCGATCGCGTAGGCGCCGTCCAGGCCATGAACGACCGATTCCACAGCGTCGAACAAATCGCCTTTGGCTTCCAGGGCGCGGTGGATGGCATGCGACAGCACCTCGGTGTCGGTGGCGGAGTCGAACGCGTAGCCCGCATCCGCCAGCTCCGCCTTGAGCCGTTCGTGATCTTCGATGATGCCGTTGTGGACCAGCGCGAGCCGGCCGCGCGACACCATGGGGTGGGCGTTTTCCTCGGCCGGTACGCCGTGGGTGGCCCAGCGCGTGTGCGCGATGCCGAGCACGCCACGTGGCGGCGCTGCGCCCATCTTGTCGACCAGGGCCTGGACCTTGCCGACACAGCGAACGCGGTCGATGCCGTCGTCGCGCAGCAAGGCAACACCGGCGGAGTCATAGCCGCGGTATTCCAGGCGCCGCAGGCCTTCGATCAGAATCGGGGTGACGTCTCGTTCGGCGATGGCGCCGACAATTCCGCACATGGCGATGTCCTTGCAGTCGGGTGGCCGCGACCATCTGGGTCTGCGACCGATGGACCGGGAGTTTACTGCGGCGTCGGATCCTTTTTGGGCTTGCGCCAGCCCGGTATCGACTTCTGACCGCGCGCGCGGCAAATCGTCAACGCGTCATCCGGTGCGTTTCGCGTGATCGTGGAGCCTGCCGCGATATAGGCCCGCTCACCGATTCGCACCGGCGCGACCAGCTGGCTGTCGGTGCCCAGAAAGGCATCGTCGCCGACCACGGTTTGATGCTTGTTGGCGCCGTCGTAGTTACAGGTGATCACCCCGGCCGACACGTTGACGCGCTTGCCGATGCTGGCGTCGCCCAGATAGGCGAGGTGCCCGGCCTTTGCGCCCTGATCCAGTCGCGCCTTCTTGGTCTCGACGAAGTTACCGATCCGGTTGTCCCCGACCAGTACCGTGCCGGGCCGCAGCCGGGCAAAGGGGCCGATCTGACAGCTGGGCCCGACCTCGGCATCTTCAATCACGGTCTGCGCATGGACGATGGTGCCGTCGCCAATCCGCGCGTTCCGAATCACGCAATTCGGGCCGATCTCCACGCCGTCGCCCAATTCGACATCGCCTTCGAGGATGACGTTGATGTCGATGACGACATCCTCACCTACCGACACGCGTCCGCGCTGGTCGAAGCGCGCCGGGTCGAGCAGGGTTACGCCAGCGTCGAGAAGCGCGGTGGCGCAGCGCCGCTGCAATACGCGCTCGGCGGCGGCGAGCTGCGCCCGGTCGTTGACCCCGGCGACCTCCTCGGGGTCGCTGGCCTGCACCACCTCGACCGTGCGACCGTCACCCACCGCCAGCTCGACGACGTCCGTGAGATACACCTCGCCCTGTGCATTGTCGCTATTCACCCGCGATAGCCAGTCCTTGAGGCGGCTGGCGCGAGCGGCCATTACACCGGTGTTGGTCTCGTCGATGCTCAGCTGCTGGGGATTGGCATCCTTGTGCTCGACGATGGCGGAGACCGCGCCGTCCTCATCGCGCAGGATCCGGCCGTAGCCGCTAGGGTCGGGCAGCACCACCGACAGCAATGCCGGGCCATCGGCATCGACCAGGGCGCCCAGCGTCTGTCGGGTTAGCAGAGGGACATCGCCATACAGAATCAGCACCCGAGCATCGTCCGGTATACCGGGCAGGGCCTGCTGCACGGCATGGCCTGTCCCGCGTTGCTCGTTTTGCAGCACCCAGTGCACCGGCGCTTCGGCAAACCGTGCTTTCACGGCGTCGGCACCGTGACCAACGACAACGTGGGTCGCGGCCGGCGACAGCGCCTGCGCGGTGTCCAGCACATGGGCCAGCATGGGTCGGCCGCCCAGAGGCTGGAGCACCTTGGGCTGAGACGATCGCATTCGCGTTCCCCGCCCCGCGGCCAGGATCACGACATGAAGATTGGGATGTTTCATCGGGTCAGGCTGCCAGTGGAGGGACTAGACTGACAAGTTGATGAACGCCTGTGCCCGGGCTGCGAGCAACGCTCGCGTCGGGCCAGGGCACGGGCACGACGGTGTGAGCGCGGCGCCTGATGTCAGCACGTGAACACTCACGCCGTGACCGTAACGCCGGCATGGCGTGAGATCTGCGCGTGGCCCGCTTCTAGCGCTTGGACTTGAGCTTCTGCAGCAGATGCAGCCGCGCCGCGGCTTCGGCCAGTTCGGCCTGTGCCATGGCCAGGTCGACCTCCGAGTTCTGATTGGCCAGCGCTTCCTCGGCCCGCTTCTTGGCTTCCAGCGCGGCGGCTTCGTCCAGATCAGCGGCGCGCGAGGCGGTGTCGGCCATCACGGTGACCTGATAGGGCTGCACTTCCAGAATGCCGCCGGACACGAAGAACGACTGCTCGCCGGCATCGTTCTTCACCCGCACTTCGCCGGCCTTAAGCCGTGTCAGCAGCGGGGCGTGACGCGGAGCGATGCCAACTTCGCCCATCTCGGCCGATGCGAACACCATCTCGGCGGCGCCGGAGTAGATTTCGCCTTCGGCGCTGACGATGTCGACATTCAATTCCATCATTTCACTCCGTGGACAGCGGGTCACCGGGTGGTACCGGCGACCCCGTCAATTACATGCTCTTGGCTTTCTCGGCGGCCTGGTCGATGGAGCCGACCATGTAGAACGCCTGCTCGGGCAGGTGATCGTACTCACCATCGACAATCGCCTTGAAGCCGGCAATTGTGTCCTTCAGCGACACGTAGATGCCCGGCGAGCCGGTGAACACCTCGGCGACATGGAACGGCTGCGACAGGAAGCGCTGGATCTTGCGAGCACGGGACACGGTCTGCTTGTCCTCTTCGGACAACTCGTCCATGCCCAGAATCGCGATGATGTCCTTGAGCTCCTTGTAGCGCTGCAGCACACCCTGCACGGCGCGGGCCGTTTCATAGTGCTCGACGCCAATCACGTTCGGGTCCAGCTGACGGGACGTGGAATCCAGCGGATCCACAGCCGGGTAGATGCCCAGCTCGGCGATCTGGCGCGACAGCACGACGGTGGCGTCCAAGTGAGCAAAGGTCGTGGCCGGTGACGGGTCGGTCAAGTCATCCGCAGGCACGTAAACAGCCTGGATGGAGGTGATCGAACCGGTCTTGGTGGAGGTGATGCGTTCCTGCAGCACGCCCATTTCCTCGGCCAGCGTCGGCTGGTAGCCCACGGCCGACGGCATACGACCCAGCAGCGCGGACACTTCGGTACCGGCCAGGGTGTAGCGGTAGATGTTGTCGACGAAGAACAGCACGTCACGACCTTCATCGCGGAAGAACTCGGCCATGGTCAAGCCGGTCAGCGCGACGCGCAGGCGGTTGCCCGGCGGCTCGTTCATCTGGCCGTAGACCATCGCCACCTTGGACTCGGGCAGGTTGTCCAGCTTGATGACGCCGGCTTCGGCCATTTCGTAGTAGAAGTCGTTGCCTTCTCGCGTCCGCTCACCAACCCCGGCGAACACGGACAAGCCCGAGTGTTCGGTCGCGATGTTGTTGATCAGCTCGAGCATGTTGACGGTCTTGCCCACGCCAGCACCGCCGAACAGGCCGACCTTGCCGCCCTTGGCGAAGGGGCACAGCAGGTCGATGACCTTGATGCCCGTTTCCAGCAGCTCGGTGGAGCCGGCCTGGTCTTCGTAGCTCGGGGGCTCACGGTGAATCGCCCAACGCTCGTCGGTTTCCACCGGACCGACTTCGTCCTGGGGATCGCCAAGCACATCCATGATGCGTCCCAGCGTGCCCTTGCCGACGGGCACGGAGATCGGAGCACCGGTGCCGGTGACGGGCATGCCGCGCTTGAGGCCTTCCGACACGCCCATGGCGATACAACGCACGACGCCATCGCCCAGCTGCTGCTGGACTTCCAGCGTCAGGTTGTTGTCGGTGACGGTGAGTGCATCGTAGATCTTCGGGATCGAATCACGCGGAAACTCCACGTCGACGACGGCCCCGATAATCTGAACAATCTTGCCTGCGCTCATAACTCTTTCCTGTTTTACGCCGGACGGTCGACCCGGCCAGAATTCAAATCTCTAATGTCCGATTAGACGGCTGCTGCGCCGCCCACGATTTCTGCGAGTTCCTGGGTAATCGCGGCCTGACGGGCCTTGTTGTACTCCAGCTGCAGGTCTTCGATGATCTGGCCCGCGTTGTCGGAGGCCGACTTCATCGCGATCATCCGCGCCGCCATTTCACAGGCGACGTTTTCAGCAACAGCACCGTAAACCTGCGATTCGACGTAACGCATCAAGATGCCGTCGAGCAGATCCTCGGCACTGGGCTCGTAGATGTAGTCCCAGTTGTCGAGCAGGCCTTCGTCCTGCACCGGCTGCACCGGCAACAACTGCTCCACGGTCGGCGCCTGCGTCATGGTGTTGACGAAGCGGTTGTGGATAAGCAGCACCTTGTCCAGCTCGCCGTCGCGGTACTTGTCCAGCAGTACCTTCACCGGGCCGATCAGCTGGTCCAGATGCGGCGTGTCGCCCAGGCCGGTGATCTCGGAGACGATGTTGCCGCCGACGCGCTTGAAGAAGCTCATGCCCTTGGAGCCGACGATCATCAGATCCACTTCGGCGCCGGCATCCTTGGCTGCGCGGAATTCACCCAGCGCCTGCCGGAACAGGTTGATGTTCAGACCACCGCAGAGACCACGGTCGGTCGAGACGACAATGATGCCGACCCGCTTGACCGGGCGCTCCACCAGAAACGGGTGGGTGTAATCCGGATTGGCTTCGGCCAGATGGCCGATGGTGCGACGGATACGCTGGGCATAGGGCGTCGCCGCGGCCTGGCGATCCTGCGCCTTGCGCATCTTGCTCGCCGCAACCATTTCCATGGCCTTGGTGATCTTCTGCGTGTTTTTAACGCTTCCGATCTTGCTCTTGATTTCCTTGCCGACGGCCATTGCTACTCCTACCGAGGCGTCCGGATCTTGGTGAATGCCGGCATTGCAGCCGCCAAGTGAATGCTCACGTACCGGAGGTACGCTGCTCGCTCACTTGTCGTCTGCGCCTTGTTCTTCACCAAGCTACGAACGCCCAATGCTTAAAACCTCGTTACCGCTTCGCTTCGGGCTGGGCGTGCTGCTTGCCCGCCTAACCTGCAGTCCGCTTAAAAAGCGGATTGCTTCTTGAACGCGTCCAGCGCAGCGATCATGTCTGCCTTGATCGCGTCATCGAACTTGCCGGTTTCGTTAATGCGATCCATCAGGTCTTTCTGTTCGCCGCCGAGGTACTGATGCAGCGCCTCGTCGAACTCGACAACCTTGGACGTATCCACGTCGTCGAGATAACCCTGATCAGCGGCCAGCAGCGAGAACGCCATTTCGGCCACGGACAGCGGCGAGTACTGGCGCTGCTTCATCAGCTCGGTCACCCGCTCACCGCGCTCCAGCTGCTTGCGGGTGGCTTCGTCCAGATCGGATGCGAACTGGGCGAAGGCCGCGAGTTCGCGGAACTGCGCCAGTGCCAGACGAACACCGCCGCCCAGCTTCTTGATGATCTTGGTCTGGGCCGCGCCGCCGACACGCGACACCGACAGACCGGCGTTAATGGCCGGACGGATGCCGCTGTTGAACAGGTCGGTTTCCAGGTAGATCTGACCATCGGTGATGGAAATCACGTTGGTCGGCACGAAGGCGGACACGTCGCCAGCCTGAGTCTCGATGATCGGCAGCGCCGTCAGCGAACCGGTCTTGCCCTTGACCTCGCCATTGGTGAACTTCTCGACATAGTCGGCGTTCACGCGCGCGGCGCGTTCCAGCAGACGTGAATGCAGGTAGAAGATGTCACCTGGGTAGGCTTCACGGCCCGGCGGGCGCTTGAGCAGCAGCGAGATCTGGCGGTAGGCCACAGCCTGCTTGGACAGATCGTCGTACACGATCAGCGCGTCTTCACCACGATCGCGGAAGTATTCGCCCATGGCGCAACCGGCGTAGGGAGAGATGTACTGCAGAGCGGGCGATTCGGCGGCGGCAGCGGCAACAACAATGGTGTGATCCATTGCGCCGTGCTCTTCCAGCTTGGCGACCACGTTGGCGATGGAGCTGTTCTTCTGCCCGATCGCGACGTAGATGCACTTAACCCCGGTGCCCTTCTGGTTGATGATCGCGTCGATGGCGACAGCGGTCTTGCCTGTCTGGCGGTCACCAATGATCAGCTCGCGCTGACCACGACCGATCGGCACCATGGCGTCGATCGACTTCAACCCGGTCTGAACCGGCTGGTCCACCGACTGGCGGGCGATAACGCCCGGCGCGACCTTCTCGATCGGCGACGTGGCTTCGGCGTTGATGTCGCCCTTGCCGTCAATCGGACGGCCCAGCGAGTCCACCACGCGGCCCAACAGCGCCGGGCCAACCGGCACTTCAAGAATGCGGCCGGTGGTCTTGACCCAGTCGCCTTCCGTGAGGCTGCTGTAGTCACCCAGGACCACGGCGCCGACGGAGTCACGCTCGAGGTTCAGCGCCAGACCGAAGACATCGCCCGGGAACTCGAGCATTTCGCCCAGCACCGCGTCTTCGAGGCCGTGAATACGAACGATGCCGTCGGCCAATGACACGACGGTGCCCTGGTTGCGGGCTTCGGTAACAGCCTCGAAATTCTTGATGCGATCCTTGATGAGATCGCTGATTTCAGACGGATTCAATTGCATCTCTGTTTCCTGGTGTCGCGACGCTCGAACGCCGCTGCCTGGTTGTCTTCGTCCCGAGCAGACCTAAGCGGTCAGCGCCTGAGTAATTCGCTCCACACGACCGGCGACCGAGCCATCGATGACCAGATCACCGGCACGCAGCACGGCGCCGCCGATCAATGACGCATCGATGCTGACGCTCAGATCGACATCGCGGCCCAGACGCTTGGACAGCGCGGCGACCAGTGCAGACTGGGCGTCGTCGCTGACCGGCATGGCTGCGGTCATCTCGATCTCGATGCGGCGTTCGGCTTCGTCCTTCAGCAACCCATACTGCTCGGCAATGGCCGGCAACAGCACAAGACGCTTGTTGCTCGCCAACACCTTGAGCAGGTTCAGGGCGGCGGCATCCACCGCATCCGAACCCGCGGCCTGGATCAGGCCGACCAGCTCGTCCGAGGTGACGGCCGGATGACCGACCAGCCGGGCGACATCGGGGTGTTTCACGACGGCCGCCATCGCTTCCAGAGCCTGCTCACCCGCCGGCAGGTTGCCCGACTCGTGCTGCAGCTCGAAGAAGGCGCGTGCGTACGGACGTGCCAGTGTGGACAGCTCGGCCATGATCAGATCTCGGTGGCCAGCTGCTTGAGCAGATCGTCATGCGCGGAGGCATCGACCTCGCGAGCCAGCACCTTCTGGGCACCGGCCAATGCGATGGCGGACACTTCCTTGCGCAGCTCGGCTTTCGCACGCTGCATCGAGGCGTCAATCTCCTCGTTGGCAGCAGCGATGATCCGATCTGCTTCGGTACGCGCCTCGGTCTTGGCCTTTTCGACAATGTCGTTGGCCTGACGGTTGGCCCCGGCGAGGATGTCCTGCGCCTGGGTTCGAGCATCTTTCAAAGCATCGTCGGATGCCTGGCTGGCTTCGGCCAGCGAGGCTTCGCCGCGCTCGGCAGCTGCCAGACCGTCTTCAATCTTCTTGGCGCGCTCGTTCATGGCCTGCTTGATCGGCGGCCAGACGAACTTCATCGTAAACAGCACGAACACCGCAAAGGTGATCGTCTGTCCGATGATGGTGGCGTTAATACCCACTGCTATCTCCTACGGTTGGATGGAACGCAACGTCGTAGGGATGGATTAGCCCAGCTGGCCCAAAAGCGGGTTGCCGAACATCAGCAGCAGCGCCATGGCCACACCGATAATCGCGACAGCGTCGAGCAGGCCGGCGATGATGAACATGCGGGTCTGCAGCATGCCGGCCATTTCCGGCTGGCGAGCAGCGCCTTCCAGGAACTTGCCGCCCAGCAGGCCGAAGCCGATGCCCGTACCGAGAGCAGCCAGGCCGAAGATCAGGCCAATTGCCAGCGCGGTGTTGCCAATGATGAGTTCCATCGTCGTTCTCCAGTCGTTTCCGTCAGATGTTGGAAGTTTGAACTAGTCAGTAGTTAGCTTGGTTGAGCTCTAATTCAGTGCTCGTCGTCGTGCGACTCATACGCCATGCTCAGGTAAACAACACTCAGCACGGTGATGATGAAGGCCTGCAAGGTCACCACGAGAATGTGGAACACCGCCCAGGCAAATCCAGGGATGAACTGCACGCCCCAAGGCAGCAGCGCAATCAGGATGAAAATCAGCTCACCAGCGTAGAGGTTGCCGAACAGTCGCAGTGACAGCGACACCGGCTTGGCCATGAGCTCAACAAAATTGATGATCAGGTTGAAGGGCAGCAGGTACCAGCCAAACGGATGGGACAGCCACTCTTTCGCATAACCGCCCAGACCCTTGCCGGCAATGCTGTAGATGATGATCAGGAAGAAGACCGAGATCGAGATCGCGAAGGTCGCGTTCATGTCGGCCGACGGCACCACACGCATGTATTCCAAGCCGGCCATGGACGCGGCTGCGGGCAGCCAGTCGACCGGAATCAGATCCATGCAGTTCCAGAGGAAGGTCCAGACGAAGATCGTCAGCGCAAACGGCGGGACGAACTTGCTCGGCCCAGGGAAGGATTCCTTGACCAGATTGTCGATGAAGTCGACCAGCGACTCCACGACGTTCTGCAGGAAGCCCGGCACGCCGGCCGTCGCCTTGCGGGCACCCAGGTACATTACGCCGCACATGATCACACCGAGCACGGTGCTGACGAGCAGCGTGTCGATATTCCAAGTCCAGAAGCCCTCACCGACCTGAAGGTGGGTCAGATGGTGCGATACGTAATTGCTGGCGCTGTCTCCACCGCCGTTTTGTTCTCCGCCGCCCGTTGCCATCAGTTGCCTTAACCTGTTTCAGATTCAGATGTTGTGGCCGTCCAGCCGAGCGCGAACCAAAACACCAGAAGACACGTTGCATAGACGCTGATCACGGGCGGGAATACATCCCGGAAGAGGACGATGGCGACCATGAACAAAGCCAAGGTCACGCCCCACTTCATCACCTCGGCGCGCATCAGATTGCCGAGGAGCCGCTCAGGCGCCGCGCTCTGCCCGCGGGCGAACGCTCTCAACGCGAAATAAAAGGTGCTGATCACAGCGATCAGGCCGCCGAATAATCCGGCCACCGCTGCATGAATACCGTCATGCAGCCCCCATAGCAATGAACCTGCGAAACCGATGCCGAGTTGCCAGACGCAAATTTTCCGCGCTGTGACAAAGCCCGTTTGAACGCCGTGGCGCTCTGGGTTTGCATCACTCAAACCGGTGCCGCCCACCATAAGGGGGCGCGAAGTATAGCCATGGCCCCATGACAGGTCAATGAAATTGTTGCGCCGCACCACGTCAGTGCGCAGAGCTCGCCGTGGCACGATTCAGCGCGCATCGCCGCCTGCACCATGGGTGATCAGGTGAGTTCGCGAAGAATGTCTTCCAGCTCGTCCGCCGAGCCGTAGTTGATGACAATTCGCCCCTGCCCCTTGCCCTTTTGCTGCAACTCGACCTTGGCATTGAGCCGCCCGCCGAGCTTGCGACCGAGACTGACCAGGTGATCCGACACCGGAGGCGGCGGCGCGGCCACCTTGGCCGGCTCGCCAAGATTTCTGACCAAGGCTTCGGTCTGCCGAACCGTCAGACCACGGGTGACGACTTCCTTGGCCAGACGCAGCTGCGATTCGGCCGGCGCGCCGAGCAGCGCGCGGGCGTGCCCCATCTCGATCTGCCGACCCTGGACCATGCCGCGGACCTCTTCATCGAGATCCAGCAGTCGCAGCAGATTGCTCACGGCCGCCCGCGAGCGGCCAACGGATTCGGCACAGGCCTGATGGGTCAGGCCACATTCATCGATCAGCCGGTGCAGAGCCAACGCCTCTTCAATCGGATTCAGCGACTCGCGCTGGATGTTCTCGATCAGCGCGACCGCGAGCGCGGCCTGGTCTTCCAGCGGTCGGATCACCGCAGGAATGGTCGGCAGGCCCACCATCTGCACCGCACGCCAGCGCCGCTCGCCGGCGACCAGTTCGAAACCCTCGTCCGCGCGGCGGACCACAATCGGCTGGATCACCCCCTGCGCGCGTATCGACTGGGCCAGCGCTTCCAGGGCATCCGGGTCGAAGTCCCGACGGGGCTGGAAGCGACCCGGCCGAATCAATTCGACCGCGATGTCCTCCAGACTGCCTTCGGCTTCTGCCTGCGCCCGCGAAACCTCCATGCCGCCAGCCAGCAGGGCGTCCAGTCCTCGCCCCAGTCCGCGTTTCTTCGCCGCCATTACGCCGCCTTCCTGCTGGTACCGCGCAATACTTCGCCAGCCAGTGCCAGATACGCTTGAGCGCCCTTGGACTGACTGTCGTAGTCGAAGGCCGGCAAGCCATGGCTTGGCGCCTCGGCCAGTCGGACGTTGCGCGGGACAATGGTGCGGTAAACCTGATCCGGAAAGTGCGCCAGCAACTGGGCCGACACTTCGTTCGCCAGGTTGTTGCGCGGATCAAACATCGTCCGCAACACCCCTTCGATTTCCAGGCGCGGGTTCAGCACCGCCCGCACCTTACGGATGGTATCGAGCAGGGCGGACAGCCCTTCCAGGGCGTAGTACTCACACTGCATCGGAATCATCACGCCATCAGCCGCGACCAACGCGTTGACGGTCAGCATCGACAGCGCGGGCGGGCAATCGATGATGATGTAGTCGTAGTTGTCCTGCACGCTGCTCAACGCCCGCGTCAGCGCGTTCTCGCCGCCTTTTCTCTGCCGCAACCCGACCTCGGCTGCGGTCATGTCGGTATTGCTGGGCAGCACGGAAAAACCGAGCGTTGGCGGCGTGACAATGGCGGCACTCACGGACGCCTCGCCAAGCAGCACATCGCAGCCGGTGAGATCCAGATCATCCTTGTTCACACCGACACCCATCGTGGCGTTGCCCTGGGCATCGATATCGACCAGCAACACGCGCTTCTTGGTGGCCGCCAGCGACGCAGCGAGATTGACGGCGGTGGTGGTCTTGCCGACGCCGCCCTTTTGATTGGCAATCGCCAGAATCCGGGCCATCAGGCTGCCTCACGCAGGATGACCGCACAGCGCTCGGCATCGAGGCCCGGCACGGTCAGGGGAAGTATGGTGTCAACGGTCACGCTCGTGTCCAAGGCTTTGAGTTCCTCGTGGGGAACCTGTCCCTTCATCGCCACCCACCGGCCACCGGGGGCGATCAGGTGGCGGGTCAGGTCAACAAATCGTTGCAGGCTGGTGAAGGCCCGGCAGGTGACGGTAGCGAAACGGGTGTCGCTTTGAAAGTGTTCGACGCGCGCCTGCTCCACCGATACGTTGCCCAGGCCCAACTCGCGGCACAGGTGCCGCTGAAACCGCACCTTCTTGCCCACTGATTCGATGGACGTCACCGCAAGGTCTGGCTGCGCGATGGCCCAGGCCAAACCGGGCAGGCCGGCACCGCTGCCGACGTCGGCGACCGGACCGCTAATCTGCGGCAGCACGACCAGACTGTCGAGCAGGTGCTGCACCACCATCTGGTTCGCCTCGCGGATGGCCGTCAGGTTGTAGGCCCGATTCCAGCGCAGCAGCTCGGCGATGAACCGGTCGAGCCTGTCGACCGCGCCGGCGGGCAGCGGGAACGGGAGTTCGCCGACTCCACGCTCGATGGATGGCAGGACGTGACTCAGCGTGGGCTCCAACAGACAAGATATGGCTTTCGCGACGACGGCGCAGTATACGCCGGGCGATTGGCGGACACCCTCCGCGCCAAGTTTGTTGGGAACATCTCGGCCTGCCGCGCGTCGGATTCTGCAGGTTTGAATCGGGTCGACGCGGCATGCGCATACCCCACGTGACATTGATCGCCCTGGCGATTACGACGAGCTTTTCGGTGCAGGCTCAGCTTGGCGACATCAAAACCCCCAGCGTGGCGCCACTGAATCAACGCACGCAGCCAGGGCCTGCATCCGTCCCGCCGTTTTCGGCACTGGACACGAATGATGACCGGGTGATCTCCCAGAACGAAGCGACGGCCGACATGACCGTGAGCCGATACTTCATGCGCGCCGACAGCAACCGGGACCGGGTTCTGTCGCGTCCCGAGTATCTCGTGCTGAGCCGCGGAGGGCGCTAACACCGCCGGTGTCGGCCGGCAGCGACGCAGCCAAGCGCCTGATCGCAAAGGTTTGCTTTCCCTCCAGATGAAAACATGTCGCGGATCGCAGACAGGACGGCTCGCTAACTGGTTGTTTTAATTGGCCCAAGGGGCTGGCACAGCGGTTGCAGCAGGGTGGGTCTGCAAGTCAATTGCAGTTTTCATTCTGAACGACAGGAGGTCCACGCATGACCCGTCAAATCATAACCATCGCTGCCGTGTTGTTCGCCGGTACCGCCGCTGCCGGGGGTGCCCTGAACGCAGATGTTGGAGCCGATCTGGACGTCGGCATCTCCGGACAAACGGAAACCGAATTCTCGGAACTGGATACCAATTCCGACGGCATGGTGAGCACGGACGAAGCCGAGGCCGACAGCACCGCTTCCATGCGCTTCAACGAAGCCGATGAAAACCACGATGAGATGCTGACCAAGGCCGAGTTCTCGGCCATTGCCAAGGCATCCGCCGAGGAAGAAGAAACCGGCGAGTAAGGCCTGAACGGGCGGCCGCAGCCTAGACTGCGAACCGCTTGATCACGCGAACGGCGGCCGCAGGCATGGTCTGCGGCCGTCTTGTGTCCGGATGAGCGTCGGCACGCTTTGCCCGCGCAGTTTCGACCCGTCTGAGGCATAGTCTGGAACCCCACCCTGCCGCTCGACTCACGCCGCAATGGCCCAGTACACACTGCACGAACACGATGGTCTGGATGCCCAGGACCTGGCCCCCAACCCGCTGATCCAGCTGCAGCGATGGATTGAGCAGGCCCGCGATGCCGGCATGCTCGAACCGGTGGCCGCCTGCCTCGCGACGGCATCCACTAGCGGACAGCCCTCGGCACGCATCGTGCTGATCCGGCAAGTCAGTGAACAGGCCGTGGCCTTCTACACCAATCACGACAGCCGCAAGGGAGTGGAACTGGCCGAAAATCCCCAGGCTGCCCTGTGCTTCTGGTGGGACAAGCTGCAGCGCCAGGTGCGTGTCGAAGGCTCTGTGACCCGGATGTCGCAGGACGAAGCCGAGGTTTATTTCCAGGGCCGGCCACGCGGCAGCCAGATCGGCGCCTGGGCTTCAAGGCAATCGCAGCCGGTCGATAATCGCGCGCAGCTGGAAGATCGAGTTGTCGCCACAGCTGAGCAGTTCGGCGACGAAGCCGTCCCGATCCCGGATTTTTGGGGCGGTTACTGGCTGCGGCCGCAGGCGGTGGAATTCTGGCAGGGGCGAAACAATCGGCTGCATGATCGCCTCCGGTTCACGGGTGACTCGACCGGCTGGAACGTGGAGCGGCTCGAACCCTGAGCGGACGGGCAAACCTCACATCACGTCGCGTGTCACCAGCCGGAACCGCTCGGCCGGATGGAGCAGCCGAACCCAGGTGATCGCCTCGCCCTGCCACCAGGTCCGGCGCTCGATCACGAACAACGCATCTCCCGGCACCATCTGCAACTGGCCCGCTTCACGGGGTCGCGCATTGCGCGCGCTCAGTACGTGTTCTGCATCGCTGAGCGGTTTGGCCTGTAGCAGCCATTCACCCGGCCCTTGTTCGGAAAATGACTCGTCGCGGGCTTCCGGCACGGCCGCGAGATTGATCCAGCGATGTTCCAACTGGTACGGCCTGTCGCCAGCCCAGTGCCGCCCCAGTATCTCGACCGCCTCGGCGCCGCGACTCAGTGCGAGCTGACCGGCGACCGCCGCGGGCGCCGGTTGCACGCGCTGTCGCAGGCAGTCATAGCGGTACGGCTTGCCGTCGGCCTCGATCTGCTGCCGCGCCTGACGCATGGTGAGCCGGGCGTGGCGGCTGCGGCCGGCGATGACCTCGGTGCCGCGCCGCCGCTGCCGCCTGACAATGCCGTCATCGGCCAGTTCGCGCAGGGCGCGGTTCACGGTCACCCTCGCGCAGCCGTACTCGTCAGCCAGCTGCACTTCACCAGGCATGGTGCTGCCGGCCGGCCATTCCCCGGCGCGCAGGCGGTCCATCAGCGCCGCCTTGATCGCCCGGTAACCGGTCGCCATCAGATCGTGAGCTCGCGCAAGACCTGGCGGTACCGCCGTTCGATGACATCGCGGTCAACATGGCGGCCCGCGCACACCCGCTGCCGCCCGGCTGACCACAGCTCGCTCACCACCGTACCCGACGCCGCGAAAACCCAGGCGTCCAGCCAGCCATCATCGGTGCTCTGCGCCAGATCGACATGGTTCAGATCCAGCGTCAGCAGATCTGCCCAACAGCCGGCGGCGATCCGGCCACTCGCCCGGCCCAGCGCGGCGGCGCCGCCCGCACAAACCGCATCGAACAAGGCCCGGCCATTGGAGCCATTGGCCTGCGCCAGCACCGTCCGGCGCTGCTGCGCCAGTCGCTGGCCGTATTCCAGCGTAAGCAGCTCCTCGGCCAGAGCGATTCGCACATTCGAGTCCGTGCCCACGCCGAAGCGCCCGCCCTGCGCCCGGTAATCCGCCGCCCGGAACAGGCCGTCGCCCAGATTCGCTTCGGTGATGGGCGCCAGACCCACCGTGGCGCCGCTGCGCAGGACGCCCCGCAGCTCGTCGTCATCCAGATGGGTGGCATGGATCAGACACCAGCCGGCGTCCACTGCCATGTGGTCGAGCAACCATTGCACGGGCCGTTGACCCGTGGCGGCGAGCACCTGCTCGACCTCGCCACTCTGCTCGGCAATATGCAAATGCACCGGGCCGCCGCCGGCTAACGCCAACGCCGCCTGCAAACCCGTCGCATCCACCGCGCGCAGGCTGTGGGGTGCCACCCCGACCAGGGTGTCGGGCCGGCCCTGCGCAGCCGCCCGGCGCGCCGCGCTCAGCAACGCGGCGTACTGATCCGCATCGCAGGCAAATCGCCGCTGTCCCCCGGTCGGTGGGCGGCCGTCCAGCCCGCCACGTTGGTAGAGCACCGGCAAATGCGTCAGTCCGATGCCGGCAGCCTGCGCGGCGGCGACAATGTGGGTGCTCGTCTCCGCGATGTCGGTGTAGGGCCTGCCGTCGGCCGCATGGTGCAGGTAGTGGAATTCCGCCACCGCGCCGTAGCCGGCTTCCAGCATTTCGACATAGGCCAGGGCCGCGACCGCCTGGAGTTGGTCCGGCGTCATCCGCTCGACAAAGCGGTACATCTGATCGCGCCAGGTCCAAAAACTGTCGGTGGTCGCCCCGCGCCGCTCGGTGCGGCCGGCCATGGCACGTTGAAACGCATGGCTGTGCAGGTTGCCCGGCGCCGGGAGCAGGGCACGGTCTCGCAGACACTGATCCCCAGGCTGGGCCGGCAGGCCATGATCGACCGAGGCAATGCGCCCGCTGGCGTCGATCACCACGCGCACATGGTGCTCCCAGCGGTCATTCACCAAGGCCCAATCAGCATGCAAGGCGGTGTTCATCTGCGGTTGCTCTAGCCCTCGTCGATCAGTCTATATGTATGTACATAATCTAGCGCCCGGCTGCATACTATGTCGAGATGACGCAGCGAATCCTCACCAACGCGAACCTGTGGATGCCGGATCACCGAGTGCTGGCTGGCGGCGCCGTGGCGCTGGAACACGACCGGATCTGCTGGGTCGGCCAACAGCTTCCAGAGGCCTACCGGGACTGGCCGAGCCAAGACCTCGGAGGCGATCTGCTCACCCCTGCGCTGATCGACTGCCACACGCATCTGGTGCACGGCGGCCACCGCGCTCGCGAATTCGAGCTGCGGCTGGAAGGCGCCAGCTACGCGGACATCGCCCGCGCGGGCGGAGGCATTCTCGGCACGGTGAACGCCACGCGCGCGGCCAGCGAAGATGAGCTGGTGGAATCCGCGCTGCCGCGGCTGGACGCGCTGCTGGCCGAAGGCGTGGCCGTGATCGAAGTGAAATCCGGCTACGGGCTGGATCGCGACACCGAACTGACCATGCTGCGGGCGGCGACCCGCCTCGGCACCCTGCGACCGGTTCGCGTGGTTCGCAGCTTTCTTGGCGCCCATGCCATCCCGCCGGAGTACGCGGGCCGGGCCGACGCCTACCTGGACTCCGTTTGCCTGCCGACGCTACGCGAGGCGCACGCCCAGGGGCTGGTCGACATGGTGGACGGCTTCTGCGAGGGCATCGCGTTCTCGCCGGCGCAAATCGAGCGCCTGTTTGATTGCGCCGACGCGCTGGGGCTCCCGATCAAGCTGCATGCCGAGCAGCTGTCCGACCTCGGCGGCGCCGCCATGGCCGCGCGGCGCGGGGCACGCTCCGTGGAACACCTGGAATACCTCGCCACCACCGACGCCGGCACCCTGGGCAGCGTCGGCACGGTCGCGGTGCTGCTGCCCGGCGCCTATTACGCATTGCGCGAGCAGCGCCCCCCGCCGATCGACGCGCTGCGCGCCGCCGGCGTGGCGATGGCGGTGTCCACCGACTGCAATCCAGGCTCGTCGCCCATGAGCTCGCTGCTGCTGGCGATGAACATGGCCTGCACGTTATTCCGGCTAACCCCCAGCGAGGCCCTCGCCGGCGTCACCGGGCATGCCGCGCAGGCGCTGGGCTTGTCTGCCGACTACGGCGCCATCGCGCCAGGCCAGCGGGCAGATCTGCTGCGCTGGGCGGTGCAAACCCCGGCCGAACTGGTCTACCGGATCGGCTTCAACCCGCTCAAGCAGCGGATTCACGGAACCTCCCCATGCCCCTGACACTCACCCCCGGTGCCGTCACCCTGTCGCAACTCGCCGCCATCGCCGCGGGGCGCGACGCCGTGTGGCTGGACCCAGCGACACGCGAGCGGGTCGAGGCCAGTGCGGCGCGGGTTCAGGCCGTGGCGGCCGGCTCGGAGGCGGTCTACGGCATCAATACCGGCTTCGGCAAGCTCGCCAGCGTGCGCATCGGCGCGGCCGACACCGCGGCATTGCAACGCAACCTGATCCTGTCGCATTGCGCGGGTGTGGGCGAGCCACTGGCCGCGCCGGTGGTCCGGCTGATCGCCGCGCTCAAGCTGGCCTCGCTGGGCCGCGGCGCTTCGGGCGTACGCTGGTGCGTCATCGAGCAGCTCCAGCATCTGCTGAGCTGCGGTGTCACGCCGATCATCCCCGCACAGGGATCGGTGGGCGCCTCCGGGGATCTCGCCCCGCTGGCTCATCTGACCGCCGTGATGATCGGCGAGGGCGAAGCGTTCTACGACGGCACCCGCATGCCCGGCGCCCAGGCGCTGGCTGCGGCAGGGCTGTCGCCCATTACGCTGGGGCCAAAGGAAGGCCTGGCGATGATCAACGGCACCCAGGTCTCCACGGCCCTGGCGATCACCGGCCTGCTGCGGGCCTGGAATCTAGCCGTCACGGCCTTGGTCACCGGCGCGCTGTCCACGGATGCGGCAATGGGATCATCGGCGCCTTTTCGGCACGAGATTCACGAACTACGCGGCCATTCAGGCCAGATTGATGCGGCAGCCACGCTACGCCTGCTAATGGACGGCTCCGGCATTCGCGACAGCCACATGGCCAATGACGAGCGGGTTCAGGACCCGTACTGCCTGCGCTGCCAGCCCCAGGTCATGGGCGCGATCATCGATCTGCTGCGCCAGGCCGCCCGCACCCTCACCATCGAGGCCAACGCCGCAACCGACAATCCGCTGGTGCTGGACGACGGCTCCGTCGTCTCTGGCGGCAACTTCCACGCCGAACCAGTGGCCTTCGCCGCCGATCAGATCGCCCTGGCCCTGGCGGAGACCGGCTCCATCGCTCAGCGGCGTATCTCGTTGCTGGTGGACCCGGCGCTCAGCTTTGGCCTGCCGGCGTTTCTAACGCCCAAGCCCGGCCTGAACTCCGGGCTGATGATCGCCGAGGTGACATCGGCGGCGCTGATGTCCGAGAACAAGCAGCTCGCCACGCCGGCTTCGGTGGATTCCACGCCGACCTCGGCGAATCAGGAAGATCACGTGTCCATGGCCTGCCATGGCGCCCGGCGCCTGCTGCGCATGGCCGACAATCTCGCCGGGATTCTCGGCGTCGAAGCGCTGTCGGCCGCCCAGGGCGTGGAACTGCGCGCACCGCTGGTGACCAGCCCGGCGTTGCAACAAGTCATTACCCGGGTTCGCGCCGACGTCCCGGCGCTGGTCGAAGATCGGTACCTGTCGCCAGATCTGGAACAGGCCGTGGGTCTGGTCGAATCCGGCGCGTTGCTGCGGGCTGCCGGCATCACCGACCCGCTGTCGCTCGCATCATGAACCCGGTCCAGATTGTCGAGGGTGACAGCCCGGTGATTCTTGCCGCGCCGCATGCAGGCACCTGGCTGCCCGACGCCATCGCCGCCCGCCTGAACGCCAACGGCCAGACGCTGGCCGATACCGACTGGCATGTCGACCGGCTATACCGCGGGCTGCTTCCACAGGCGACCACGGTAACCGCGACCTTCCACCGCTACGTGATTGATGCCAACCGCGACCCGGACGGACGAAGCCTGTACCCCGGCCAGAACACCACCGGACTGGTGCCGCGCGTCGACTTCGCCAACCAGCCGATCTGGCGTGCCGGGCAGGCGCCGGATGCGGATGAGATCGCCGAACGACGCGACCGATTCCACCAGCCGTATCACGCCGCGTTGGCCGCGCAGATCGAGCGCGCCCGCGCCCGTCACGGCATCGCGCTGCTCTACGACTGCCACTCCATCCGCTCGTACGTGCCGTTCCTGTTCGACGGCGAGCTGCCGGTGTTCAACATCGGCACCGATCACGGTCGAACCTGCGCGCCGATTTTCGAACAGATCGCCGCGAACACCTGCCGCGCAGCCCGTGACTACGACACCGTGGTCAACGGCCGTTTTCGCGGGGGCTGGACCACCCGGCACTACGGCCGCCCGGCCGCCGGTGTCCATGCGATCCAGATGGAGTTGGCCCAGCGCGCCTATGTCGCGACGGAAGCGCAACCGTTTGCCTATGCCCACACCCAAGCCACGCGATTGCGCGCGGTGTTAAGCGAGCTGCTGCATGCGCTCGCCTCCGCAGCCGAGGACCTGAAACGATGACCGGACCCCGCCCCGTCACCGCCCCCCGTGGCACCGAATGCAGCGCCAAGAGCTGGCTCACCGAAGCGCCGCTGCGGATGCTGATGAACAATCTCGACCCCGAGGTTGCCGAAAATCCGGATGCGCTGGTCGTCTACGGCGGCATCGGCAAGGCCGCGCGAACCTGGGACGACTTCGACCGCATTGTGGAAACCCTGCGCCGACTGAATGACGACGAAACTCTGCTGGTGCAGTCCGGCAAGCCGGTAGGCGTGTTCCGCACCCATGCCGATGCGCCGCGGGTGCTGATCGCCAACTCCAACCTGGTGCCACACTGGGCCAACTGGCGGCAGTTCAACGAACTCGATCGCAAGGGCCTGATGATGTACGGCCAGATGACGGCCGGCTCGTGGATATACATCGGCTCGCAGGGCATCGTGCAGGGCACCTACGAAACCTTCGTCGAGGCAGGCCGCCAGCACTACGACGGCGACTGGACCGGCCGCTGGATTCTCACCGCGGGACTTGGCGGCATGGGTGGCGCGCAACCGCTGGCCGCCGTCATGGCCGGAGCCTGCTGCCTGGCCATCGAATGCGATTCGGACCGCATCGATTTTCGTCTGCGCACGCGCTATCTGGACGAGCGCGCCGAGACGCTGGACCAGGCGCTGGCGCTGATCGACCGCTGGACCGCAGCCGGCGAGGCCAAGTCTGTCGGCCTGCTGGGCAATGCCGCCGACCTCGTGCCCGAGCTGTTGAAGCGTGGCATCCGTCCGGACCTGGTCACCGACCAGACCTCCGCCCACGACCCGGTCAACGGTTATCTGCCACAGGGCTGGACCCTGGAGCAGTGGACCGCCAGGCGCGCCGACGATCCGGCTGCAGTCGAAGCCGCCGCCTGCGCGTCCATGCGCGTGCATGTCGAGGCCATGGCCGGATTCGCGAAAGCGGACGTGCCCACCGTCGACTACGGCAACAATATCCGCCAGGTGGCGTTCGATCAGGGCTTCGAGGACGCGTTCTGCTTCCCCGGCTTCGTGCCCGCCTACATCCGGCCGCTGTTCTGTCGCGGGATCGGCCCGTTCCGCTGGGCCGCGCTGTCCGGTGATCCGGACGACATCGCGAAAACCGATGCCAAGGTGCGCGAACTACTGCCTGACGACGCTCACCTGCACCGCTGGCTGGACATGGCCGCCGAGCGCATCGCCTTTCAGGGCCTGCCGGCGCGCATCTGCTGGGTCGGTCTGGGCGATCGCCACCGCATCGGGCTGGCCTTCAACGACATGGTGAAGAGCGGGGAGCTGAAGGCGCCCGTCGTCATCGGGCGGGATCACCTCGACTCCGGCTCCGTCGCCAGCCCGAACCGCGAGACCGAGGCCATGGCCGATGGCTCCGACGCCGTCTCGGACTGGCCGCTGCTCAACGCGCTGCTGAACACCGCATCGGGCGCCACCTGGGTCAGTCTCCACCACGGCGGCGGCGTCGGCATGGGCTTTTCGCAGCATGCCGGCGTGGTGATCTGTTGCGACGGCACGGATGCTGCGGCCAAGCGCATCGATCGCGTGCTGTGGAACGATCCGGCCACGGGCGTGATGCGTCACGCGGATGCGGGCTACGACATCGCCCGCGATTGCGCGCGGGAGAAGGGGCTGGACCTGCCGGGCATTCTCTAGCCAGACCGGCCGTTCGCCAGAAACCGGCCCAGGTGGCCGACAAACGCCTCGGGCCGTTCCAGCTCGGGAAAGTGTCCGGCGCCTTCGACACATACGAGTTCGGCGTTCGGCGCCAAAGCCTGGGTTGCAGCAAAACCGGTACCCCGGTGCGATGGATCGGCGTCGCCCCAGATCAGCAGCGTGTCATGAGGCACCGGCGCAAGCTGATTCTGGTGATTGCTCAGGCAATCCTGGAAACCCGATGCGAGGCAAAAACACCCGCCGTGGTCAAAGTTCTCCAGCGTGGCCTTGACCAGCGGCTGCACCATCGCGGCATCTGCAACCGCCGTGCGATACCAGGCGTCGATACGCTTGCGCCGTAACGCCGCCAATGCCAGCTGCCCCAGCACCGGCCGGCGCAGCACGCCGTTGGGATCGCGTTTCGCCAGCCACCGCTGGGTCCCGGCCCAGTCCGCCGTCTGGCTGAGCACGAGCTGTCCGATCAGGCGCGGGTGCTGCCGGGCCAGCCCCAAACCGACCAGACCCAGCACGCAGGGCATGACCAGGCTGTGCGGCCCGGATCCCAGCTGTTCCAGAAACCGCGCGACCAGACCGATGGCGTCACGCATCGACAAGCGCATGCCCGCCCGTGGCAGCGATGCGCCGAAACCCGGCATCTCGAACACCGTGACGCGAAATCGTGGCGCGAGTGCGTCAAACAACGCGTCATAGCATTCCAGCGGCACCGGCGGATCGGTGGCGAACACCAGCGATCGCCCATCGCCCAGCTGCCTGCAACGGACCATGGCCCGATCCAGCCGCACGAAGCGAATGTCGCTACGAGTCCGTGCGGCGGGGCCTCGCATGACCCTGCCGGACCGCATATGTGTTGGGATCGTGTCGACCAACTGAATCAGGCGTTGCAGCATTCCGGACCATCCAGCAGAGCAGAGCCGCAACGGTGATGGGACCGGCGACGGGTGACAAACGAATCTGCTGCACCGACAGATGCATGCTGTTCATCCATGCAGTGCGCTGCGCAGCGCGTCACGCCACCAGTCGCGCAAACCTCGCCAGACCGCGGCATCCACGCCCAGACGGCGGCTGATCAGCGTAATCGGCGACACGGACATGGTCTCGGCATTCGGCATCGCGACCAGACGTCCACTGCGAATCAGCGGGTTCAGCAACGGGCGGGGGGCGAGCGTGATACCCAGACCACGCTCCGCGGCGCCGACCGCCGCGGCGAACTGGCTGAACCGGTGCACCCGACCCGAGCCACCTGGCAGCGCATGGCCCAGCTGCTGCCATTGCGTCCACGCGGTGGACGTTCCCAGCACATAGTCGATGCGCGGGGCACCGTCCCAATCGACACCAGGCGCCGCCACCGGCAGGGCCGTTGAATCACAGATCTGCACCTGCTCCAGATTCCGCTGATCGGTGCCGCCGTAGCGGATCGCAAGGTCAACCGCACCCTGGCCTGGGTCTTCCAGGGTCTCGGTCACGGACAGATGCAACTGCACGCCAGGAAACTCCGCCTCGAAGCGGGGGATCAGCGGGGTCACGATCTCTGCGGCCATAAGCGGATTGGTGCTGATGCGGACCGCGTCGGGCCAGCAGCGTGATCGCAGCTGTGCGGTCGCACCGGCAAGTCCGTCCAGCAATCCCGCCACCGCATCGGCATAAGCCCGGCCCGCGTCGGTCAACAGCACCGCCCGCGTGCGGCGTTCGAACAATAGCGCGCCCAGGAAGGTTTCCAGGGCGGCGACATCGTGGCTAATGGTCGACGGTGTGCGATGCAGCGCCGCCGCGGCCTCCTTGAAACTGCCCAACCGGGCCGCGGCGTCGAACGCCAGCAGTTGTGCCATGGATGGCAACGCCGCACGGCTCACACCCGACCACCCTGCTCACGCCGGTCCGCGATCCGATTCTGACCCTCCGCTTGTTCGCCCCGTGCCATGCCGAACCCCCACTCGAAACCGTATCGACACGCAGGTTCATTCGCAAAACGCGAACTTTGCCTGCATCGACAGCATACATACCCGCATAACTCCTTGTAATAAAGACATTTATCGCTTGGTATCGACATTGCCTGAGGCACAGGACCACCCTTCTCCGGCCCATGCCATGAACCAGTCAACCGCGCTCGCGATCGATGCTGCCCCACCGACAGTCGCCGATGTACTCGACGGACTGCTGCACGAAGAGTTCACATTGAACTACCAGCCCCAGGTCGACGCCATGGATGGCCGCTTGGTCGGTTTCGAGGCTTTGGCGCGCTGGCACTCCCCCAGATTTGGTCAGGTGTCACCGTTGCTGTTCGTCAATCTGCTGGAACAGGCCGGGCATATTCATGACCTCTGGGACGGCATTCTGACCTGCGCCTCGTCGGACCTGCCCGCCCTGACCACCGGATTCGGCAATCCGCTGCACGTGGCCCTGAACCTTTCCCCCCAGCAGCTGCAAGACCCGGAGCTCAGCAGCCGATTCGGCCACTGGCTGGCCCGCCGGCAGATCGACGGCAGCCAGATCCACATCGAGATCACCGAATCGACGCTACTGAACTCGAACTCGACGATGCTGGATAACCTGGACCGCTTTACACGGGATGGCATCGCGCTGTGGCTGGACGACTTCGGGACTGGTTACTCGGGCCTGCGGCATCTACGCGAGTTGCCGGTTGCCGGCCTGAAGATCGACAAGAGCTTCGTCGATCGTCTGGAATCCGACCTGGACGATTTTCGTATCGTCAGCGCGATCACCGCCATGGCTTGCAGCCTGGGCCTCAAGATCGTCGCCGAGGGCGTCGAGACCGAAGCGCAGATGCAAATGCTCTCGCAGCTGGGCTGTACGACGCTGCAGGGCTACCTCATTGGCCGGCCCGCACCGCTCGATTCCCTCCAGCAGACCTGGGCGTCTCGGCCCATCAACTAGCAGCCCGGCTTCACGCTCGCTTCGCATTCTGCGTTGCAAAATGCAAAGCACGATCGGAATACCTGCTCCGCAACAAGCTGAAGTTCGAGATATTGTTCGATAAATCATGAGCTTGGAGGGCGCCCCTTCTGGAATGGCGCCTGCATTGGACAGGGGACGCCACCAGAGGACCCGTCCACCATGAACTCATCGCTTCCATACTCCGCTGACCTGCCGGACGATCCCGAGATGCATCGCACGATTGCCGATGCTCCGTTGGCGCTGGTCATTGAAGACACGCCACCGCTCGGTGCCTTGTACGAACGCTACCTGCGCCGCATGGGTTATCAGGTGCAGTGGGTGGCGACGGGCAGTCACGGGCTGGAAGTCCTGGAATCCGACCGTCCGGATCTGGTGCTGCTGGACCTGCAGCTGCCCGACATACACGGCTACGACATCCTGCAGAAGATGAAGACCGCCGGGCATAGCTGCCCCTGCGTCGTGATCACGGCCCATGGCTCGGCGGATTCCGCGCTCAAGTCCATGCGTCTGGGGGCCGCGGATTTTCTGGAAAAACCCTTTACCGCAGAGCGGCTGCGCGTGACGGTCGACAACGTCATGGACAAGCGCCGCCTGCATGATGAGGTGCAGATCATCCGTCAGCAGATCGAACGCGACGGCTATGCCGGTTTCGTGGGACGGTCGCTGCCGATGCAGGTGGTCTACCGCATTATCGACAGCGCGGCCACGAGCCGGGCTTCGGTGTTCATCACCGGCGAGTCCGGCACCGGCAAGGAGCTCTGCGCGCAAGCCATTCACGAGCGCAGCGACCGCACCAACAAGCCCTTTGTCGCCATCAACTGCGGCGCGATACCGCGCGAACTGTTCGAAAGCGAGATTTTCGGCCATATGAAGGGTGCATTCTCCGGCGCCCACAGCGACCGGCAGGGTGCAGCCGAGCGCGCCAATGGCGGCACGCTGTTTCTGGACGAGATCGGTGAAATGGACCTGGACCTCCAGGTCAAACTGCTCCGCTTCATCCAGACCGGTGTGTTCCAGCGCGTGGGTGGCACCAAGGATATTCGGGTGAACGTGCGATTCGTCTGTGCCACGAATCAGGACCCACAAATGCAGGTGGCGGACAAGCAGTTCCGTGAAGACCTGTACTACCGCCTGAACGTCATCCCCATTCGCATGCCGGCGCTGCGTGACCGCGAGCGCGACATTCTCGACATTGCCGAGGCATTCCTCGCCCGCCTGAGTCGGGAGGAAGGCCGCACATTCAACGGTTTTGACGCCAACGTGCAAAGCACGCTGCTGAACTACGACTGGCCCGGCAATGTCCGTCAGCTGCACAACGTGGTCCATAACATCGTGCTGCTCAACGATGGCGAGGTGGTCACGCGCGACATGCTGCCGGACCCGCTCGGGCTGACGGGAACCCAACCCGAAGGCGGCGCCACCCCCCGACCGCGGCCACGCGCCGTGACCAGCTCGGCAAACCCCGGCCTTGCCATCGAACCCTTGTGGCTGGTGGAAAAACGGGCCATCGAAGCGGCCATCGAGCAATGCGATGACAACGTGCCGGTGGCCGCGGCCCACCTTGGCGTGAGCGCATCCACGGTGTACCGAAAGCTCAAGGCCTGGGAGGCCTCGTCCTGATGACGCCGCATTCGCCAAGGCGAGGGCTTTACCGAGGGCCTTCACTACGAGGCCGGGCATGAACGCCGCGACCACCGGGCCGGATGAGCGCGCCCGCTGTGAAGCACTTTGGGACCTCAACATTCTGGATACGCCACCGGAGGCTCGGTTTGATCGACTGACCCGGCTCGCGCAGCAGCTCTTCGGCGTCGAAATCGCCCTGGTCAGCCTTGTTGATGCCGACCGGCAATGGTTCAAGTCGCGCCAGGGGCTCGAAGTCAGCGAAACCGCGCGGTCCGTCTCCTTTTGCTCGCATGCCATTGATCACGACCGGCCCCTGGTGATCGAGGACACCTTGCAGGATGACCGCTTCGCGGAGAACCCGCTGGTGGTCGGGGAACCGCACATCCGGTTTTATGCCGGTTGCCCACTCAAAGGACCCGGCGGCTACCTGATCGGCACGCTGTGCATCATCGATCCAAAACCCAGACGGTTCAGCGACCAGGACCGTGATGCCCTGCGCGTGCTCGGCGAGCTGGTCGAGGTCGAGCTGCGCGAACCTCGGCTGGCGCCAAGTATGCCCTCCGTTCTGGACGATCGATGGCAACTCGCCCGGCGGCGCCTGAAGACCCTGCGCGACCGCCTCTCTTATCCGGTGGCCGCGGCGCTAACCGGCGCGCTCGCTGCCATGACCGTGCTGGTCGCCGCCTGGCTGTGGGACAGCGAGCAGACGCATGCCGGTCAGGATCACGCGCGCCATGATGCCTTCCACAACGCCAGTCTGATGCTCGGCCGCCTGGAATCGGAGCTGGCCGCGCGCCTGCACCTGGTCTATGCGCTCAGCGGTCAGGTGCATGCAGGCGTGACCTACGATGAATCTGCCTTCCAGAATTTCGCGGCGCAGCTGGCTGGCCGTGTCCGCCATGTGGTGAGCCTGCAGCTGGCGCCAGATGCCATCGTCACTCATGTCTGGCCCATCGCCGACCATCGGGCCGCGATCGGCCACGATCTGATGAGCGACCCCAGTCGCCGGCGAACCGCCCAACGCGCCATTGACTCGGAACAGGTCTGGGTCAGCGGCCCGGTGCCACTGCTGCAGGGCGGCGAGGCGGTGATCGGTCGTCTGCCGATTCTGCTGCCTCGCGAGGCTTCGAATCAGACGGACTTCTGGGGGTTCGCCAGCGTGCTGATCGATCTGGACGGGCTGCTCCGCGACGTTGGCTTTTTCGATGCCGAAAGCGGGTTCGAATATGCCTTGCGTGCCGGGGATACGACCGAGGGGGTACTCCCCAGTCTTTATGGCTCCACCCGCGCGTTCACCGACAACAGCGTGACCATTCCAGTCGCCGTCCCCGGCGGCGACTGGACCATGGGCGTGATTCCGCAGGGCGGCTGGCCCACAAGCTGGTCTGGGCGACGGTTGTTCTGGGCCCTGGCGCTGGTGGCGAGCGCCTTGACCGGGGTCATTCTGCATGCCCTGCTGCGCCTGCCCGCCCATACGCGCATGACCATCAAGCGCACCGTCAGCGACATGGAGTCCAGCCATGCGCGTTTTCGCGACGCCATCCAGGCGCTGCCGGCCGGCTTCGTGATTTTCGACCGCGATGATCGGCTGAACATCTGCAATGACCGCTATCGCGAACTCTACGCCCGTGCCCGCCCGCGGTTGCAGATCGGCCGTCAGTTCGAGGACATCCTCGATTTCGCGATTTCCGCCGACCAGTTCGCAATCACCCAGGGCATGAATGCCAAGGCCAAAGGCGATTTCCGGGAAGTCATCCTGCAACGCCACCGCATGCCCAGATCCGCCTTCGATCAGAAACTCGCGGACGGTCGCTGGGTGCGTGTCGTGGAACAGCGGATGCGAGACGGCGGCACCGTGTCCTTTCACGTCGATGTATCCGACCAGAAGGCCAGCACGCGGGATCTGATCGACGCACGGCAAAAGGCCGAACAGGCGAACCAGGCCAAGAGCACGTTCCTGGCCACGGTCAGCCACGAGGTCCGAACCCCGCTGAACGGAGTGATCGGACTGCTGAGTGTGCTCAGTGGCGATGCAGGCCTGAACGCTCAACAAACCAAGTATGTGCAGACCGCACACCAGTCCGCTCAGCACCTGCTGGGACTGCTCAACGAGATTCTCGATATCAGCAAGATGGAGGCCGACAAGCTGGAACTCGAAGCCTCCGACTGCCGGCTGTCGACCATGGTCGACAGCGTGGTCGACCTGGTGCGCGCGCAGGCCGAAAGCAAGTCGCTGGATCTCAAGGTCCGGTGGGATGACGGACTGCGGTCCGCAATTGTCATCGCGGACGAGGCCCGCCTGCGTCAGATCGTGCTCAACCTCATGTCCAACGCGATCAAGTTCACGGACTGTGGTCAGGTCACGCTACGTCTACGCGCCGCCGGGGACATCGGCCGCACGCTGCCGCTGCGCATCGAGGTCGAAGACACCGGCATCGGGTTTGACCCAGACCAGGCCGAACGACTGTTCACACCCTTCGATCAGCTGGATGACAACGCCGCACGCCGATTCGCCGGCACCGGTCTTGGGCTTGCGATCTGCAAGCGTCTGGTCGAATTGATGGGCGGAACCATCGGCGCCCATGGCGAACCCGGCAAGGGCGCCCGCTTTTATGTGGATGTGGAATTCCCGGTGGCTCGAACCGTTACCGACAACGGCGAAGCGCCGGCGGCCACCCCGTTGCTGCCATCGGAACTGGGCTGGCCCGCGGTACGGATTCTCCTCGCCGAGGACTCGCCGACCAACCAGATGGTCATCCGCGCGATGTTGCAGAACACCGGCTACCGGGTCGACGTTGTGAGCAATGGCCTGGAGGCGCTGGAAGCCCTGCAACGGCTGCCTTACGACCTCGTGCTGATGGACGTTTTCATGCCGGAAATGGACGGCGTGACCGCCACGCGCAAGCTACGCGAACGCTTCGATCGCGAACACCTGCCCGTGGTCGCCCTGACCGCCAATGCCATGCAGGGGGATGAAGAGCGGTTCCTGGCTGCGGGAATGAACGAACACCTGACCAAACCCCTGGAACGCGCGGCATTGCTGCGCGCTCTGCACCGGTGGCTGGAACCGACCATGACCCCTTCGCCAGCCCCCAGCCAGCCTTCCGAGGAGCTTCACAATGCTTGATCAGTCCATGCTCGACCAGCTGCGCCGTGATGTCGGAGAGGAGATGTTTCCTCTGATCATGTCGCAGTTCACCGCCGAAATCCGCGACAAGACCGAGCGGCTGGAACAGGCACATGCGCAAGCCGATCTGGCCGAGCTGGCCGAACTCGCACACAGCTTGAAGTCGTCAACCCGGACCGTGGGACTCAGCCACCTGGGCGATCAGGCTAACGAGATCGAGGCGGGCGCCCGTGCGGGCGATGCCAGCACCCTGGACCTGGCCCCTGGCTTCGTCGCGCAGTGCCGCGAAGGCGCCCGGCAGCTCGACCTGCTGTCACAGGCGCAATAGGCCGACTTGCTCCGGCCCGGTCGTCCGAACGGGACGTGGGCTCGGGCCGGTATCGCGCGAAAGCAACACCACTCGCCTCGCCCAGAAATGCAAAACGTGGCTTCGGTTGAAGCCACGTTTTTTGGGTATCCGGAATACAGAGTGGGTTCGATGGCAGGGCCGAGTACGACATGTAACCTGTAAACCAGAATGGAATGTGGGAAATCCCTGTACGCGTGTCGTCTCGTAAACTGGAACACAGCGTGGAGTTCTGTCGCGTCAGCACTGAGAATGACGAAAACGGAGCAGGCCACACTGGCTGAAAAGACTGCCCATATCCCAGAAAAGACGATGCAGCCCCGACATGAAGTGCAAAGCCGTTGAGTTGTGAAGTCATGCAGTTCGCAGCGCCGCCCAGGTCGCATGGCATATCGGCATACACCTCGATTTGGTCACTCGATGCGGTCGAGAAAGCGACGCGCAGGGCGACCTGCGCCTTTAACGGAGGGTACTGCCCGAATCTTTCCTGCCATGTCGCGAAAGGGCGCCTAGCCACAGTTGGGGGTCTGTGCATGCTTCAGATCAAGGACTTCAATTCGATATCCGGATCACGCAACGCTTGCGCTTTGACCTCCCTGTGTTGGTAGACGAGTTTCTTACCCACCATCAAAGCCATAGGCAGATTGACCGCGTCCACGGCAATGAGATGACCTTGGCGCAGATAGAACACCGCGAATGCCTCGTCCTCGGGCTTGCCACGTACTACCCGCTCATCATGAGCGTGGGACAACCCCACCATCTGCAGGCGCACGTCATACTGATTCGACCAGAACCAGGGTGCGGCATCGTAGGGCCTGTCCTCTCCCATCAGGGTCGCCGCCGCGGTACGGGCCTGATCGACCGCGTTGGCGACTGACTCCATCCGCTGCGTTTGTTCAAAGAAAAGATTTCTGTGGCGGGTGCAGTCACCGATTGCCAGGATATCGGGATCGTTAGTACGCGTATATTCGTCCACGAGAATACCGTCGTCACAAGGCAGGCCGGCGGCTTCGGCCAGAGCGGTTTCCGGTGCGATGCCGACCGAAACGAGCACAAGATCGGCCGGCACGGTCGTGCCGTCGGCCAGTGTTACGCCCGCCACGTAGCCGTGGTTGCCGGCCTCGAAGCCGGTGACCGCCGTGTCCAGGCGCACATCCACTCCGGCACCTCGGTGCTTGGCATAAAAGAACGCGGAGATTTCCGGGCCTGTGACACGTTGCATGAGTCGCTCGACGGCTTCCAGCACCGTGACCTTGAGGCCTGCCTTGACGGCGATGGCGGCCACCTCCAGGCCGATGTAGCCGCCGCCAACGATGACCAGACTTTTCCCCGGGACGAATTGTTCACGAAGGGCATCCGAGTCAGCCATGTCGTGCAGATAATGAAGGCCTTTCAAGTCGGCCCCTTGCGCGTTCAGGTGTCGAACACGAGACCCCGTGGCCAGGACGAGTTGACCGTATTTCAACGTACTCTGGTCCGATAGCGTGATGGTCTTGTTGTCCCGGTCTATGTGCTCGGCGCGCTCCCCGAGCCGAAGCTGGTAGCCCGCGTCGTCGTACACCGAACGCGGCTTTAGGTACAGAGACTCCTCATCAATATCTCCTGCCAGATAATTCTTGGACAGAGGTGGTCGCTGGTAGGGCGGATGGGGCTCCTCGCCGACCAGAACCACCTCCTGTTGATATTTTTTTTGCAGCAAGGTTGTCAGGAGCGAGCCTGCCGCGTGCCCGCCTCCAACGATGACCGTCGCATCTTGGCGTCTGTTCGCCATAGCCTCTCTCTTTGACTGTTCCTGGGGATTGGATCGTTCAGGCCTCGAAATGCCAATCGGGACGAGCACAAGGTCGGGGCGCCTGGTGTGGTGCTTGTCAACCGCGCCCACCGCTACAACACACGCGGCGCTCAGCCGCCACTGGCCTCCGCATCCTCGAGCAGCATCGCCGCGCCCTTTTCTCCGATCATGGTCGCCGGCTGATTGGTGTTGCCTCCCACCAGCGTGGGCATGATGGATGCATCGACCACCCGCAGGCGTAGCAGACCATGCACGCGCAGACGCGGATCGACCACCGCCATCGGGTCGACGCCCATCTTGCAGGTGCCGACCGGGTGATACGCCGACTCCCCGCTGCGCCGCGCCCAGTCGGCGAGGTCGTCATCGTTCTGCAGTGCCGTCCCCGGCGACATCTCGACCTCATGGTGCGGGGCGAAAGCCGGCCGAGCCAGAATGCTGCGCACCAAGCGTACCCCGCGCACGAGTCGCTCAACGTCGGCAGCTTCAGCCATGTAGTTCGGATCGATCAGCGGCAGCGCGAACGGATCTGCACTGTGCAGGCCGACGCGACCACGCGACGATGGCCTGAGCCCGTAGATCATCACGGCATAGCCGTAGCCACTCATGGCGGTCTTCAGGTCCCGCCCGTGGTCGGCGTACAGCATGGGTGCGAAGTGCAGTTGCAGATCGGGTATCGGCTCCTCCGGCCGGGACCGGATGAACCCGCCGGCCTCGGCGCCGTTGCTCGACAGCACACCGCGGCGGCCGCTCACGTACTGCAGCAGCGCCCACAGGCCCTTGAGCCAGTAGCTCGGATGCATTGAGATGCTCTGGCGGCTGCGTGCTTTGACACGCACGAACACGTCGATATGGTCTTGGAGATTCTGCCCCACACCTTCCAGTGCATGACGCAGCTCGATGCCGTGCCGGGCCAATTCCTCGCGTGGGCCGATCCCGGACAGCATCAGCAGCTGCGGCGTGTTGAACGCGCCACCGCAGAGCACAACTTCGCGCTTGGCGCGGACCTGCGCCAGCCCCGTCGGGTCCCGGTACTCGACCCCGGTAGCGCGGGTGCCTTCGAGCAGCGCACGGGTAACGTGGGCGCTGCTGCGGACAGTCAGGTTGGAACGGCCCGCTGCGGGTTCGAGATAAGCGCGCGCATTGCTGCAGCGCGCGCCGTCCTTCTGGTACGCGTAGTAAAAACCCACGCCTTCCTGCTCATGACCGTTGAAATCCGGATTGCGTCGGTACCCCGCCTGCGCCGCCGCGCCGACGAATGCCGTGCTCAACGGATTGGTATAGCGTCTCTCGGCCACATTGAGCGGACCACCCTGGCCATGGAAGGCTGCCTCATCCGGGGTCACCTTCGGCTCGAAATGTTCTGACCTGCGGAAATACGGCAGCACGTCGGCGTACGACCAACCCTCGCAACCCAGCCGTGCCCACTCGTCGTAGTCCCAGGCATGGCCACGGATGTACACCTGCGCGTTCATGCCGCTGGACCCCCCGAGCATCTTGCCGCGCGGCTGGAACAACGCACGGTCGTGCATGTGCCGCTGCGGTTCAGTATTGAACTGCCAGTTGTAGCGACGGCTGAACATCAGCTGCAGAAAGCCCAGCGGCATGTTCACGAAAGGATTGCGGCGACTCTCCGGACCGGCTTCGAGCAGCAGCACCGAATGGCGGCCGCTCTCGGAGAGGCGGTTGGCGACGGCGCATCCGGCCGAGCCGCCGCCAACCACCACATAATCGAATGGTCCGGACGCCATACTGGTTTACACCACGCCTCTACCTTTGGGCGTCAGCTTGACCATCAGCTTGGAATAGCCTCGCACGAAGTTCGACTGAACCCGCTCGGGCTCGCCAATGACTTCGATGTTGTCAAAGCGCTTGAGCAGTTCTTCCCATAGGATGCGCAACTGCAATTCGGCCAGACGGTTACCCATGCAACGGTGGATTCCATAGCCAAACGAAATATGGTTGCGCGCGTTCTTACGGTCGATAATCAGATCATCAGGGTTTTCAAATTTGCGTTCGTCCCGGTTGCCCGAGGCGTACCACATCAATACGCGATCGCCTTTTTTTATGGTTTGGCCACGCAATTCAACATCTTGCGTGGCAACGCGGCGCATATTGGCCAGCGGAGTCTGCCAGCGGATGATTTCCGAAACCATGTTGGGAATCAGCTCCGGGTTGGCCTTGAGCTTGGCGAATTCCTCGGGGAATTGATTCAGGGCGAGCACCCCGCCGCTCATTGAGTTACGCGTGGTGTCATTGCCACCGACGATAAGCAGCGTCAAATTCCCGATAAACTCCATCGGACGATTGATCAAGTCCTTGGTATCGTCGCTGCTCTGCAACAGGCTGATCAGATCAAAGCTGGGTGCTTCACCGGCCGCACGTCGTTCCTCCTTGTCGCGCCACAGCTGAGAGAAAGACCACGCCAAGTCAGCGGCGGCGTCAAACATGTTGTCTTCATCGTCAAACTCGCCCCCGGTCGCCGCTGTGGTGCCGGCCATACGATCCGACCAGTCGACCAGCTTGTGACGCTCCTCGTACGGAAAATCTAGCAGCGTGGCTAGCATGCGGCCCGTGAGCTCCTTCGACACGGCCGGCACCCAGTTAAAGGCCTCGTCGACAGGCAGGCTGTCGAGCACTTCCCCTGTGCGCTGACGGATGAGCCCCTCCATTTCCTTCAAGTTCTGCGGCGCCACCACGCCCTGCACCGAGCGGCGCTGTACATCGTGCTTGGGCGGGTCCATCGCAATGAACATTTCCACGGGCATCCCTTCCGGAAAGTCGCCCAGCACGATGATCGGCTCGGAGGAGAACAGCTCGTGGTTCTTGTCTACGAACAAAATGTCCTCGTAGCGCGTTATCGACCAGAACGGGCCGAAGGGGCTATCTTTCTGGAAGTGGACTGGTGCCTCGTCACGAAGCCGCTTGAAGTAGCCCCCCCACTGATCCTGCCGATACAAGAAAGGGTTGCTGGTGTCGATGTCCTCGAGCGCTAGCGTTTTGACATCGGGAGCGGGCGCTTCCTGAAAGTGAATGGGAGGGCGCCGCGGGCCGATAACCTTCTTCTTTGCCCGCACCAGCATCTTGAGTGTCCGGATCTGCAGGTGCATCGGCACCACTCTGGAGGTGGCGTTGATTAGCTTGGTCTGGACTACATCGCTCATCTGCAATTCTGTTGACATGGCGTCCTCCTGTGCTTACATCTGAAATTCGGGCAGACGGACGGTCATGCCATCCATCGCCTCGGTGGTTTGAACCTGGCAGCCCAGACGCGAGGTTTTTGCCAGCTCCGGGGTCATGGACAGCATCTGCTGTTCGTCATCACCCGGCGTGCCGGTCTTGTCGTACCACTCGTCCGCGACGATCACGTGGCAAGTGCCGCAGGCACATTCCCCGCCACAGTCCGCATCAATACCGGGAATCATGTGATCCACGGCGATTTGCATCAGTGAGGCGCCAGCCTTGAATTCAACGACATGTTCGGTGTCGTCGTGCTCGATAAAGGTAATTTTGCCCACTGCGCTCCTCCTGTCGGTTTTAACTGCAACTTATAGTGACTGCGTGCCAACCCTCGGATGAGGACATTTGTTGACAACATGGGGACATTTAAAGACACTCGGCGGGTCCGTGGAGGGACTTATGACGACGACCAGGTAGGTGGCAGGCTTGCAAAACACCGAAGCCGACATTCCGTCGAACTACTCACGACTGATCGCCCGTGAACTTGGGCTTACCGCGCGACAACTGCCCAAACTGTTGCGCGGCACGGGGGTTGGCACTCAGCAATTCCTGACTGATGACAGCCTGCTTACGCCAGACCAGCAGGTCCAGATTCTGCGCAACGCGCTGGCGCTGTCTGGCCAGCCGGACTTCGGTTTACGGCTGGGTGAGCGCCTGACCCCGGCCACACATGGCGCCATGGGGTTTGCCGTTTGCAGTAGCCCTGACCTGCTCACCGCTCTACAGGCGTTTCACAAGTTCCTGCCCACGCGCGCGAGCTTCATCCACTTGCGCTTGCAACAGGCGGAAAACCACATGGAGTGCTTGTTGGATTTCCAGGCACAGCTGGATCAGGACGTTGCGCGTTGCTTGGCGGAAACGGCGGTCAAGGCATTTTTTGCAACCGGCGAATTTATCGCCGGCCGGCCCTTAGATGAGGCC